>Ga0182030_10014763_pt1 | contig 15371 bp, 16 predicted proteins | sample 812S3MmetaG_FD_121299 | JGI IMG/M metagenome (GOLD analysis project Ga0182030, IMG submission 121299) | Permafrost microbial communities from Stordalen Mire, Sweden - 812S3M metaG (Illumina Assembly) | ecosystem: Environmental > Terrestrial > Soil > Wetlands > Permafrost | place: Sweden... | reverse complement strand
GTCTGCAGCGCCTCGAGCCGCGTTCCGGAAATGGCCACCGTCGCGCCTTGGGCGTGCAGCGCCTGCGCGATCGCGCCGCCGATGCCGCCGGTCGCGCCGGTGACGAGCGCCGTTCTGCCAGTCAGGTCGAACATCATGGTCCCCTTCGCTCAGGCCAACCGCGCGGCGGCGAGCCCTTCTTTCGCCGCCGCAAGATCATTCGGGCCGCTGACCGAAATGCCAACGGCGCCCTCGGCAATGCGCTTGACCAATCCGCTCAGCACCTTGCCGGCGCCGATTTCGAAGAACCGCGTCACACCCCGGCTTGCCATATAAGCCACCGACTCGCGCCAGCGCACGGTTCCGGTGACCTGCTCGACCAGACGGCGGCGGATCTCCTCCGGATCGGTAATCGGTGCCGCCAGCACGTTCGACACCAGCGGCGAAACCGGGCTTCGGATGGTGATATCCGCCAGCGCCTTGGCCATCGCGTCGGCCGCCGGCTGCATCAGCCGGCAATGGAATGGCGCCGACACCGGCAACAGCATGGCACGCTTGGCGCCCCTGAGTTTGGCAATTTCCAGCGCTCGCTCGACCGCAGCCTTGTCGCCGGAAACCACAACCTGGCCGCCGCCATTGTCATTGGCGGCCTGGCAGACCTCGCCCAGCGCGGCTTCGCTCGCCACGGCCACCGCAGCCTCATAATCGAGGCCGAGCAAGGCCGCCATCGCCCCGACCCCCACCGGCACGGCCTTCTGCATCGCCAGCCCGCGGATGCGCAACAGGCGCGCGGTATCGGCGATGCCGAGGCTGCCGGCGGCGGCCAGCGCGGAATATTCTCCCAGCGAATGTCCGGCCACGAAGGCCGCGTCGCGCCCGACCGAAAAGCCGGCTTCGGTCTCCAGCACGCGCAGGGTCGCGAGCGAGACCGCCATCAATGCCGGCTGGGCGTTTTCGGTGAGCTGCAGGGTTTCGCCCGGGCCATCCCAGATGATGGCAGTCAGCTTTTCGCCGAGCGCCGCATCGACCTCATCGAATACCGCGCGGGCGGCGGGAAAGGCCTCCGCCAATGCCTTGCCCATGCCGACGGCCTGGGAGCCCTGCCCTGGAAAAGTAAATGCTGCCGTCATGGCGCCCCTGAACTCGCTCGAAATCCCCTGAAGTTGAGCCGAAAGACACCGCAGGGGCCGGTTGTGTCAAGCTGGTGCCGGTTCCCGGTCGGGCAACCCCGCGCCGATCCGGTGTCGCTTTCCCTTGCCATCACGCTCAAAATCCGTATAAACCGCGCCATCCGTGGATCCCGGCCGGGAGCTGAACGGACGGTCTCAGCAATTTCACCTTTGGGCGATGTTGATGTGGCAGGGCCAGTCGGCCCGTCGTCCCGTGCTTCCGCCTTCTGAGCATATCGAGTCCTTTCCGAAGGGTTCGAAGGGCTTGCCGCCGGGAACCGCGCTAACCTTGGAAAGGACAGCCATGCCTCTTTATGAGCATGTTTTTCTCGCGCGCCAGGATGCGAGCACCCAACAGGTCGAAGAATTGACCACCCAGATGACCGGGATCGTCGAGCAGCTCGGCGGCAAGGTCGTGAAGATGGAAAACTGGGGCGTACGTTCCCTCACCTATCGGATGAACAAGAATCGCAAGGCGCATTTCGTGCTGCTGAACATCGACGGCCCTTCGGCTGCCATCGCCGAGGTCGAGCGGCAGGAGCGGATCAGCGAAGACGTGATTCGCTATCTCAGCGTTCGCGTCGATGAACACGAGGAAGGCCCCTCGGCGATGATGCGCAAGGCCGATCGCGACCGCGACCGCGATGACCGTGGCGGCGGCTTCCGTGGCGACCGCGATGGCGGATTCCGAGGCGATCGCGAAGGTGGCGGCTACCGCGGCGACCGTGGTGCTCCGCGCCGCCCGCGCGATGATGCCGAAGCAGCGACCGAGGAGTAATGATCATGGCTGAAGCTGGTGCACGCCGTCCGTTTTTCCGCCGCCGCAAGACCTGCCCGTTCACGGGTCCGAATGCGCCGAAGATCGACTACAAGGATTCCAAGCTGCTGATGCGTTATGTGTCCGAGCGCGGCAAGATCGTGCCGAGCCGGATCACCGCCGTGTCCGCCAAGAAGCAGCGTGAACTCGCGCGCGCCATCAAGCGCTCGCGTTTCCTCGGTCTATTGCCTTACGTCATTCGCTAAAGGCTTCCCGATCCGCGGCGCCGGCGGCCCGCGGATCGAAATCTTCATAAGGCTCCCGGGTCGTCCGGCTGCCGATGGTTGGGGCTCCCAAGGGAACCTCTAACCGCTCGAAAGGAGCGGGACAGCTGATGATCGCGATTGTTCTCATTGCCATGGCGGCCGGCGCGGCGTCGGCGCTGATGTTCGCCTCGATCGTCTCGGGCGCGCCGATCTCGTTGCTGCTGTTTTATCTGGCGCCGCTGCCGCTGATGGTGGCGGCGCTCGGATGGGGAGCGCTTAGCGCCACCCTCGGCGGCATCGCCGCAGCGACCGCTCTCGGCGCGATCTTCGGCCTTCCCTATTGCCTCGCCTTTGCGGTCACGGTCGCGCTGCCGGCCTGGTGGCTCGGGCATCTGGCTCTGCTGGGACGGCCGGTGACCGGTGGCGTCCCGTCCGGCAACGGCGCCCAGCCTGTCGCGCCGGCACTGGAATGGTATCCGGTCGGCCGCATCCTGCTCTGGATCGCGGGCTTTGCCGCACTCACCACGATGGCGGCCCTGCTCACGCTTGGCAGCGACGCTGCAACCATCACCGGCGCATTGCATCGGTTCCTGGAGCGGGTTTTCGACGCGCAAGACGCCGCGTCGACCGGCGAGATCGAACCATTGATCGACGCCCTGGTGGCCATTGCGCCGGCAGCGGCCGAGATCGTCGCCATGATGACGCTGACCCTCAACCTCTGGCTCGCCGCAAAAATCACGGCGACATCGGGACGATTGCACCGTCCCTGGCCCGACCTGAAAAGCACCGCGCTGCCGCCGATGGCGCTCGCGGCCCTGTCGGTCGCCGTCGCGCTGTGTTTCACCGGCGGGCTGCTTGCGATCCTGGCGCAGATCGTCACCGCAGCCTTGACCATGGCCTACGCGCTCACCGGATTCGCGGTGCTGCATACCTTGACCCTGGCGTTGAAACGCCGCGCGCTCTGGCTGAGCGGCACCTACGCCATCGTTGCGGTGGTCGGCTGGCCCGTTCTCGCCATCGCGGTTCTCGGCGTTGCCGATGCCATTTTCGGATTTCGCCAGCGCTATCTGCAAGGGAGGCCGCCGCCGATCCCCGCCTCCTGAATTCACCTCTTCGACTCAAAGCCGATAGATCCTCAATCACCCCCCCAAAAGGAGACCGAATATGGAAGTCATTTTGCTGGAACGCGTCGCCAAGCTTGGCCAGATGGGCGAAGTCGTCCGCGTCAAGGACGGATTTGCCCGCAACTTTCTGTTGAAGCGCGGCAAGGCGCTACGCGCCACCGCCGACAATCGCGCCAAGTTCGACGGCATGAAGTCAGAACTCGAAGCCCGCAACCTGCAGGCCAAGGGCGAAGCGACCAAGGTCGCGGAAAAGATCGACGGCCGCAACGTCGTGGTGCTGCGTCAGGCCTCCGAAACCGGCCAGTTGTTCGGATCGGTGACCGTTCGCGACATCATCGCGTCGTTCGAGAGCGATGGCGTCACCATTGCCCGCAGTCAGGTGATGCTGGACGCGCCGATCAAGACCATCGGCAAGCACAAGATCGCCATCGCCGTGCATCCGGAAGTCGAGGTCGGTGTCAGCGTCACGGTCGCGCGAAGCGCCGATGAGGCCGAGCGCATCAACCGCGGCGAGGATATCAGCACCCGTCAGGAAGATCAGGATGCGGCCGCCGAAGCGCTCGCCGCTGCCGGCGAATTCTTCGATCCGGAAGCGCGCCGCGACGACGCGGAGCCGGAGCAGGATTCGGCTTCCGACAAGTAACGCGGCCCCTCCCCGACGCGGTGCGGCGTTCTTCACGCCGCGGAGCCTGTCATCGGGCGCGCGTTTGCGCGACCCGTTGGCAGGCCAGGTACCGCTTTCGCCGAACATGGGCCCGGCTCTGCAGCGCAAACGCCGCAAACGCGTCGCGCTGTCTTGGCCAAGACGCCTACGAAGCCGATGGATGCCCGGGTCGAAGCCCGGGCATCACAGTTCAGAAATCATGAAGGCTGGAATAATCCGGCCACGAGCCTATTGGGAGATCGGCGGCACGGGCGGTCCGGCGGGTGCCAACGGTGGGGCTGGCGGCGCCGAAGCCTGAGATGCCGGCGGCGGCGCCGACACCGCGGCCGGGGCCATCACCGCCGGGGTCCGCTCCGGTGCCGCGCCGGAAGCGGCGGTGGAGGCGACCGGAGCGGCCGCCGGCGTGACGGGGGGAACAGGATCGGCCCGCAGCATCGGGATGTCACCGCCACCGGTCTGCTTCGGTGCATCGGCCTTGGTGGCCTCCGACCTGGCCTCACCCGGCGGTTTGTCGCCTTCGGGCTTGCTGCCTGAGTCCCTGGCCGTTTCGCTGGCGGGCTTGTCTTCCTTGACCGCCTCGCCCTTTGCCGGCTCGTCCTTGATGGCGTCAGACTTGGCGGCGTCAGACTTGGTGGCGTCCGGTTTGGCAGCATCCGTTTTCGGCGGTTCCTCGGCGCCCGGCTTGCCCCGCTTGCTCAACCGCTGCTTGGCTGCCGATGTGCGGCCACCGGGACCGCGCTCGCTGGCAGCCTGGGCCGGCGCCTCGGCGTCCGCGGGTTTGGCAACGTCAGGCGCCTCCCCCGGCCGTGGCAGCCGCTTGGCGGCGCGGCCTTTGTGTCCAGGCTCGGCCTGCGGCGGAAGTCCATCGGCATCAGGCTTTGCCGCCTGTTGCGGCTCTGCAACTGGCTTGGCCGGCTCCGGCGTCGCCGTGCCCAACCTGTGGCCCTGCCGGTCGGGTCGCTCGGCCGGACCTACGGGCTTGGCCTCCGGCTTTGCGTCCTTGTCCGGCTTGGCCTGGTAGCGCGTATCGGCAGCCCCATTGGACACCAGGAAGGCGCTGAGCAGCGAGGCCATGTCGCTGCTGGTGGTATAATGCTGGCGCAGGAAGCCCGTAAGCGAGCCTGCGGGCACGGTCTTCAACAGACCTCGCGGGCTCTTGTGGCAGGCCGTGCAAGTGCCCGCGAAAATCTGCGACGGGCTTTTGCCGGCCTCGAGATTTTGCGCCTGCGCATGCGCCTGGGTCGCCGCAAAACAGCCGATCAGAAGCATCACCGTCGCTGAACTGAGCGCTCGGCTCGACATTCCTATTCTCCAGATGCGGAAACCGCTTCCTGTCCTAATCCCGACACTGATGGCGGTGGTCACCTTTTAGCCGATTATGCCGCGAATGGAAGCGCACATATGCCGTAACGGCACGGACCCGACATTTGCGGATATCCGCTTTGTGTACAATGCACTAGCGCGCACCGACCATCATGATTATGATCTCATTAAGGCGCTCGGAAGCCGGGGGCGATGTTTCCCACGGAGATCTTCCGCAAATTGGGCGCTGACTGGGCTGGCTGTATTTGCCTCTCCGGGATCGCTTATTTGGTGGTTTCGATGGACCGTTTGTTGCGTTATTTCCTGAACCAGTTCATCCGCCGCGGCGCGATGACGTTCACGACTGCGAGCGGAACAAGATTCAGCTGCGGCGACGGAACCGGCGAGCCGGTCGCGGTACGATTTCTGACCACCGACGCCGAACGCCGGATTCTGCTCAACCCTGAGCTCGGGTTGGGCGAAATCTACATGGATGGCAGCTTTGTTGTCGAGCGCGGCTCGATCGCCGACGTCCTGGCAATCCTGCTGGATCAACCCGAAATATTGCCGCGCTGGGCCAAGCTGCAATGGTGGGTGCGTTATCTGGTCAGACATGCCCAGCAGTTCAACCCGCGGGGTCGTTCCAAGAACAATGTGGCGCACCATTACGACCTCGACGGGCGGCTCTATTCGCTGTTCCTCGACGCCGACAAACAATACAGCTGCGCTTATTTCGAAACGCCGGAGGCGACGCTTGACGATGCCCAGCTCGCCAAGAAACGGCATCTTGCGGCGAAGCTCTTGATCGGCCCCGGCAACCGCGTGCTCGATATCGGGTCGGGTTGGGGAGGCCTTGGCCTGTATCTGGCCGAAATGACCGGCGCCACCGTCACCGGTGTCACGCTGTCGACCGAGCAATTGCAGGTCTCGAACGCCCGCGCGGCGGAGAAAAATCTGACCCGGTCGGCAAAATTCTTCCTCGAGGATTACCGCGACATTTCAGGCCCGTTCGACCGCATCGTGTCGGTCGGCATGTTCGAGCATGTCGGCGTCGACTTCTACGAGACCTATTTCAGGCGTTGCGCCGAGCTTCTGACCGACGACGGCGTCATGATGCTGCATTCGATCGGCCGCTCCGACGGACCCGACGTCACCAATCCCTGGATCGCCAAATATATCTTCCCCGGCGGCTACATCCCGGCGCTTTCCGAAGTCATCCCCGCGATCGAGCGCGCCGGGCTTTTGGTATGCGACATCGAAATCCTGCGGCTGCACTATGCCGAAACCCTGAAAGCGTGGCGTCAGCGTTTCATGGCGCGGCGCGAGGAAGCGGTGCAGCTCTATGACGAGCGCTTCGCGCGGATGTGGGAATTCTACCTGGCGTGCTCGGAAATGTCGTTCCGCAAGCAGAACCTGATGAATTTCCAGATCCAGCTGACCAAGCGCCAGGGCGTGTTGCCGATGACGCGGGACTACATCGCCCGTGAAGAGGCCAAACTGCGCGGGGTCGAGCGCGGCAACCGGCCGCGGCTGCAGATCGCCGGCGAATAAGCCCTTGGTTCTAGTTTCGCCGGCTGAACGGCGAGAAACCCCGCGGGCATGGCGCCGCCGGACGCGCCAGCTGCCGGCGCAGGGCGGCCAGAACCTGATCGCCCGGCTCGGCGCCGAGTTCGCCGCGCAAGCCCTTTTCAATCAAGCCTTTTTCAGTGGAAATGGCGTCCATGGTATCGACCAGTATCGACAACCACAGCCTTTCGCCGGATCCCGAGCGCCATGGCTGAATTTGGTGGCCCATCGCCTGTTCCTTGCCGGTCTGGAAGACCATGTTGTGCTCAACCCCTGAGATCGTCGACTGGTTCCCTGACCATCCCGTAAAGAAAACCCTTCAGATGTGACCTGCTTCACAGATGGGCCGGCCGGCCCGCCCTAGGTTTGCGGTATGGCCGAAAAAACCCGCCAACCATCGTTCGATCCGCGCGACGGCATCGGCACCGATTACGCCCTGATCGCCCTCGGCGTCGGGGCCGCCCTGATCGCGCTGATCTATCTCCTCCTGGTCTGAATCAGCGGCAGGACCCGCGGTCCGAGCCCCGCCTTGAGAGGTGGGTATGCCCGGCGCGGCGAAAAGTTCACGCCGCGCTGCGGGATTGTGGGGGTTTGCTTCGGCCCAAAAGCCGTCAAGCATTGCGCGGGCCGGGGCTGCCAATCATCCACATTTTAATGAACGGTGCATAAGCAGCGCGCTTTCGCTTTCGCTTTCGGCCGCGGAAGCGCTTTATTCGCGCCCCGCTTCCAGCAATCCCAAGAACGACACGATTCCGAGAACACTCAAAAATCATGGCCACATTTGATTCGAACGTTCTCAAGCTCGCGCCCGAAGCGGGAACTCCGGCCTATCGGAGCGCACCGCACAATATCGAGGCCGAGCAGAGCGTGCTGGGCGCCATCCTGGTCAACAACGACGCCTTTTACCGGGTCTCGGATTTTCTGGAGCCGAAACACTTCTTCGAGCCGATCCACCAGACCATTTTCGAGACCGCCGGCAGCCTGATCCGGATGGGCAAGGTCGCCACCCCGGTCACGCTGAAAACCTTCGTGCCGGCCGACACCGACATCGGCGGCATGACGGTCGGCCAATACCTCGCCCGCCTCGCCGCGGAAGCGACCACCATCATCAATGCCCAGGACTACGGGCGAACCATCTACGAACTGGCGCTGCGCCGCGACCTGATCCGGATCGGCGAGGACATGGTCAATGTCGCCTTCGACGCCCCGGTGGATTTCGCGCCGCGGGCGCAGATCGAGGACGCCGAGCGCCGACTGTATGAGCTGGCCGAATCCGGCCGTTATGACGGCGGCTTCCAGCGCTTCGCCCAGGCCCTCACCATCGCCGTCGACATGGCGGCAAAAGCCTTTCAGCGCGACGGCAAGCTGTCGGGCATTGCCACCGGCCTGCGCGATCTCGACAACAAGATGGGCGGCCTGCAGCCCTCCGATCTGATCATCGTCGCCGGCCGTCCCGGCATGGGCAAGACCGCGCTCGCCACCAACATCGCCTACAATGTGGCCAAGGCCCATCGCGCCGAGGTTCAGGCCGACGGCACCATGAAGTCGGTCAATGGCGGCATTGTCGGCTTCTTCTCCTGCGAAATGTCCGCCGAACAGCTCGCCACCCGTATTCTCGCCGAGCAGACCAGCATCGCGTCGAGCACCATCCGCCGCGGCGGCATCAGCGAGCTCGACTTCGAGAAAATCCGCGATTACTCGATCGAATTGCAGTCGCTGCCGCTCTATGTCGACGAAACCGGCGGCCTGTCGATCTCGCAATTGACGGCACGCGCCCGAAGGCTGAAGCGGCAGAAGGGCCTCGACCTGATCGTGGTCGACTACATCCAGCTGCTGCAGGGCTCTGGCAAGCGCGGCAACGACAACCGCGTCCAGGAGGTCACCGAGATCACCACCAGCCTGAAGGCGCTGGCCAAGGAATTGAACGTGCCGATCATCGCGCTGTCGCAGTTGTCGCGGCAGGTCGAAAGCCGCGACGACAAGCGCCCGCAATTGTCGGACCTGCGCGAATCCGGCTCGATCGAGCAGGACGCCGACGTCGTGATGTTCGTGTTTCGCGAGGAATATTACCTCGCCAACAAGGAACCCCGCGTCGGCACCCCGGAATACGAAAAATGGCAGCTCGACATGTCGCTGGTGCACGGCAAGGCCGAAGTCATCATCGGCAAGCAGCGCCACGGCCCGACCGGCACCGTCGAGCTGCAGTTCGAGGGCCAGTTCACCCGGTTCAGCGATCTGGCGCAGGACAGCCATCTGCCCGACCGGCTCTGACCCTGCCGCGGCACGGTTGAACCGCCGCCGCCGCGCGCGTAAAACCGCCGCATGAACATCGTCTCCGATCCGAAACCCATCCCGGCAGGCTCCCTGCTCTCGCCCGAGGCCAACGCGGCTGCGGCATTCGCCGCGGCGACCGCCGCCGCCACCGGGGTGCTCACGGTCGATCTCGACGCCATCGTCGCCAACTGGCGCAAGCTCGAGAAATCAGCGGTGCCCGCCGAATGCGCCGGCGTGATCAAGGCCGACGCCTACGGCTGCGGGCTCGAGCCGGTCGCCCGGGCGCTGGCCGGCGCCGGTTGCAAGACGTTTTTTGTCGCCACCCTGCAGGAAGCCCGCGCCGCCCGCGCCGCGCTGCCGTCGGCGGCAATCTATGTGCTCGACGGCTTCTTCCAGAATTGCGGCGACGCCTTCGCTGCAATCGACGCCCGGCCGGTGATCGGCGACCTCAACCAGCTCGCCGAATGGGACGTGTTCTGCCGGCGTTCGGGCTGGACCGGCAGCGTCGCCATTCACATCGACACCGGCATGAACCGCCTCGGGCTCACTTTAGTGGAGGCGCAGGGCATCATTCCCAGGATCAATGCCGGCGACCACGGCATCACCCTGGTCATGAGCCACCTCGCCTGCGCCGAGACCCTCAATCATCCGCTCAATGCCCGGCAGCTCGCGAACTTCCGCGAGATCGCCAGTCTTTATTCCGGCGTGCCGGCGTCGCTGGCGAATTCCTCCGGCGTTTTCCTCGGGGCCCCGTTCCAGTTCGACCTGGTGCGGCCGGGGGCGGCGCTCTACGGCATCAACCCGACGCCGGAAGCCGACAATCCGATGCAACCGGTCGTCGAGCTGAAGGCCCGCATCGTGCAGATCCGCAATGTCGAGAAGGGCGAAAGCGTCGGCTATGGCGGGACCTGGACCGCGCGCCGGCCGACCCGGCTGGCGATCGTATCGGCCGGCTATGCCGACGGATATTTCCGCGCCGGCGGCAGCAATGACGGTACCCGCGGCGCCGAGGTCGTGGTCGCCGGCAAGCGCTGCCCGGTGGCGGGGCGGATCTCGATGGACCTGATGGCGGTCGACATCACCGACCTCGAGAACAACGCCGCGCGGCGCGGCCATCTGGTGACGTTGATTGGCGAGGGTATCACCGTCGACGAGCTTGCGCATCACTTCGGCACCATCGGCTACGAGGTGCTGACCAGCCTTGGCCCGCGCTATGCGCGGATCTACAAGGGCGGCGCCGAGCCGGCCGTCGAGCGCGGCGCGGCTCCCGGCTAGCGCGCCGGCTATCTTGACCGGGCCGCGTCGAGCACCTTCCTGCAGGCGACGCTGATCTGGTCACCCTGCTTGTTCAGACAGGCGATGATGCGGCCGCCGCCGGGTATGGTGCCGTTGCAGTACTTCTGATAGTCCGCCTTGCACGCGGCCTGCTGCTCGGCGGTCAGGGTCTGTGCAAAGGCTGTGCTGGAAAATCCGAACGCCAGTGCGACAATGGCGAGACTTGATCTGGGCATGTGACCTCCGGTTTGTTTTTTGATCGACAGAGTCACTCTGCCCATGAAGATCGCCACCTTCAACATCAACAATATCAACCGGCGCCTGCCTAACCTGCTGCGCTGGCTGAAGCAGGCCAGACCCGATGTGGTCTGCCTGCAGGAGCTGAAGGCGCCCGACGCCGATTTCCCGCTGGCCGAGATCGGCCGGGCCGGTTACGGCGCGGTCTGGCGCGGACAAAAAAGCTGGAATGGCGTTGCCATCCTGGCGCACAAAACCGATCCGGTGCTGATCAGGACGGCGTTGCCCGGCGACCCCGGCGATCGCGAGGCGCGCTATATCGAAGCCGCCGTGCGAGGCGTCGTCGTCGCCAGCCTTTATGCGCCGAACGGCAATCCGCAGCCCGGACCGAAATTCGACGACAAACTGCGGTGGCTGAGGCGACTGCGCGCGCATGCCAAAAAATTGCTGAAACAGCAGGTCCCGGTGGTGCTGGCGGGCGACTACAATGTCGCCCCGACCGCGCTGGATATCTATCCGACGCGATCATGGGACCGCGATGCGCTGATCCAGCCCGAAAGTCGCGCCGCCTTCGGCTCGCTGCTGGCGCAAGGCTGGACCGATGCGATCCGGACCTTGCATCCGGCCAAGCCGATGTTCACGTTCTGGGACTACAAGCGAAACCGCTGGCCGCGCGACGCCGGACTGAGGCTCGACCATCTGTTGCTGAGCCCGGTGCTGGCGCCGCGCCTGTTCAAGGCCGGCGTCGACCGCAAGCCGCGATCCGAGGACGGCGCCAGCGACCATGCCCCGGCCTGGATATTGCTGCGCTAATTCTATTGCGCGGAAAGGCGCAAGGTGTTGGCGGCGACATGCTCGCGGTAGCGGCCGATCACGGTGGCCGCCGAGGCGCCCGCCATCAGGCTCGCGCCCGCCTCGAACATCGCGTCGACCTTCTCGCTCACCATCAGGCGGGCTTCGTGGTCGGCAGCATCGTCACCGGTTGAAAGTTTCGCCAGCCGAAGCCGGATCACTTCGCAGGATTCCAAAGCCAGCATCGCGCCGGCAAACCACGGAAAGCCAAAGCCAAGTTCGAAAAAACCGCGCGGCTGCGGAATAGCCGCAGCCTGCCCGCAGGCGGCCGCAACCGGAATCAATTCTCGATGTTTCATTCGCGTCATCCAATCATTTTGAATTCGATATGATTTGAATACGCGTCAAATTTGAACGTCTTGGCCGAGATGCCGCCGGCATTTGGCCGGTTGCGGCTACCCAGGGTTAACCAAGCCGCCGCCGGACGTGGCTCGCTCCGGCGGTGGCACCGCGTCGCTCCATAAAAGACGTCATACGCCGCCAGAGGGTCTCGCCTCCGGCGCGCCCCCCGCCACCGTCTTGCCGGGCTTCGTGCCGTCGACCTTCTTAGCCGTAACCCTCCACCGAGCAGGATGGTGAATGAAGCAAGCCGGCGAAACGGCTTGTCGTTGGCTGGCCCGACGCGCTAATGACGACTTGCTGCCCCTCCGGCTGCATTTGTCCGGCTCTACAAGCGTCACAGGCGAGGCAATGATGAAGCGTTTCGTGGTCGCGGCTTTATTGGTTTTCCCCGGCATCGCCCGCGCGGATTATTTCGACACCGGCAACGACCTGTGGAACGTCTGCACCGACAACATGGCCGGGCACAATTATCTCTGCATCGGGATGTCGACCGCCTATTTCGACATGATGCTGGCAACGGGCTATCGATGCGCCACGCCGGTCACCGATCGAGGACAGGTGCGCGATATCGTTCTCAAGTACCTGTCGGACAACCCGGCGATGCGAAGCATGCCGGCGTCGGAGTTGGCCATCACCTCGTTGACGACGGCATTTCAATGCGCGAGGCCAGCTCCCGCACCGGCAACCCCACCGCGATCCGGCAAAGCCAAGGCCATCGGCGGCCCGGTTCTGCTCACCCCGAACCACTGAGCGGGCAACGCCGCCCGCGGCTTCCTGCCGTCCTGCCGTTTAGCCCTGGAGTCCGGGCGCTGACGATGCCGCGGTGTGCCGCTCGCGCAGCGCATCGGCCGCCAGACAGATCGTCTCGGAAATCTGCAGCAGCTGTCTGGCCAGAGGACTTGTGTTGCGCCAGACCATGCCGATGGTTCGCGAGGGTTGCGGCTCCTTGAAGCGTGCGACCGACACCGGCGCCGAGCGCGTCTCCACCGCCACGGCCATTTCCGGGATCAACGTGACGCCAATGCCGGCGCTGACCATTTGAACCAGGGTGGACAGCGAACTCGCATCCAGCACCTCCCGTGGCGGCGACGATTGCATCTTGCAGAACGACAGCGCCTGATCGCGAAAACAGTGCCCCTCCTCCAGCAGAAGCAGCCGCATTTCGCGCAGCGTTTCGCCTGTCGGTACCGGCGTTCCCTCATCCTTGCCCGGCCGGACCAGCAGAAAATTTTCTGCAAACAAGGCGACCTCGGTCAGCGAGGGCTCGGACACCGGCAGCGCAACGATCGCGGTGTCAAGCCGGCCTTCCGCAAGCTCCTGTATCAGCCTCGGCGTCAGCGTCTCGCGGACGTGAATGTCGAGTTCGGGATGCAATCGGGTCAGGTTCCCGATCACGGCAGGCAACAGATAGGGCGCGATGGTTGGGATCATGCCGATGCGCAGCCGGCCGACGAGGCGTCCCCGCGACGCCCGCGCGAAGTCTCCGAGTTCATCGACCGAGCGCAGGATGTCGCGGACGCGCGGGGCGATCTCCTCTCCGAACCTGGTCAGCCAGACGTGCCGTGCGCCTCTGTCGAGCAGCACGCCGCCCAGGGTTTCCTCCAGTTCCTTGATCTGCATCGACAGGGCCGGCTGCGAGATCGAACAGGCTTCCGCCGCGCGCCCGAAATGGCAATGACGCGCCAGCGCGTCGAAATACCGAAGCTGCTTGAGCGTAGCGTTGTTCATCAGTATATCTTATCGCAACGATCACCAAAGTCAATTTCACCTTATGGCTTGCGTTGCGTAGAAACACGGAACAGGGTGGAACGCATGCAGACCACGACAGCGACAGGAGGCAAACATGGCTGACGATACCAAGTGCCCGGTTTCGGGTGGGCGACACGCACGGGCCAACCGTGACTGGTGGCCGAAACAGCTCGATCTCGGAATCCTCCAGCAGCAGTCGGAGCTGTCCGATCCGATGGGCAAGGAATTCGATTACGCCAAGGAATTCAAGAGTCTCGACCTCAACGCCGTGATCAAGGACCTGTATGCCGTGATGACGGATTCACAGGATTGGTGGCCGGCCGACTTTGGCCATTACGGGCCGCTGTTCATCCGCATGGCCTGGCATAGTGCAGGCACCTATCGCATCGGCGACGGCCGCGGCGGCGCCGGCGCCGGACAACAGCGCTTCGCGCCGCTCAACAGCTGGCCCGACAACGCCAATCTCGACAAGGCGCGCCGGCTGTTGTGGCCGGTCAAGCAGAAATACGGCCGCAAACTCTCCTGGGCCGACCTGATGATCCTCGCCGGCAACGTCGCGCTGGAATCGATGGGATTCAAGACCTTCGGCTTCGCCGGCGGCCGCGCCGACGTCTGGGAGCCCGAGCAGGATGTCAACTGGGGTCCCGAAGCCAAGTGGCTGGCGGACGAGCGCTATTCCGGCGACCGTGAGCTGTCGGGGCACCTCGGCGCGGTCCAGATGGGCCTGATCTACGTCAATCCGGAAGGGCCGAACGGCAAGCCGGATCCGCTCGCATCCGCCCGCGACATCCGCGAGACGTTCGCGCGCATGGCGATGAACGACGAGGAGACGGTCGCGCTGATTGCCGGCGGTCACACCTTCGGCAAAACCCACGGCGCTGGCGATGCGACCCTGGTGGGCCCGGAGCCGGAAGCCGGGGAGATCGAGGCGCAGGGCCTCGGCTGGTCGAGCAAATATGCCACCGGCATCGCCGGCGACGCGATCACCAGCGGCCTCGAGGTGATCTGGACCTCGACGCCCACCAAGTGGAGCAACAATTTCTTCGACAACCTGTTCAACTACGAGTGGGAACTGACCAAGAGCCCGGCCGGCGCGCACCAGTGGACCCCGAAGAATGGTGCCGGCGCAGGGTCGGTGCCGGATGCGCACGATCCGTCGAAGCATCACGCGCCATCGATGCTGACGACCGACCTCGCGCTGCGGATCGATCCTGCCTATGAGAAGATCTCGCGGCGCTTCCACCAGCATCCGGATCAGTTCGCCGACGCGTTTGCCCGCGCCTGGTTCAAGCTGACCCATCGCGATATGGGTCCGATCGTGCGCTATCTCGGCCCGCTGGTGCCGAAGGAAGAACTGCTGTGGCAGGACCCGATTCCCGCGGTCACGCATGAGCTGGTCAGCGAGGCGGACATTGCCGCGCTGAAGACCAAGATCCTGGCGTCAGGGTTGTCGATTCCCGAACTGGTCTCGACTGCCTGGGCGTCGGCGTCGACGTTCCGCGGCTCCGACAAGCGCGGTGGCGCCAACGGCGCGCGCATTCGTCTGGCGCCGCAGAAGGACTGGGACGTCAACCAGCCGGCTGAATTGGCCAAGGTGCTTTCCAAGCTCGAAGGCATCCAGAACGAGTTCAATGCGGCGCAGAAAGGCGACAAGAAGGTTTCGCTCGCCGATCTGATCGTTCTCGGTGGCAGTGCGGCGGTCGAGAAGGCCGCCAAGGACGCCGGCCAGGACGTGAAGGTGCCCTTCACGCCGGGCCGCACCGATGCCTCGCAGGAGCAGACCGACGTCCATTCGTTTGCTCCGCTCGAGCCGAC
>Ga0182030_10014762_pt1 | contig 15375 bp, 19 predicted proteins | sample 812S3MmetaG_FD_121299 | JGI IMG/M metagenome (GOLD analysis project Ga0182030, IMG submission 121299) | Permafrost microbial communities from Stordalen Mire, Sweden - 812S3M metaG (Illumina Assembly) | ecosystem: Environmental > Terrestrial > Soil > Wetlands > Permafrost | place: Sweden... | reverse complement strand
TGGGGATTGTGAGTGCGGGCGAGGACAGGAGGGTGCAGGTTAACAGGGGGGTGGGGGTTATGGGAAGGGTTTAGATAGGAGTTTGGAGAATAGAACTTGATACCCTGTTAGCTTGCTGCTTGTGTCCTGAGAGTTAGTTCTTATGTGATATGCTGGATAAATGATATGTATCTTTTGGAAGCACAAGTCGTACAAATAGTTTATCCAGAGTGTTATCTTCGGAAATTACTAGGAATACAGGCGACCCCCTTTATACTGCATCACGCAATAAAGTATTTATACCACCCTCAGATATACTCTTCGCTTATAGCTAATTGCCTATGCAGCAGCCATGTCTTCTTCAGATATCTCCGCGCAAGTATTGGCCGACCACATCAACTTCAAACCTTTCCCCAAACTGCTCATCGAGCTCTAGCTCAAAGTTTTGGAAATTCGTGTTCCCCGATCCACAAGTCATCAAACTCCAAGAAAACTCCATCCTACCTATCGAAGGCGTCACAAATCCCGAGAATTAAGCCGGCGAGGAGCCTGCGGCCAACCAATAACGATCCAGCACCAACAATGTCCCTTCTGGTCTCCGGGGAGCGCGCAAAGTATATTGCGACCTCACCCTCAAGACCTAAAAAGTATGTATCTCTGCCCCTGACAGCGAAGCAGGGATCCGATTAGACGACTGGCAGATACAGTCTTCCTCGGGCCATTTTTCGAAATCGGCGATCCCGAAAGAACCACCGAGCCCTTCTCAGAGCAGCAAGCAGAGTTAGAAGCTAAGCCAGAGACAATTCTCGTCTACCCGCATTCTATCCATCCTTCCCTCGATGTCGACTTCTTTACTAGTTTCGCTGACGTTCAAACCATTGCTCTCTCCCACAATGAGAATTTCAGGGCCCATGCGGGCGTCGTAACAATTAACTTATACTGCGTTCCAAGTCTTGAAAGACTCGTGCTCATTCAGCTCGACTGGGATGAGATAATGGGTGACAAAGAATACTAATTTTTTCCAAGACCTGACTCGCGACAGGACAGAAATTCTTGTAGATCCCTAAACAAGCTAAAGCTTAAAGGTCTGTCACAAAATGAAAGAAGCAAAATAGAGACGAGTAGACCAAACGTAAGTCATTAGCTTATTGCGATGCAAAATCGTGTATAGATATTACAGCATCAACCAAGCCATTGCCCCCAGCAAACCTAAACACATTCCCATCCCTAAATCTCCTGACCTAATAGCAATCCCCGCATTCCCAGTAGCAGACGGGGTTCCCGTCCCAGAAGTCTTAGAGCTCGTAGAAGCCAACGTAGAGGTAGATCCAGGCCCCGAAGTACTCGTTGAATTACTTCCTCCCGAACTACTCGTAGCAGGCGAGGTCCCCTTCCCAACAAGCAATCCCTGTACGAAGCTCAACGCATCGATCTGAGTTCCCACGCCACTATCTGAACTATTCCCCGACGCCGTCGTATTCCATTTCAATGGGCACCCAGTATCGGTGCAAGCTTGAGCCGCAGCTTTTGCTGAGCTGGTTATGAGAGGTAAAATGGTGTTTGCAGTGTACGGTGCCACTTGTATTGTGTCCACGAGCTGTTGAGCTAGAAGACCTTTGTAGGCGGTCATATCGATAGTGCATGTATCATGAGGCTCACAAGCCGTTTCTGTTGCGATGTCGTTGGGGAAGAATATCGAGACTGTATTGTTCAGAAGGCCATCAATTGCACCCTTCCATCCTGTCTGGGCATCTCCGCTCGTAATGTTATACATGTAAGCCGCGCCAGAGATGAATGTGCCTGCCACATATGAGAATTGAACCTTGTTCACATCAGTGCAGCTCGTCTCTGTGTGAGCGCCATCATAAACATTCCATTGCGCATCAATGAACCCGATCGTTTGGGTCCAGTTGAATGCTTTCGAGGCCCAGTCTGAGTAAGTCGTGTTTCCAGTGTAACGTGCGAGACGAGCAGCAAGTTGGAAGAAATCACCTTGGGTGATACTGTTCTTGTAGTCATATCCCGTGTTAAATGCGAAAATTTGCCAGCGGATACCTCCGCTACACGACGAGTCATCCCAGCGCGCAACCTGTTCATTGAACACAGTTTCTGATAATGCTACCCAAGACGCATTCTGTGTTTCTGGGAGTTGTAGTTCTGCGGCTGACATGGCGGCAAGCGCCCACGTCAGTTGGTCATCGTTGCCTTCCGATTTCGTTTGGTTTGGCGGCATGTAATCGGCGTCCGGTCCTTGCTGTGCAAGAAGCCCTTGGGTCACGATCCCGTTGTATTGCGCGTCGCTGGTCAAGTGCCAGTATTGGATCAATGTATCGAAGAAAGCACCTGATTCCCACCAGTAATATTGGGCGTCAAGTAGACCAATGGGGTTCCCCGGCTGGTTCCCTGAGTAGTACTTCACCATGCCACTAGCGATGGTTGACGCGGCGGATTTAATAGAATCTATGGGAGGTTCAGCGGATTCAGGAATTGATCGACGGGTCCGGAGAACTCACCAGCATTGGTCGTGTCTAGGTCAATTCCGTGGACTGGAGCGAATGAAAGGGCTGCAAGGGCAACGAGAGACTTGATTTGAACCATCGCGAAGGTTGTATCCTCACAAAACGCGCAAGCAAATCAGAAAAAATGAAATAACGAAAAAAAGGCTGGGAGAAGACAGAGTGAAGTTATTATAAGGAAAGTTACGGCAGGTAATTAACGACATGGTACTTACGTTTCTGAACTTCGCCGCAGGATCTAATTGACGTAGAATGAATACGAGGCTTACGAGATGTCGGTAGTTGGGTGCACAGCCTCAATCCTCGGTCGTCTGCTGAAAAAAGATTAGTGCTGATATTCAGGGGCGACTCGGCAAACCCCTGTCGCAAAACATCACGTGGGAAGATATAGGGGCACGATAAATGGTTCGCGGCTCGCTAAGGTGAGAATTCGGCTGTGGAATCTGTCAAACTTCATTACATAAATCAGTTATCCAATTGTCGCTTCCCAGCTAAAACCCCCCTCTCTCCCCAAAGTAGTCCGTTCCAGAAAGAATCCACTCCCAATGAACCTCGCTGCCCAAGTATTCTACTTCTCATCGACCTGTTGCTCTTACAATGCCATTTGTGTCAGGAAACACACCCTCAATACCTACCACTGAGCATGTGGGAACCATCAATTTGACCTCGGGGATCTCCCAGTCAGGCCTTTTGTCTTTCTTAAAATCTAGGATTGCATTCCTCAAATGGGTCGACAAAATGCGCTGCCGTCTTATGCTACTAATGAGCCTCTTGGCGTTTTCAAAATGTGGTGACATGCCCTCCTCCCATTCTCGGAAGCGGAAACCTGGTGGAAGTCCGTTGGCAACCGTTTCGAACTTGAAGTCTGAAGTGTAGCTGAGCGGGTAAATCCATCGTTTAAGTCCCGGGAATTGTGTATGCGCCCAAATATCATCTTCTGGAGTCCAATCGCCCTGTATCTCTTGAAGGCTAACCCAGCTTAACGTCTCGACGCCTTTGAATCTTGGACCGAATTCTGCGGTGAGGGAAAGACGAAACCGACATCTGACACCAAAGTATGGTGGCCGATACGGAACAAAGGAAGACTTGTGCAAGCCAAGGATAACAATATCGCGTCGGCCATCAAGTCGGATAAGTCTCTCAGAGTCATCGGATTTGATTGCAACATTAAAGACCTTGAGTATTACAGCCCGAGAATCAACACAAGCACGGAGCAGTCCAGAAGGCTTGTGTTTGGTGGTGAATTGTATCTCATTTTGGCCGCTGTCCGCGTTGTGATGAAGTGTAATGGGGATTATCTGGGGCTCAGGAAGTGCGCTCTTCCAAATGTTGAGCTGAATTTCAGCTGGAAGATCGGGGAAACGAGGGAAGGTATCGTAGCTAGAACTAGCGTCTCGAGAAGCAACACCAAGCGAGGTAGCACCCCGCGAAGTGGAGTGTTTTGAAACACCGTCTTGTAAACTAGGCTTGTCCAAAGTGGGCTTAACAAAGGTGTACTTGATAAAAGTCTGTTCGACTGTAGTAGGCGTAACTGTAGAAGGCTCGACAGATGTGTGGTTGGCTGAACTGACTTCGATGATATTGTGGTTGAGCGAGGGTGGTTCGACAGAAAGAGCACCGAGCGAAATACTTTCTAGTGGCGAAGCCATGGCAGCTACATTGATGTTAGCCAACTATATATCCTATAACATCTTAAAGATCTATACATACTGATGAGTTTATTCCTCCAGATTGTGACAGTTCATTGGGATTTGCAAAGGAACTGCAAAGCACAACATTGTTTATACTTTGTAGCCGAATCACTAGCGGCTTTTTACTCTAAGCTAAAAGCGACTTTTCCCAGGAATTTTCTAATTTGATTAAGTATTTCTCGTAGATAGCCCTCTCTGGATATTTGAACTATTTCCTTCATTATCTGTTTCGTCCATTAAATTACACACTTCTAAGATTCAGACAAAGCCTAAGAAGTGTTGGACAAAATCTAGGACCAAATTCTGTCAGCCATGTCGGAAGTACCGTCCATATTCACACGTAAGTCTCCATATATCGCCAGATCTGCAAGGCTCATCTTCATATCACGAAAGGCAGGTTTCCGTCAGCAGGTTGCAAAGCCTTTGGTTCATGTGTTTCTCTCATTTTAAAAAGCAAAGGCTCACTCCATTCAGTTGCAGCAATCGCCCCTTCGGAACTTGCAGCAGAACTTGCAGGATCTCATCAAATAATCCGCATCACAGAAATAATCCCACTCAAAGCCAATATGAAAAGCAGCAAAAGTCCTTTAGTGAAAGATTCCTTAACTAAAGACACTTCCATTAAACGTCCCTCCGTCAAAGACCCCTCCACCAAAGATTCTTCTACCAAAGATCCCTCCGTCAAAGACCCCTCCGTCAAAGATCCTTCTACCAAAGACCCTTCTGTCACTGGTCCCTCTGTCGCTGGTTCGTTGGTCTATGCATACTGCCCTAGTTGCTTCGGTAAAGGCGCCGTCTTCAAGTCCGGCCCACCTACGGCATGCCCACACTGCAAGCATAAGGTGATTCGATTGAATCGGCCATATCCCACTGAGAACCTCTCGAAGCTCCATGGACCTCCAACACGGTAGGTATCCTACACCTTCCTTCTGAATTCATACACTAATTATCGAAAGTCATCCAGGAGTTTAGGGAAATATCTGAGATTCTGAAAATAGCGATTGGGCCGGAGATTTCACGTGTAGGAGAGCTTGGTTGGCAGTCTAGATATCAAATCAACCTAAGCTTCACGTTGATTCAATCACATGAACTCTCAAAATTCGTCAACATTCACAAGTCCATACCCGAATAATAGAGAAACAGGGTCCTGCTACTGAATAATACCTTTTGAACCCATAATTCATTCAGAACATTGATATTATTCAACGCCTCCTTTCAAAAGGTATAAATAGTCCCCTTTACACCTCCCCTCTTCCTCGACCAATTTCACCACCCTTCAGACACTTGGAACGTACAATACCTACCATTTTAAAACCAAACGCCACTTAATTTAATCCTCTACAAAAAATAACTCGTCGGAACAATGAGTGACAGAGTCTACGCTTACTGCCCGAGATGTGGCAATAAGGGGGAGGTAGCTCGCGGTGGGGGACCTCCACCATGCGGATATTGCGGGCATCGGGTCATCAAACTGAATCTACCATACCCAAGCTAGTACCTATTGGGTCTCGACCTCCAAAACACTTTCTATCTTGAGTACAAACGGGAGTCTAAAAGCAGGTATGTATCATCCACGTTGCTCTTCTAAAGTTTATTTATTGATTAATAATGACTCTCAAGCCTCCTTTTCCTCAACAACTGCGCAAGGTAGTCATTAGAAGGCAATACTAATGTCAGAAAAGTCAAACAGAGGTAGTTAAGGCCCGGAAATAAAAGAATCGTTGTTTTCCAGCTACCGATCGTGAAATATTCCAAAAATTGTGCAAAGTGTCAACATTCAAACTAGTGTAGGCCACTCAAGGAGACTAAAAGAAGTGGAATATAAGATACCATTGTCTTAAAATTGGTGAAAACTGAAGCTCTCTTCTTGCTATTTGTGTTTGCTTGAAAATTCCATTTCGATCAAGTACATATTCTCCGTTAATTAGAGTCTTAAAACCGACCCGGTGTTCTTCGAGGGTTGCCATATTTATTAAGTCATACAATTTGAGGCAATCTGAGCTTTTGTTTCGGTTTTACGTGACGCAATTGTTTGCGTATCGGAGGAGAACTGTTATGAGACTGAAAGTGGAGAAAAGATCGAGCTTGGCATTTTCTTTTTCAGCTTCGCAAAATTGGTAAAAACAAATCAATAGTATGTGGAATAGCCATCGATACTTGGTAGTTGCTTCATTTAAATGCAATGTTGCTAGCTAGAGCGACTTTGTTTGCTATGAATTGGACCTTTGTTCAAAGTCTTTTAATAGTTCCTGCCCTGTCAGGTTCTTTCTTAGTATCTGTATAACAAAAATGTGATTGCCCTGAGCTTTGCCTATATTGGTACACGAAGCTATCGAGCGCCGCCCTCAACATCAAGCACCTTGCCCTGTATTTCAGGGATGTCCCAGTCAGGCTTTTGATCTTTCTTAAACTCCTCCAAGCTCAATCTGACATATGACAAGATCCATTCCCAGCAGCTATTTACAGTGCCCGAGGCTATTACTTCTAGACCGCGAGATTCACAGCCTTCCACTGATTTGAGACTGAGATTTTTGCCGGACATGGCTTTCTGAACAACATCGCTATGTGCATTTATAACCCAAATCAAAGTCCTCGGAGACTTTGCGTGTATCATTATTGTCCTGACGTACATGTACCAGTTTGTACCCTCCAATCCACGCCATGCCACAGTTATCACACCATTGAGAGCATTGCCGACATGTTGAGCGAACGGGGCTTTCTTATCCTTATCCAAAAGGGACTTGCAGGGGTAGAGTAGAATCTCATCATTCATACCATCAACCCTAATCTTGTGTTCGCCAGTCTTCGATTCGATGCAGACGTTCAAGCGCTCTAATGCCAACCCTCGCGATACTTTGCAGGCACCGAGAAGACCAGATGGTATGGTTGTTGTGCTGAAATCGGCTTCGTCTTGACTTAAGTCCTTGTTGGTGTGGATCATTATCGGGACAACTTGAGGTGTAGGTAACGCGCACTCCCAGATTTTAAGCTGGAGCTCGATTGGAAGCTCAGGAAAGCGGCGGAAGGTCGAGGGAGGTTCTTCGAGGTGGGAGGAGGTGATGGATGACATCGCTACTGAGATAAGGTTAGGGTGTGCATGAGACTAGGGTGAAAGAGAATCATACCGATGATGATATTTTGAGTAAGATCTTGTCAGAAGTTGAGTTTGCTTTTCTACTTCCTTAAGGAAAACGTGTTGCGGTATTGGCTATTGAGAATTGTTGCTGCTTCGGAAGGCCTTGATGTTGGCCCTTTGAAGATGTAGGGGATATATTTGCGATGCTTCGAGATTAAATATAAAGACTCACCAAGAGTTAATCACGCCACTAGAGAAGTAATCTGGCGAACTTTTTCGAAGGATCAGTAGAAGCAATGAGTCAAAGATACTGTGAATCACGAATATAGTGCTGCTCTCGGGTTCAAGTTAGGACTATCTAAGAGGTACCTTATAAATCGCTCCCCAACAAGTGTTGTCTCCGTGTGGAGAAGATGATCTACATTACTTAGGTACACTAATCCTCCAAATAAATCAACTTCCAGGCATTACTCCAACTTCTTCGCTTCTCGTAAAGCTTCCAGAAACTCCAATTTTGTCTCCATAAACTTACTAAGCCGTCATGAATCGTCGGAAAACACACCTGAACCAACCTAATCAGGGCTTCCAAACTTTGCAAGTTGTGGTTGTCACCTGCTCTGGACGTGGTTTGCCCCAAAAACTCACGAGGACATGAAGTCGACATTTCAAATATGCAAAATGGAAGACTAAGATACGCAAACTACATTAGAGACTATAACTACATGATTGGTGTGGTGGAAAGAGCGGTGCCAATTTACGGGCTTCCCTCTCGAATGTGTCATGAAGAAAGAACGAACGACAGTGATAATAATCTGACAGAGCAATGTAAAACCCGCCAGAATTCCCGAAAACTCAGTGATTATGGCCAAAAAGGAGAGGTCTAGAGCAGATTTCTATGTCTGTGAAGGGTCAGTTGAATTTTTAAAGTTTCAGTCGCACAACCTACCTCTATTGTGACATCGACCCCAGAAATCAAACCTCTCTCAAGCAAACGGGGTTCAATCGCAGTCTTTGCCTTTTCCTTGGCCACACGTAGCGATCTTGCCTTCTGTTCTTCTACATCCTGCTCTGGGTCTAGGGGAATTTCGACGATCTCAAAGAGTCCCATTAAAACAATCTTGGGGCTGGGCTTCTTCTCGCTCTTACTGAAAATATCCTCAGCCTCAACCTCGCTAAGATCCTCGCTACTTCCTGCGCTCGATGCCTTGTTCTGCTTTCCTTTGTTGGCAGCTGAATCCCTAGAAGCATATAGGACTTCGACAATGTTCTTCCGATAGCACATATCATTGTAGAAAGCAGATGTGTCGTAAGTGAGCCCTCTGTTGTTTAGTTCCTCTTGATGTAATTGTCCTCCCCGTGACGACTCTAACGCTTGAAGGGCTATGCGTTCGCCCATTTTGGCTAAAGCTTCAGTAGTCTTGTCTCGGGGCGTGGCGAGCAAGAGCAACTTCTGAATGTTCGGGAACCCTGCAGGCAACCACTGCATGTGTTGAGGCTATTGACACATTAGAATTGATATCATGGGAAAGCAAATTTGGGTATCAGTGCAGAGGCTAGGGCTTTGAGGACAACGTACCAACCAACCGGTAGAGCTCCAACGGATGCCAAGTGTTTTTAGTTCCGAGAAAGCTTGCATCGCACCTACAACATTGGGATCGGATGACCTACAGAAGGCGAGGTTGAGGAGAATGACAGTATCTCTTACTGGGTCGAATCGGATAATGCGGTCGATACCACGACTCGGAATGGATGCGGGATATAGTGCAAGGGCTTCAGAACGACTACCCCTGTCAACACTATAGACAAATTAGTATGGGAACTTGCTTTTTGAAAACTAGTAGCAGAGGATACGGCTCTCTAGGTCCAGGTTACAAATGAACATCTATAATTCATAGAGCTTGATAGGTAGAAGATTGCTAAAATCAATAGGGAGGTAGAAGACGTACCTTAGCATTAATGGGGCTTTACTGTAGCACTGGAATCGGAGTTGTTTCTTTGTGGCTGGATCAATAAAGTAGGGAAGGATCGCGAGGATGCGCGAAGTATCTCTTGTAAACTCCCAAATCTTCAACCGTAATTCTATCGGAAGTTCCCGGAAGCAGTGAAACTCTTTAAGAACAATAGCTTTATCTTTCTTTTGCTCGTCTTCGAGGTACTGCGTAACCGTATTGGCCTCCTCAAGAGTGCTGAGAGCGTATTGTAGATCAAGTTCCTCCTTGCGTCTCTGATCCGAAGACATTTTCAAAGCTCGCTCGACCTCCTCATCGTGGGTTCCCAAGTCGCGTACAAATCTGAAGTCCTCCAAGCGTGACATTGGAGCAACATTGTTGCTTTGCCCGCCATTAGGATAAGCCCAATCAAAACTCTCACTCTTGCTAGAGTTGGGACACGGAGAGTGGTCTGTAAGGCCTCTATCAATCGTTGACTTCACCGAGGACAATTGGGTGAACCTTACCTTCATTATTGAGTTCGAAAAGTCTTCTGCGCTCAAAATATTTAGCCTCCCGTGAGACTTCGAGGCTATGGAGTTCCCCATCCGATAGGGATTCTGTTACTTTTAAGTAAGCGCAGTGGCACCGGCATTGTAGAGGCTAGGTGAACTCACTGGGATCAGAGTTAGAAGCAATTGATTCGCGAAGCTGATGCAACCCGTGATTGGGGCCCGGAGTTTCGAAAGTGATCATATAATTGAACTCTTCCTGAGGAAGCATGGAATCGGTGTTTTCTGTATCACTAGCGACGCTTGCGCTACGCTTCATAGGAAGAATGTGGCCAGGGGTTCGAGGGGGTGGTGTTTGTAGGTTGCGAGGTGGTATCTGAAGGTCCATATTGGAATAGTACAATGCGTTGCAAAGGTTGAAGGAGTGCTCAGGTTTTTGCTGCGTTCGTTCGTGTTTTGGGTTACGAGTGAAATGATGATGGTTCAAAGTTACTTGACTTGTTTATACACACCGAAGAAGCGAACAAGTAGTCACGGAGCTAATTTGAAAGAGCGCGTCGGAACGCACTCTGGGACCCGAGTCGCGTATGCACTCAGGAACTGACCGTGCTTATTCAACTTGAATATAAACTCAGCTTCGTCACAAAGCTTCCGCGAATATTCTTTATTTCTGTGGCAAACATGTTGTTCATCCACAGAAAGCTTCGCACAGCTGTCCAAATATTTTCCCATCCATATAAATTCATTCTAGCGTCCACCGAAGCCGTCAAGTCAACAAACCATTCTTCTTCTGGGAGATCCCAGCTCTCGAGCATCCCAAAGAAGAGAACCCAAAGTAGCATTGCTTCAGGGATAATGTAACCAACGTCGTCATTATACTGCGATAACAAGTCTTTGAGCTTTCTGACATACACCTTAGTAGAACAACCTAGCTTCCCACAATTTAGTCTAATGGGACCAAGGAATAAACAGATACCCAAGCGGGAAACGCTTTCCAGAAGGTCGGTTTTCTCCTGATCATGCTGGTGCATGGTAGTGCCGAGCAGGCGGTGCAGGATAGGGTCGATCCAGTACACTATAAAATCCGCGTTCTGCCACTCTTTGTTTTGTGCCGTCATGAAAGTTGCATGGGTAATTGATGCATTGATATCATCGAATGCTATTCTCAAGTGATGGCCAGGGGAGAAGAGATCTTTCCATGGTGCGGGAGTTTGTAAGACAAGTCTTTGGAACCGAAGCTCTAGCTTCGTCTCATCCTTAAAGTGCTGTAGGAGTTTTTCGGGAAGTGAAAACCGAGGTTTCGTATCGGTTCTACGCGCGCCGGATATATCAACACTACATTGTCGGCCTTTATGAGATAGAATCACACAGGGAATTAAGAGATCAACGAACGCATATATCATCCGTGCCAACGAAGGGTCCAGGATACTCGAGAAACCTCCCCTGAGATCTATAACCTTGGTTAATGCATTCAGGTGTACCTCTAGACTTGTAAAATCGTCTCTGCAGACCTACGCATGGTTAGAGCACGAAATCTTTGTGTTGTGGATGGAGGATTGCCCACACTATAGCAAACAAGCTCCACTATACTTGCGAGAACATCATCACTAAAGCTTTTCGCAGGATCAGAAAGGTTCTTGTTTAGGCTCCTAATTGCCAGCGAATGATGAGCGACGGTGACGAGACCGTCAAGATCTTCGCCTTGTAGACGGGCTATGTTCAGAGAGACGTTTGCGAGAAACTGATGAAATGATGCAGGATCGTGAATTGCCAGAGGAAGCCATTTTTCTCTCAGGTTTTTGAATGAGAAGTCTTGCCCTGTATTGACTAGGGAGCGAGGATCAGTAATCTGCCTTGAAGCAAGCGCCATATAAATAAGGGATTGCATCGGGTGCCACAATATCTCTACAGGGTCTGTCACCTTGGTCTATCAACCATTAATTGCTCTTATTCATTGTGATTGGATATCTTGCAAACGGATTGACTCTTCCTTGTCTCAATATAGACGAAGGGCTGAGTGTCAACAAGCCACCAGCCCTCGATTCGCTATCCCGGTCTTCGATTCTGAGCCATACTTTTCGTTGCGACGCAGACTTTTGGCTTGATCCTATAGATTTATCATCTCCGTTCGAGGTCATACTCTCTCCTGTCAGGTCGAGGGCCAATTTTAAGGAGGAATTTTGGCGGAAGATAGATCTCAATTCGATTTGGATCATGAATCTTTTTCGTTTTTGGAAGCCCCTGAATTACGTGGCGGCGGATGGCTTCTTGCGCTTCTGGACCCCTAGGATTCTCCGATGGATCGCATGCAATGAAGCGGTGCTTAAATCTACGACCAAGATCTTGCACTGATGGTGGTGTTGGGTTTCCCAGCATACCCGCTAGATGTTCATCACCAGCAGTCCGTCCGGACATTAGGCAGGTAATTCAATGCCGAGCCAAGACTATTAGAAAATGCGGGTGGCTAATTCGAAGCCTCAATCAAGATCGATAAACAGTGAAATCCAACTCGCCAACTTACCCAAGAGCTATAAAAGGCCTAGAAATGGGAAGCTCTCACTTAGCCGGTGAGACATAGTTTATATACAGCTCTTTCAATTGGTTAGACAACTAGTTTTTCACAGAATGACGAGTGTCAAATCAGGCCCTCGGCTTTGAGATGCCTGCAACTGCATTTAACGACCAACATCTTTGCGTGAAGTCTTCATCCATAACAATACTGTATGATTGGGGGGGAGGAGAATTGGAAATGTTTGCAAATCTATGCGAAACTGTTACCACGCTAAGGATGAAGAACAGGTGGATTCGCAATCAAGTGCGCACCTGCAGTCCGATGGACTGCATTGAGTGCCAAGAGACTTCCTCTTATAAGTATGTAATAACAATGGGACTTGAAAGATTATTCAAGAACATCGCTTTTGGTGTCGTTCATTTCGTATTTAAGAAATCTGTGGCTTCGCCATATTATTGAAGAAAGTGCGGGAATTGTCATGGCGAAGTTGATCGTCATTGTAGGAATCACTGGAGTTCGGGTAATTCATGAATATTCATGGTCCATCAGATGACTCTAAATTGAGTTTCAGGGAGGTTCAGTTGCCAAAGCATTCCTCATGGACCCTTTATTTGAGATCTGCGCATGACACGTGACCCAACGAAGCCCGAGAGTCAAGCACTCATTGCCCAAGGCATTGACATTGTCAAAGGAAACGTCAACGATGTGGAGACTCTTAAGAAATTATTCAAAGGGGAAGTATACTGGAATCTACCACTTTAAATCCAAAGCCACAGTCGTGGACTATATCAACGATGCGTATCCGGATCTAGCAAAGAAGACTTCTTTACTACAGGTGGGACTCTTCATCATAAATTGGAAGTGGGATCAAGCAACTGTGCCATGGGAAAAGGTAAAATTGAAGTCCATTCCATTATTTTGACTGCTGACCTATTGCAGCGATCCGACGGCTCCTTTATCTTCAAGGTTCCTGGCAGCGGAAATGTTCTTATACCCCTTATAGTTCCTACTGATGCTGGAAACTTCGTGGAAGCATTAACTAAAGTTCCTCCGGGAAAGAATGTTCTCGCCTTTGGAGATCTTCTGCTATGGTCTGACTACGTGAAGCTCTGGAGCAAAGTCACGGAAGTACCAGCGGCTTTTGAGCACAGCACAGTGGCTACTATGGATAGACTGGCACCAGGTGGATATGGAGAAGATATTGGCGAGATGTATGCTTATGCTCAGAACTTTGGCTACTGGGGCGGCGATCCTTCGGTAGCATTTGCGAAAGACGTCAGTTTTTAAGAGGAGAGTATATTGGTATCAGCTAACAAGTGATTTCATCAGTTGGGGATCGATATCCCTGTCACTTCTATTGAGGATTACATCAGGAATGAAGATTGTTCGGAACTATTGAATCGAGCTGTGCCTGAGTGATTATGGCAGTCTCTGGGCAGTTTGAACATGTCTCTATTTCTTCATTTGAACGATTCAAGTAGTGCCTATTCCAGCACCAATGAACTCCTTTCTGGGCCTTCGCTGTGATCTATCTCTTTGAAGCCTAAGATATACATTATAAGATGACTAGCACATAATGCGAGCATTACTAGTTTGGAAATGAAGAAGACACTTTAGTTCGATAGCCCTATCTTTAGATAATGTTAAAAGCAACATGCCTCTTCTAGACATGGGGTTGTACAAGAAGACAACTGTGGTCACTCTTTTCCCCTACTTTGATGGTGCTTCCTAATCAATAATATTTCAAAATACATAGTACTAGAAACGAATGGCTTAATTTAATCCTTTTGTACTTAGGTTTGCCACCCGAATTTTTGGATGTCTCGTTTTGTTTGATGCGGGACCATATCAACCTTACAGAGGATGATTAACAAGTGGATTTATATTACTGTTAGCTTGATAGATGGAAGTAGATGGAAGATTTAAAGGGTGTGGGCAGGCTATCGATGGATGCGCTAGAGTTTTGGGATGATACATCCAGGCAACCATTACTATTTCAGTCGTTTCACGAATACAGCATTCCTCCCCTGGGACCACTTACATCTGAGACTAGAGAAAATGTAAAGTTGGAATTGAATCGGCCTAACCTTGGTGCTGGGAATGCATACTTTCCGGCAATAAAATTTGGGGATTGGAACGGGAACCGCAGCGCTATGCTGAATAAAGATTAGAGCAGTTGGCCTCATCGTCACAATGCTAGCTGATAAGACCAACATATTAAGCTGTTTGGCGCATGCGATTGCTTTGTTCCATTTTAAATGAGTCGAAATTGGTACGTTGGACCCTTGGCCCTGCTGGTGATTTGCTGACCTACATGCGAACCGGCGTGTCTACCAAAATTGGCATAACTATATTTCCAAAGCCAACTCTCATGCATTCCAAATCACGCTTCAACCTCATCTCAACTTCGGGTAGTTTCTCATTGGTGGCCTGATCATCAAGATCTTGGCCCACTTCAGCTTGGAGAAAATCAAGATTTCTTCAAGTCCATTTGATGGGATTTATGAATGGGTATATTAGGCAATTAACAACAGTGCATTTGGCGCTGATATACTCAGAGAGTCTATCATTTGCTTTCCTATCAGCGAGACGCAATCCCAGTCACGTGTTCGCTTGGCACACCCCAAAAAAAAGCCCCCAAACTTCTTGATGCAGCTACACTGTTCGTGATCTGCACAATAGGCCTCTGGCGCTAGATGAAACAAAATGGACGCAAGCCAACAGCCTTGGGCCTCCCTTCTGGAATTGAAAAACTATTCACAAAGAATCCTTGCCTGTTCAAGAAGAGAATGCGAAACCAAGACTATTGAGACATACCACGAGTTCTGAACAGCTGCATCAATTATTGGCACGAGGGAATAGTCTATTATCCGTTTCTTGGACCTTGGAGAAACTGCCTCGGATTTCTGTCGCTCAGCCTCCCAGAACTTCGCTGCGCCACGACAAGTAAGTAAGATAATAAAACATCGAAGCTCTCAGCCTTCGTATCTCAACAGAAGAACATCTCATAAACATCATCCAACAAAGATTCCAGGCCTCTATGTTGCTTGATTTATAATTAGTACATTCTAGAAATATCTATATGCTACTATAGCTATAGTATTAGTAAATGCTAGAACCTTCTAGACATTTCCAAGCGGCAAAGTCACGTGACTTTGCCA
>Ga0182030_10014761_pt1 | contig 15375 bp, 13 predicted proteins | sample 812S3MmetaG_FD_121299 | JGI IMG/M metagenome (GOLD analysis project Ga0182030, IMG submission 121299) | Permafrost microbial communities from Stordalen Mire, Sweden - 812S3M metaG (Illumina Assembly) | ecosystem: Environmental > Terrestrial > Soil > Wetlands > Permafrost | place: Sweden... | reverse complement strand
TGCGGGCACTCCCGGCCTACAGCTGACCCGGCTCGCCGAACACCCACGCCAAGCACCGGCCCGCCCTGCGGCCTGACGCTGCCGAAAAACAGGCTCCGAGGAGCGGCCGGGGGCAAGATCACCCTCGCAGCTCCGCCGGCACGCAATCCGCCGGCGGCCTTAAGCCACCAGTCGGCAACCTCACCCACGACGTCGTGAGAAATCACCTTGATGACGAATCGAGGCTCATATGGAGGAACCTCTGTCAAGCGGCAGCGCTGATCGGCCGGGAGGGCGGCAGGGTGTGTGCATAAGGGTTGCGCGACGGCGGTTCCCGGGGCCCCACGAGCTGGGGTGCCGGCTTGATCGACCAGGTCATGGTCAGGCTCATATGCGAGGGCTGGTTACCTCAAGACCCTTGTTCGTCGCCGGGCCTGCAATCTAGGAGCGGGCGCCACCCGGAAGGTGACGCCGGGCTGCCCATAGCCCTTGTTCGCGGGCCCGTTGAACGGCGACGTGTCGGCCCTGTTTGTTGCTCGTGGTGCCCCGGCAGCCGCCGGGCGCTGTCTTTGAGTTCTCGGTTTTGCTGTCAGTCCAGGATCGCGGCCTCCCAGCAGAACGCGGCGAGCTCGCGGGCGCAGGCGATAGCGACCGTCCCGGTGCGCTTGCCACGCGTGCCCTGAAGGTGCTTCCAGCGCTCATGAAGGCGGCGCTGGCAGCGCCAGGCGATTTCAACGACACGCGGATCCTGTCCGACCTGGCGTGCCTTCAGTCCCAGACGCACGGCCGGCGCATGACGGTAGTGGTGGGCGGCCTCGACCAACAGGCGGCGGGCATGCGGCGGGCCGGCCTTGGTGATCTGACCCTGGGTGCGCTTTTCATCAGAGGTGTACTCGCTTGGCACCACACCGAGGAACCCTGACAGCAGCGCGGGCTTGGCGAACCGGGTGAAGTCACCGACTTCGGCGCACAGCCCGGCGGCGGTGAGCGTGTCGATCCCGCGAAAGCAGCGCAGCCTTTCGACCGTCTCGGCATGGCTTGAGTCAGGGACCGCGACCTCGAGGGCATCGATCAGCACGCGCCGACGCTGCACGAGACCCTGGACCGCGCAGAGGTAGTCGACGAACGTTGCCTCAGAGACCGCGTCCTCGAAGCTCAGTTTCCCCAGCCACTGCTCATGCGGTTGCGTCCAGGCCTTGCAGGGGAACCTGTGCCCCCTACGCAACAGGAACTTCGAGAGGCGATGGCGAGATCGCATCAGGTCCTTTCGCGCATCCTCGATGCAGCGCACCAGGTCCCGGAAGTGTTCGTCGACCTCGCTCGGCACGAACGCATAGGACAGTTCACCAGCCGCGAACAGCCGCACGAGGCGCTTGGCGTCACGCCGATCGGTCTTTACCCGGTCACCGGGTGCCCGCGGGATCGAACCCGGGGCCACCACACGCACATCCAGCCCACGCTGATCGGCTGCCCGCGCCAAGGCGAATCCAGTCGGGCCTGCCTCATACACCGCCGCCAGCGGTCGGTCCAACTCCTCCAAGAACACCGGCACCACCCGGGCCGGCTCACCGCGCAGCCGCTGCACGCTCAGCTCGCCGGTCGACGGATCAAGCACCGCGGCGACCGTCTGCGCCTGGTGAACATCAAGCCCGACAAGGGCCATAATCTCTGACATGGTCGGCACCTCCCATAGCTGGGGTGTCGGCGCCAGGACCACCCTGACGCCCAGTCCCCGCACACCTATGCGCGGGGTGCCGGCCGATCCTTCACCAAACGCCGGAAAGCCGAGCCTCCATAGGGTCTAGGTCGACCCCCGCATCCTTTAGCCGGCATACCACGATGATGCGACGAAGGTGTGCTGCTACGACGTTTCACTAGGGGAGTGCGTTGTGGTACCTTCGCGCGATGCCGAACGCTGGGGGGCCACGTATGAGGATCGCCGCGTGCGTTGTCGTTGGGTTGCTCGCGCTCGTGATCGCGGGCTGCGGCTCTTCAACAACGAGCACGAGCACGGTCGATTCCGGCGTCGTCACCGTCGTCGTGACCTCGCCCACGAGCGGCAGCGTTATCGCGGGGACCAGCGTCGTCGTGCGCGGGACCGTTAGCCCGGCCAACGCGACGGTTCAGATACAGGGCCAGCCAGCCGCCGTCGGCAACGGTGTGTTTACGGGGACGGCGACACTCCACGGCGGTAAGACCACCGTCGACGTGATCGGAAGCGCTCCGGGCGCGACACCGGGTTCAACCAGTGTCGTGGTCGTCCAGCAGTCGAGCGGCTCGGGCGGTTCCGGCGGGGCGAAACCAAGCAAAGCAACGCCGGCCATTGCAGGGGCCTCCGGCACGAGCGAATCGGGCCAGACCTCCTGCGGCGGAGGTCTTGCGGTCGGCCCCAACACGACGTGTGTGTTCGCGGAAGCCGTGCGATCGGCCTACAGGGACACCGGAGCGTCGGAAACCGTCATGGCATACAGCCCGGTGACCAACAAAGATTACGAAATGACGTGCGTTACCCACGGGTTGCAGGTCGTCTGCACAGGGGGCATCGGCGCCAGCGTGTACTTCGCCCAGTGACACGCCCAGAGAGGTCTGCGCAGGGAGCTGGCCGCGTGTGAACGCGAACGCCCAGAGACGATCGGCGCACCGCCTCTGGGCCGAAGCGATCACAGGTCGCGCACCGCCTCCATGTCCTCACCGACCTGGCTATGCCGACTCCGGCCGCAGCTAACCTTGAGGCGTCGATGACCTACTCGCGGGACTACCTTGAGGAGCGACGCCGATCACAAGTCAAGCGTCGCCGTGTGATCGCTGTCGTGGTGGCCGCTGTCGTGCTGTGCGCGGTGGGCGCCGCTGTGTTCGTGCTGAATCATCAGCAGCAGGTTCATCACGTCGTCGTCGTGCGAGTCGCGAGTACTCCGGCCGCATCTCACGTGACCACACACCAGGAATACCCGGCCGCTCAAGGGGCCCCCGCCCAAAAGACCATCGAAGCCCAGCTGGCAGCGACGAAGGCAAGACACCACGCCAGCAGCCATCACGCCGCAGACTCTGGGTCAGGTTCCCTGCTCACTCCTGACGCCGCATCATCAATGCCTGCCGACGTGGGCGTAGCGGTCGCGGCACTAGGCAGCGATGCCACCCAAACCGCGGGCAGCCAAGAAGCAGCGCACGGGTGGAGCACCACGAAGGTGCCGGTCCTTGTATCGCTCTTGAAAGCCCGCGGAAGCGAAGGCCTCACGGGAACCGAGTCGAGCGAGGCACACGCTGCGATCACGGAATCGGACAACCAATCCATACTGGACCTTTTCGGCGACCTCAAGCAGCTGAAGGGTGGGCTCACCGGCGCGAGTCACTACATGGACACAGTCCTACGCCTCGGCGGCGACACAGACACCGTCGTGGCCGAAGGGGAACCGCCCGCTGGGGCTGTCACTACGTTCGGGCAGACAGAGTGGAGCCCACTGGAGGCTGCGAAGTTCTATCGTGCCCTGGCTCTTGGCTGTCTGCTGCCAGCAAACAAGACCCAGGAAGTGCTCGGACTCATGGAGAACATCGAGCCAAGCGAGAGCTGGGGTCTCGGATCCGCCGGATTCACCTCGGTGGCATTCAAGGGCGGATGGGGGCCAGAGGGCGGCGGTTACCTGGTGCGCCAGTCCGGGATCATTGATCCCAGCTCCCCAGATGGAGTCGCGGTGGCGATCGTCACGAGAGCCCCGACATTCGGAGCGGGCACCGAAACCCTCACACGTACTGCACAGTGGCTCGCGAGCCACCTCGCGCCGCAATCGCACTCCGAACCGGGTGCCTGCCCGACGGCCGAATAGGGCACGCCGCAGGTGCTCTGTCGCCTCTCCCCTCGCTCGATGCTGCTGGTCCTGGCGGCAGCAAGCACGTTGTGCGCAACGGCTTGCGGATCGGGGAACACGTCAACCGTAACGGTGATAGCACCGAACGCTGCAACGAGTCCAGTGCCAGCCGAGTCGGTCCCTGTGCAGACCGGTTCGGCCGCACCGCCAGGTCTGGTGCCTTCCAAGTCGCCAGCCGCGGTTCCGCCGCCGGCGATGCCGAGAATCATCTGGGACCCCATTCCCTTTGGGCCTGAACGCAAGGCGCAGATGGTCGCCTACGTCCAGAGGCACTACGGCAGTTTCATGCGTCCCACGTACAAGCTCACGCACCCGCACGTGATTGTCATCCACTATACGGTCACACCCTCGTTTCAAGCAACGTACAACACGTTCGCCGCGGATACCCCAGATCCTGAGTTGCATGAGCTTCCCAACACGTGCGCTCACTTCGTGATCGACAAAGGCGGCGGGATCCACCAGCTCGTTCCGCTCGACATCATGTGTCGCCACACAGTCGGACTCAACTGGACCGCGATAGGGATCGAGCACGTCGGCTACAGCGACCAAGAAGTGCTTTCCGATCGCGCCCAGATGGCGGCAAGCCTGCGGCTTGTCCGCTGGTTGCGGTGCAAATACCACATCGCCATCAAGAACGTCATCGGACACAACGAGAGCTTGTCGAGCCCATACCACCGGGAGGATGTGCCAGCTCTCCGCACGCAGACCCATGAAGACTTCAAACACGCCGACATGCAGATTTATCGGCGCCTGCTGGCGGCCGGCGGAGGCTGCCCCGTGAGCTAGGGCACGCCTGCTCTCACCGTCCCATGACCGCAGCCGCGTAGAAGCTGTCGCGACCCGTCCTCTCCAGTGTGAGCGGACCGTCTGAAGCACCCTGCCCTCGATGCTGTGTAACTCTGGGTGCAGGTGTCCGGATCCGTGTAGATCTTGTGGTCCCACACGCGGGACGAGCTGCTCCCGCGGCACTTCACATCACGCGGTTCGGCTCGTGTATGCACCTCGCGGCGACCTCGTGAGCGCGCAGCGCGCACCGGAGGCGTCCTAGCCGGTTCGCTGCGCCGCGGGCAGATCCCGCGAGGCGCCGCGAGGAGCGCGGCGACCGATGAGCGCCGCGCTCCCCCCCCAACAGCCAGCGCGGGTCAGTTCACCGTGAAGGGCTGGGCGTTGGTTGTGCAGGTCTCGTCGCTGCCGTCCTCGTAGGCGACGTCCTCACGGAACGTGCCGGCGGCGCGCTGCTTGCCACCGACCGTGAAGCCGTGGAAGTGTCCTTCGATCGTGTATGTGATCTCGACAGACTTGCCTCCGATCAACGCCGATTCCTTTTCCGTTCCGGAGAAGCGCGAGCCCGAGGAGTCCGTCTCGATCGGCGCTTCCTTGAGCAGGAACACGCGACCTTCGCTGCCACCCGTCGAACAATCCACGGCGGTATTGACTCTGACGCTCTCCACCTTTTCGCCTCCGGGCGAGACGTTGAACGACATCCAGTTGACACCGGCGGCGTAGGTGCCCGCAAGCGGGGGTTCCGCCGCCTGGCTTCCCTCACGTTCGATGGTCACATCGAACGGCTGGTTGTCGGTCGTGCATGTCTCGTGGCTCCCATCCTCGAAGGCCACGTCCTCACGGAACGTCCCTGCGGCGCGCTGGGCTCCGCCGGCGTCGAACCCGTGGAAGTGCCCCTCCAGGATGTACGTGATCTCCGCTGGGCGCCCCCCGATGATCGCCGATTCTTCTTCAGTTCCCGAGAAGTCAGACCCCGAGGAGCTGGACTCGATCGGGGCTTGCCTGAGGATGAACGTAACCCCTAAGCTGCCCCCGCTCGAGCAGGAGACGCTCGTGTTGACCGTCACGTCCTGCACCGCGCTGCTAGCGGGTGAGACGTAGAACGTCATCCAGTTGACACCGGCAGCATAGGAACCCGGCCGTGGGGGTTCCGCCGCCTGGCTGCCCTCACTTTCGATGGTTACGTTGAACGGCTGGTTGTCGGTCGTGCACGTCTCGTGGCTTCCGTCCTCGAAGGCCACATTCTCCCGGAACGTCCCCGACGCCTTCGTGGCTTCTTCGAAGTGCCCTTCGAAGCTGTAGGTGATCTCCGCGGGCCGGCCCTCGACGATCGCCGATTCTTCTTCAGTTCCCGAGAAGCCAGACCCCGAGGAGCTGGACTCGATCGGGGCTTGCCTGAGGATGAACGTGACCCCTAAGCTGCCCCCGCTCGAGCAGGAGACGCTCGTGTTGACCTTCACGTCCTGCACCGCGCCGCTATCCGGCGAGACGTAGAACGTCATCCAGTTGACACCGGCGGTATAGGCACCCGGGGCAGGAGTGAATGGCCCGGGTGCGGGAGCAGGCGGGGTCGGAGCACGCGGCGTGGGAACGGGCGGCCTGGGCACGCATCCGCAGGGATTGGGGATGGCAGAACAGCTGCGGTAGGCCACTGTGAACCTCACCGTGCGACCGTTGTGCTCGTTCGCGCTGACGGAGAGGGTGAAGGAGCCTCCGGGAAGGCCGTGCAGCGTGACGCCCGTAATCGTCCGCAGACGCCGCAGCGTCATGAATACCCTGCCGTCGACCCGGATGGCGACGCTCTTGAACGAGACCCCGTGGGGCTCGCGGATGTCGAGCGTCAGCCGGCCGCCCGTGACACAGCGGCTTGCGGACGGCACGATGAACACGGAGGCCGGGCGGACCGACGCGGCCGTGCTGGATACGCCGCTCGCGCTGGCGCTCGCCGGTACCGCGACTATCGCGATCACGGCCATCACCATGAGTGCGCCGCGAATCAGCGCCGGTCTGCACGCCGTCGAGCTCCGTAGGCCTGGCAACTGCGTGTCTCGCGGCGTGCGCACGCGGGGGTGAGTCCGGCCGATCTCACTGTGGTGGTCGTGCGAAAGCTTGCTGCGCATCTTCTTGATCTCCTCGAGTTCGCGGTTCGGTGGTGTTCAGCATCCACCGGAACCACGGACAGGTGGGCACGACCAGGGTCTAGAGCACTGTTACCGGCTGAGCACCGGATCTGCTCAGAGACACCCGTCTCAAAACGGGATGTACGAACCCTTGCTGATCGTGAAGCCGTTCCCGCTCGCGTTGCTGCAGCGAACGCTGGTTTCAGCGACGCTGCATGTGACGATGGATCTCCAGATCGAGCCCGCCGCGAGCGGCGTGAAGGGCAGCGGCCCGGACCCCAGCCACGGCCACGGCTCCCATTCGCTGAGGCCCGTGAGAATCGGCTGGCCCGTCGCCCTTAGGACCACGCCCGGATCGCCTTCGGAAGCGGGGTCGGGCCGCGCCGGGATCGCGCCCGTCTGAGACTGGCACAGGAGCTCGGGCGGTAGACCCCCGGTCACACCGCACTCCACAGCGCCCCCAAGTGCCGACCACGGAGCCGGGGTTGGCGAGCTCGGCGGCGAGCCGCTGGCGTGCGATGGGGTGAACAGGCTGTGCCCGGCCCTGACGACCACGCTCTTGCGGGTGTGGAGGTTCTCGACCGAGACGGCGCCCTGGGTGACCTTCACGAGTGTGCCGGAGCAGGTTTCTTCGGTCAGCCACGTTGGATCGCCGTTGCGGCCGGCCGTCACGTCGCTTGTTTCCGAGGTGAAGTTGCCGGCCTTGCTTCTACCCCACAGTTTCGCGCGCCCACGCCTCCTCGTCTTGGCCGATCTTGCTGCCGCCGCCGCGCATTCCGTCGACGCGCCGCCCATGAGCCTCAGCGCGGTCACCTCCACGGTTTGACCGCCCTGCCCCCGCACACGCTTCTGCTCGAGCCGAAACGCGCCGCCGTAGAACTGGCCCGTCTGCGTGTGCCCATGGGCGTCGGCGGCCGAGGTGAGCTGCACCGTCCCGTTGGTCGTATCTACGATCGTGCCAAGGGGCACGCGCGAGAGGGACGTCAACGGCACGAACGTGTGTGTGCCTGCGAGCTGCACGGATACCGATCCCGCCACAGTCCTCACGTCGGCGCTGCGGCCCAGCACCGGCCCCGGCACCGCCGGGGCTTCTGCGACCGCGGCCGGTGCTCCCGCGGAGCTCTGCGCGAGGGGAGCGCTGTTCAGGCCACCGGCTCCCTGGGCTCCCACCGCCGTGCAACCCACCGAAGCGAGGCAGGAGATCCCCGTAAGGCCTGGATTGTCCGCCTGGTAGGAGAATAGTTCAGGCAGAGTGGGGTTGGGGACGGCAGGGGTCGCGCTTCTGTCCCACCGGGACCCGTTCCAGGCCTCGATCAATGTTGCGCTCGAGCCTTCTTTCGGCAAGAGCTGTGAGTTGTACTGCCCGGCTGCGAGGCAGAAGGAGGTCGTGACGCAGGAGACGCTGTAGAGCGGGGCGTACTGGGGTAGTCCAGCCCTTGCCTCGGTCCAGTGCTTGCCGTTCCATCGCGCGGCGAACGGTCCGGCTGCAGTGACGTTCTGGGAGGTCGCGTACCTCCCCGCAGCGAGGCAGAACGAGCGTGACACGCACGACACACTCGTGAGTTCTGGGAAGTAGAGCTTGCGGTCGGACAGGCGTTGGACCGTCCAGCGCCTCCCGTCCCAACGCTCGGCGAGCGGCTGGCCTTCCTCGATGCCCGGCCCGGGGTTCGCGTTGTAGCTGCCAACCGCCATGCAAGCCCCTGAGGCGCAGGAGACGCCTTGGAGTTCTTCCCCCTGCCACGGCGCCGCGCGAGGCATTCTCTGCACACTCCAGCGCGCCCCATTCCAGACGTCGAGGAGGAGGTGTTGACGGAAGTCGAGCCCCGACGTGTCGTCATTCTCCTGGCGGCCCACGGCGACGCAGTACGTGCTCGACGGGCAGGCGACTCCGCTGAGCACCGAGCTCGCCAGTTCCGTGGCGGGGCGCGGCTGCAGGCGCCATGCCGCTCCATCCCACGTCTCAAGCAAAGCGCGTTGTCCAGCGACATACCCCGCCCGTGCTTCGGTGTGGCCCACCGCTGCGCAGAACGTCGGCGACGCGCATGCCACCGCGCGCAGGACGAGGTTTGGGCCCGCGGGCGCGATCGGCACGACGCCCCACGAGACCCCATTCCAGTACTCAGAGAACGAACCCGGATTCTGAGGCTGGGGACTGTCCAACGTCGGTTGAGCGTCGTCGCTGTTGCCTACGGCCACGCATGCACTCGCCGACACGCAGGAGACGCTCGTCAGCAAGCTGTCGACGGCACCGGGGGCGGCAGGGGTCGGCACGACCGTCCAGCTCGCATCGGCGGCATGCGCCGCTACCGTAGCCGCTCCGTGCGCGGCGGCTGCGTAGAACCGCACCTTGGCCCCGTTCGATGCCCTGGCGCACCCGGCGCTCGCTCCGCCGGCTTCTTTGGACTCCGTCGCAAAGAACATCGAGCACGACCAGCCTCCCCGGAGGGTCAGGTCGCAGAAGTTGTTCACCGGCCCGCAGCGGCTCGCCGCCAGCTTGCCGTAGTAGATCTTTGCGAGGTGTAGCGCTTCACCGCACGACAGCCGGCCGATGGTCGCCACCCGGACTGCTTTGACGCCTCCGTAGCGACCGGCGTTCACCGTCAGAGTCGAGCACGACCTGGCGGTGGCCTCTGCGTTCGCGATGCCTGTCGCATGCAGGCTCGCTCCTGCTGCCGCCGCGAGCGCCGCGAGCGCCAGCGTGGCGACGATCCGATGAGCTGTTCGCATCGTTCTGCCTCTCAGCCGAGCTGCACGACTTCGGAGGCGTTGATGCGGAACCCCTTGCCGGCTTCTACGCCCGCGCTGAAAGTGCAGGTCATCCCTTCAGGTGCCGACACGCAGCGGATCCCGCCCACTTCGTTTGCCAGTCCGTACGCGAGGATCACTGTCCGCTGCAGATCCATCGTCGGACAGGCGCTGCCTTCGCCTTCTGGCTGCACGAGTTCTTCGCGTTGCGTGCAGATCCTCACGCGAGGGGCTTCCATCCATGCTGCCGGAACCCCGAACTGGTCCTTCGTCGATATCGAGCAACTCGTGTAGCCATGCGTCGGACCGGAGTACGACCCGCAGGAGACGCTCCGGTCGGGCAGCTCGAAGACGGGAAGATGCAGAACCGCGTGCCAGTCGGCCGGAGGCGAGGTCTCGCTCACCGTGAAGCTCGCACCCCTGCGCGCGCAGCTCCCATACGGTTTCCCGCCGTTCTGGCAGCACCCCGCGTCGACGGGTGCGCCCGAGTAGCCGGGCAGCGAGCACCACCAGCCTCCGGCGATCTCGTACCCGCACATCGTCCCGCGTCCCGAGCACCCCTGGCCGGTCATGGCGCGATGCGTGTAGCCGCTGATGAGAGCGTGAGCCTTCGTGCAGGAGACGCGGTGAAGCGTGAACGCGTAGAAGACTTCGGTGCCGCCGCCGAGCGCAACCCGCTGCTCGGTGCAGACTGCCGCGCTCTGCGCCTGCTCAGGTGCAACCGTAGACAGCGCCGCAGGCGCCATCGCCGGGGACGGCGTCGCGATACTGGCGAGCAGGAGCGCCATCAAAGCTAGAACGCCCAGGGTACGAGGTACCCGACGCACGATCCGCACCGCCAATCCCCCCTCTCGAGCTCCGCTGCGCGGCGCCGCATTCGCCGTCGGCGGGAGCTTAGAGCCTTCGCTCGCTTCGGGCAACCGGTCGCGATCCTCGGTCTGCATGACGTCCTCCTTATTCCGATCTCGATTTCCTGACCGACCATCGCGCGGGAGCCAGCCTGATCAAAGCCGCCAACGGTGTTGCGGTCCGTTACCCACGGCCCGGTACCTTGTGGGGCGAAGAGGCGATCGAGGCTGGCGCGCGGTAGGCGGCTCGTCTCGCGATTGGGGGGCTCGGGCAGGGTGCGGTTGGGGAGTTGCAACTGGCAGAGGTTCGCACTGCTGTTCGCGGTCGGGCTGCTCTCGGCCGGGCTCGGTTACGCCGCGTACCGCACGAACCTGCTCCGCAGCGCTGAGCAGCAGACGGTCGACACCCGCTTCGACGTTCGCGGCGCGCGCGCTGCGGAGACCTCCGGCTTCATTGTGGTCGGGATCGACGACGCCACCTACGAGCGGTTCGGGGCACTGCATCTGAATACCCACTTCCCGCCTCCCCGCGCCTACACGGCGCGAGTCATCGAAAACCTGCACCGGGCGGGCGCGAAGGTGATCGTCCTGGACCTCGAAATCGAACACGAACGCGCCGGCGACGCACAGCTGCTCAACGCGATCGAAAACGCGGCGCCGGTCGTCCTGTTGACCCACCTCGTGAACGGCCGAACCGGAGAAACAGGACTGCTGGGTGGGGAAGAAATGGTCAGGGAAGTTCGAGCACGCGCCGCCGACAACCAGTTCCGTGCCGAATCCGACAGCGTGGTGCGCTCGATGCAGTACTCGATCCTCGGGCTGCGCACCGCGGGCGTGGTGATCGCCGAAGCCGACAGCGGGCACCCGATCCCGCCGTCACTGTTCGGAGGGGCCCGGGCGCGCGTCCCCATCGACTACTCAGGGCCGGCGGACACCGTCAGATCGCTCCACTATTCGAGCGTCTACGAAGGCCGCTTCCCGCGCGCGCTCGTTGCCGGCAAGGTCGCGATCATAGGCCCGACCGGGTCCTCGTTGGGTGACACGCACCCCGTGCCCGTCGGAGGCGGCGTACCGATGCCGGGCTCCGAGATCATCGCCAACGCCGCTGCCAGCGTTCTCCACGGCCTGCCGCTTCGCGACGCATCCGAGGCGGCGACCGTGCTGACGATCGTCCTGCTCGCGCTGCTCGTGTGCCTCGCCGGCCTGTGGCTCGGGACGCTGGGGATCGCCGCGGCGGGAATCTGCCTGCTGATCGGCTGGAGCATAGCCGCACAGCTCGCGTTCAACTCGGGCACGATCCTCGACTACAGCGACCCCGCCGCATCGCTGCTGCTGGCGAGCGGCGGAGCGGTGCTGGTCGGGCTGTGGGCCGAGCGCCGGGAGACGCGCCGGCTGCGCGAGGCGTTCGCCGCCGACTCCGGCTTCGTGGAGGAGGTTCTGAGGCCATCCGGGCATCGCCCCATTGAGCCGACGGCGATCATCGCCGGCTATCGCATCGAGGAGCCGATAGCCCGCGGAGGGATGGGCGTCGTGTATCACGCGAGGCAGCTCTCGCTCGACCGCGCGGTGGCGCTGAAGCTGATCGCCGCCGAGCGCGCCGAGGATCCGGAGTTTCGCGCGCGCTTCAAGCTCGAGTCGCAGCTGGCAGCCTCGATCGAGCACGTCAACGTGATCCCGGTCTACGAGGCGGGCGAAGACGACGGCCTGCTGTTCATCTCGATGCGGCTCGTCGACGGCACTGACCTCGCTCGCGCGCTCGCGCGCGACGGGCCGCTCGACCCGGTGCGGACGTGCCGTGTGGCGAGCCAGCTCGCAGCCGCCCTCGACGCCGCCCACGCCCACGGACTGGTGCATCGCGACGTCAAGCCGGCGAACGTGCTTCTCACGCGCGACGTGCCCGAACACGTCTACCTCACCGACTTCGGCGTCGCCAAGCACATCGGCTCCGGCTCAGACTTCACGGTGGCAGGACGCTGGGTGGGAACGCTCGACTACCTTGCGCCGGAGCAGGTACGCGGCGAGACGTCGAGCAGCGCCGTCGACGTGTACGCCCTCGCCGGCGTAATGCACCACTGCCTCACAGGCGAGGTGCCGTTCCCGCGCGAGAACGACGCTGCGCTGCTCTGGGCGCACGTCAACGCTCCGCCGCCGGCCACGAGCAGCCTACGGCCGGGCGTACCAGGCGAGGTCGACCGGGTGATCGCGCGTGGCATGGCAAAGGACCCGGCTGAGCGCTTCCGCGACGCCGGCGAGCTCGCGCAGGCCCTCGAACTTGCCCTCGGCGTCGAGCTTCGCGCGGGCGCACCCGAGCCGACCACGAACCGGGCGGGTACGGCAGCGGCCCCGGCCGAGCATGAGCAGGCCGCGCCGGCACCGACCGTGATCTCCGAATAGCCGCTCAGCGCAGGTCTCTCAGCGCAGGTCTCGCTCGGAGATGACGCCGTACTGCAGCACACACTCGGCGAGCCGTGCACGCTTCTGGTTCTGGGGTATCTCGGACAGCTCGAATGCCGCGAACAGCCGGCTCAGGTGCATCTTCACGGCGTCCACGCTGAGGTAGACCTCGTCGGCGATCTGCTGGTTGGAAGCCGGCGCGGCGAAGCTGCCGCGCTCGTGGATCGGGCGGCACAGCGCGATCAGCACCCGCCTCTGCGTATCGGTGAGCGGCTGCGCCGATGCCGCGTCCCCAGCGGTGCGGGTCGCCTGCAGCTCGGCCGCGCCGCCGGCACGGTAGGCGAGGACCGTGCGGCCTATCCTGATGCGGTCGCCGTCGCGCAGGCGTTGGCGGCCACCCGCGCGCTGCCCGTTGACGTACGTGCCGTTCGTCGAGAGACCGTCATCGACGATCGTCCATTCGCCGCCGAGGCCCTGCAGCTCGGCGTGGACGCCCGAGACCTCCGGATCCCAGCCGATCGAGAGGTCCATCTCCGGCCTGCGTCCGACTGTGCGTGTGCGACCACCCCTACCCGGCGCGAAGATCACCAGGCGCCCGTCTCCGTCGCGCATGGCGAGGAAGGGGTCTCCGCGCCGTTCGGCCTCGAGAAGCTGTTTGAGCTCTGCCGGTGAGTGCGAATGGGGAGCCAGCGGGTCGCCATCGTTGTCGACCATGCGCCCGCCCGCCTGCGCGGCAGGTCCTCGCTCCACGATCCCCCCGAGATCGGACATGGTCGCCGAAGGATGACAGACGCACGACCTTCCGGCCAGAGTGCCCGCGCCCGCGGCCCCTGAGGGAACCGCGGGCGCCGCTGGTTCAGCTTGCTGAGTGAACTGTGCCGTGTTCACGGGAAGTACACCGAGGCGTCGTTCCCGCCCGTGCACGCGACCGGGGAGCCGCTCGTGCAGGTCATCGAGTACGTCCCGTGCGTCACCGGGCTGTACGCGGTCACGGTGCCGGGTCCCTGGCTCTCGTAGGCCGCGCGGACGTTCTCGGCGAACGCGCATGTTGTGTTCGGGCCGACCGAAAGGTTACCGCCGCAGCTGGTCCCGCCCGAGGAGGTCTCCGAGGAGGGGCTGCTGTATTCGGGCTGTGCAGGAGAGTAGCCGGCGGCTTCGGATGCGGGGAAGCTCACCGACGCGTCGTTGCCGCCCGTGCACACCACATCGGAGCCCGCGGAGCAGTTCATCTCGTATGTCTGATTCGTGACGGGGCTGTAGGCCTCCACCAGACCCGGGCCATGGCTCTCGTACGCGTTGCGAACGGCTTCAGCGAACGGGCACGAGGTGCTCGGACCCACGGACAGGTCGCCCCCGCAGCTCGTCGTTCCCCTGCCGGCATAGATGCCCGAGTCGCTGGCGCTCGAACCGACAATCTCCGCAGGGCTCGCGGGGAGCACGCGCGTCGTGGCCGGCTGCTGGTTCGTGGACTGGCGCGCAATCACGACGCTCGTCGCCCCAGGCGCGGAACCCGGGTAGCTGCCCACGACGTCGATCGTCGTCTTGCCCCCGTGGAGCGTCGCCGTCCCCGTGAAGACGCCGTCGCCGACGGCGGCGGGCTTGCCCTGGATCTCGACATCGGCGTTGGCAGGAACCACTGTGCCCCGCACGAGGACGCGGTCTGAGGCGATCACGCTGTTGCTCGTGGGCGCCGTGACCGACACGCTCACCTGGCCGGGCACGGCGGTCGGCTTGCTGCTCGTGCCGGTCGAGCCGAACCCGCTGCTCACGACCGCAAACAGCACGACCGCTGCGAGTACCACTGCCGCTCCGGCGGAAACGACGTCGCGCGTGCCACGCGGGGCGCGCTGGTCGCTCTCGCACTTCGTTCCTTCGCCCTGCTGTCCGTCCCGGTTCTGCTGGCTGTAGTGGGTGGTGCTGGTCGTCATGTCGGTGCCCCCTTGCTCGGTGTTGACTGCTGGGAGCAGCATCCGTTGCGGAGGCGATCCGGGACAGGGGACCAAGGTGGCCGGCCGTGTTACCCGGGTCGTTGCGACGCCGGCTGCGGCCGTCATCGCGATCGATGACGTGAGCGTCCTCGTGGGCGTACTCCCGTCGACCGCTCTCGATCTCGTCAGAGGATGGGCCAACATGCACAGTGGGGAGCTCAACGCCGACTGGGACCGCATCGTGTCCGGCAGGCCGCCCGAGCCGATCACTCCCCTTCCCTGACATGGCCGCATGAGCATCGCCGCCGTCTAATCCGTAGAGGTCCTAGTATGCACGTATGAAGCGCACCACAATCTCTCTGACGGACGATCTCGCGAGTGCCCTCGACCGTGAGGTGCAGCGTCGGCGCAGCTCGGCTTCTGAGATCACCCGCGAAGCATTGGCTGAGCACCTCGGCCTGGCCGCCGGCCAACCGCGCGATCTGACCTTTGCGGCAATCGGCCGAAGCGGCCACAGCAGCACAGCACGCGACATGGAGTCGCTGCTCGAGCAAGAGTGGGATGACAAGCCTCGCCGTAGTTGACGCTGGACCGCTGTACGCCGCGACCGACTCCGACGACCAGGACCACGGCGCGTCGGTCGCGACGCTGTCACGCAACGACCTACGCCTTGTCGTTCCCGCGTTGGTGGTCGCCGAGGCAAGCTACTTCGTCG
>Ga0182030_10014760_pt1 | contig 15378 bp, 10 predicted proteins | sample 812S3MmetaG_FD_121299 | JGI IMG/M metagenome (GOLD analysis project Ga0182030, IMG submission 121299) | Permafrost microbial communities from Stordalen Mire, Sweden - 812S3M metaG (Illumina Assembly) | ecosystem: Environmental > Terrestrial > Soil > Wetlands > Permafrost | place: Sweden... | reverse complement strand
GCCTGGGACAGGGGCGCGATCGAGCTTCGCAGGGACGTGCCGGCCGCGGCGCGACGCATCGCCAGCGAGCCGGGCGCCCCGGAGCCCGCGACGATGCTCGAGCGACTCGGCTGGATGAGCGATCCCGGACTTGCGGACGAGAGGGACGCGCTCGGCGGCGGCGGTGGCGGCGGTCTCTCCACCGGCGCGTCCCCGCTCACCGTGGGATTGCTCTTCGCGCGCGACTGGCAGCTCCTCCGGGACGCGGGGGTTCTCACGTCGCCGACGCCGAATCCTCCGCCGGTCGACCCGGCGCCCTTCCTGCGCGCCTTCCCGACGCTGCTCGGCGCGCCGACGAGCGCACCGGTGGTGGACCCCGGCGACGGCGCGCGGGTGCTGCTGGTGCGCCGCTTCGCGAAGGGCGACGCCGCGGCCGTCGCGACCTCCGTCGCGAGCCTCGCCAGCGTGTTCGACCGCTCCGTCGTGCGCGTGACCTCGAAGCCGCCGTCTCTCGCGAGGGACGCCGCCGACGCCGCGCTGGCGCACCGCCGTCTCCCGGCGGACCGCGTCGTCGTGGTGCCGACCGCGCTCGCGGACACGGGGGTCGCGCTCGTCGAAGTGCTCGCGGCGCCGTGAGGGGCGGCGGGTCAGCGCGAGCCGCGGCCCTTGCGGGTTTTTCGCTCGAGGGCGGTGCGGCTCGTGGCGACGAGATCCCACCCGTCGTGCTCCCCCTGCGACAGGCGCACGGTCCCCGCGTAGGCGATCATCGCGGCGTTGTCGGTGCAGCTCGCGAGCGGCGGGACGAGCACCCGCACACCGCGCGCTTCCCCGAGCTCGCAGACCCGACGGCGTAGCTCGGCGTTCGCGGCGACGCCGCCCCCGAGGACGACCTCGTCCACCTGCTCCCGCACCGCCGCGTCGATGACCTTGCGTGCGAGCACGCCCGTCACCGCGGCCTGGAACGACGCGCACACGTCCGCCACCCACGCCGCGCTCAGCGGCTGCGGTTGCTCGGCGACGAGGCGCGCCACCTGCGTCTTGATGCCGGAGAAGCTCATCTCGGGTGAGTCCCGCGAGGCCATCGGCGCCGAGAGCTTCACGCGCGACGCGTCGCCCGTCGCGGCGAGGCGGTCGACGACGGGGCCGCCGGGGTATCCGAGGCCGAGGAGCTTGGCGACCTTGTCGAAGGCCTCCCCCGCGGCGTCGTCGCGCGTCGCACCGAGCTCCGCGATGGCGTCGGGCCTCGGGGCGTCGACGCGGTAGATCGCCGTGTGGCCGCCCGAGACGAGCAGGCACACGAAGGGGAAGCGCGGCGCCGGCGCGTCGTCCGCGCCGCGACGGACGAAGACGGAGAGGAGGTGACCCATCAGATGGTCGACCCCGACGAGCGGCTTGCCCGCCGCCCACGCGAGCCCCTTGGCGACCTGCACCCCGACGAGCAACGCGCCGACGAGGCCCGGGCGATGCGTCACCGCCACGCCGTCCACGTCTTCGAGCCGCAGGCTCGCCGCGGCGAGGGCGGCGCGCACGACGGGTCCCATGTTCTTCAGATGATCGCGCGACGCGAGCTCCGGGACGACGCCGCCGTACGGCGCGTGGAGGGCCACCTGCGAGTGCACGACGTCCGACAGCACGCGCCCTTCGCCGTCGACGACCGCCGCCCCGGTCTCGTCGCACGACGACTCGATGCCTAGAACCCGCATGCCCCGGGCTGGCGCGTGAGATCGAAGATCGCGAAGAGGTTGCCCCCGGACGTCGCCGCCGTACCGCCCTCCGGCACGAGGCCCGGTGCGCCGCGAATCATCCGCACCTCGACGTCCCCGGATTGCATCAGGGACACGACGAGGAGCACGTCGTTGCCGTTCCCGTCGGCAAAGGGCGTGGTCGCCGTGGCCACGTAGATGAGGTTCTTCAAGCGACCTTCGCCGAACGTCAACGTGGACAGCGGGTCCTGCCAGATCTGCGGGATGGGGCGGAGCGGCACGGCGGTGAAGAGGCCGTCGCTCGTCCAGATGCTCCCGGGATTGTCCTGCAGGTGGTTGGTGTCGAGGGTCAGGCAGAGGCTCGTGCCGGCGTCGAGCCCTGCGAGGACGAACGACGGGCTCGTCGCGCCCACGGCGACGCCTTCGAAGCTGCCGCTCCCCGTGCTGAAGCTCGAGAGATCGCGGCAAGCGACGACGGAGATCCCGGCCAGGCCGAGGGCCAGGCCGAGAAAGAGCGCGGTCTTCCCGGCTTGCATGCGCCCGATTCTACTCCGCGTGCGGCACTTGGCCCGCGGCGATCGCCTGCGCCGCTTCGCGCACGCGCGGCTCGGGATCGGACGCGGCCATGCGAGCACCGAGGGTCCGCGCGCTCGCGGCGTCGAACCCGGCGAGCGCCTCGAGCGCCGCCTGACGCACCAGCGCGTACGCGTCCTTCGTCGCCGCTTCGGTGAGGAAGCGAGTCGCCTCGGGTCCCGCCCCCGCCGCGCCCAGCCGACCCAGCGCGCGCGCCGCGAGCACCCGCATCGCCCAGCTCTCGTGCGTGCTCAGGATCTTCCCCACCGCGGTCGCCGATCTCGCGCTCGCCGGCGTGTGGGCGCCGTCCGCTCGAGGGGCCCCCACGGCGGCGAGAGCGACCCGCTGCACCGCCTCGTTGGGGTCCTCCAGCCCGGCGACGACCGCCTCGACCGCCGCGTCGCTCGACGAGCGCGCCACGAGGACGATGGCCTTCGTGCGCACCGCTGGATCCGGGTGCTTCGCGAGCGGCACGATGCTCGGCTCGAGCGCCGTCACGATCGCCCGCGCCTTGTCCGCCGCGGCTCCCTTCTCGCCGCGAGCCACGAACGGCGCGAGCTCGCCTTCGCCGCTCCCGAGCGCGTCGAGCACGGCGCGCGCCCGCTCGCTCGACGTCCGCAGGGCCGCCAGCGCCGACCGCTGGATCAGGTCGGCGAACCGCTCCAGCGCCGCCGCGCGATCGGCCTTGGTGACATCGCGCGGCACGAGCGCGTCGAGCAGCTCGTCGACGTCGAGCGAGCCCTCCGGGACCGGGAGCACCTCCGGCGTCTTCGCGCGGTGGGCGCGGTCACCCCCCGCAGCGAGCGCCGCGAGCGATGCCACCGCCGTGCGCGTCACCGCGTCCGCGGAAGCGTGCCCGCGCGCGCCCTCGTCGGCCCCGGCGAACACCGCGTCGGACATCGCCTGCACCGCCTGGTGCTGCCACGCCGGCTCCTTCGGCCCCGACGTCGCCATCCGGGCCAGCGCCAGCAGCGCCATGCGCCTCGGCAGCGCGTCGCTCTCCTCGGCCAGCGCCAGCAGCATCGGCACCTGCGCTTCCGCGTCCAGATCCCCCAGCGCGTACGCCGCTGCCGCCCGCGCGACGTTCCCCGAGTCCACCGAGCCGGCGATGCCGGCGACCTCGGTCACCGAGGTCTTGTCGTGCGCCATCCCGAGACCGAGCACCGCGAGCGCTCGCATCGACGGCGTCCCGTCGCGAGCGATCCGCCGGAGCACGGGGAGCGCCGTCGTGTCGTGCATCCGGGCGAGCCCCCACGCCGCGGCCACCGCCACCGAATCGGCGAGCCCCGTCTGCTCCGGACCGGCTTCCTTCGGGAACAGGAGAGCCGTGTACTTCGGCACGAGGCGCGGGTCACCGAGCGCGCCGCACGCGACCATGGCCCGTGTCCGCAGCGCAGCGTCCGCAGGCCCCGTCGCGAACGCGAAGAGGGGGACCGCGGCGTTCTTGTTCTGGACGTACGCGAGCACGTCGATGGCGATGCGCTGCTGGCTCGAGTCCTGATCCGCCAGCGCGTCGAGCAGCGGCTTCACGGCGCGCGCCCCGATGCGAGCCAGCGCGCCTCGCGCGTCGTCGGCGTCCTCTGCCGTCCCGTGACGGACGCGCTGCACGAGGCCGAAGGTGAGGCTCCCGTAGATCTCGACGAGCAGCCGCCGGTAGATCGGCTTCTGCGGCTCCCCGATGGCCATCGGCAGGAGGTCCTGCTCCAGCGACTCGAGCGTCCCCTTGCCGAGGTTGATCTGCATCGACAGGCGCGCGGCGCGTGCCACCAGCTCCTCGTCCGGGGCGCCGCGGACGACGCGCCGGAACAGGCGGTCCGCCTCGTCGGTCTGGCCCTTGGCGAGGAGCAGATCCGCCAGCTCGAAGTACACGACGAAGAGGCGGTCGTTCTTCGTGATGGCGGCGCGAAACTCGGCGATGGCGTGCTCGCCGTCCTGCTTCGAGCGGTACATCTCGCCGAGCCTGCGGTGGCCCTCGGCGTCGTCCGGGTTCAGCTCCACGGCGCGCGCCGCGTACTTGATGGCGTCGTCGTCCTTGTAGATCTGGAGCGCGTACTGGGCCATCCGCTGGTAGAGCTCGCGTGCGCGCTTGGGCTCCACCTGGGCGAGCTTCTCCAGCACCGCGATGGCGTCGGCGATCTTGTTCTCCTGCACGAGCACCCGCTCCAGCGCGAGGTAGCTCTCGGTGTCGCCCGGCGCGGCCTCGATGACCCGCCGCAGCGTGGCCTCGGCGTCGCCGAGCTTTCGCATGTGGAGCTGCGCTTCGGCCAGCATGCGCCCCGCCTCGACGTCCGGCGGCGTCGCGCGAAACTGCTTCTCCAGCGCCGGCACCTGCTGCTCGAGGATGCGCTCGAGCCCCCAGAGCGACACGATGCGCGTCCGGCACTCGCGCGCGAGCGTCTTGTCGCCCTTCTCCTTCGCCTTGACGACGATCTCCTCGTAGAGGACGCGCGACTCGTGAAATTGCTTCTTCCGCTCGTACGCCGATGCCAGCGACTTCTTCGTCGCGAGGTTGCCGGGCTCGAGCTGAACGGCCTCCTTGTAGGCGGCCAGCGCCGGCTCGACCATGTCGTGCTCGAGGTACACGTCACCCAGCGCCGCGAGCGCCTTCGCCCTCGGTTGCACCACCGCCAGGATCCGCTTCCACGTCTGCACGGCGAGGTTCGCGTCACCGTCCTGGTAGTAGCGGTCGCCGAGGTCGACGAGATGCCCGGGGTCGCCGCTCGAAGCCAGCGCGAGCCGCTGGAGCACCTTGAGCGACTTCTCGTTCTCGCCGATGCGCGCGTAGAAGTCGGCGACTCGCGCGAGGACCTCCTCGTCCGTCCCGCCGCGGGCCTCGAGCTCGGTGACCAGCTTGAGCGCGCGCGCGCGATCTCCCCGCTGGAGCAGCGCCTCGCACTCCTCGAAGACGAACTGGGGGTTGTTCGGCGCCGCGCGAATGAGCCCGTCGTACTCGGCGATCGCCTTGTCGAGGTCGCCGTTGGCTTGCAGGAGGCGAATCATCCGCAAGCGCAGGTCGATCTGACGCGGCTGCTGGGCGAGGGCTCGCTTGTAGGTCTCGATGGCGCGCGTGGAGTCGCCGGTCTCTTCGTAGAGTCCGCCGAGGAGCGCGAGGCGGGCGAAATCCGCAGGGTGCTCGTCCTCCAGCTGCTTCACGAGCTCGGGCAGCCGCTGGTCGGCGCGGTAGATCTCCGTGACGATCTCGTAGATGTCGGCGCGGAGCGCGCTCTGTTCCCCCGCCGTCGCCAGCGCCCTCTTCAGCGTCGCCAGCGCCTGCACGTTCTCGTGCGCCTTGGCCTGCGCGCGCCCCAGTTCCTTCAGCGCGGGGGCGAGGGCACGGTTGTCGCCGGCTGCCGCGGCGACCACGTCCTTCAGCTCGATCTCGGCCTGCGTGAACTCCCCGCGGTTGTAGAGCTCGCGCCCGAGCTCGGCCTTCACGAAGAGGCTCGTCGGCTCCAGCGTGACGAGCTGCCTGTGCGCCGCCTTCGCCGCCGTGAAGTCCTTCTGATCGAGCGCCAGCGACATGATGGCGCGGATGGTCGTCTCCTTGTCGGCCAGCACGGTGAGGAGCGGCAAGGCCTTCTCGTAGCGAGAGCGCGCATCGGCGAGGTCGCCGCGGTCCTGGAAGAGGTGCGCGAGGGAGAGGAGCGCCGTCGAGTCGGTCGGCTTGAGGACGATGGCCTTCTCGAACGTCTTGATGGAGTCGTCCGTGCGTCCGTCGATCTTGTAGAGGCCTGCCAGGGTGACGGTGGCCGGATACTGGTCCGCCCCCGACTGCGCCGCGCGCGACTCGAAGTCCGTCACGAGCTTCGCGATGTTCCCGTCGCGCTCGCGGTAGAGCTGCGCCAGGCGCTGGAGCGGGAACGACGCCCCCGGCTGCGAGAGGGTGATGCGCGTGTAGCGCTCGATGAGCACCGCCTGCGACGGCCCTCCCGGTTCCCCGGCGCCCGCGGGCGGCTTGACCGGGTGTCCCCCGCCCGCCGGCGGATGCCCCCCACCCGCCGGCCTTCCCGGGGGACCCCCGTGCCGACGCCCGTGCGGGTCGAAGTCCTGCGCGCGCGACGTGGAGGAGACGGCGACCGCCAGCGGCAGGAGAAGGAGGAGCAGGCGTCGCGGGCGCACGTCATGAGCTTAGACGCGTCAGGGCGCTCCCGCACTTGGGGCGACGAGCTAAGTCGACCTTCGGGAGACTATGCGCCGTGATTCACGGCGCTAATCTCGTGCCGATGCCGTTCTTCCAGGAGCCCCCCACCCTCGGGAATCAGTTCACCTCGGACAAGCCGCTCCGCGCCTACCTCGAGCGCACGCTACCCGACGATGTGCGCCGCGCCATCGAGCCGGAGCTCGACGAGATGGGGGAGCTGTCGGGGGGGCGCATGTTCGAGCTCGACCGCAAGTACCGCGGGACCGAGCCCAGGCTGACGCAGTGGGACGCCTGGGGTCAGCGCGTGGACACCATCGAGCTCACGCCCGTGTGGCAGGAGGCGGCGCGCATCGCCACGGAGAAGGGCGTTGTCGCCACGGCGTACGAGCGAAAGCACGGGGAGCACTCGCGCATCCACCAGTTCGCGCTGGCCTACCTCTTCGACGGATCGACCGAGGTGTACTCGTGCCCGCTGGCCATGACCGACGGCGCGGCGAAGACCCTGTCGGTGCACGGCAACCGCGAGCTCGTCGACCGGGCGCTCCCGCGTCTCCTCAGCCGGGACCCGGCGCGCGCGTGGACCAGCGGGCAGTGGATGACGGAGCGGACGGGCGGGTCGGACGTGGCCATCAGCGAGACGGTGGCGCGGAAGGACGGCGAGGCCTGGCGTCTCTACGGCACCAAGTGGTTCACCAGCGCGACGACCTCCCAGATGGCGCTCACGCTCGCGCGGCCCGAGGGCAATCCGCCCGGTGGACATGGCCTCGCGCTCTTCTACGTGGAGACGCGCGACGAGCAGGGTCGCCTGAGGAACATCCAGGTCAACCGGCTGAAGGACAAGCTGGGCACGCGCATGGTGCCGACCGCCGAGCTGACACTGGACGGCGTGGAGGCGTTGCCCGTGGTGGGGATGACCGACGGCATCCGGCACATCGCGCCGATGCTGAACGTCACGCGGACCTGGAACGCCATCGGGGCCTGCGTCGGGATGCGGCGCGGCCTCGCCCTCGCGCGCGACTACGCGAAGAAGCGCGTCGCCTTCGGGGCGCCCCTCGCCGAGAAGCCGCTTCACGTGGACACGCTGGCGGGATGTCAGGCCGAGCTCGAAGGGGCTCTCCTCCTGACGTTCCGCGCCGTGGCGCTGCTCGGCAAGGAAGAGGCGAAGACGCTCACCGAGGAAGAAGGGCTGCTCTTGCGCTTGCTCACGCCCATCGTGAAGGCGACGACGGCGAAGCAGGCGGTGGCCGTGGCGAGCGAGGTGCTGGAATCGTTCGGGGGCGCCGGCTACGTGGAGGACACGGGGCTGCCGCGCATCTTGCGGGACGCGCAGGTGCTGCCCATCTGGGAGGGGACGACCAACGTGCTGTCGCTGGATCTCCTGCGAGCGCTGGGCAAATCGGGGACGCTCGCGCCGATCGAGCGCGAGGTGACGCGCCTCGTGGAGCGAGCGCACGACGGGGAGCACGCGAAGGCGGCGGCGGCGGCGCTGGCGGCGGTGTCGCACGCGAGGGCTTGGGTCGAAGGGGCCGTCCAGAGGGGACAGCCCGCCGTCGAGGCGGGAGCGCGGAGGTTCGCGCTGACGCTGGGAAGAGCGTGGGAGCTGGCGCTCCTGGTGGATCAGGCGGCGTGGGCGTCGAGCCGCGGCGACCGGAGAGCGGGGGCCGCGGCGCGGAGGTTCGCGAGGAACGGCGTGGACCTGGTGGTGGACGAAGACATGGGGGAAGACGCGAGGACGCTGCTCGAGGACTGAGGGCTCACCAGCGCCGTTGAAGCCGGCGGTTCGGGCTGGACAGGAAGTAGACGACGTCCTTCACGAGCTCCTCGTCCTCCTGTTGCTCGTGCATCAGCTGAACGGTGAGCGTGGCCTCCAGCGCGCGCGCCGAGGGATCGACTGGAGGGGGTGGTGGCGCCACGAGCTCGGCCTCGAGGCCGCCCCCGCGCACGAACGCCATCACGGCGTCGAGCTCGCCGCCGTCGAACCATGTCCCGTGGGCGCGGCATACGTCCACGACGATTCCCGAGTGCTTGCCGAAGGTCATCCGCGCCATCACCTTCCCGCACTCGGGGCACCGGACGTAGTGGACCTCCGGCTCGCGCGAGGCCACACGCGGCGCGTGCGAAGGGGGACCTTGGTGGTCCCGCGGGCGCTCCGTGTCGATGTGCGCGGTGAGGCTCGCGTGATCGACGAAGTCGCCCCGGCACTTGTCGCACACGAGCGCGGCCCGCTCCGTGTCCTCGTGGAGCAAGCGTGTGCACCTGGGGCAGAGCGGGCCGAGGTCGCGCGAGTGGGCGGGCGTCGCGGCCGCGGCCGTGTGCGGCGCGGGCTCGCGATAGGGCTCGTGCGTCGCGGGTGAGGCGTGCGGGCCCGGCGTCTGGTTGTCGACGCCGCACGCGCACCGGACGGTGCCTCCGGGGAAGACGCCGTGGGAGTCGAGTGGGGCGTCGCACGCGCGGCAGCGCATCGGCCGATCCTACACCTCACCCCACCCGCGCGAGGAACGCCGCCATCAGCGCGAACCCCATCATCGCCACGAGAAGCGCGATTCCCACCGTCCAGCCCCGACCCACGAGCCGGCCGGACCCTTCGCCCCCCTCCTTCTCTGCCGCCCGCAGCCGGGCGCGCGACGACGCGGACGCCTTCAGCAAGAGCAGGGTCTCCAGGAGCACCGCGAGCAGGATCGCCCAAAGCGCCAGCGTCAGGCCGCGCGCCTTCTTCGCCGCGTCGCGTGCGTGCTGCATCGAGAAGCCCTCCAGCGCCGTCCACCGAGGTACCGGGGTGGCCGCCGCGAGCGCGAGGCACGCGCTGACCACGCGTCCCGTATCGCGCGGGTCCGCCGGCGGGGCGCACGTCTCCGGGTCCGTCCCGAAGGCCAGCGCCGCCTCGTCGCTCGCCGCCACGAAGAACGGGCGCGCGATGCTTCCGGGCCCGAGCTCCGACGCGCCCGAGGGATCTCCCGCCTCGACGGCCCAGTAGAGCCCCGGCGCCAGCGGCGGCACGTGCACCGTGGCGCGCGGCATCTCCCCGGCGCCGCCCTTCACAGGCACGGCGGTAGCCCACGCGCGCCCGCGCGCGTCGTCCACCTCGAGGTACGCGGTCGTGCGGAGGGTCGGGACCACCACGTCGATCACCGGCTCTTGCCCCGGCGCGACGCGCTCGTTCAGCGCGAGCTGGGCGGCCCCCGGCGACACGTACAGACCTCCCGCCCACACCCCCGTGTGTCCGCTCTCGGTCTTCGCGTGCAGCACGACGCCCACCGCGTGCCCCACCGGTGTCGCGACGACGTGCGCCCAGCCGCGGGCGTCCGTCGTCACCTGCGAGGCGGCAGGGAGGAAGCTCGTGTCGCGCTCCGGCTCGACGATGACGCCGGCGAGCGGGGCGTGAGTCACGGCGTCGGTCGCGCGCACCCAGAGGCTCGCCGGGAAGCCCGTCGCCACGCGCTGTCCGAGAACGGCCAGGTCGAGCGCGATATCGCCCTCGCGCCGGGAGAAGCTCGCCCAAGACGACGCGGGTGGATCCCGGGGAAGCGGTGGCGGGGGCGTGGCGTCACCCACGGCGAGCAGCGTGTTTCCCGCGCGCACTTCGAGGTGCACCGCGGGGCTCGCGAAGGGCAGGAGCATCTCCACCGCGCCGTCCTCGCTGGTCGCGCCGTGCCAGCGCGCCTCGCGGTCGCCCTCGCGCGCGACGACGTCGAGCTCCGACAGGGGGGCCGGCTCGCGGAAGCCGTGGGTCTCGTCGAAGGCGACGATCTGCCACGCGAGCCCGGTCCCGGCGCCCGACGCGGGGGCTCCGGAGACGACCGCCGCCCGCACGGTGTTCCCTGCCCCGATGCGCAGCCCGAGCGCCACGGTGGCCATCGCCGCCATCGGCGTCGCGAGGAGGAGCAGGCGCTCGACCCGCGAGGTCACGGCGTCCCCTTCGCCCATCGCGCTTCGACACCGCGCACCCCGTCGAGCGCGATCACGGGCGGGTGCTCCGGCGACGTTCCCATCGCGCCGGGATCCAGCACGACGGCGCGAAGACCCTCTGCCCGCGTCACGTGCACCCCATCGGCGCGGGCGTCCACGGCGACGAACGCGTCTCCCGTCGGCGATCGCCGCACGAGATGCACGCCGTACGCCCCCGTGTCCCACGGCCTCACGCTCCGGTACTCGACGCGAGTCACGGGCTCGGGCACCCGCGCCGTCGCCGCGCGCGCGACGACCTCCGCGAGGAACCGGGCCACCAGCGGCCCCTCGTGTCCCATGCCCGGCACGCGATTGAACCGCACCGAGAAGCGCGGATCGCCCATCGCCTGCGCCAGCATCTCGCTCTGCCGGATGGGCGAGGTCTTGTCGTCCTCGCCGTGGATGAGCCACACCGGCAGGTGCAGCGCGTTGTCGACGACGTCGAGCGCGTTCACGCCGTGCGCGGCGGCTTCGCTTGGCAGCAGGGAGCGCACGTACGTGGTCACGTCGTACTTCGAGTCGCCGAAGAAGCTCGTCACCGTCGCGAAGCGGTCCGGGTTGTGAAACCCCACCGTCGTCGCGCCCGCCCCGCCCATCGACGCCCCCCAGATCGAGGTCCGCCGCGGGTCGACGGCAGCCACCTCGGCGAGCGCGTCGATGGCGCGCAACGCCTCGTCCTCCGCGTCGGCGGTGTAGAGCGAGTTGCCGAGACCGCTCGGCATGAGAAGAAGGACATCGCGAGCCTGCGCCTCGTGAAGGAGCTGCGAATAGGCGGCGTACGTCCACATGGTTCCATTCCAGGGATGCAGTCCGACGAGCAACGCCGACGGCCTGGTCAGATCGTGACCCGGTGGGACGTAGACGACCGCCTGCCCACCCCCCTTGGCTCCGTAGGGGCTCGCGAAGCTGAGGAGGCCGAGACCCTCCCGTGTGGTCACCATCGTCCCCAGCCTCGGCCGCTCGCCGCACGCGATGCGCCGCTCGTACACGCTGACCTTCACGGTCATGACCACCTCGTGCAGCCCCGGCGCGAGGCCGATGATCGCCGGCCCGGGCGACGACGGCACCACGGCTCCATCCAGCACCAGGCGTTGCCGCCCCGCACAGTGCGGCAAGGCCACGGTCGCGCCCTCCCGAGCGCCCTCCACGCGGAGCCGCACCTCGTACGCGCCCGGCGCCCGCGCGGTCACGTCGAGCGCATCCCAGGACACGGCCTGCCACACCCCTGTGTCGGGTCGGACATCGACCGTCGTGACGTCGACACCCTTCACGTTGGCGTGCGCCTCGAACGTCACCGCGCGCGCGACGCTCGGAGCGAGGAAAACCAGCGCCCCCGCCGCTGCCCACGCGAAGGTCCGACGCGTCATCCCCTCGCTTGTACCGCGCAGGGCGCGCGCACGCGACGTGCATAGCCCAGCGTGTCCTTCCTGCCCTGGAGGTCTTCATGCTCGAACCGAGGCTCCTGATGATGCTCGCAGTCGGCACCCTGCTGATGGTCAACGGCATCTTCGACATCCGCTGGCGCCGCCGGGTCGGGGCGGACGAGGGCTTGTAAACCGACGGGTCAGGGCCTAGACGTGGGCGCTCAAGCAGCGCGTCATGTCCTCCGCCACGTCGACCACCGCCTCGCCCGCTCTCGCCCGCTCGGGGTTCCTCCGCGCGCGCCTGGCCTCGTTCCTGGCGGTCTTTCCGCTGTCGGTGTGGACGTTCTTCCACCTGTGGCATGCCCTCTCGGGCTTCCAGGGGGCCGACGAGTGGCAGGCCTCGATGACGGAGTACCCACATCCGGTCGCGGAGGCGCTGACCGGGGTCGTCGTGCTCCTGCCGCTGGCGATCCACACGGTGTGGGGCATCGGGCGCCTGCTGACGAGCCGGCCCAACAACGTGCGCTACCGGCTCTACGGGAACCTGAAGTACCTGCTCCAGCGGCTGGCAGGGGTCGGCGTCCTCCTCTTCCTCGGCGCGCACCTGTGGCTCGCGCTCCTCAAGCCGCGCATCGTCGAAGGTCACCCGGAGTCGTTCGCGGACCTCGCCGAGCACATGCATTTCCACGGTCCCACCCTGGCGACGTACGTGCTGGGCATCCTGGGCGTGGCCTTCCACATGGCCAACGGGCTGCAGTCGTTCTGCATGGGCTGGGGGGTGGTCACCAGCCAGAAGGGACTGCGGAGGCTGGAAGGGGCGTCGCTCCTCGTCTTTCTCCTCCTCCTGGCGATGGGCTGGGGCGCCGTGTACGCGCTCTGGGCAGCGGGCGCAGCTGCACCGAGTTGACGGAGTGCTACATCACGCGGCGTGCGCCTCCGGTACGCGCTCGCCTCCCCGCTGATCCTCGTCGCGCTGGCCGCCGCGTGTCACGGGTCCTCCGCGGCGCCGGTGGTGCCCGAGCGCACGTGCTCGGTGACGGTGTGGTACCAGCCCGCGGGCACGGCGCTGGACATCCAGGTCGTGGGCAGCTGGGACGGGTGGTCACGTCCGGGCCGCTCGATGAACGCCGCGCAGAACGGGTGGCTCGCGACGCGCCTCGACGATCTGGCAGCGGGTTCGTACGAATACGCCATCGTCGTCGACGGCCAGTGGCTGCTCGATTCCCAGGTTGCGACGAGCGCCTTCCACGACGGGCAAGAGGTCACCTGGGTGCAGGTGCCCGACTGTGGAACGCCCGCAACCTCGGTGCAGAACGTGACCGCGAACGCCGATGGCACGGCGGGAATCGACGCGACGTTCCTGGCCACGCGCTGGGGCGATGCGCTCGATCCCTCGACGGTGACGCTGGAGACGGTCCACGGCGCGACGCCGTCGACCGTCGCGCCGTCCGTCGATGCCTCCCAGGGGTCGATCCACGTCGACGTCGCGGGTCTGCCGCCGGGCAAGAGCACTCTCGCCGTGCACGCCCGGGACGTGGAGGGGCGTGACGCGGAGGCGGCCCTGGCGACCGTGTGGACCGAGCCCCAGCCGTTCGACTGGCGCGACGCCGTGCTTTACGAGGTGATGGTCGACCGCTATCGCGCGAAGGACGGCTCGCCGCTCGCGGCGCCGGCGTCCATGGGGGGCAGGGCAGGTGGGCACGTCGGCGGGGTGCAGAAGGCCATCGAGTCGGGCGAGCTCGCGGCGCTCGGGGTGAACGCCATCTGGCTGACGCCGCTCTACCAGAACCCCGAGGGCTCCTGGGCCGGCCTCGACGGCAACCAATACAGCTCGTACCACGGCTACTGGCCGAGCGAGTCGCGCGCGCTGGAGTCGCAGATGGGCGACGAGGACGACGTCGACGCCCTCGTCGCCGCGGCCCACGCGCGAGGCATCCGTATTCTCTTCGACGTCGTGCCGCACCACGTGCACTCGGAGCATCCGTACTGGATGGGCAACAAGGCCGCGGGCTGGTTCCAGGACGTGAGCGGCACGTGCATCTGCGGTGTCGGGAACTGCTCGTGGGCCACCGACGAGACCGCGTGCTGGTTCACGTCGTACCTGCCGAGCTTCGACTGGACCAACGACGACGTGGCGACGACGACAACGAGCGACGTCCTCTGGTGGCTGGAGCACTTCGACGGCGACGGACTGCGCATCGACGCGGTGCCGATGATGCCGCGGGCGGCGTCGCGGCGTATCGCGTGGGCCGCGCGGCAGGAGCTCGATAATCCGTCCCACCGGACGTACGTCCTCGGGGAGAACTACACGGGCCAGGGGGGCTTCCCGACGTTGCGGTACGACCTCGGCCCGCAGGGTCTGGACGGGGAGTTTCACTTTCCCCTGATGTGGGCGCTCCGAGGGGCGCTCGGCGACAACAGCGAGTCGCTGGTGGACGTCGACGCGGCGATCAATACCGGCGAGCAGACGTGGGCCGGCTCGGGCGCCGTGATGGGGCTCATCGCGGACAACCACGACACCTCGCGCTTCTCGAGCGTGGCGGCCGGCAACGACGGCGGCGACACGTGGACGCCCGCTCCGCAGTCGACGGACCCCGACGTGTACGCGCGCACGCAGCTCGCCCTGGGCGCCCTCATGACGCTGCCCGGCGCCCCGGTCCTCTACTACGGCGACGAGGTGGCGCTCGCGGGCAAGTCCGATCCGGACTCGCGCCGCGTCATGCCGGCGGAGGCCGACCTCGGGGCCCTGCAGACGCAGACGCGGGACGCCGTACGCGCGTTCAGCCGGGCGCGGTCCTGTTCCGTGGCGTTGCGACGCGGGACGTACCGCACGCTTCACGTCGATCCCGAGCGACTCGTCTTCGCCCGCGAGGTGCCGGGCGGCGACACGGCAATCATCGACTTGCAGCGCACGCCGGCTGCCTCCCTGTCCGCGCCGCTCCCGGGGATCCCCGCTGGGCCGTGGGTCGACGTCCTGTCGGGACGCGTTCAGTCACTCAGCCCTGAGTTGACAACGCTGCCGGCTGCGCCATTGTCCATGGCGCTCTACGTCCCCGCGTCGAGCCCCTGCGCCCCCGGAGCGAATCCATGAAGAAGACCCTGCGCGCGCTCGCCGTGTCGCTCACAGCTCTGGCGCTGGGCGTCTCCGCGCTGTCCGCCTGCGGGAACGACCAGGTCGCGCAGGTGAGTTACGGGGAGCCGCCGGACGCCTCCTTGTTCGATGCCGGGGGCGGCGGGAGCTCGCCTTACGGAGGCGACGGAGGCAGCGGGGGAAACCCGAACATCCCGGAGGCGGGTCCCCCCATGTGCGCGGACACGCTCAAGCTGTGCGCGGAGACGTTCACGTTCCCGTATGGAGGCGAGCAGTCCGTCGAGCTGCGAGGCAGCTTCGCCGCCGGAGAGTGGACGAAGGGCGCGCCGATGACCCACGCGGGCAGCGTGTGGACCGTCTCGGTGAGCGTCCCCTGGAACGTGCCCGTCGACTACAAGTTCTTCGTCAACGGCACGACCTGGGAAACGGCCCCCGCCCAGCCGATGACGACGGACGACGCCGGCGACATGAACAACCTCGCCAGCCCCATCACCTGCCCGAACGACTACACCTGCTCGATGCCGCCCGTGCCGCCTGCGGGGGTCTTCGACTGGCGCGACGCGGTCATCTACTTCGTCTTCG
>Ga0182030_10014759_pt1 | contig 15379 bp, 7 predicted proteins | sample 812S3MmetaG_FD_121299 | JGI IMG/M metagenome (GOLD analysis project Ga0182030, IMG submission 121299) | Permafrost microbial communities from Stordalen Mire, Sweden - 812S3M metaG (Illumina Assembly) | ecosystem: Environmental > Terrestrial > Soil > Wetlands > Permafrost | place: Sweden... | reverse complement strand
GTTCTTTGAGTGGCGTCCATTTATCGCCGTCCTTAATCATGACGCGTTCTTTTTCGGTGACCCCGTTTATCTGTTTATCGTAAGCTATTTCGCCGGGCTTGGTGACGCGCAGGACCTCTTTTCCATTAGCGTCGTAGCCGTGAACGCCCTCGTCTAAATCCTTCAGTTTGCCACCAGCGGCGTCAAAAACCTTTGTCAGGTTGGCATCGTCTGTCGTGCCATTTAACCAGCCGCTATTGTTATAGACCAACTTACTGCGATCGAGATCTGTGATAGGTTTTCCAGACCTGGTGTAGGCGGTATCATTTGGGCCCAGGCTTGAGAGCTCCTTATGATCCTTCGAATATAGTTTAGTGATCTTGCTTCGGTCGTTGATGCCTCCAATCAAGTTGTGCTCGCGATCGTAAGCTAAGTTCCACGGCATTTGGTCGGTATTGTTCAAGACTATATGTGATTCTCCCTGCCACTTGGCGTTGACCATCGACAATTCCGTGATCTGGGATGCGAAATCGCGGCTGCCATCTTTCTTGATCAATTCACTGCCAATGGCTTGCAATTTGAGGTTTTTGCGTGCTTCGCCGTCTGGATGAATCCCACCCTGCAACTCGCTGAGATCGATTGTCTTTCCGTCCGGTGTGATGTATTTGCCGGTAGTTGCTACATCTGCTAAGTTCTGCGCGTTCTTTTCTGGGTTACGCACATAATTGCGTACTTCCAACGTGGTCACGTTGCAAGTGCTGTTCGTACCTTGATCAACACTAGTCGGATGCACGGCATGATTCATGACTTGTTCTGCAAGAGCTGCGCGTTGTGCTTGCGGAATGACAGCATTAGGATCATCTGCCATCAAGCGATTGATCTGCTTGAGGAAAAGTGCCTTCTTGTTGGCGTCAAAGCCACGTGTCTCGGCTTCTTTGTCGAACTCCGATAGAAGCTTTTGCACTCTTTCAAGTTGCTTGGGATTGGTGAAGTTCTTCTCGGCCAGTTCATTGAACTTGGCTGTTTCTGTCGGTAGATCTGCCTTTATCCAGTCGACGCGACCGGTGCGCAGATGCTCTTCCACTGAGCCGTCACCACGCTCGATTTGCATCTTGCTCTCGTCGGCGCTTATGTATTTGACGCTTCCGTCGGCATCGACTTCTACCTTGCCGGTGTGAATTGGCTCGACTGGAGCACTGGCATCACCAACCTTACTGCGCATCCAGTTTTCGCCATCATTGGTGTAGACGATGGTTCCGTCTTTGTATTTGATGTCGGTTAGTTTGCCTTGTTTGTCGTATATGAAACTCCTTTGGTTATCACCGTCGACAGCGCGAAGAATCTGTCCGTCCTTGTCGTAAGTGCGACTGGTGGCATTGGCGGTATCAGTGATGGTGGTCGAGCCGTCTTTTGCTACGGATACAGAGCGTCCATCGGCAGTCGTTGCCTGCCGCGAGCCGTTGGCATTCAGTTTTGTATCAGTGGTTTCCGGCGCCTCAAATTTGGTCGGTTTCGTCAGCGCCGATTCGCCATCAGCTGGATTGACAGAGCCTGGTTCGAAGTTGCCAGGCAGCGTGCCGTCCAGGCGATTGGATTGGCGCAGCAGATCGCGCATGTGGTCGGTTATCTCTTGCGCTGTCTTAAATTGTTGAATTTCTTTTGCATTCAGACCCTTAAATTCAAGGGCTGTTCGCTCAGCTTGCGTCAGCGGGCTGCCATCTGCTTTCGTTCCAGCCGCCAGGACGGCCTTCTCTTCGGCTGTTAGCGTTTTCGGATACTTGAGATCGGCGTTATAGAAAGGAATCTTGTCTTTTGCCGGATCCAAACCTTTGCTCTTAAGCCAAGTATCCATCTGTGCTTTGATGCCGGTTGTCTCATCGTTCAAGACGCGGTTGCGAGCGGCAAGACTTTGATCAGCCACCCTCTTGCCTTCCGCGGAAAGGACGTTGTGCGCATCTTTGAAGCTGTCATCAACGGATGCAATCGATTTCCACACGGTTTCATCTTGGAACATGCTGCCTGGACGTCGCAGTGCGACAATTTTGCTGGCACCACCCAGAGTGGCATAATTGTCTATGGCATCACCGTCGATCAGTGTTTGCGAGATCTTGTATGTTGAAATCAGCTTGTCTTGTTCAGCTTTGGGTAGCTGTTTGAAACCTTTCAGCTCAGCCGGATCGGTCGGCACAGACCACTTGTCGACACCCGCCAATTTGAGAACTTCTTTCTGGTCTTTAGTAAATGCGACTTCGAACTTCCCGTCAGCTCCTTGTACCCTGGGTACATCGTTGACATGCGCGATACCGCTTATCATTCGCTTTTCACCGACTTGTTCCGACATACCCTCGAGGGTGCTTCGCAGTTGGGCAATTTTTTCAGGAGGCAACTTGTTGCCTGCCTCGAGTCCATCGATTGCGCCCTTCATGCGAGTGTAGTAAAGCGAACCCATGAACTCTGGCGGTGAGATCTGGTGCTCTTTGATCGCCTGCACAATGGAATCGATACGTTCTTTGGGATAGCCTTGCTTGGTAAGAGCTTCCTCGGCTGCTTTCGCCCCATCGAGATGATGAGTGAAAAAGTTCGCAGATGCATCTTTGGGCGGGGGAAAGGCAAACTTGACAGAGTCTGAATACATCGACGCTAGCATCGCATCTTCCGTTTGACTCGCCGTCAATTTATTGGCGCGGGCAGACTCTAAGACTCGACCTAGCTCGCCCTGGGTATGAATCCAGTTTACTTCCGGATCCGGATGCATACGGTCGCCCGCTCGGTAGCTGGCGAAGTGCTCGCGCACCTCGGCTAGATTTCTCAGCACATTTGCTTTTTGCTGATCGTTCAGGGTCGTGTCCTTGATCAGGCTATCGAGCACAGAGGTCTCTTTGCCGTCTGCGCCAATAGCGCGCACGTCGCCTAGTTCAGCTTTGACTTTGTCTACGGCGCGAGTGACACGTTCGGTCGTGTTTAATTGATCGAATCGATCGTGCACTGATTGATGGAAGTCATCGCGAACAACGGGCTGGTCTTTTTTGACAAGGTTGCCGACAGCATCGCGACCTGAAAGAATTGTGTTGTCTTTGGCGTCCCGATACATTAATGATGTGTCGAGCTCTCTGGTCTCGTTGTACCAGCCACGCGGTATGGTCATGCGGCCTTTTTCATCGACAGTGATGGGCCCGCTGGTATCGCTCTTCGATCCATCGCTCTTCGCCACTTGCCAGGTCTCTTTATTAGATATTTCGCTGGGTTTCGCGCCTCCTTTCGGCTGGAAAAATAAACCCTCTGGCGTCTCTTTGATCGTTCCTTCGAGCGGATCGCCCAAGCTCCGCTCCCATTTGCCGTCACCAAGGCTCTTATAGTTGTCCAGCCCGCCGGCGATAGATTCGATCTTGTGACCGTCATAACGCACGGTGACACCATCTGGGCGGTAGGCGGTAGACTTTGTCGTTCCATCTTCTTTAATCGTTACGGTGCCGTCTTTAGCGACTTTGATCTGACCCTTCCAGTCTGAAACAGCTGTTGGCTCATCGACTGATGACAGCTTCCAATTCTTGCCGTCTGCACTCGAGTACATTTTGTTGCCCATGGTGACAGTTTGCTCGACTTCACCGTTGACACCATTGGCATAATTGATTTGAATTTCGGAACCCCATGGTGGGCTGGTCACGGAGCGTACGCGTCCTTCGGCATCTGTTTGAACAGCCGGCAGGCGGCGAGAACTGAAGTCGTGAGAGTCGACCCGGTTCAATTTACCGGCCGCGTCGTAAGTGAAGGTTGTCTCGGCGCCATTGCGGTCGGCAGTTTTGAGCACGCGATTGTCAGCATCTTTTACGATACGCGAGCCGTCGGGATTGAAGTCCTCAGATCCTTTGGCATTCTTGATTTCAATTGTTCCCTCAGGCGACAGAGTCTTCTGCCCTTCGACGATTCGCCCATCTGGATTAGCCCCATCTTTCAAGAGCCACTGCTCTTTACTGTTATTGGAGAAGTCTCCGATTCGTTCAAGAGTACTGCCGTCGGAGCGCTGCACTTTGGCAAGCTGACCGTCGGCTGCATAATCGAACAAAGCCACCTTGCCCTTCACATTCGTGACCGAGCTAAGCTTTCCGTCTTTCTGGACAAAACCCGTGTTGCCCGCTTCGTCTACGCGCACCTGGCTGCCGTCAAGATTGTAGGTGGTCTTCGCACCACTTTCCGCCTTGAATGAAACGACCCCGTCTTCGCTGACACTTACGCGACCCTTGACGTTTGCCTTGCCATCGCTGGTGGTGACAGTCCAATTTTCGCCGTCCTTGCTTGCGTACTTAGTGCCGTCAGCCATTTTTACGGACTTAACTTCGCCCTCCTTGTCGCCTTTGAAATAATCGATCGAGGTGCGTCCTTCCTCGGTCTTTACTTCGGTTACGCGCCCGCCTTTATTGGTCTTTAGAGTCGGTTCTTTTTCGGCAGTTTCAGCTACCGCACCAGTTCTGTCGAGCGCGTTTTCAGCAGTTTCGGTAAGGACGAGATCGGTATTTTTGGCGACGTCCTCTACCACCACATTTGATTCACGGCTGAGAGCACCTTTGGCGGCTCTAAAAGTGGTGCCCAGACCTTCCATTCCGGCGGTCATGGCCCCACCGCCGATAGCACCAGATATAGTGCCCTCAAGACCGGACTGCAAAGTGTGTCCGAGGTTAGCAGAAAGGCTTTGTCGTGAATCCCATTGCGTCGCTCCTTGTGCCAGACCGCCAGCGCCACCGCCGAGTCCTCCACCAGCCATGTTCAGACCTTGCTGTGTGGCGCGGCGGACGACGCCTTGCGCCATGCGGCTAGAGACTTCAGATTCCAATGTCGATGAAAGTTTGGCGACAGCTTCTTGGCGTGCGGCTCCTGTCACTTCGGGGGCGATTGCCTTTTCCGCAAGCTCGGTAAATGCTTTAGCGTCCAGCTTCTTCGCTCCACTGGCTAGAGCTTCACGGACGATGTCTTTGGTGCCGTCCTGCACTATCTTCTCGCCGCCTGTACGCAAGGCGGAAGCGCCGAGCGATTCAATTGCGACCGCGGCTGACTCTTCGGCTGCCTGCTTACCAATGCCGAACACAGCGGCCACTTCGCCGGGTCCAATTACCGAGGTGGCCGCAGTCACTGCGCCAATTCCCGCGTCTTCGGCGACGTGCCCCACGCTCCAGTCGTAATCGTTGCCTTCCAAGGTGGCGTTCGTTCCCACTTTGATGGCACCGCCGGCGGCGGCTAAAGCGAGTACTAGAGGAACGTCTGCTCCGCCCGTCACAATCATGCTGCCGATAGCCACTGCGGCGATGGCGCCATCGCTGACATATTCAGCAGCCGCAGCTTTAGCCTCAGCGTGATTATCGGTGGCCTCTTTCTGTGTGCTGATGGCATCGTTGATGTTTGCCGTCAGCTTTGCCTGCAAGGCTTGCTGCTGCTCTGGCGACATGCCGGCGGCGACGCCTGTGCCATCAGCGATCGCTTTGTCCATTTTGTTCTTTTCGGTCAAAGCGGCAATTGTTTGATCTTCAGCATTGTCTGCTTGTGCACCAGTGCCGCTGCGCCATACGTTATCGGAGATGGCGGCACCGACGCCGCTTCGTGTATTTTCGGTCTGGTCTCGGGCGATGTTGACTTTGGTTTCTACGCTCAGATTTTGTGCAAACACCCGTTCCGCTTCTGTTCTGTCGGTGCCGCTGAGCTTGTTCGCAAGATCGCCTTCCAGGCTGGAGCCGTATTTTGTTGCGTAATCTTGTTTGACCCGATCAAGGTCTTCCGGTTTGATCGATTTTAAAGTGTCGACGATGTCTGAAGATCCCCCCATGCCTACAGCTGCATCGCGAATCTTATCTTCTGGTTTTTGCTCTCCCTGGCTGGCCACCGCCAGGGCAACTGCCTGGCGATCTTTGCTCAGGAATCCAATTACCTGGTCGCGATAGGCGCTGTCGGTTTGTAATCTCTGTCTTTCTGCAGGCGTTGCCGAGGCGATATCCGAATAAATCTGATTGTTGTCGTTGCTAAACACTCCCTGAGACAGGTGCATTTTCATTTCGAGAGGCAAGGTGCCGGTTTCAACGAACGGTTTGCCAAAATTGTCGTAATCATCGCCGAAGGCATCCTGAACGGCTTGTTTGAATTGGGGGTTGTCTTTGAGCGTCGGATCGTCCTTCAGCGCCTTCTCAACGAGTTTGACAGCTTCAGTAGTCTTGCTGCCATCGTCATTTTGCAGGCGCTCGAGATTGGCGATGCTGTCGGATTTTGGTGACTTGCCGTTCGCTACCGCGTCCAGCATTCGTTTCGCTGCATCTTGACCGTCCAGATCTTCGATGCTGCCCTTGACCGCATCATCAACCTTTTTGCGGAAATCAGGATTGTTTTTGTAGCTGTCTTGATCGGCCTGTGACATGTTCTTGATGGAATCAAGAACGCCGTCGCGGTTGTTGCCGTACCAATGCTTGTTTTCGTCAAGCGATTGCAGAACTGATTTTTTCGATTGATCGGAAGCATGATCGTACGCGTCTGCCGACATCATTTTGTCGTAAACAGCCATTGTTTGGTTGATCTCGTCCTGGCTCTTGCCCAGCGTTCCAAGCATCGTCACCATCTCGTCACGGCGTCCTGGATTTTGTTTGCAGTCTTGCCAGTCAGATGCGCTCATGCTGCGCACTTGCTGCTGAATCGTATCGTTGCCGGCGTTGCCATACCAATGACTGTCAGCGGTCAGCGACGAAACGAAAGAGCCTTTGCCACCTGTGGCAATTTGGTCTTCCCATTTTGCTACGTCGGTTGCGCCTGACGCGTTGGTCATGGCCGTATACAATTTGTCGTAGTAAGCCTTAGCCTTAGTTGCGTCGTCGCTGGACAGATTGGGAACAGTTTTGCCTGCCTCGAGCGATTTACCGTTTTGGTACATTGAACGTTCGTCCGGCGTCATTTTTGTGATCGCCAGCTCAATGCCTTTAGTGTTGTTCAGCAGATGAGTGTTGTCTGCAACCTGTGTGGCTGCGTCGAGTTTCCCTTCTTTTGCATAGTCGAGTGCATGTTGAGCATCGCTGTTGGAATACCAATGCCCGAAAGCATCGTTGATTTTTTGCTCGCCACCGTTCTTCAAGAAGTCTGCCCGCTGATCTGCCGTGGCATTTTTCATAACTTCGTTGAAAGTTTCCACGTCTTTCGACTTGAGGGCGATGTCTACTAACTGTTTCGTCTCTTGATCGGCGTTCTTTTCATCGTGCTTGAGATAAACATTTGCCATGTCCTTTGTTGTCTGCGACAACGTCGGATCACTCATGAGCGCGTCATGCAAATTCTGTCCGGGGTAAGCTTTTGCATACTCGGCTTCCATGGACTTGATCTGGTCGGAGTTGTGGCTCGAAAGAGTGTCGCGGATGTCCTTTTCGATCTCTGTTTTGCTGCGTCCCGCAGACGTGTTTTTCATTTCGGTCAGATCTTCGTGGATGCGCTGTGCATTCTCACTGGCGGCGTTACTGTCTTGCCGGTTGAGCGTGTTGCGGAATTTCTCGAGGTCGGAGCCGTTCAGGACCTTAGATGCCTGATCATCGAGGCTGACACCAAAATCGGTCTTGTACTGGGCGGCGATGGCTGCCCGGTCAGCGTCGGTCTTGCCCTGCAGAATGTCGGTCATGGCTTTCGCATCAGCGACGCGCCAGATCTTGTTCTCCTGGCCGGTTGCTTTGTGGAGCGCCTGGACGTCGGCTTCAATTTCCTTGGCTTTGGCATCCGCTTGAGCCGTATCTGCAGGTTTTTGACCGGCTGGATTTGTCTGGACGGTCGAATCGCCTTTGGGCGGCACCGGCTGCGGATCACCTGGCCGTACTGGTTGTACGGGCTTAGCAATTACGGGTTTACCGTCTCCAGGTACAACCGGGCCGGGCGCTGCTGGTCTGGTGTCGACTGGTCGCGGCTGTCCTTGCGGTGCGTCGACGCGTGGAGCGGCAGTCTCATGTCCTGTTTTGGGAGCAGTCCTGCCTTCCGGAGAGCGTGGACCAGGCTGCGACCCTGCATCATGACTTATGTGCTCCGGAATTGTCAGGATGCCATTCGCGGAGATTAAATCTCGATTCTTAACGGCGCCATTGTCCTTGTTTGCCTGAACAATCTTGTCGACAAGATCGTAAATCTCTTTTCTCGTCGCGTTGGTACCGATTGCCTCTTTGGCAATCTGGCTCAGGCTTTCGCCTTCCTTAACCTTGTGTGGTTCCGCCGGCTTGGTCGTTGTATCGACTTTTGCGTCTTTACTGTCGTCGTGGAGCTCGACATGATGCAAATGATGGTGAGACTTGTGCAAATGATGGCCATGCACTAGTTTCAGCGCATAGCGATCCAGCATTCCAGCTGTGTGGGCGTTTATGCCGGTGGGCTTGTCTGCTGCTTTGTCACTCGCGGTTCCAAGTTTTTCGTCGGTAGGCTGATTGGATGACATCGAATTGCCGCCGCTTTAAGAACTGCGAGGAAAACATCGGACAATTACATATATGCCCGGTAACGGCATAATTAGATAAGAAAGGGAATAAATTTTACACCAGGGACTTGTCAAGCATCGCCGGCGTTAGCTCTTTGCGGAGGCACCATCCGTTTTGCAGAACGACTCCGATTGGATGAGAATGATGTCGACATCTACTCACTTCGGTTGGGCGGCAGGAACACTCTGCGTGGGGTTAAATCGAGAAGCGATTTCGAAGAGTTCTTTCTTCGTTGATTCTGAAATTTCCAATTTCATCGCTCTCGAAATACCCTGGCTCCAGTTGTGCAGAAAGAGGCTCCAACCGTCGAATATTCGAAGTTCACTTTGCTGCTGCTTGCAGTGTGCTTGTATAATTCTTGGGTTTGTCGTTTCGCGCAATCAGATGGTTGCCCTTTAAATCGTTGAGAAGACTAGCAACGATCGCCTTGCCTGCGCCGCCAGAGCCCAGACAAAGCACGTCCGCATCCGACTTCTGAAAGTATGTTTCACCAAGCATGTACCGAAGTGTCGACCCTGCTCCTGCAACATCAATGGACGCGGAACCGAACAGAACACCATTGTCGATAACGATGGAACCAATTTCTTGGCACAGCAACGCAAGCTCGTCATGCTCATCGAACATGTCTCCAGCGGCTCTAAAGAGATCGGTTTTGTGCGTGGTGACAACTGCTCCGACAGCCGTGAGGTCGGTTCTCAGGTCCGCCACCCAATGGCGAAATACTTCGGGAGCAGTGCCGATTGGCATGTCAACGCACTTCAGCGCCAGGTCGAGTTTAAGATGATCAGCCCAGAGCGGGAGGATCTGGACCATTGCAGAACTTTTGGTTGTGACACCCAGGAAATAAAACGATCTCCGTTTCAAATCCACCAGGTGATCTCCATGAGGCATTGATTTTGCGGCGACATCGACTGCGATAATAGCAGACTTTCTTCCGGCTATTTACCTCAAAACATCAGCGACGGTCATCGCCATCAAGTGGGTCGTGAGAAAGCGCGCACGTGCAGGACTTGTTTGACAAATTCCTGTCAAAGTTTTTGTATTGGTGTGTAAGTGCTCGCCTTGTCTGAACAAGAATCGGTTAAGTCAATCTTCTTTTGTAATGTTAATGATCAGAATTGCGGCTCATATCGTAGTCCAAAATACCTGCACCAGCGACTGAGAGAGCCATACCGCCGAGGCCAACATTGGCTGCCACTATCATCCCGTCCAGGGCTCCAATTACAGTTGCCGCGCTGGCTAAGCCGAAGATTTCGGGAGCCGCAAGAATAGCTCCGGCAGTAGCCACCACTGCGAAACCAGCGTCCAGTGTAACTGTTCCGATTTCGGCAGCGTTAGCTTTGCCGTGAAAAACGTCGCTAAAGGCATTTTTCTGAAATGACATGAAACTTTTCGTTTCCTTCATTATATCCGTAAAGGACAGGGCGTTTGTTAGGCCAGCGCCCTGTGAGGCTTCGAGAGGTGAAGAGAGCTCTCTGGGCATTCCAGTCTTCGGGTAATCGAAAGCATGCTGGGAGAGAGTCTCTCTTGCGTTTGAAGACGAAACATCAACAGCAGCGCTTGTAGGCTTTGAAAGCGCAGAGTAGTCATTAAATCGATCTGTCGACATACAGAAACTCCCTGGAACAACAATAAAAGTATAGGCGGAGATTCTGAGAACTTTCTGAGTAGCAACGCGCTGCTCCACACGCTGTTTATCAGCTTTTGCTTTTGCCTTGTTGAAAGTGCATCAGCCGAATAAGACTCAGGTGTCGTGGTCAATCATACTTACCGCAGTTTTTCTAGACCCTGGAGTTCGGGGGCTTTCCATCATGGACGCGATTTTAAAACTGCTCAATTTTCGATTGCCATTTTCAAAAAATCTGGTCAGTTTTATCACAACATATGAGTTTGGGCGAAGTTCTTTCAACGAAGTGGGTAAAACTCTTTCCAATTCATCAGGGTTTTCGACCGGGCAGTCTAAGTCAAAAACAAGAAGATGATGCACCTTTCTTAAGGAGTTAAGCTCACGCCCCTGTAATGGTTTCCTATTTCTTTGAGACTCGGGTAGCTGACCGACAGATTGTCCAGGTATTTACCCAAGCGTCAACTATCTAGCAGGCGACAAAATTCGTATGCTCTGCAAGCTCGAACGCGATTATCCCGACTCGCCATTCCTCTTCGTGTCGCAAAAAGGTGAACCAATATCTCAACGCACCGTCTGCGACATCATCGCTCGAGCAAAGAATTCACTGGCATCGGTTTCCAGTTCATCCGCACATAATACGCCACATAGCTCACCTTAAAAGGCATCGATATGCGCGCTATACAGGGCTAAATGGAGCACAACATCCACCCAATGTCCCTACACTAAGCCCGACCAGCGCGACATAAAGGCTTCGGTAAGCATTAGCTCTAATTGAATACAGAAAATTGCAAAACGATGAGTCTTTAGCCGGGAATACCCAATCCGAACGTTTGCGGCAGCGGCACCTGCGTCGCTTCTGGAAGCAGGGCGACTACGAGATTTTCCATTGCTTCGTTAATGTTCGCAGGATTAGAGAAGAATTCTTTCGCATGCCGTTGGTCTTCGAAATGTCGATTAAGACCAAGTAGCGTTTCCAGTCGAGAATCCAATTTCCCAATTCTATTACCGTTTATATTTTCAAGAATTGGTACCGTCTGCTTGTCATTCTCTCCTTTTCCATCAAGCTCTAGCATCACACCGTAGTTAAACTGAAATGCATTAAGTATCTTTTGAAATTTGCATATGTCTCCTTTGCCATCGGTAACGATAATGGTCAAACCAATTTCGTCAGGCAGATCTTTTATTCTCCCAAGCTTGCGAGCCGTCGCGATAATTCCGATCTCGTCTTCTGGACCTTCAACTAAAATTGCATTTCTTGCGAAAAACAAATCATTGTGCTTGATGCCGAAGCTAGTGAGAAGCTTAAAGCCTTTACGCTCCTCGACTGAACCTAAGACGCCTGCAGGGCATTGATGCACAACCGTTCCATTTTTGCAATTTGGTTTTCGCACCACACCTATTCGCTCATAGTTTGCAATTTCTACAAAGGACGGCGAATGTGTCGTGTAAATGGTTTGATCTGCCCCAATTTGGGTTGGAGTAGGGTCATCTGTAACTCCTGCAAACCCTTTAAGAACGCTAAATATAAGTCTTTGACAGTGCGGGTGTATATAGAGCTCAGGCTCTTCGATTGCAAGAAATATGGGGCGATTGTTTATCGATGTGCCTCGGCCTGCCTTGATCAACATCTGAAGGAGCGAGAATATCAGACACCGCTGCAGTCCATGCCCTTTGTCGACTACGTCAGTGACTACCCCATCGTTGATTTTGATGGCAATTCCTCTCGAAAATATTTCTTTAGCATTTTCGATTTCAACATTCAGATTCACGGTCTGAACCGATGGCATCAATTCTTTTAGAACATTTTGGAGCTGAAGTTCGATATCATCTAAAGCCGCCATTCTTGGGGATGCATCAATAGACTTTTGTGGGTTTAGTAATGATCTAATTCTATTGATTGCATCTTCTATTTCTGTATAACGAGGATCCGTATGGAGCAAACGTTCAGAAAGATTGCCCATTAATTGGCAAAACACCGTTGATGATGATCGTCGATCGATTTCGCTAGAATAATCTGTGATTGCAGGAAGCAAATAGAATTCTGGTAAAAAGCTAAATAGATTCGCAATTCCACTCAAAGCCTGAAGTGCGCTAGGTTCTTCGTACTCCACATCATTGTTCAGAAGGTATTGTTCAAGTCCCGATCTATAGCTGGCTTTCGTGACCAAACCGTCTTCATTTTTCGCATCCTGGAGAAAGCCACCCTGGTGAGCCAAATCAGACCAAATGGGTTTGCCGAAGGTTTCTTCAATTTTGCGAATCGATAAGCTGAGCAGCTTTGGTTCAGTTTGGTAGGCAAAGTATTCGGACTTCACGCTTTTTTTCCCTTTGCGTCTGTCGAGATTTTTAATTCCTTTTTCAAAACCAAGCACCCACTTGTGAGGTGGGGGGCGAGTCTCCTGCTTGCCATCTCCGTCAAGTTAGTGAACGAGCATTCAATCGTGGTTACTTCTTCTTGATCATTAAAATCCTTAATTTCCATGCTCCCGGCACCCGAAGTCAAAAAACATTTTATAGCTCGAAGAATATTTGATTTGCCACAGTTGTTTTCTCCTACAAGAGCCTGCAGGGGCTCAATACGTAAGTCTTTGAGTTCTTTGATGGAACGAAAATTCGTGATGCTTATTTTGTTTAGTAGCATTTTGTTCTCGGAAATATTTGGGTCAGTTGTGTCCTTCATGCCCGTTATTTCTTTTGAAGGCATCATGTAACTGACCCTTCTTATATTAAGTGCTGCCAGATATCAAAAGAGAAGAGCTTGCGATACCAGATTCGCAAGCTCTTATGGATTGACTCAAACACTTATTTTTTAGACGGCGCACTCAGCAACATCTTTCATCGAAACCCAAAAAAGTTGGCCTACGGGAGACTCAACGGGCAATCTTACAAGCACCTCGCGATTTCTCTCTTCTATCAATGCTACTTTGAGCATGTCATTCTCGACAAAATCTTTATGGCAAAAAACACTGACCTTGTCTGGCTCGGTGTTCAGTGTGACCGTCCGTTCGTCTGGAAACATACCTTTTGCTACCTGACATTTGAGCCAAATATTTTTCATTGCTGCCCCTTTTGAAACCTTGGTGTTATAAGACGGAAGAGCAATAGTTTTGCTCCCCTCTAAACATTATTACGATTATATCCGGGCTTTGATTCTTGTCTAGGAGCCCGTTCTCATCGCGGAACTGTAAAATTTCAGGCGCCGGGAAGGGTTTTGAGCATTTGACAATCAACGCAATATCTAATTGCCGACCGATCGAATGTCGCGGGGGTGGCTTGTGCGCATCGAAGTGGTCCCATAGTGGATATGCTCTAAGTAAATGAATTCACTAAAATCGAAGCCTCTTGAAGCAGCCCCACAAGAGGCTTCGATTTTAGTGAATTCATTTTGAAAAGTCAATAGTTCGCGTATATTCAATTGCGATACTGCATTCGGTGACTGTTCCTAAAACTGTGATTGGAAGCGGGTTCTACGTGTTGTATAATATCTTTTGAAGGTTCTCTAACCTAGCAAGTGAAAAGGATCTGGTATCACATATGGTGTGTTTTCATGGGGCTGAAACCCTCATTGTGATATGTAAAACCGAGCTGCGGATACGTCGCGAGCTCACTACAACAATTAGGAGGGCAGTATGCTTTTAAGCAGTAGCGCCGTATTTGAGGCGCTGGACGAACGGCGACTAATAATTGAACCTGAACCGCGACCTCGATATACAGGGCAAGGCGGTCAACGTTCTCCATATGATACGACAGCAATTAATTTGACGCTCGGGACGACCATTTTGACTTTGCCTCCAGCAGACGAACGAAACGCGGTAAATATAGACTTCACTCAACATGGAAATATTCCTGCTACGCTATCGCGCCTGTATGATGCTCGAGAAATGGATAGCACCGGCTTTAGGTTGCTTCCGAATCAGCTGATACTGGCGAAGACAAATGAAAAAATCACCCTGCCTCTGACACAAATAAATGGAAAGCCATTGTTAGCTGCACGGGTTGAAGGGAAAAGTTCGTTCGCAAGATGCGGACTATTAATCCATTTTACTGCTCCGACAATTCACGCTGGTTTTTCTGGAACTATCACATTGGAAATTATTTGCTTGGGTGGTTATGCAATACATTTAACTCCTGGAATGCAAATTTGTCAGCTACTGATAGAAGAAGTTTTGGGTCAGCCGGAGGCGTTTCAAGGGCAATTTCACGGTCAGACTCGCCCAGCTGGTCCAAGTACGTAATTTAATGCGCAAATTGGGGGAACTGTTCCATTGGATCAAGGCATGAAACAGCCTATATGAGGTTGACTCGATCCAGATTGTTAACGCAACCTGGTTCCTCATTTGAGTCCATTGTTCACGTCAACAATGAATTTCCTTATCAAATAGGCTGGTATTACAGTGCTGATTCCTGTATTTAAATGCACAGTCCAAATAGGGGCTTCAGCTAACCCCGTGTCCAATTCCTTTTCGCCTGGAATGTTGATGATGGGGCTTTTGTTTCTTGTTGGCGTTTCAAAATGGTTGCTAAGAAGTCCTAAAAGCCTCCAGGATATACGGTCTCTAAATTCATTGACCGGCCCCGTGCGGTTTACAAAAACCGGAGCACCACTTGCGCCTGGCCAAACCATAGTTTCGATCAGAATGGCCTCAATTGAAGACGTAAATGCCCCCAGCTGCACCGCGATCAAGTCATTGGGTATCATCGCCACTCGTCCAAATCTCCAAATTGGCTCCATCGTGTCCTTTCCCGTATACAAGGGAAACATTGACACTACGCAAACGTGCGAACCAGGGCTGATATTTTTCTTGCTGATTTCTTCGCTAGTGATCATCATCTCATCACCGACGAACATTTGATGCATATCGCTCAATGGTAAACCAGCCTTGGCGAGCCGTACAGGCGCGACGGCTATGTCTGTTGTCGGATGTAGGTGAAAATCATCAATTTCATATTGCCGCTCTATGTAGGGGGCTGACTTCATATTGTGCCTAACCGTCAGTTTTTGAGAGCGATCAGCTTCCTCTATGTTATGGCGTGCGGTGACAAGGTACAATGCACGGCTTGGTTGTCCAGGGCGATCGGCCAGAGCGACCATGAACGCTGTTGCTTTTGGTCTATTATCTTGGACTAGAAACAGGCTTGAAAATTGAAACGCCTGTGGAAACTGATCATTACTATTCATTGGGATGCACTGTATTCCAGCTGCTTGGACATGGGTGTCTAATGCAGGACTTTGGTCATTATTCCCGATAAAAAAGAATTTGAGCCCTTGATTCGTTGACCTGATCTCCCCACCTTTTTCTGG
>Ga0182030_10014758_pt1 | contig 15380 bp, 13 predicted proteins | sample 812S3MmetaG_FD_121299 | JGI IMG/M metagenome (GOLD analysis project Ga0182030, IMG submission 121299) | Permafrost microbial communities from Stordalen Mire, Sweden - 812S3M metaG (Illumina Assembly) | ecosystem: Environmental > Terrestrial > Soil > Wetlands > Permafrost | place: Sweden... | reverse complement strand
GGACTGCGCGCGTTGGCTGCGCAGGGGATGGATACCGAGCAGATGCGCAAGCTGGACTTTGGCCGTCTGCGTGCTGCTCAGCGAGAGGGTGCCACTGCCGAGGTGAAAGCCTCTCTGCTGCTCGACCGCATAGCTGATGAGGAAAAAGTCATCGTCAGTGACGAAGAACTGGACCGTGAACTGCAACTTGCTGCACTGCAATCCGGCGAATCGATCGAGGTGTTGCGCAATCGTTTGACTAAAGACGGTGGGCTGACTAGAATTCGGGAACAAATGCGTCGCGAAAAAACCGCGAATCTGCTTTACGAACGGTTGCCTGCTTAAGACAGCCAGGCTGTGAAAATTGCCGTGCGGCGCGGGTCGAAACACCTGCGCTGAATGGCTATCAAAAATCGGGGAAAATGCACCCCCAACGGAAAAGCGAGAAGAATATCCAATGGCATTGGTCCCCATGGTGGTTGAGCAGACGAGCCGAGGCGAGCGCGCCTACGACATTTACTCCCGTCTGCTGCGCGACAACATTATCTTTCTGGGCACGCCGATCGACGATCAGGTGGCAAACCTGATTGTGGCGCAGATGCTCTTTCTCTCTGGCGAGGATCCAGAGAAGGATGTGCAGCTTTATATCAACTCACCGGGTGGATCCATTACAGCCGGTCTGGCCATCTATGACACCATGCAGTTCATCAAAAACAACGTGGTGACGTACTGCATTGGTCAGGCGGCCAGCATGGGAGCATTTCTGCTTTTGGCGGGCACCAAGGGCAAGCGATTTGCGTTGCCCAACTCGCGCATCCTTATCCATCAGCCGTCGATGGGCGGACTCAGCGGTCAGGCCACGGATATTGACATTCATGCCCGTGAAATTCTGCGCATCCGCGAGATCACCAACACGTTGATGGCCAAGCATACCGGCCAGCCACTCGACCGTATCGAGCGCGACGTCGAGCGCGACTTCATTATGAACTCGCAGCAGGCCAAGGAGTACGGCATCGTCGACGAAATCATCGACCGGCCACGCACGTAGTTTGGAAGCGAAGTTAGTAGGGAATAGCGGTGTTAGCAAAAGCAAGCGGGGTTGGCGGAGTTAGCTGTTCGCTGCACTACATTGCTAACCCCAATAACCACGCTAACCGACTAACCCCGCTAACCAGCTAACACCGCTATCATCGTTCAAGAGGGAGCACCACCATGAAAACGCGCACGGGACCCGAAGAAGCATTGCGCTGCTCGTTCTGCCACAAATCGCAGGATGCGGTGGCCAAGTTGATCTCGTCGCCCAGCGACTATCCTCGCGCCTACATCTGCGACGAGTGCGTCGCCGTTTGCAACTCGATCCTCGAAGATGACCGAGGTGATCCGGCGCATCCTACCACCGCCGCTGGCCACCTGCCCAAGCCTCAGGAAGTGAAGAGCTTTCTCGACGATTTTGTGATTGGCCAGGACCAGACCAAGAAAAAGCTGGCCGTTGCCGTTTACAACCACTACAAGCGCATCCAGATGAATAAGATGCGCAACAATGAAGTGGAACTGACCAAGAGCAATATTCTGCTCATTGGGCCAACTGGCTCCGGCAAAACGCTCTTGGCGCACACGCTGGCCAAGATGCTCGACGTGCCCTTTGCCATTGTGGATGCAACCACGCTCACCGAGGCTGGTTATGTCGGCGAGGATGTGGAGAACATCATTCTCAAGCTATTGCAAGCTGCCGACGGCGATGTGAATCGTGCCCAGCAGGGCATCATCTACATCGACGAGATTGACAAGATTGGCCGCAAGGATGAGAACCCGTCCATCACTCGCGATGTGAGCGGCGAGGGTGTGCAACAGGCGTTGCTCAAGATTCTTGAAGGCACCGTAGCCAACGTTCCGCCGCAGGGTGGACGCAAGCACCCGCATCAGGAGTTTACCGCAGTCGATACCACCAACATTCTCTTCATCTGTGGTGGAGCGTTTGTGGGCCTGGAGCGTGTGGTAGGCCGTCGCGTCGGCAAAAAAGCGCTGGGCTTCAAGGCAACCGATACCGAGGCCGAGAGCGCGCAGCGTTCGCATCGTGACACAGAGTTGCTACGCAAGACCGAGCCGCAAGATCTCATCAAGTATGGCTTGATCCCGGAGTTCGTCGGTCGTCTACCGGTCATGGGCATTCTGGATGAGCTGGACGAAACAGCTCTGATCGAGATTCTCACCAAGCCGCGTAATGCAATTCTCAAGCAGTATCAGCGTCTCTTTGAATTCGAGAATGTCCGCATGCACTTTACGCCGGATGCTATCGCTGCCGTTGCCCGTGAGGCTCTCTCACGCAAGGTTGGCGCACGCGGCCTGCGCATGATCCTTGAAGAGTTGATGCTTGATCTGATGTATCACCTGCCCAACAGCAAACGGGTCCGCGACCTTGAGATCACCAAAGATATGGTCGAGCGGCGTGATCTGTCACTGTGTCTGTTGGAGAAGGCTGGATAGTGGTCCAACTCCGTTTCTCAATAAACCAAACCCCTCAGACTGGAGTTCAAATCTGAGGGGTTTTACTTTTCAAAGCCAACTGTCTGCGCTCAATGACGTATGCGCGGAATCAGGTGGAAGGAGTCGAGAAACTTGTCGGAGTCGGCGTATTTTGTATTGCGCGGGTAGGCGACCACTGTTTGGTATAGCGTCTCGCCTACCTCGTAAATTCGGTTGATGCTGTGGGTGGTCTCGTTCTCTGTCACGATTTCTACGCCCTTGTTTCCATCCAGGGATTGTTGCGTCTCGCTGATCTTGTGCGTATTGGGGACCGCATAAACGCTCAGTCTGGCGCGCTCAAACAGAGTATCCGTATCCATGTTCGTCGCCTGCGCACCCTGATCGATGACGGCGACGCAAAGGGATGTTTGATCTACCTGAGAGCAATAACTGCTCAATTTGATGGAGCCTGTCTCGGCATTCTTTTCGCTTTGGTCAAGTTTTGGCGTGCTGGGAAACAAAGCGCGGAATCCGTCTTCAGGATATTTGAGAGTGTTCCACTTCTCTGCCCGCGCACTGGAGGCGGCAAGGCAGAGCAGGACGGCTATGAGAGCAAAATTGCTTGGGAAGGTTGGACGCAGCAAGCGGTAGTCTCCTGTTTCTTCCTGATTTGATATTTTTACAAATGCCAACAGCCAAGTCTAGCACTGTCATATGCTGAGATTTCGCAGCAACGCCACTGCCATCGGATTCAATGGAGTCTGGATGCCATGCTCAAGCAGGATGGGCGGCATATTATGTACGGGCAGAAGTCTGTACCCTTCATAAATTCAAATGCTGTGCGGTGGGGAGACTGTGCGTCCAGAGTGACACAAAATATGAAGTTTAGCGAGAATTTTGCAAGAGGCTCCCGTGCGCTGAACTGCGCAGAATCTTGCATTCGCACCTATCGGTCAATATAGCACTGCGTATTGTTGCGCATTGCGTCATCCTAAAGGCATGAAAAAATATTTGCTCGGAATGGCTCTCGTCTTCTGTCTCGCGGTTCCTTATGCGGCGCAGGCGCAGGTTGTGGTGGTTGTTCACCACCATCACCATCATCATCACCACCACCCCCATCTCAACCAGTAACCGGTTCAGACCAAAAACGCGGGCGGCCAATGGCAGTTATTCCAGCACACCTCAGTGCGATGCCGGGAACTCCGGCCGCCCTATGGATGAAGCCGCGAACCTGCTGGCAGACTTCAACCCAGTTCTTGAACCCATCGACTGAACTCCGCAGCTGGGTTTGTTTGGCGAAAGATCGCTCCGGCAACGGCAATAACACTGGCTCCGGCTGAAAGCACTTCAGCCGCAGTCGTCAACGTGATGCCGCCTATCGCCACCAACGTTGGAGCTGTGCCCGCCTCAGCACGCAGACGCCGCACACCCTCAATTCCGATCGGCGTCGATGAGGTCTGCTTGGTGCGCGTAGGAAACACGATACCAATCGAAAAGTAGTCAGCCGGAGTTTCTAAAATTCCAGGAACCATTGCCGCACCGCCGCCAAAGGTTCCAATGATGCGCTCTGGACCAAGCAACCGCCGAGCCTCGGCAGGCGTAGCATCGCCAGCATCTACATGAACGCCATCAAAGCCAACCTGCTCGACCAGATCAGCGCGATCATCCAGAATCAGCTTTACCTGTCCGACGGGCAGAGCGGCGCGCAGAATCGCCGCGTCACTGAGCAGTTCAGATTCCGCTCCAACCTTGTTGCGGTATTCAAGCAGCGTAACGCCAGCCTCAGCGAGAGAACCGCCAAGCGTGCGCAGAAACTCTGTGCGGCCGGTGGCAGGGATGAAGGACGAATCGAGAATCGGATAGACTTTGGGAAATTGATGAGCCATGGAACTAGGGTAGCCGATCAGGCAACCTCGAGTCCCATAGCTCATCTTACCCATCTAGTGTGAGTCCGCTGAAGGCCCGTATGTGCCGGGGATCGGCTGGTTGAGCAGGCGTAGGTATACGCCCAACTGCGCACGGTGGTGGATCAGGTGATTGAGCACCATCCTGCGGTATACGTGATATTTGGTGTCGTCGATCCAGGCCTTTCCACCGGCAACAAACTTCCAATTATCATTCCATTTTTCCACCGGAAACTTCGCCAGTTCCGCCTTGGCTGCCGCAACTTCTTTGTCAAAACGCTCCAGCAGTGCATCCTTGGAGGCAGGCACGTAGCCTTCAAACTTGTGCTCGGGAGGAAACTCGATCTTATCCGTCGCCAGAGTACCTGTGGCCCATTCGCCAGCCATTTCGACAGTATGCCCGGCCAAACGGCCCAAAGTCATTGATTTGGGGTGGGGTTTGTAGGTGAAATCAGCATCGGCGGGAATCGCTTCAAGCATTTTGCGAGTTGCAGTGATTTCGTGGTCGTATTCGTCAATCAGTTCTTTTTGAAAGTCCATCTGGGGCAACCTCCTATGTTGCGAAGCCAGAATATATCAATCGATCGAAAAAAGCGAAGAAAAAGCGATAAATTTACTTCAATTCTTATTTAACCCTATGTGATGCTATTATGTATCACATGGTAACCGTTTCAGTTCGGGATCTTCGCTACGACTTCAAGAAGATTGAACGTATTCTGCGCGAGGGCGAAGAGATACGCATCACCAAGCGCCATCAGGTGATTGGTCGTCTGGTGCCAGAGCCAAGAACCCCTGTTGCTTTGCCTGATTTCATGGGTCGGCTGCGAACCGCTTTTGGGACTGAACCTATGCAGTCTACAGGCGCTGAGATTGTGCGGATGGATCGGAACGACGATTGATCTACCTGGACACAAGCCTGCTTGTTTCTCTCTATTGTTTGGACTCAAATTCAGTTGCGGCAGCAAACTCGTTGCAAGCTGCTGAAGATCAACTTCTCGTCACGAATCTTTGCAGACTTGAAGCAGTCAACGCACTGCAATTACGCGTATTTCGCAAGGAAATCACAAACCGCCAATCAGAAATCTCCTTGAGCAATTTCTCGCAGGATTTGCAACGCGGAGTTTTCCAACTGCGAATGCTACCGGAACCAGCCTTTGAGCGAGCCAGCCAACTCTCTCGCCAACTGACGCCAAAGTTCGGAACGCGAACGGCAGACATACTTCATGTAGCAGCTGCATTGGAGCTTGGAGCTACTGGATTCTTCAGCTTTGACCTACAGCAAAGAAAAATGGCTGAAACCGTAGGATTGAAGACCAATCCACTGCCGTAATTGACCTGTTATTACAACAGTTGTACTGCTTTGGATTCTTGTTTTCCTGGCCTGAAGACCCAAAACTCTGCCTAATTTTCCAGGGGCGTAAAAGCCTCTGCTCACACCGCAAATGCTTCTGCAACTGTGCACTTAAATTTATTGCACAACAATCTTGCTGCAAAAACGACAAAAAGCCCCACCCTTGCGGATGAGGCTTCTGTATTTGCTGAGTTGCGTGATGAGTCGCCTGGCAGCCAGTCTCAGTCGTAGTATTCCAGGCCCAGATGGGTGATGAGATCTTCACCCATGATGTGGCGGAGCGTGTTCTTCAGCTTCATTGACTGAATGAAGAGATCGTGCTCGGGGTAAAGTCCCTCGGCGGTCTGAGGAGCTTTGAGATAGAAGCTCAGCCACTCCTGGATGCCGATGGAACGTAATTCCTGCGAGCGTTTGGCCAGATCAAGAAACAGGACCAGATCGAGCGCAATCGGCGCGGCCAAAATCGAATCACGGCAAAGAAAGTTCACCTTGATCTGCATCGGATAACCCAACCAGCCAAAGATGTCGATGTTATCCCAAGCCTCTTTGTCATCGCCACGGGGAGGATAATAGTTGATGCGAATCTTGTGGTAAAGATCCTTGTACAGATCGGGATAGAGTTCCGGTTGGAAGATGTACTCCAACGATCCCAGCTTGCTCTCTTCCTTGGTCTTGAACGACTCTGGATCGTCCAGAACCTCGCCATCGCGATTGCCTAGAATGTTGGTTGAAAACCAGCCCGAGACACCCAGATGGCGTGCCTTGAATGCCGGTGCCAGCACTGTCTTCATAAAGGTCTGGCCGGTCTTGAAGTCTCTGCCGCAGATAGGCGCATTGTTCTTCTTCGACAACTCGATCATGGCCTTGGTATCGACGGTCAGATTCGGCGCACCGTTGGCAAAGGGAACGCCTTCGCTGAGCGCCGCGTAGGCGTAAATCTGTGAGGGAGCGATGCCGATGTCGTTGTTCTCAAGCCCCTTCTCGAAGGCCGCCACGGACTCATGCACTGCGGTGGCTTCCATGAAGATCTCAGTCGATCCGCACCAGATCATCACCACGCGGTCCACCGTCTTTTTGAAGGCCTGAATGTCGGCGATGACCTGATTAGCCAGATCGCGCTTGTTCTTGCCCTTCTTGACGTGGGTGCCGTGGAGGCGCTTGACGTAATACTGGTCAAAGACAGCCGGCATCGGCTTGATGGTTTCCAGAAAAGGCTTCAATTCCGCCAGCGTCTTCTCATCCAGAACCTTGGCATGGGCGGCAGACTCATAGACGTTGTCCTCAAAGATGTCCCAGCCGGTAAAGACAATGTCATTCAGATCGGCCAGAGGCACAAAGTCCTTGACCAGGGGAAAGTTATTGTCGGTGCGCTTGCCCAGGCGAATTCTTCCCATCTGTGTCAGCGATCCGATGGGCTTGGCCAGCCCGCGACGGACGGCTTCCACTCCAGCAATCATCGTGGTGGCAACGGCACCCAAGCCGACCACCATCACGCCCAGCTTGCCCTTTGTGGGCTCAATCTTCGACGCACCAGCGGTCTTTTGGCCGCCTATTTCTTCAATTCCCATCTCTTCTCCTACCCTTCCTTTGTCTGTTTCCGATTTTCAATTTGTTCCCATTTACAATTCGGCAGACCACACAGTGTAACCCCTGCCGCCAATCATCGTCTCATCCGCCACTCTACGCAGCCGTTGTCTGCTTGCCGCGCTTCATGTGCGACCAGACAAACCACACGATCCCAACCAGCAACGCCACTTCAACGACTAGGTGAAAGCGATGAAATGCCTGGTGAAATCGTGGATCCGTATGCCATTTATCGCCCAGCTTCATGCCCACGTATGCCAAACCGAAGCACCACGGCCAGGAACCTAGAAAAGTATAGATGTGAAACCTCAGTTGCGGCATCTTTGCAATTCCGGCTGGAAACGCAATAAAGGTTCGCACCACCGGCAAGAGCCGCGCCAACAGAACTGTAATCGCGCCATAGCGGTTGAAAAAATCTGTCATGCGATCCAGATCGTGGTGGCTCAGCAGCACCCATCGACCGTAACGCTCTACCAGTGGCCGACCACCTTTGGCGCCAATCCAGTACGCGATGACCGAACCAAGATTACACCCGATGGCTCCGGCAGTTGCCGCCCAGAAGAGGGTCATATGCCCCTGATAGACCACAAAACCCGCAAAAGGCATGATGATCTCTGAAGGCAACGGAATACAGGCCGATTCGATCCCCATCAGCGTAGCGATACCGGCGTATCCGCCCATTTCGATGACGTGGGTTACAAAATGCACTAGAAAGGTGATGATCTTTTCGCTCATGGGAGCCTTCAGTATATAGGTCCGTGGCGGCCCCGCGTCTTGCTGCGCAACAACACGCTCAGTGATCTGTGCGACTCTTTTGGTCCACATACGTCTATAGGGATAGAAAGCACTTCCTGCACCCTGCGTTTTGTATGTTGTGAGAAGTGCGCTGGCCAGACGGGAGTGCCCGCAACTGGCTATACTGGTGAATGTGTCAAAGTTTGTAGTCTGTGAACTATCCCCCAGCCCCTGAGCTGGTCACCTGATGAGGTTATTGAACTCTATGAAATCGCTCTTTGAACGGTTGCGCTCACGCCGACTCGCTTCAGCATTTATTCTGCTCGGAACGCTTTCAGTCGCCATTTTGGTCGGTTCCTTTGCGGCTCACGGCGTTCGTGGACAAGAAAAGCAAAACGCAAGTACCGATGCCACCCCACTCAAGGTCGTCAACTCACCGGTTGCGCCCAATGAGTTCGTCAAGATTGCACAGCGGGTAGGACCAGCAGTGGTCAACATCAACACCCAGACCCTGCCCAAACAGTCCGCGAACAAGGGCCGCCGCAATCCGCACGGTCGCACTCAGCCCAATCCGCAAAATCCTGGCGATGACGATCAGAACGACGATCAGCCACAGGGACAGAATCAGGGCCAGAATCAGGGTCAGAACAACTTTCAGGACTTCTTCAACCACTTCTTCGGTGGTCAGGCACCAGATATGCAAGGACCAGAAGACGGTGGTGGCGGCGTGCGTGAGTCGCTCGGCTCTGGCTTCATTGTTGACCCCAAGGGATACATCATCACCAACAATCACGTCGTCGACAAGGCCGACAAGATCTTTGTCAAACTCTCCACCGATCCCGACTCACAAGATCTGGGCCGTCCAGCGCGGGTCATCGGAGTAGACAAGGCAACCGATCTGGCGGTCATCAAGATCGATACCAACACGCCACTTCCCACCGTCACGCTGGGCAACTCCGACACAGCCAATGTTGGCGACTGGGTCGAGGCCATTGGCAGTCCGTTTGCGCTTAACCAGACGGTAACCGCAGGCATCATCTCTGCCAAGAACCGCACCATTGAGCCGGGTGCCAGCGGCCAGTTTCAACACTTCATCCAGACCGATGCAGCCATCAATCCCGGCAACTCCGGCGGCCCGCTGCTCAACATGAATGGCGAAGTGATCGGCGTCAATACGGCCATCTTTACCCAGTCCAACGGCTACCAGGGCATCGGATTTGCCATGCCGTCCAACACGGTCGTTGACATCTACAATGACCTGATCGGCGCCAGCCACAAAGTCACACGCGGCTCCATCGGCATCGAGTTCCGTCAAGGACTTCCGGCGGCTGTCAATCGCGTCTATGGCTTCAAGACCGGCGTGCTCGTGCAGTCCGTTAAACCCAGCGGCCCAGCCGATAAGGGCGGACTCAAAACCGGGGACATTATCACTACAATTGATGGCCGCGCCATCAAGGACGGCGATGATCTGGTGAACGAGATCGCTAGCCGCAGGCCGGGTTCTACGGTTCGTCTCGGCTATATGCGAGACGGCAAAGCAGCAGACACGACCGTGACCATCGGAGATCGCGAAAAGGTCTTTGCCGATCTCGGCGGTCAGGCAACAGAAAAGGATTCTGACGATCAAGGCGATGCTGGAGAAACCAAACTAGGCATCGTGGTGCGCGAGGCTTCTCCCGCAACAGCAGCCAAATTGCACACACCAGGCGTAGTCATTCAGTCTGTGCGTTCTGGTTCGTTTGCTGACCTGCAAGGGCTTGAGCCTGGACTGGTTATCACTCGTATCAACAAGCAACCGGTCGGCACCAAAGAGCAGTACGATGCCGTGTTGGGCAAACTCAAATCCGGCGACGATGTTGTCTTTGAAGTCGTGGACCCGCGCCATGCGGACCAAGGCGTCAACTACATCGGCGGAACATTGGAGTAGCATCGCGGAAAGCGCCGATTGCCAATCTCGGCAGTCGGCGCTTTCCCATGTTCATTTCAAAACATCCGATTGTGAGTGATTTTTCACTTGCCACAATGTGAGACATTCGACTAGAATCCATCGAAAATCACTCGGGATTCATGTTTTTTGAAGGCGGTATTTCAGTGCAACATTTTCGAACAAGCGCAACACTCGTGCTTTCCGCAGTCCTGATGGTCTCTCCGGCCTTCGCCTCTCGCGTTCATCGCGCACCCACCGGCGGCCATACCCCTCATAGCTCCCACAAATCCACATCCAAATCGCGCCACCTTCGCGGCCAGCAAACCATTGATCCTGCTCGCGTGACCGAGATTCAGCATGCACTGATCCGCGAACATTATCTGACAACTGAGGCCGATGGAAAGTGGGATGCCGCCACCAACGCCGCAATGCAGAAATATCAGGCCGATCAAGGCTGGCAGACCAAGCTGATGCCCGACTCCCGCGCTATCAAAAAGCTTGGCCTCGGCCCCGACTACTCGAACGCAATCAATGCCAAAAACTCCTCGTTTGCGGCACCAGCAACTCCCGGCACCACATCGCAAACTCAGGCCGAGGGCTTTGCTCAAGCAGCCGGGGTCAACCGCTGATTCAGTATTTGATCAACGATAGAATCGTGACCAACAAGTCAATTACTATAAAGAGACTCTTGCAAAATTCCCGCTCAACTTCAGCTTTTGTGTCACTCTGGACTCACAGTCTCCCACCGGCGGGTGGTCCAGGTGCCGGGAGAAATATGCACAACCACTGAAGATGGGAGACCTCAATCCTCCATCGTCCGACCTCACGCCGAAAGCCTGCCCTGAGCTTGTCGAAGGGGCTATTCGCTGGACGCGCAGTCCACGCCGAAAGCCTGCCCTGAGCTTGTCGAAGGGGCAGTTGGCCCCACCGCAGGTGGTCTTGCAGATTATTTCATTAATCCTGCTAACCTGATCTCAGTGCATCTTCCAACTTGTCAGGGAGGTGCCCGGTTTGTACCCCACAAAGCACCCCCCCCTCCCCCCTACCATATTTATTTTCAGCTCAAATCCTTGCAGATTAATTCAGTGGAGCAGAAGGCAATGTCTAAGCGGAATTATGCAAGTGGCTCTAAATATACATACTTGGAAAAATTCCATCTGCGACCTGCAATCGCACGCTTCAACCAACTACCATTGAACACAAGATGAATTGGAAAGAACTGATCGACGAAGTGACAGCGGTTGGATCGGGCGGCGATTCCGCGCAACCTGTAACCGGGATCGAGTATGACTCGCGGCGCGTGCAACCTGGTTCCGTCTTTGTGGCCATGAAGGGCGGATCGACTGACGGCAATCGCTACATTGACAAGGCCATCGCCGTAGGCGCGTTGGGCATCATCACAGACTCCGTGCAAAAGTTTGACCATCTGCTGGTCTTTGCCGCTGGTCTGCCCGTGCTTGAAGTTGAACAGGGTCGCCGTGCTCTGGCACAGGCCTCAGCAGCCTTCTTCGGCCATCCTGAGCGCAAGCTCGCCGCCACCGGCATCACCGGCACCAACGGCAAGACCACCACTGCCTTTCTCTTGGAAGCTCTGCTCAACGCTGCGGCTCGCAAAACTGTCTTGGTCGGCACTATAGAAAATCATGTGGCCGGTCAAGTGCGCCCGTCTGTGCATACTTCGCCTGAGTCGCGCGACCTCTTTGAACTCATGGCCGAGGGCGCCGCTCTTGGAGCCACCGAGTTAGTCACCGAGGTCTCAAGCCACGCTCTCGATCAAGGCCGGACAACCGGGATCAACTTCGATGTGGCCGTCTTCACCAATCTCACGCGCGACCATCTCGACTATCACCAGACGATGGAGAAATACTTTGCGGCCAAGCGGCTTTTGTTTGATGGCTCGGTCTATCCCGCTCCGCGCATGGCTGTAATCAACTCACACGACCCTATGGCTGAAGAGTTGGCAACTGCAACCCGCAGAGCTGGCGCTGAAGTGAACACCTACGGCATCAACAAAGGCGATTGGCGCACGACGAGTTATACTCTCACCCCAAGTGGCGCTGAGCTTGAGTTAGTAACTCCCGTTGGTTCGGCAAGCGTCACTTCTCATCTGGCTGGCGAAGTAAACATTCTCAATCTGCTTGCCGCACTTGCCGCTGCTCATGCACGCGGCGTAGCATTTGCTGATCTCATTGCCGCAATCCCGCAACTCAAGCCCGTTGCAGGCCGCTTTCAGACTGTGCATGCAGGCCAAACCTTCACCGTGATTGTGGACTATGCTCACACCGATGATGCGTTGCGCAATCTGACCGCACTGGCAAGAAGGATGACAGCGCAATCAGGCAGTCGTGTGATTACGCTCTTCGGCTGCGGAGGCGACCGGGATCGCACCAAGCGCCCCAAGATGGGCTTGGCCGCTGGAAAAGGCAGCGACTTTGTTGTAGCAACCAGCGATAATCCGCGTTCTGAAGATCCTGCGGCAATCTTGTCTGAAATCGAACCGGGACTGAAGTCAAGTGGAGTTCAGTACACAATTGAACCGGATCGAACTACTGCGATCTCACTCGCACTCAAAGAAGCCAAAGCTGGCGATGTGGTTCTGCTCGCCGGCAAAGGCCACGAGAAGGAGCAGATCCTGGCCAGCGGGTCAATTCACTTTGATGATGCAGAGGTCGCACTTGCGACACTGGCCAAGCTGGGTTATGGAGTCAATCCATGAAGCTATCTCTTGCAGAAGCGGCCATCGGCGCAAGCGCCGTGTTAGAAGCTCCATCGAGCGTGAGCAACGCTGGATCACTGGTTGCGCAAGGCTACTCGATTGACTCACGCACCGTCGCGCCTGGAGAGCTATTCTTTGCGGTGCGCGGAGAACGGTTGGATGGTCACGACTATGTGGCCGCAGCCTTGCAACGCGGAGCCGTGGCTGCAGTCGTATCACGCACGCGAGTGGCCGAGTTGCCCGACGCCGTGTTGGCCCAGCCGCTACTCATCACCGAAGATCCACATATTGCATTGCAGTCGTTGGCCGCGCACGTGCGCCGTCAGTGGGGCAAGCGCGTCATCGCCATCACTGGTTCAGCAGGCAAGACCACAACCAAAGAGGCTGTTGCCGCAGCTTTGAGTTCAAAGTTGAACGTGCTCAAGTCAAAAGGAAATCTCAACAACGGTTTCGGTCTGCCGCTGCAACTGCTGCGTCTTGAACCAGAGCATGAGGTTGCCGTCATCGAGATGGGCATGAACCATACCGGCGAAATCGCCGCACTGGCACGCATCGCCGCGCCCGACTGGGGCATTGTGACCAACGTGGGCACGGCGCACATTGAGAACTTTGCTGAGGGTCAGGCTGGCATTGCCCGCGCCAAATTCGAGTTGATCGCTGCATTGCCGGTCAATGGCGTTGCTTTTCTCAACTGCGATGATCCATATGTCTCGCAGTTTGGCCGCGATTTTTCAGGCCGATCCGTTTACTTCGGCTCCGGACCTTGCGCAAATCCACAGTACTTTGATGTCAGTGAAGATGCATCTGGATTGCATGGAAGATATCGCGCCGGAGAACGCAACGGCACATTCACACTTCATCTGCTGGGCGCGCACAATGCAGCAAACGCAATGGCCGCACTTGCAGTAGCCATTGAGTCAGGTGTCGATGCAGATGCGGCAGTCAAAGCACTCGAATCACTCACTGCCGGTGACAAGCGCGGCGAAATCATCCAGATTGGCGGAGCCACGATCCTCAACGACAGCTATAACTCGAACCCAGAAGCACTGCGCTCGATGATTCGCACGCTGGCCGCACGTCCCGCACGACGCCGCATCCTCATTGCTGGCGAGATGCTTGAAATGGGCGAGCACGGACCTGCTCTGCACACTGCCTGCGGACGTGCCGCCGCTGAAGCAGGGATTGATCTTGTCGTCGGCATCAGTGGTAATGCAGAACATCTGGCCAAGGCCGCCTGTGCTGGTGGTGTTGCATCGCTCTTTTTGCTTGACGCAGAAGCCGCTGGCGACTGGCTCAAAAATAATCTTCGCAATGGCGATGCAGTTTTGGTGAAAGGCTCGCGCGGCGTGCATCTGGAGCGAGCAATTGAGATGCTGCAAAGTGCTACAAAAGCAAGTTCAATCAAACATGATTCTGAGTTGGTCTAAAGTAGATTCATAGTTTGTTAGGACTCATCGTAACAGGAGGCTAGCAATCATGCGATCCCCACTTTGCTTTTCTGCGATTCTCATATGTCTGCTTTGTGCAACACCGATGCTTGCACAAAAAGTAAAGCGCGAGCCACTGACTGAGGTAGAGGTAGATGAGATTCGTGAAGCGGGCATTGATCCTGCAGAACGCGTCAAACTGTACACCAAGTTTCTCGGTGAGCACGCTGACAGCATCAAAGGTCTCACCAACCGCGCCAAATCACGCGCGCGAAGCAGCCGCCTCGACAATGAACTTCAAGATTTTACCGCGTTGATGGATGAGCTTGGCTCGAATCTCGATATGTACTCCGAACGCAAAGCCGATATGCGCATGGCATTGAAGCCGCTCAATGAGGCAACACAGCGTTGGTTGGAAATCCTGCGTGCGCTCGCTGGAGAACCCGGCTTCGACCTTGCCCGCAAAGAGTCCATTGAGAGTTGCCGGGATCTCTCCGATCAAGCCGCACGTCTGCTCACTGAGCAGACGGATTACTTCAATCAGCACAAGGACGAACAAGGCCAGCAACGCGCAGAACCGAAGTGATGCAAACTGGCTGCGTCAACTGCGCGCTGTAAACTGTCAACAGTGGCTGCCGAATTTATTACCATCTTTCAAGAAGAGTACCGGGCCTTGCGACCGCGAGCGCCGATGCCGCCCGTCGAGGTACGCTTTCGCCGCTTCACTTCGCTCAACACCCGGATTCGTCTGCGCGAAGGCAAGATTCTGGTCAGCCTGTCCGATCTTCTTGAAGGCGCGCAAGAATCTGTAGTCCGCGCCATCGCGCATATTCTGCTGGCCAAACTCTATAAAAAGCCAATTGATGGCGCGCACGAGTTGCGATACAAACGTTTTGTCTACTCGGCTGCCGTTACGCGACAAACCGAATTGATCCGCAGCGCACGAGGAAACAAGCGTTTCTTCGGCCCCGAAGGCCGCTTCTACAACCTTGAAGAAGTCTTTGATGCGCTGAATACAAGATTCTTTGGCGGGATGCTGGGCCGTCCCCAACTTACCTGGAGCGAGCGGTTCGCCAAGCGGGCTCTCGGCCACTACGATGCCGCCCACAACACCATCGTTGTCAGCCGCGTCTTCGATCGACCCTCCAGTCCACGCTACGCAATCGAGTACCTTCTCTACCACGAAATGCTGCATCTCAAGCATCCGGTCAAGGTAAAGGGAACGCGTCGCTGCGTTCACTCCCGAGAGTTCAAGGCAGAAGAAAATCTCTTCCCGCAACTGGCCGAAGCACTG
>Ga0182030_10014757_pt1 | contig 15380 bp, 10 predicted proteins | sample 812S3MmetaG_FD_121299 | JGI IMG/M metagenome (GOLD analysis project Ga0182030, IMG submission 121299) | Permafrost microbial communities from Stordalen Mire, Sweden - 812S3M metaG (Illumina Assembly) | ecosystem: Environmental > Terrestrial > Soil > Wetlands > Permafrost | place: Sweden... | reverse complement strand
AGTGGGAGAGTGTGAGGTCGGGGATGAGAAGTAAACTGATTGTGTTCAGCTACGCGCAACCTTTTATACTCTACTCGGATCAAATCGTATCATTTCCAGCCTAAATGAATCCATATTTTCGCCTCATCCACACATAAATAAATTATGCACCTCAGTTTTTCACTGTGCCCATTCTCACCGCCCCGCTCTTAAACCCTTTATTTGCATCCACAAGAGGACACAGGTACATCCTCTCTCCACCCTCGGCTTTGATCGCATGACGTGTCGCCGCTACATAGCTATCAGCCAAGTCACACCTGGCTAAGGTTATCTCACGTACCAAAATCATGCGGATAAGAATTATGGTTGATGTTTTCCCATCCTCCGTCCGGAATCGAATATACTTCATGGGCGATGGTCACTTCATCCAACTCAGCCACTTTTGCGTTCCACCAATCCCAGCCTTCGCGATGAGCTTTACTCTGGTGGGCAAATTTATGTAGGCTTTATCCTTATTAGCCTTCGCTCCAAATACAGAATGTATTGTCACAGGCACCTACTGTTCAACAGAGCGGAAATACATGATCTGCATCAAGAACGGTTTCGTAACTGTGTCTGCACCGAAATAACTCGAATATCCCAGAAAGCCATATTCTTCGGGATTCCTCTCGAGGTCAATATACATTTTCTTGCCATACTTGGTAAGTGCGGCGTATCCTGGATGAAGGATGCCAAGTGGACTAAACCAAGTCAGCGAGCCAAGCAGACTCCGACTTAGGAAGAAGAGAGAGAGTAGAGACTCACTGGTTACACTTCGCGGATAACAAAATAATACACATCCCTTTTCCACCGACCGATTCCCCTACCTTTCTCTCAAATCCCCCTTCTGCATTCGGGAAAACCGCTGATTGACGGCCCACCCTCACATCTTTCATGTGCGGATTAGCGATCAATCCATATGTAATCGCAATAGTTCTAAAGAGTTTCAAAGCAATGAGTATAAACGTCGGCGCGAGCGACCATGCAATCGGAAATGGAGAAATGAGCAAGATGAGTGCTTGGAGTCCGCAGCCAATGAGGAGCCAGTCTGTGATGCTGAATTGGGCACGGATGAGGTTTTGACCGCCGGTACTAAAAATAGGATGGTAGGGGTTGCGGAAGGCAGCGGCGCCTTGTGATATGGGGCGGATTGGTTTGGGGTCCGGATGGAGGGGTTGGAAGGTGGGCATTTTGAGGATGGTGATATAGAGAATGGAGGGAAGATTGACCTTCCGTTCCTTTGAGTTTTAGAGCTGGAAGGAGTCAAACTTCTAGACTTTGGTAGAGTTCATTAATATCATGAAGGGGATTTGAGAGATATCTAAGACCGTATTGTGAAGCAGCCTCGCCGCAGGGTTTAATCGATATGGACGTAAACGGGGCACGTTAATTTGCTAGATCGTACTCAAAGGAGACTAAATTCAAATGCCGCGGCGCAAACCTTGTTTTGGACCTAGGTGGGTCCTGTCATATGTCAATCTTTGACCTAAAGATATCCTCGTGGCGGCTCCCTCTTGTACGAAGAATTTCCTGGTCCGGTATGGGTAGAATACTTGAAACCCTGAACAGAAAAGGCAAGGCTTACTATGTGAGATGTGGGATTACTACACATTCGTTCATATAGGTGGAGAGCGGGGTGATTTGCAAAAGTCATTGTTTTGAGAAATGCCAATTCTAAAACTCCACGCATAGGGGCAAAGAAAGGCACTATACACCCTTCAAGCCCTGATGATGACGTCTGCAATTCCATAGATTCAAGCAAAAGCTTCAATCCTTCTGATCATTTAGCTGACCAGATAGATCCTCCCCTCATAACCCTGCAGTATGTCTTCCGTCCCATCGACCCCATCCACATTACCAACAAGTAAATTCCATCTTCCACCTAAGCTCGGCCTTCTGAGGGTCTGCTCTTCTGCAGTGAAGTTGAGTACCACGGCAGCTTTGCTTTTTCCAAATGTCTTCGTAAAAACGAAAGTCTGCTCATTCTCCATATCAAAACCCTTGAATTCGCCATGAATAAAGATATCCTTGTACTCTTTCCTCATCGCCAACATTTTCTTCCAGAAGCTGAGCACAGACTTGGGATCCTTCACTTGTGAAGCAACATTGATCTGCTTGTAGCTATCATTCGTTCGCATCCAAGCCCCAGACTTTCTGGTTGTAAATCCCGCATATGGGGTATCATCCCACTGCATCGGCAGCCTTGCATGATCTCTGCCCATCAGCTGGATACTCTTCATAACTCTATCCAGGGCCTTTGGATCGCCATTAGTCCGCTCCTTTACCGAATTATAGTAATTGATACTCTCAATGTCTTGGTAATCCTCGATAGGCCAGTCCTTAGGCGCATTGATCATACCAATCTCCTGACCTTGGTAAACGAACAAGGTGCCGGTCATGGCACACATCATCATTGCGAGCATTTTGGCCGATCTTTCCCTCCATTCAGGAGAATCATTTGTATATCTCGAGACACTACGGCCTTGATCATGGTTTTCGCAGAAAGCGGTGGTCCAGCCGTCGGTACCTGAAATGAAAGTTTGCCATGTGGAGACAATCTTCTTCAGTTGTGGTAACTTCCATTCTTCAAATTCGTATTTATGCGTAGCACCATTGCCAAGATCCACAATATCAAATTGGAATACCATATCTAGCTGACGGTCATTGCTTCCGACGTATCGAAGGACGTGTTCGGGGTCTGGAGTGTGAGGAAGCTCGCCAACGGTCATCGTGTCGTATTTATTAAGGACTTCCCTATTCATCTCACGGAGGAACTCGTGCATCCTGGGACCGTTACAGAATAAGCCACTCGCAGGTTGTTCGAAGATCCCTTGATCAATGACAGGTGCGTCAGGTAACCCCGTGCCTTTTGAGTACATATTAACAGTATCAATCCTGAATCCATCAACCCCTTTTGATAACCAGAATTCCATTGCGGAATCATATATTGCTCGCCGAGTCACTGGATTCTCCCAATTGAGATCCGGCTGTTGTGTAGCGAACAAATGTAGGTAGTATTCCTGCGTCTTCTCATCCCACTGCCACGCACTCCCACTGAAGAAACTCCTCCAATTATTCGGTGGCATCCTCGTTCCATCCGCTTCGTACTTTGCAGGTCTCCAAATATACCAATCTCTCTTGGGGTTATCCTTCGAGCTTCGACTTTCTTTGAACCAAGCATGTTCGTCGCTCGTATGATTTACTACCAAATCCAGTATCAACCGCATACCTCTCGAATAGCAGGCATCAATGAGCGTTTCCATATCTGCGACGGTACCGTAGGGTGGGTAGACGGCTTCGTAGTCGGAGATATCGTAGCCCATGTCGTGTTGAGGAGAGTCGTACATCGGGGACACCCAGACGATATCGATGCCGAGATCTTTGATGTAGTCGATTTTGGAGATGATGCCGGGTATGTCACCTAGAGGATGTAAGTATTGAAAGCGGAAGAGGGGCAGTTGGGAATACCTAAACCATCGCCGTTGGAATCTTTGTAGCTGGCAGGGTAGATTTGATAGACAACGCCATCCTTCCACCAAGGCCGCGAGATGACTGTCATGGTCGATAAAGTGGAGATTGAACTTGAGTTGCAAGTGATTGTATTTACTTCCTATAGAGTGAAGAGACAGAGAGTGCAAATAATGATGAAGATGAGCTGTGGGGGAAGGAGATGAAATTTAAAAGGAGAGTGAGAGATATAGAATCACAGAGAGGTCAATGACTCAGAACAGCAACGACCAACTCACGATATAAGTACCACGGCGATGGATCCATCATTGGGGGACTGAGGAAGATCGTCGTAGGAGGTGCAGTATAGAGAAGATGACCTACATGCCAGGCGACCTATTTGCACTTGTATAGTGGGGCTATAGTGGTCAATTCTCCAAGTTGCGGTTGGTGGCTCGATAGAAGATGGAGCCCAGGCTATAGGAGTAGGAGAAAAGCTTCTGTTGTAGGTTGAAGTGCGAGAATGTTTGTTGTTTGGAAGTATTCGGGAAATTGTTCGCTCAAATTCTCGTTGGTTTCCAGCGGACCGACCCCGCATTTTGACGGTGTTTGGACTTCTTGCTTTCGTTAAGTCGCTCTCTACTACGCCAACTAGTTGGCTATCTACCACACCCATATTGCTTGGGCGTGCAGATGCCAGTACGGTACCATATTCTCTCATAGGTGTAGAATAACTGCGACGATTTCAGCGACTGGTCGGTTAACCTGGCTTGAGGTCTACTTGCAGATGATTTATCTTAGTCCACTACCAGGCCCAGGGCGTGGAGTAGCTCTCAAACTTCTGGAAAGCATTCGTGGGGTTGTTCGCCTTCCCCGGATCAGCATACTACACTGCCATCTTTGGTATGACTAGAGAATAGGGTGTTCTAGTGCTTCTTCGTCTCCCTGCGCTAGGTCCTCACACGTCTATCGCAACATCATGAAATGAATCCAGATATTCCCTGACTTGCTGCTAGACATACGGTCAATCGTATCTTCGAATGCCTTGCTCTCATAAGTTCTAGCGCAGATAGTGGCGAGCCGTCAGCCTGGTCGAGAAGTCTCAGACCAATTACGGTTACGCCACACCCCAGACCTCGATAGTCCAACATCTTTACCCCTCCATGAATTTCAGCGAAACGCCAAATTTACTTTCCTCCACATTGTGTAGCGCTGTCCCCAGAGAGAACACCCCTGCCGTTGTCGGTTCTCGCTCAAACGCTAATCCTGTAATTCGCCAATTGGTCAATTGATTTATTTGCCATTTCTCTTCCAAACGCGTTCAGCTATTCAAACAATCTCGTCCCCTTCACTTTTCGAAGATATAAGACCTGCCATCAATCCACCATGTTCTCGCAGAAATCCAAAAGTTCCACTCATCATTTGTTCATTCCATTCTTCATAGCTTCTATCTACGACCGTTACCATGCACGGAGAATCTGGAATCAATCCGGTTCATACGGACAATACCCTTCATCTCCAAGATACTGTAGTCAGAAGGGTATCCCTTGCAGTCGATAACTTTGCTGGTCTCTCCGCGGAAGCTAAAGATGCCACCAACAAAGAACATGAAATGAGCTTTCTCCAAGCCATCAAGCTCTACCCAAAGGCTGTTGGGTGGTCAGTCCTTCTTTCTACTGCCATCATCATGGAAGGCTACGATGTTATTCTTCTCGCTTCGTTTTATGCACTTCCACAATTTAACAAGAAATACGGCGTTCTTACCGCAGATGGGTCTTACACGGTCCCCGCTCCATGGAAATCCGGTCTCAGCAATGGCGCACTCTGCGGAGAAATTCTTGGTCTCTTCATTAACGGTATTGTCTCAGAGAAATATGGTTATCGGAAGACAATGATATGTGCATTGGCTTTAGTGGTCGCTTTCATCTTCATACCCTTCTTCTCTCAGAACGTCCAGACCCTTCTAGCAGGCGAGATCCTATGCGGTATCCCTTGGGGCGTCTTCCAAACTCTCACCACCGCCTACGCATCTGAAGTTTGTCCAGTTGCTCTCAGAGCTTACCTTTGTACTTATGTCAACCTCTGCTGGGTCATTGGGCAATTGATTGCTTCCGGCGTTCTTCGTGGTGTTCTGTCAAGAACAGATGAGTGGGCCTATCGAATTGTATGTTTTCTTTGATCTGCTAAATATGACCTACTAATATCCCCTCGCAGCCTTTCGCAATCCAATGGCTCTGGCCTCTTCCTCTCATTGTTGGCTGTCTCTTTGCCCCAGAATCCCCATGGTGGTTGGTCCGAAAAGGGCGGATTGAAGACGCGAAGAAGGCACTTCTTCGCCTTACAACTCGCGGCGATTCAACTTTCTCCCCCGATGACACCATTGCAATGATGAGCCATACCAACGAAATTGAAAAGCAGATCTCGGCTGGTACCTCTTACCTGGATTGCTTCCGTGGTGTTGATCTCCGGCGTACTGAAATCGCCAGCGTCACCTGGATCATCCAAAGCCTGTGCGGAAGCACTTTCATGGGATTTTCAACCTATTTCTACCAACAAGCGGGCTTACCTACTGAACAAAGTTTCAATCTTTCCATGGCCCAGTACGGCCTTGGAATGGTTGGGACGATTGGTTCATGGTTTTTAATGTCTCGAGCTGGCCGACGAACCCTTTATCTTTATGGTTCAGTAGTCCTCTTCGCCCTACTTCTCATTATTGGTTTTACATCATTCGCACCCGCTTCAAATCTCGCCTCGCGCTGGGCTATAGGCACCATGCTTTTGGTCTTCACCTTCGTCTACGATCTCACAGTGGGACCCGTCTGCTACTCCCTCGTGGCTGAAATGAGCAGTACCAGATTACGAGCCAAGACAATCGTTATTGCCAGAAACTTATACAACGTTGGTGGGATCGTGGTCAACATCCTCACCACGTACCAACTCACACCTTCTCCCAGTGGGTGGGGATGGAGTGCCAAATCTGCATTCTTCTGGGCCGGGTCATGTCTTCTTTGCATTGTGTGGATCTTTTTCCGGTTACCAGAACCGAAGGGACGCACTTATGGTGAGATGGATGTCTTGTTTGAGCAAGGTATTTCGGCACGCAAATTCAAGTCCACAAAGCTCGATATTTTCCGTGGAGACCATACCACTCCAGGAAAAGATGTAGATTCGGATATCGAGATTGAAAAACTGACTCAAGATTTTGTTGAGAAAGTATAAATTCAAAAACCGACAGAGTAGAATTGGGATATAGTGGGCCTGTACACATACAAAGATGAGAGGCTGGAACAGGCGTATTTAGATAGGTAGATTCACAGACAATTAGCATTTCGAAACCTACTTGAACAGAAACTGTTCAGTCTTGCACCCCGGTTTGTCTGCTTAAATTGAGTCGAGACAGATATCAGTTTATGTCGCTTAATTTCGCATCAGGATATCAAGCTACGAACGCATTCTCTTATGCACCTAGAATATGCCCGGTCGGGGATACCATTACTTGCCAATTAAAGCGCAAACATCACCCTCTGGAAATGAATTACTTGTATTGCTAAATCTAGCGCTGCTGAATCTAACCACCCACAACCGAGAATTTGGGGATAAAGGCTGAAGAGGGTTTTTCATCGTATGGAGGAGACCAAGAAATATTTGAGATCGATGCCATTGGGCAGGACGCCCATTGTTGCCGGCTTTTGAGAGCCGACAGCTAAAATATCAGCACATTCCTCCTGATTCGACTGACAACCTCGGCCGCCTATTCTAAATTATCCCATCCAGGATGCTCACTCTTATGGCACTGCCTTGTATATAATGGAATCACCTAACTGCGTGATTTGCAAGATTTGATTTGGTTAGATCTGTTCATTCTCTTAGTTAAGATTAATCTCCCGAACCGGTCGAGAGAATGGCCAGTTCTATCTCTCGAACCAGTGCGACCACAGTTTCTTCACCAGTAATGTCCCCAACAACTCCGACAGCACTATCATTTAATCTTGCCACTGCTGTGCTATTTGGTACAAACGCGCCTCTTAAAACGATATTTACTGGACCAAGAGGCTATTTTAAGACATGGGCAGAAGCTAAACTTTTATCAACAGCACTTATCTATGATGCTCAAGTGAGACGTTACTGGGTCTACGGGCAACCCCTAGACTGCATTATCTCCTGCTATCCTCCACAATTTCCAACATCTCACCGCTGGCTTTTGGCTATTCTCTGGAGTCCTGATACATGTCCACTAATTACTTCGCCGCTTCGACCAGGTACCAGAGCATTGGCGGGATGCAGCCTGAAGTAAGTACAATCTATCATACCCGTTGATCTTCAAAACAAAATATCAAACTTAGAATGCAAATTGTAGAAATCAGGGGCAAACTGGGGACGGAAGGAGAATTCATTAGACAGCTTGCTGCAAGACCGAAAGACAATATAAGAAGAATGATTTTCGTTGCAGTTAATGAAAACTCAGCCGTAGGACTTCATAAAGGGGTAGGATGCTAGAAAGTTGAGATAATTGTAACGTCGAGGAATGGTGTTAAGAAAGGACATAGATCACTAGGGACACGTCCTCGCCCTATCGTCATAGTCGTTCACATTGCTATGGGCTAGCTCTAGCTTGCCTTCTCTATATAAATGCTTATAATTCTCTCATCTTTTCGCAACACAACAAGAATACCTGGAAAAGGGTGGTACAGTCTGTTACAAACTTCCTCATATCAATGCTATCCCAGCTGGTGCGGCTGTCACTGGATTTTATTACGCACTGCAAGGAAGTGATGGATCACCCGGAACGCTGAAACTCAACAAAGGGATTTTTCTGCTTGTACTAAAAATGGAGAGAAATAATATGAGGTTTATTGGAAGGGGATGGAGGGGTTCATAAGAAGACTGGCTGTATTGATATTGCTCTTGGTGCTGCGACGTGAGATGAATATGAGGCATACGAGTCTAACTGAGGAGATTGAGAAACTCGAGGCAGCGAGAGGTGGTATTCTCATATCAAATGTATAATTAAATCAGGTCCATGCTAGCACGTCGTGCTAGCATGGATTAACTATTAATCAATCTCTGATACTTTGTAAAATAGGGGGGAAGTTGGCTTAGCGAGATCAGGTGACTTCGATAAGGGATAGATCTATTTCAGTAGGTATCTTGATTTGAATAGAGTGGACTTTTATATATCGAAATTTGAAACCATAATGATACTAGTATTAGAACGTTATTAGATAGTTAATATAAATTTATTGATTACGATCCTAAATTGAAGTGGCCTGCTAGAGCTGTCCCAAATTTCTCCTTTAGCAATATCTACAAACTGTTATATTCAAGGACCCTAGTACCTTCTCGGAGGTTTATTTGGATCCCTGTTTGCTTTCCATTCACTGGATTCAGATCTGGTCGTGCCCCTCGCTTCCATTTGGTGTGGACCCCCACTATTTGCAAGGGGCCATGTCATTTAAGCGCATGCTTACTTCTTGTTCTCCCCACGTGGGAGGTTCTTTGGCTTCTAAATATCTTCCTTCTTCAACCCTGATTCTAGTTATGAATAACTCGTTCCTTCCTTCAGCTCCCAATGTGACCTTTGCTCGCCTCCAGGTCTCATCTAATTTTGGCGGCGGCTATGAAGCCCATAATGTGGCAAAGCGGCTCCGCCTCCGTCAGTTCACCTCTGTAATCCCAAGGCTTCTTCCAATTAAAAGGGCCATGACTGCCATGTGTTTCTCCCTTTCCTTTTTTGCTAAAATCCTATCGCGATTCTTTGAAAGTAACAGACATGGATATCGAGCGCTCGAGGTACCGAGATATTATACTAGATCCTGTTCGATCCATTCAATTGAACTCTTTCATTATTTTAGCCCAGATTCAATGAGAAAGAGTCTCGTAGGAATTTCCCACTGGGGATATACCGCTTGACGGCAAATTTTAGCCGGTACTCTTTGGAAGACAGATTAGAGATATGATTTTTTCCCCCACGTTTGTAACCCCTGATCGGTCAAGAGTAGAGTTGTTTCATCAAGTAGAATAGAAGATACGTTTGCCATCATAAACACTAGGTCTGACGGATTGTCCGTTTGAACAGGAAGAGCCCTTGTTTGAGTTAGCTTTGGCTGGGAATAATAATATTTAATCAAGTGCTTAGATATACAGGATAAAGGGATTCTATTCTTGAAATCATAATTAGCTTGTCCGTATTGCAACCGCAGTACTCATTCCCTCGCTTCCTAAATAGTTCTAGACATGGGACGATGATCGGCTTCAAGGATCATATTTTACGAATGCCTGTAGTATTATTGACCCACTTTAGAGAGACGAAGGCGAAGTTATCTCTGGCCAGGCAGAATCTGGCTACATCCTGGTATGATTGAAGGAGCACTGCTCAACGTGTCAACTTCGGTTTTTGGAGCCCCTTCCAATCCTGAGGGATCTGATCTCTTTATAGATTCTTTTTATAGAGATTAACCACTTGGGTATAAGTAACACCAAGATACTCGACTCTCTTCTAGTATCACCAGCTTCTTTTGGCAGCAAGTAGCCTCGGCTTCATTTTCATTGAGCCCAGACAGCGTCGATTGATTTAATATATCGCAATTATCCACACTTCACACTCCTGTCCTGCGACCAGAAATATGCAAATCTCAAATCTCATCACTCTCTTCTCCATCTTTATTGCTCTCGCGGCTGCTGCTCCCACACCAGGCACTGGCACCTCCAAAGATGTAGTGATTGATCATGACGGTACGGATAGCAGTGCCGACGAGCAAGAAAATCCCTTAGGCGCCCTGCAACCCAAGAAAAGCACCGCACAGCCCCAGGAAGGTGACGCAGTTGCCCTACAAGGTACCGTTCCCGACAAATTAGCCACTGCATCGCACCCCGAAAGCTATCGGGATAAGCAATATCATGGCGTCTTTCATGAAGTCGTCAAACGTGCTCCAAACTCGGAGGAAACTTCGCAAGACACTTCGTACGGAGATAAGTACCAAGTCACAGAAGAGGGCAAAGAAGGAACCATTGAAATCCTTTTCACAGAACAAAATGCAGCTCACTTTGTGCCAGGCATCAAAGAAAAGATACCGGAGTTTGGAGAATTGGAAAACGTAGATCCGCCAACGTTTCCCTCAAAAGGCGAGGAGGTTGACCGTCATTTCACTCACAGGATAATAACCAAACCTCTTCCCAACGCCCATGCTAACAAAATTATGCTGCAGTTGGAAAAGGAATTTAAAATTGAGTGCGGAAGAGGGATGATACAGTATGTGAACGAGGGCGAAGACCAGACGACGGGTGGAAAGAAATGGAAAGGAAAAGGAAAAGCCCCAGGTCAAGGTGTTCCTAGTAGTTCCTCAACCGGAGGCAATCTTTAGGAAGTAAGAAATTGTCTTCTACCCTGTGTTAACACCACTAACATTCTCAGATTAGATGACAATCCCTCCCATTTTGAAACTTAAAAGCGGGCACTAGTGTTTGCATTTAATGGCGTTTGGGTTTGCATATCAGGAGTTAAAGGACAAAAAGGGTGTAAATGTTGGACAGTTTGTTAGCATCTAGAATCGGTCTTTTCAATTCCACACACAATGGAGTAGATCCCACCATCTTTACTAGAGTTATACTCTTTTCAAAACATCATTATTACCTATAGTATTCATAAATGTATAAATGATTATTTGTATGAAACTACGTGATTACTAAAAAGAGGAGGATTTTAAAGAACATATATTTCGACATCTCTTGCATAAAGCCTGAAGGTCATAGAGCGTAAGGCCTTTTAGTCGCTAAAAAGAAAATTCTCATTGAATCATAGGGTCTTTCTGCTCAAAACCTGCTAGATTGGATTGTCTAGAAGTAGAGACATTGGGGGATGCCCATGCAGAATATAATGGCAAGAATGATTCGTTTATATGAAAATAAACACTTATTACATGCAAGAAACTCGAACCAGCCCTCCGGAACCAATAAAAAGTCGAATCGCACTCAACATCTAACCCCGCATACTCCAGAATTTCTCAATCATCCAGTGCATCTTTCATTGGGTTCTCGCCATTCCAAACCCGACTCCTCAAAGACCCTCTTCTCCTTTCCCAATAATGTATCCTCATCGCCTTCCAAGTCAACTCAGGAACCGTCACTTAATTGTCTCACGCCGGAACTATCGAATTTCATACCCTTCTCCCGAGTATAGCTTCTCAACTCCCGCTCAAACTGCGTCGCTCCAGTCCATCCCACGATCGCACAGCCAGCCACCTTCCATGGGCTAACAATGATATCGACTCTGCGAAGGACATTCCTCTTTCCTTTTAATGGATTGCGAAGAAGATCTGCATCTTGCCAGACAAGCTCCGCTTCATCGAGTGAGCTGAGCCCCGTCTTGGAATTAGCTATGATACTGGTAGTTTCTTGATCATGGTTGCTGCTGTGGGTTGACTTTCGTAATTGATGAAAAATCCAGTTGTCTTCCTGTAGTTTTCCCACAATATCTAGGATAAAATTGTTGGTAGCTTTAGGATCTGGATGCGTAAGAAGTACATCGACATCCCCACACAAGTCTTTGCCTTGTCTATATCCACCAACAATGACGGACTGAAATCCTGGGCAAATCTTGTTGGCATACCGATGTACAATGGTCCCGATTCGCTCAGCTTCACTACGAGGAATTTTCTCCTGGAAGTCGTCGTAGTGTTCAACAAAGACTTTCTGGCTTAGGGTAAGTTTGGTTGTATGTAAGCCGTACTTGATGATATCGTGGATGTCTCTCCATCCGTTATTGTACCACTCTCGAGCCGTTGGAGGACCCACATTGTATACCTCGATAAATTGTTTCAGGGATGTGACATACCCATCCGCTTCGATCCTTTCCACTTCTCGGATCGTGCCAGTATTCCGCTACTCTTCGAAGAGAGCTGCGCATTTGACTCCACAGTTCGGTAGGCGCTTAACCTCTTGGGGTATTTTGAGTTTGTATGGGTATGCAGCTATAGTTGCGATGGCTCGAGAGTATGCTAACTCATGATCTCTTTCATCGTTGGACTTGGGCATGCGCGTGAGCAGGCGTTCGGTCTTTATGATCCTTAATTGAGATATGAAGGCATCGTTGGGGCAGGTACCAAGTGTGGGTCTTTGGCACGCGTACGCCCCTTTCCAAAAGTTACGAGGAAGTGGTGGAAGGTCCGATACTTGCTCCTCATCCGAGGTCGTTTCGTGCATATGTGATTCGAAAAAATGCTTGGAACCAGGAGTATCATGTTTTCCTGGGCCCTTGACGGTAATATCCTGGGATGGTATTATTGCCTTAGGCGGATCGATAATTCGCCCTTCATATACCAAGTACTCACTTGGTGAGAGTAACTTCCCCGCTTTTACCGAATCGTGGTACCAATCCAATCTTAACACTTTGATTGTCTCCCCGTTGTAAGGATTACACTGGCCTCCCATACCTGTGCTATTCTCCTTAACTTTCCTCTTCTTCGCTCTCGAGACGTCGACCTCACTCTCGCTTCCTTTGAGATATTCCTCATAACTCAGTTCTTCTGTATATACACCCCGACTACGAAATTCGTATCGTGCTCGGGCAGTTTTCTTGACTCTACCAATCACTACTTCAGCATCGCGAAAATTCTTGACAAGAGAACCTCCGATTTCGTTTTGGAGTGCAAGAAGTTCTTCGGGGTCAGAGAAACGAAAATCCAGGAGGTAGAGACGTGGGAATTCAAGAGACATTTTTGTTGTTGACTTGTTCCTATTTAGCAAATCCAGGTTGATGGTGGAGTAATCTATTGGTTCTCCATATTGTGAGTATTCATATATACACATGTACATAGCCTAGAGCGCGCTCTTTGTCGCGATCTCTTTGACAAGATTCACCAACTGCCTGGAAGGTTCTTGAAATTGCGGCGACTTCCAGTGCATCATTGGCAAGTAAATGAAGTTAAAAACTGCTTGAGTGGAAATACTTGAAGAAGTAATTCAATTCAAACGAATTACGACACCAACAATTTATGGAGCTTCTCAATATTACTGGGTTTCGAAATATTGGATTTTCAGGTACAAAATAACTAATACAGAGTTCCCTGACTACCAGCATGAGTCTCCGCCTAGGATAGAATTATATTTCTCTATTGAATCAATTCCTCTGTGCTGAGATCTATCATTATCACGATTGATTATGAAGTAGTCTTGCTCCCCAGAGCCTCGTCATCTATCATGGCTAAACACCTCGAGTCGCGCTTGCTAAATTGTCCGAGAACGATGGCCCATTGCATTCGTTCTTGAAGGAGGGCTGGCTAGAGAAGGTTGGTCCGAATGACGATGGCTTCGTTCCTCTTTTAAAACGGGGGTGGAATTTCAGGTTTGGTATATTATTAATATAAATTCATCAGTTCAAGCCTTTCGGGCTAAAACTTTTACTGACAATGATATTGCTAATGGCAGTGGAAACGACCACAACAATGGGCCCACGAGCTTACCAAACAGTGACTTATGTACATCATAATTTTTATCCCAGTCAGTTACTTTGTCAATTAGCCAAATGTACATCCAAGAAGCGACAACAGCTGTATCATAAATAGATATTAAAGCTCGAATAGTTGCTTTGTTCCTGCGAGCAAGAAGCGAGGCTGCTATTTATAGATAAAAAATGTGATGGGTTCTCCAAATTAACTCTTCAATCCACGCTCAAACATCTGGGTGTGGAGGAAGTGGTATCAAGTCTATAAAAATTACTCACACTTGTTGCTTTCTCATCCAATTTGAACAAACGGGCAAAGATTCTTCGCATGGAAACTAGTGTAGCTATTATGCCCCTAACTCCCAAAGATGTCCGGTGGCTCTCGCGAGCTGAAAAGAATACAGATTCATCTCAACGACTCACAAATCAATCAAAATTTGAGTATCAAGGGAGAATACAGACAACGTTGACCCATGCAGACAGTGAACACTATGGATGTTAATAATCACTTTAGATGAAGAGCACCAAGTACTCTTTCTAAGAACTAAATTGGCCCCATGAATAGAAGGCCTCTGCGGAGATCCTACAATTCACTAGCACTTCAATCCAGATCCGAGCCTCAAAGAGCACCAAAACTGTCTCAATGTAAAAAATCACCTTCAAAATCTTATAAAAAGCTATCAGACATCAGTCTGTAGCATTCCAAGGTTCACTGAAGTTGGTTGAGAAAGTCTGAGGAAATCGTATCAGATTGCTTCTCTATCTTATTTAAGAAACCCAGAAAGGATTTGTAATACTGGGAATGGTAAATTCTAGGTAGATAGATATATGGGAAACTCAAGTAGGTAAGCTGATGCCACTCGACAACATGTCTTGGATAGCGCGACATTCAGTAACGGCAAAAAAGAGATTTGTAACACTTCGATATGATCTAAGAGGCCCTGTAGTCTCGATTTCAAAACAAATGCTTAGTCTATTTACAGGCGATAAGTTCTGATAAAAGATTAAAACTATAAAGCTCAAAAGAGACTGCTCTCATCACAGTGGTTGTCCTTCATCATTTAAATACCCTCAACAGTGACTACCAGGTGATTTGTTTATAGGCCCATAGGCCAAATTCTCCATGCACCAACACCTATATTTACACATTTACAAATTAACATATTTGCAACTTCACAATTGAAATCGATCAAGAATCAAGGGTCAACAAATCTCAATTCAAATTTCTTCAATCTGGAATCTCCCTCCCCTATATGCGCATGCTAAGACCCCCATATCTCCCCTACATGAATATAATACAACATTCTCACCTATTTCCCCCCATTCCCCAACACCATCTTCTCCCACCCATCGCACTTAGTTCAAAACCCGTCCAGCTACAGCAGCGGCACTCTTGTCCTTAGTCTGCGTCTTCTTCAACGCCTTTCCCATTTGTATCTCTCCCAGTAACGCAGCTGGTCTTGGGGCACCGCCTGGT
>Ga0182030_10014756_pt1 | contig 15380 bp, 13 predicted proteins | sample 812S3MmetaG_FD_121299 | JGI IMG/M metagenome (GOLD analysis project Ga0182030, IMG submission 121299) | Permafrost microbial communities from Stordalen Mire, Sweden - 812S3M metaG (Illumina Assembly) | ecosystem: Environmental > Terrestrial > Soil > Wetlands > Permafrost | place: Sweden... | reverse complement strand
TCTCCGAACGATAGCGCAGTGAGTGCGCAATCATTCCCACCGCCACTGCCAGCAGCATCGCCGTCGCCAGAGTGGGGCTCTCGATCACGCGCGCCGCGTCGATTGCATGCGCCGCGTAAGTAGTGAAGTAGAGCCCGGCCCATCCACCGCCAATCAACCCTCGCGCGTACATGCGCCATGCGTCTCGCTTCTCCAGAAGAACGCCCGTCATCAGCAGGGAACCGGAAAGGATATAGCCCAGCGTCACCCGTCCCGCCGGGCCCAGGTGCGTCAGCGAGAACTGAAGAAACAGTGCCAGCCCGATGATCAGCACCACGACGCCTGCCTTGTTTGCCCAGTTGCCGCCGATGATGCCCTCCCAATCGGCGGCGGGTTTCGCCGGCTCAGGCGGCTCAGGAACGTACTGCTCAGGAACGAATACCGGCAGAGGCGGCGGCTCGTACCGGGGTTCCTCAACCACCGTCGGCGCTGCGATTGGCGGCGGGATCACCGCTTCCGGCGCAACCGGCTTAACCTCAGACCAGCGCAGTTCCTCAACCTGCCGTTCTAATCGACGGATCTGGTCCGCGTGTTCATTCCGCAGTTCCTCGATCTGCGCACCCATATTGCGCAGCCAGACGAACAGCGCAATCACAGCGGCAATCAACAGAAATACGACAAGTGCCAGGCGTTATTCTCCGGAGCAGGGGCTCCGTGTGATTATGCACGATATCAGCTCCCGGTCACAAGCGCCACGCACGAAAGTTGTCCGTTCTCTCCGCTGTTCACTGGTTGCGCGGACTTCAGTCTGCGCATCCCTTTTCTTCTCGAACTGCTCGAGCGCTATTGGTTCTTTGTCCTCGGAAAGACCGGCTGTTGAGCTTCGCCTACCGCTAGATGATCGGTATCCATCCGGTGATGCTGAATTTTCAAAAGTGGACAAACGCACGCGGTTGCACTGGAACCGTTTCTGGGATTCGGGCTGAGGGCACCGTATTTGTTCCCTCAATGCGCGAACAGAAACCCGTTGTCGCCGGTCAGCGTGATCGGATACCCGAACAACTCGCTCAGCACCTCGGCCGTCAACAGCTCATTTTTCGAGCCATCCCGGAATAGCGCGCCATCGCGCAGCAGGATCACTCGGTCGATCTCCGGCACGATGTCGCTCACATGGTGCGTCACCATAACGATCGCGGTGCCCGATTGCGCCAGCGTAGAGATCAATCCGCGCAGCTCGGCTTGCGCCCGCGGGTCCAGATGATTCGCCGGTTCGTCCAGCAGCAGCGTCTTCGGATTGTGCGCCAGAACGCGCGCGATTTCGATGCGCCGCGCCTCGCCGCTGCTCAGTTCATCAATGTCGCGTTGCGCCAGGTGCGACGCGCCCACCCGTTCCAGCGCCGCGTCAGCGGCGGACCACATGGCGCTCGTTGGCTTTTGATGATTCCACAAACCCACGCTGCCGAAGAAGCTCGAAACCACCAGTTCGCGGGCTGGGACAATTCCAGCTTTAGGCGGCAGCAGCGTGTTCTTCACAATGCCGATCGAAGCCTTCAAATCCTCGATGTTCCAGAATTCTTCGCCCAGAATTTTCACCCACGAGCCGTCACGGCGAAGCGGATAAAACTCGCGGAGAATCGCCCCGATCAGCGTGCTCTTCCCGCAGCCGTTCGGTCCTAAGATGGCCACCGGCTGGCCCGCCGGAATCGCGAGATCCAGATCGCGCAGCGCAGCCCTGCCGCCGCGCATCACCGTCGCGCGCCGGAACTCGATCAGATTCATTCCGCCAGTTAGTGCGCGTCGTGCGCGTGCGTCTGCTGGGCCACCCGGACGCGCGCGTCTTCCAGCTTCACCTGAACCTTGGCCATGTCGCCCGGGTCCACATCCTGCGAAGCCTGATTCGCCTCGTAGCTCTTCAGCGAAGCCTGCCACTGCACGATGGCCTCTTTCACTTTGCCCTGCTTCACCAGAACATCGCCCAGGTGGTCGTGCACGGTGGGGTCGTCCTTCATCTTGTCGAGCGCGTTCCGCAATTGCTCTTCCGCCGCTTCCAGATGATTCTGGTGATAGTACACCCAACCCAGGCTATCCAGGTAAGCTCCATTCCCCGGATCGATTTCCAGCGCCTTGATGATCAACTGCTGCGCTTCCTCCAGGCGCTGGTTGCGATCCGCCAGCATGTAGCCCAGATAGTTCAATGCGCCCGCATTCGCCGGCTCATCCTTGATGATGCCGCGGAACTCCGCTTCCGCGCCTTCGAAGTTCTTCATCTTCTCCAGCATCGCGCCGCGCGCGAAACGTACCTGCGAAATCTCGGTCTTATCCTTACTCAGCTTTTGCGCTTCATCGAGCGACTTCTGCTCGTCCCCGAACCGCTTGGCCCGTTCGTAGAGCTGGGCATCGGCCAGGGCGATCTCCCGATCGTTCTGACCATCCTTCAAACCATTGGCTTCCGTCACCGCTTCATCCACTTTGCCCGCGTCCGCCAGCAGCGTCGCATTCTCCATCACCACCGCCCGGTCTTTCGGGAATTTCTTCAGCGCCGCATCGGATTCTTTGCGCGCCGCAGCCATATCTTTGGACTGGCGCAGCGTCTCAACAATCCGAACCGAAGCTCGCGGTGCGATTTCCGTGTCTTCCGGAGTGATCTCGCGGAACGTTGCGATCGCCTGCGGATACTTGCCGGCCGCCGCATAAAGCTCGCCCAGTTTCTCCACCAGCTTGTCGCGCTGCACACGCTCGGCGGCCGAATAGGTCGGCTTCGCCAAATCGTCCAGCAATCCCTTCAGCGTCTTGATCGCGTCGTCGCTTTTGTCTTCCGCTTCGAGCAGCATCACTTCGTTATAGCGGACCTCTACGCTGGTCGGGTCGGCCTTCTTCGCCTCATTGAAAGCCGCGCGCGCCTTCGTCAGCTTCCGCTCCTGAAGATAAATCTCGGCCAGATGCAATTGAACCTGAGCGTCGCTGGGGTCCTCCGCCGCAAACTGCTCGTAAAGCTTCTGCGCTTCCGGAATGTTGTCGGAATACAGCAGATCCATCGCTAGAAACCGCTTCCAGCGGTCATTGTCCGGCGCGATTTCCAAAGCGCGTTTCCAGGCATCGGCCGCCGCGGCGTAGTCGTTCGACTGCTCATAGAAGCCCGCCAGCGTCACCAGCGCCCGCGCGCTCGGATTGCTGTCGTTCGCCTTCTTCAACATATCGATCGCGTTTTTCGTGTCGCCGCGATCGTTATAGATCGCCGCGAGCCCGGTGAGCGCCTCATCATTGTCCGGTTGCCGCGCGAGCAGCGCCTTGAACACCTTCTCGGCCGATGCCGGGTCTTTCGCAATGCGGTACAAACGCGCCAGCAGCAGCCCGCTCTCGTCGTCGTCCGGATCTTTCTCGACAATCTTCTCGTACTGCTCGATCGACTTATGCAGCATGTTGTCGTCGATCTTGCCCTGCTGCGGGTCGCCGATCAGCCGCGTATACACGCGCCCCAGAATCCGCCGCGCGCCCAGGTTATCCGGGTTCTGCTTTAACAGAGCCTCGGCCTCCGTCACCGCTTCCTTCAACTGGCCGCTCTGGATATAGAGGTCCGTCAGTTCCTCCGTGATGAAGCTCACAGAGGGGTCTTCCTTCAGCGCCAGCCGGTAGAAGTCAATCGCCTTCGTGACGTAATCCTGACGGTTATAGGCTTGCGCCAGCTCCGCGTACAGGTGTCCCATGGAGAAGTTGTAATATGCATTGGCATGATCCGCGGAGTCGTTTTTCTCGACCGGAGGCAAACCCTGAGGCGCGAGCGTCGAAGTCTCTTGCGCGAAAGAGGGGAGTACAACCATTCCCATTGACAATGCCGCCGGAACGAGCAATCGGCCAAGCGCACGCGTACCAATCATGTATTTAGACAATCTTTCCCTGCCCGTAAAGCAGATAAATCGCAACTTAATCGCCAGCTTACCCGTAAGTATAGCCCGATGACTGCACCTTTGGTGGCCGTCACGGGCCCCACCGCTTCCGGCAAAAGCGCCTTCGCCCTGAGCCTGGCTCGCGAATTCGGCGGTGAAATCATCAATTGCGATGCCATGCAGGTTTACCGCCACTTTGATATCGGTACAGCGAAGCTCCCCGTGGAGGAGCGGGGCGGGGTACGCCACCATCTGATAGATGTCGTGGAAGGGTCAAAAGGTTTCACCGCCGGCGATTATCAGCGTTTGGGCCGCCAGGCATTGCACGAGATTACCGATCGCGGAAACCTCCCCATCGTCGCCGGAGGCACCGGCTTCTATCTCCGCGCTTTGATCGACGGTCTGTCGCCCGCGCCCGGTCAAGACGCCGATTTGCGGCGCAACCTGCTAGCCCGCGAACACCGCCGTCCGGGCTCTCTGGCGCGCATCTTGAAGCGGTTGGACCCGCCCGCCGCCGCGCGAATTGCGTCGCGCGATCTCCCCAAGCTCATTCGCGCCATCGAGATCTGCATCCTCGCGCCCCACCGGCCATCCACCCCGCCGCCGCGTGACCGTTTAGAAGGCTTCCGCGTCCTCAAGCTCGGGCTGTTTCCACCCCGCGCCGAACTGTACGCGATCCTCGACCAGCGCTGCCGGCAGATGCTCGCCGGCGGACTGCTCGAAGAAATCGAGCACATTCTGTCCCTCGGCGTGCCCCGCGATGCCAAGCCGTTCGGAGCCCTCGGTTACAAGCAGGGCCTCGCGATCCTCGAAGGCCGCATGTCCCGCGACGAAGCCCTCAGTGTGATGCAGCGGGACACACGGAGGTACGCCAAGCGACAGGTGACGTGGTTCCGCCACGAACCGGAAATGATCCCGCTCAACGGCTTCGGCTCCGACCCATCCGTCCTCGAACAAGCCCGTGCGCGGCTGCGGGGTGATATACGATGAAGCCCATGCGCGTCGGCATTCCTCGGATCGGCAATTCCCACGGCGGCGTCATCCCCACAATTCCAGACAAATAACCTAGACATTCGCGCGTATACCGATGGCTTACTTCTGGAGACCAGCCCAGTCGGGCGGCGCGTGGACCGACACGACGCTATTCGATTTCGGAAACGGACCGGAGGGCTCTCACCCCGTGCCCCAGCTGGCCATATCGTCGGGCGGTACGTTGTATGGCATCGCCGTAGACGGCGGCTCAGGCGGCCACGGGGTAGCGTTTTCGCTTGTGCCGTAGCCGGTCAGCCTCGTCTGCGCACGGCTACGCGGCGCGCTTGACGGGGCATCTATCGACGGAATAACATTGTTATTACGATGTGGGTTTATATTCGATGAAGTCCATACACGTTGGCATTCGACGGATCGGCAATTCTCACGGCGTCGTCATCCCCAAGCCGGTGCTGGCGCAGTTGGGACTGAATGGCGAGGCCGGAGCGGAAATGACCATCGAGGGCGACACCCTCGTCTTGCGGAGGCCGGCCAGCCCTGTGCGCGGAGGTTGGGCGGAGGCGGCCCGGAAGATTGCCGAAGCGGATGACGATGCCCTTGTGATGAGCGAATTCGGCAACGCGAGAGATGGTGAGCTGTTCTGGTGACACGCAGTGTAGCCCAAGGTGTAGCCCAAGGCCTAGCCCAAGGTGTGAACCGTGGCGACATTTGGCTTGTCAATCTTGACCCCACCGTCGGCAGCGAAATCACCCAGTCGCGCCCTTGCGTCGTCGTGTCGCCTGCTGAAATGCACGATCATCTTCGGACGGTGCTCGTTGCGCCCATGACCACCGGGAGTCGCCCGGCGCCATTTCGCATCGCCGTTGCGCATGGCGGCAAAAGGGGTTTGATTTTGCTGGACCAGGTCCGCGCAGTGAACCAGACACGATTAGCGAAGAAACTGGGGGAAGTGTCGCCGAAAACGCTCACGACAACCCTGAGCGTGTTACAACACGTCTTCGCGGAATGAAAGCCCCGCACGTTACAATAACGATAGTGCGGTTTAAGTCCCTCCTGTTGTGCTCCTTCTTCATATTGTGCGCGTCGATGACCCCGCTCTACGGCGCCGCCGATACCGTCGCCATCCTCCCTTTCTTCAATCAGACCAACGACAAGTCGCTCGATTGGATTGGCGAAAGCGTCGCCGAAACCCTCCACGAATCCTTTTCCAGTGAGGGCGTCCTCGTGCTCGGCCGCGAAGAGCGCGTGGAGGTTTACCGCCGTCTCTCCGTCCGCCCCGATGTCCAACTCACCCGCGCCACCGTCTTGAAAGTGGGCGAATCCCTCGACGCCGCGCAGATTGTCTTTGGGCGATTGGAACTGGAGCCCGGTGGCGGAACGAAAACGCAGCGCCTCCTGAAGATCACCGCCAATCTGATCGACGCCAAACACCTGCACTCGGGCCCCCAGTTTTTTGAATCGGGTCCGCTCGAAAACCTCAGCGTGATGGAATCGAAACTGGCGTGGCAATGCCTCGCGTATTTCCATCCCAAGTCCGCGCCCGCCGAAGAGGCCTACTTACAGAGCCATCCGCCGGTGCGCATCGCCGCGGTGGAAAGCTACGTGCGCGGGCTTCTGGCGGAGTCGCCGGAAAAGCAGGTCAAGTACTTCGTCGAATCGACGCGCCTCGATGCGAACTACAGCGAGCCGGCGTTTGGGCTCGGCAAAGCTTCGTTTGAGAATCAGGATTACGCCCCGGCTGCCGCGTGGTTTGAGAAGGTTGGTCCCAACGCCTCCCACTACCACGAAGCCCAGTTTCTGCTGGGCCTTTGCCACTACTACCAGGATGATTTTGAGGGCGCTGCCAGGTCGCTTGAAGGCGTCGCCGCCGTCATGCCTCTCGACGAGGTGTTCAACGACCTCGGCGCGGCGCAATCGCGCAAGAACCGGCCCGAAGCCATCGATAACTTCAAGAAGGCCATCGAAGGCGACGAGGCCGACCCCGATTACTGGTTCAACCTCGGTTACGCGCAGTGGAGGACCGGTAAGATCGCCGATGCCGCGAAAAGTTTCCACGCCGTCCTCGACCGTTCCCCCGACGACGACGAAGCCCGCACCCTCATGCTGCGCTGCGAGCGGGGCGACCTTCCGCACCCCGGCGAAACCCTCGACGCCGAGCGCATTAAGCAGGATTTTGAAGAGACCGTCTACCTTCAGTTACAGGCGGAACTGAAGAAGTAACCTCCGGCCTTGTATAATTTTGAGTTCGGAGAAAAATGCGTTACTTACTTAGCCTTTCCTTATTCGCCTGCGTGGCCTTTGCCCAGACCGCGACCACGCCTCACACCGCCGCCAAAGCCGCTCCCAAAGCTGCCCCCAAAGCGGCCGCGCCCGCCGAGCAATTCCCCACTGAACCCGGCCTCTACGCCGCCTTCAACACCAATATGGGCCGCATCGTCTGCAAGCTCTATGAAAAGGAAGCGCCCGTAACCGTCGCCAACTTTGTGGCCCTCGCGCGCGGCACGAAGGAGTGGACCGACCCCAAGACCGGTCAAAAAGTCCACAAACCCTTCTATAACGGCATCACGTTTCATCGCGTGATTCCCGATTTTATGATTCAGGCCGGCGACCCCACCGCAACCGGCGCGGGCGATGGCGGCGTCCCCACCATCATTGATGAGTTCAATCCCGGCCTCAAGTTCGATCAGAAAGGCCGTCTGGCCATGGCCAACACCGGCGCGCCCCATAGCGGCGCAACCCAATTCTTCATTACCGATTCCATGCCGGAGCATCTCAACGGCAAGCACACCATCTTCGGACAGGTGGTGGAAGGCCAGGATATCGTCACCAAGATCGCCGCCGTTCCGCGGGAGCCGGGCAACAGCCCGCATGCCGATCGCCCTCTCACCAAGGTGGTGATCGAGCGCCTCACCATCCGGCGCGTGGGCCCCGCGCCCGGCGCAGCTCCGAAAACGGTGCATACGTCAGTCCCAGCGAAGAAGATGTAAGTCTTGCGCCGCGCTGCCCTGCTGGTCGCCTGCTCCGCCTGGTATCTCTGGACCAACGTTGTCAAAGTGGTCCCTGACCTGCCCAAGCCGAGCGACCTCTCTTTTCACCTCGAGGCGGCGAAAGCCTTGCTGCGCGGCCAGACCCCTTACGTCAACATCGATTACGACTATCCGCCCCTCGCCGCGTTCCTCGCCGTTCCTTTAACGCTGCTCGATTATCTTACGGCCCGGTTTATCTGGCTCGCGCTCTCCAACTGTTGCCTGCTCGCGGCCGCCTTCCTCATCTGGAGGTTACTGGGAAAGGGCCCCGCCGCTTTGTGCGTCGTATCTCTCGTCTGGGCCTTCGGCGGCGTGGCGCGTGAAAATTTGGGCCTCGGTCAACTCGGCCCATTACTCGTTCTGCTGCTGGCCATCGCCTACACCCAAAAGTCACCGCTCGGGGGATTCGCCGCCGGGTTCGGGTTCGGCCTCAAGTTCATTCCCGGCGTGCTGGGCCTGCCGCTCGTGTTGGGCCGCCGTTGGAAGCAGATCGCCGGCGCGCTCGTTGGCGCATTTGTCGCTCTCGCGCTTCCCTGGGCGGCGCTGTTCGCGTTCTCCGGCCCCAAGTCACCACCCCGCGCGGACTACTGGATGGGCACTCCCGCCACCCTGAGCTGGTCCGTTCCCTCCGCACTCTTGCGCGTGCTCGATCCCGCTACCCAAGGTCCGATGCTGCCTCACAATTGGGCCGTCGGCGCGCGCACGAGTAACATCCATTTGTCCACGCGGGATCGTTCCGTGTCGGTGTTCACCGCCGCCGCCATCCTGCTCATCGGCGCAGTTCTCGTCTTCACCGCGAACCCGCATCCTTCCGGGCAGCGCCTGCCTTTCGCCATGGCCGGCCTCATCTCCCTCGCGTTGGCGGCGTCACCCATTTCGTGGGCTCACTATCAGGTGCTCCAGTATCCCGGAACCGCCATTCTCCTCTATGAATTCTTCCGCCGCAAAGCATGGGCTGTCTTGTCCCTCGCCACCCTGGGCGCATTGTCCACTTACCAGATTCCGGTTGCGGCACTCACCGATTACTATCAACGTTGGGGCGGGTGGACGGCCGAATCGCCCGCCACGCTCTATATCTGGACCAATGTAACTCCTGCCGCATGCCTGCTGCTGTTCAGCCTGCACATGCACGCGTACCGCGCCGCATCCGAGCAATGACCGGAGCAATGAAAGCTCGCAGAGGCCCGCGTCAACCTCGTAGAACGCTCTAGAGCGGCTTTCCTCCGCACAACTTGATAATGGTGTTCAGGAATTCCTTAAATTCGGGGCACTGCGCTGCCGAGACCGCCAAATCTTTGTTTCGGAGTATGCGATTCGCATCTCGCGGTTTTGAATAATCGTCCCGGCAAGTGCCAATGCGAAATATCTCCTGGATGTGGTACGAGGGAGGACGGTTATGGTTGACGTCTTCCGGCAAGCCCTTTGGGGCCGTGCGATTGTGCCCTGCGATTTTTTGGATGTCGCTCCAATACGGCAAAAGCCAAGCTTCAAAATCATGCTGAGCGACGTGAGGATGAAAGGATTTGTTCGCGCCGGCCCATTGCCGCATCTTCGCCTTCGCGTCTGCGGCGGTCGTAAAGTCTCCCGTGCCGGTGTAAACATCCGTCAAGGCGATGACGGCATTTGCGGGCTGACGCCCACTAAGAAGCTTCTCAACCTTGGTCCGAAGCTCGTCCCCTTTCGGAATTCTACCGTGATAGACAAACATATCGAGGCGGGGCATTTTCCCGCGAGTCTGGTCTTAAGAAAGGCCGTCAGGTGTGGCTTGAATGCTTGCTCGGTTCTGCCTTCCACCAGGATGGTAATCTTCACGATCGCGCTCCGAGACGGCCATTGCTCCATAGCTCATCGAGAGAATAGTCCTTTAGCCACTCGTCGAGGTCCAGTTCATCCGCCCACGTCAACGTGCTCATCCCCTCATCAGTCGAATCCATCAAGACTATTTCTTTGGGCTGCAGGAAGCGGATAAGCCGATCCGCGGAAGCCCTGAATGCATAATTCTTTGAATCGGGTTGTGGACGTATCTGAAACCATCTTCTCTCGCTTCATGCGTTCTCCTCTAACCTGATCTTTCCTGCAGCGCTGGTGTCTACTGTGATCTCTCGGGAACATCCCAAAACTGGCGCAACTCCCTAACCGCTCAACGAAAGCGCCAGGGGAATCGACCTTTGCCTCTGGCATACCCTTCTCTATCTCGTTGATTTCAAGACCTTAGCACTTTATACCCGGCTACGCTGTAAGCCCAGATGACTGCGGAAAACGCCTCCATGAGCTGCGCCGCGGTTGATCGATGCCACGTCGCCACCGGATCGCCGCCATGGGAACGGCTGACGCTCCATCCGTTCCCGCGGCCAAATCGGCGCTCGGGTCGCGTACCTGCGTTGCGCTATCCTCCACTGAGGTATGACTTCGTGTCTCGCAAAAATGGTCTCCTCATCCCCGCCACCCTCGCCGCCGACGCGATCCTCTTCTTCGCGCGCCCGCTCTTCTCCAGCCAGTACAGTTTCCCGTGGGATTTTCGCTTAGTCCAGCTCCCCCTCATCACCTTTCTGGCGGATCAACTGAAGAACCACGATCTCCCGCTTTGGGACCCTTACACGTACTGCGGCAATCCCATCTACGCCAACATACAAGCCTGCTTCTTCCATCCACTGGTATTCCTCGCCGCTCTCGCCGGTCCCGATTCACTGAGCCGGCTCCTCGAATGGGCCGTAGTGCTCCAGGTCTGTGTCGCCGGTCTCTTCACTTACCGCCTCGCGCGCCACCTAGGCTGCACCGCCGCGGGCTCGTGGACCGCCGCCGCCATCTGCCAGACCGGTCCTTACTTCGCATCCCGCACCGAACACATCGGCGCAATGATGGCCGCCGCCTGGCTCCCCGCCGCCTGGTACGCCGTCGTGCGGCTGCGCGAGCGCGCCAATCCACGCATGCTGGCCCTCCTCGGCGCGGCCCTCGCCATGTCCGTCGTCGGAGGCTCTCCCGCCGCCACCACCGCTGTCTTCGGCTCCACGCTCCTGCTCGCTTTCATCCTCTTCGCCGTGAAACTCGGACGCGCCCTCACCATCGCCCTCACCGCGCTCGGTTGCGCGCTCGGCCTCGGAGTTTCCGCCATCGCCTTCATCCCCGCCGCCGAACTCACCCAAAACAGCGTAGCCAAATATCGCCTGGAGTGGCTCGGCGCAGGCGGCGGCCTGAAGTGGCCAAGCCTCGCCTCGCTTGTCATCCCCAATTACTCGCACGTCTTCGATCTCGCCAATTTCAAAGGCCCCGGCGATCCCACCTTTCTCTACCTCTATTCCAGCCTCACCGGACTCCTCCTCGTCATCCTCGTGCTGCTGCTGCGAAGGGACCGCTGGGTCGCCTGCTTCGCCATTCTCGGCTTGCTCGGCGGCCTCTTCATGCTGGGCGATTCGCTCCCGCTCTGGCGCACCCTCTACCCCCTCCTGCCCCATCGCATCCGCATCGGCATTCATCCCGAGTTCACTTACTGCGTCTTCGCTGAATGCCTGGCCTTGCTCGCCGGCCTCGGAATTTCGCGCCTCATTCCACGGATATCCGTGCAATGGGCGCTCGCCGCCGTGGTCGCCATGGAACTCTATTTCGTGGGTTCGAACCGCCCCATGAACGTCGTCTCCGTGCTCCAGGAGCCCGGCCTCAACCGCGATCTCATCCAAACGGTGCGCCGGATTTCCGCGCTCGATTCGCCTCCAGCGCGCATCGACACCACCGCTGGCGTCCCCCTCGAATGGGTGGAGGCCGCCCCTCTCACCCGCGTTCCCACCGGCAGCGGATGCAGCCCCATGGCGCCCGACCGCATCATCCAGGTCCGGCTCGGGCTCCAGCTCGCACTCCATTCAGGCGCACGTTCCGGCTGGTACTATCCCGTAGAGTATTTCGCATCCCCCGCGCTCGATCGGATGAGCGAACGCTATCTGCTCTCGACCAGCCCCGTAGCCAATCCCCGCTTCCGCCAGGTCGCCCGGCTTCCGGGCGTTCTGCTCTACGAAAACACCACCGCATTGCCTCGAGCCGTGGTCGAACCAACCGGCCAGGCCGCATTCACGGAATACACTCCCAACCATCTGGCCGTAACCGCTTCCAGCCCCGGCCCCGCCCGCCTGGTGCTCAGCGAAACCTGGTATCCCGGTTGGGAAGCCCGTCTCGACGGCCAACCGGTCCCCATCCGCCTGGTCGACACCGCCTTTCGCGGAATCGACCTTCCGCCCGGTACGCACCGCATCACCATGGATTTCCGCCCGAGCATCCTCGCCTGGTCCGCGCTCCTCTCCCTGCTCTCCATCGCAGGACTGGCAATTTTATACATTTCGCCTCTTACCGGCGTGAAACAATAAGAGGTTGCTCCGAAAACTCCTTTTCCTTTGCGGCGCCGGCCTGCTTCCGCTCTGCGCCTTCGGCCAGGACTCTACTCCAAACGCCCCCACCCCGCCCCTCAAGGACCCGGACTACGCCAGCCGCTTCGACGCCTTCGCCGGCTTCACCTACCTCGAAAGCCCGCAAATCAATCTCGCCGAGCGCGGCTACCACATTCAGGTCGGCTACAACCTCCGGAAGTGGCTGGCCGCCGGCTTCGACTATTCCAACGCCAACGGCACCCTGAACCTCATCCCTGCCTACCTGCCCACGCCGCTCAAGAACGAAGCGGAATCCAGCCTCGCCATCCTCGTCAACAACGGATATCTGCCCAGGAACTACGTGGTGTCCGTTCCCACCAGCACCTTCACCCAGACCTTCGCCGCCGGCCCCGTGCTGGTGATTCGACGCATTCCCCATATCGCCATCCTGCTGCACCCATCGCTCGGCGCGCTGCGCGAACTCGCCACCCCGCATCCCTCGGCGGGTCTGATCCAGGCCATCGTCTCCGTGTTCTTCCCCGGAACCCAGCAGCTCGATTGGGTCCCCTTCTACGGCTTCGGCGGCGGAATCGATTTCGGCGTCACAAAGCACGTCGGAATCCGCATGCACACCGACGTCGTCTACGATCACGTCCTGAGCGACTTCCTCGGCAACGGCCACTGGACCGTCCGCGCCTCCATCGGCCCCTCGTTCCACTTCGGCAAGAACATCGACCGTTAAACAGCCTCGCCAGGGGAGGCGGCACAATAGGACCAATGCCGGATGACGACTTCGCCGCCGACCTGCAAGTCGGGCATCGACGGCGGCGAGACTCGTTTGCGCGTTTGAGCCGCCCAAATTGGACTAACTACCCGGACGACCCTGGCGTCGAGCTCAGAGCATTGGCGAAGTCTGCTTCCGGGATCACCTTGGTATCTAATTGCTCTACTGGGGTGAAGGGTTGCACCAGCCGCTTCCCCAAGCAAAGCTGGATGCCCGCACCAATTTCATAGTGGACATCCCAGTTCTCGTCAATCAAGCTGAGCGCCAGGAATGCCCCCAACAGGTAGGGAATTCTCTTGCCAGCGAGTTGCTCCTTGGCGGCCAACAACTCTGGAATGTCATCCGGTGTCTTTTCCTCAAGCAGCACATAGTTCCGCGCGACTTCATCCCGCATTTGCGGAATCACAGACAGCCGCACAGAGTCCCCTACATCGGCATCCACTGCCAATTTGACGCGTTCCAAACCGAACTCGTTCGCCGCGACTTCCCTTGCGACCGCATCGAATTCAGAGAACAGAGTCGTCGCCGGCCTGGGGTCTTGTAGCGTGAAACCGGCCGGAAGGGTAGATAGTACAGCCAGCCGGGCGATTAGCGAATCGGAATTCGAGCCTGGCGATCGATCGATGTCTTTGAGCTTCTGGTTAACGGTAGCGCTCCAATAAGGATCGATCGCCGCGGCGTAGGCAGCATACGATTCCGCGACGGGCAAGACTTGAGCAAGCGCCGTCTTGTACGTGAAAGCCATCACCGTACCCGACCCGAGCAGGCGGCCCACGTTCACGTCAGCCTTCACATCAGCCAGGAATCCCCACTCGTTCAAAGCATCTACGTATCTCTGGAGTAGCCCGGCACGAGCCTGCACTGTCCAATGCGCCCCTCCCAACACGCGTCTTTGGTGCTGTTCGGTTGTTAGGCGTTGGATCGCCCGTTCAATAATTGCCGCTGGCCAAGAGGTGCCGGCCCGAAAAACGAGCGTTCGGGCGATATGCGCCTCAAACTCCGAAACGGACCATATCTCCATGCAACTTAGCGGTACCGGAAGTGCCACTGCGTGATATTGGCGCCGGTGAAGATCAACGCCGAATCGGCGCCACGGCGTCGGAGAGAGTGACAGCGAGACCCGGCGGGGAGCGGTTCGCCCACAAACGGATGCAGTGCGTTTAACCAGTTCCTCGAGCGTGGGGAAAGAATCGAGCGGTTTTGAAAGGGGAGCATCGTCAGCGGGCCCGTCGTCGGTGAATCGCGTTTTTCCCATGATCACGACAGCAAGACCGATAATTATGATGTAAACCGCAATTGGCTTGAAATAGATCCCGCCCTCTAAGTACCAAAGCAAGAGCAAGAACAGGGGAAACTCGGCAATCAAGACGAGCGCGGCAGGATTCAGGACGATCAATTCGGTGGCAAGCGTGTATATGCGCGAGAATCAAAGGTTTGCAATACATTTCGTGACTGCTAAGGTACCCCATGCCCATCAACGCCGACAAACCCCATCTTTGGAAGGCCGACACCCGCGCTTCGGTTGATCAGTTCAATCAGTGGTTCATGAAGTTCGCGCCTAAGGCATACAGGGATACCCGTAAGAAAACCATCACCAGCGTTGATCAGGGGCTTCTGATCACGAAAGACCTCTCCACCATTACGCCCGAGGTGATCAAAGCCAATCCGGGCATTCTGCCGACGCTTCGCATGTCCACCTGTCCACCGCTCGCCCGCGACCGCCTTATCGGTCTGGCAGATTCGACCAAGAATTTCGTGGGCTGCCTGGAAGAGGGAAAACTGCCCCGGCTATTGTCTCCTGAACTGCTTGAAGAGCACCTGGGCAAGATCACGGGCATCCTCTCGCGAATGCTGGACGTTGATATTTTTCCATGGCTAGAGGCGAAACGACGCCCGACCAAAGAAGAACGCTACCGCTCTTCGACCATCGTGGCGGATCGTCTCTGCGGTGCCGTTGCCGAGCCGATTGTGCGCAACGCCCAGGAGAAGCGTCAACTCGCGATCATCGAAAAGTACCTGACCGACCGTGGTTACAAGCTGAAAGCGCCCCATGCGGCGACACTGCTGGACCAGATGGAGCCCGGCACTTTTTCTTTCCGTCTGAATGTTCTGGTGAAGCCCTCAAGGACTGACGCCAAAACCGTTAGAATCCCGATTGATGCCGTGATCCAGCCAAAGAAGGCCAAGCTTCCCCATCTGCCCGTGCTCATCGAGGCGAAGTCCGCCGGGGATTTCACGAACGTGAACAAACGCCGCAAGGAAGAGGCCACCAAAATCAACTACCTCAGGGCGACTCACGGAGAGAAGATCGTTTTTGTCCTGTTTCTGTGCGGGTACTTCGACGCGGCATACCTGGGCTATGAGG
>Ga0182030_10014755_pt1 | contig 15381 bp, 13 predicted proteins | sample 812S3MmetaG_FD_121299 | JGI IMG/M metagenome (GOLD analysis project Ga0182030, IMG submission 121299) | Permafrost microbial communities from Stordalen Mire, Sweden - 812S3M metaG (Illumina Assembly) | ecosystem: Environmental > Terrestrial > Soil > Wetlands > Permafrost | place: Sweden... | reverse complement strand
CGACGCGCCCCACCCGCCCAAAATCGACGACGGCGACAACGACGATATTGGCGGCCCCGGAACGCCCGTCTCACTCACTTTCCTCGCCGGCCACTACCAGGACGCAAAGCTTGCCGCCTTCGGCTGGGCCTACCAGCAAGCCGCCGGCTTCCTCAACCAGCACCCCAACCTCGATTGATTCCCAGAAGGTTCCCGGCTGTCCGAAACCGAACGCTCATTCCTGATTCCGGACACTCGCTCGGTGTTGCCGGGTCCCGGTTCCGCGCAATGATGCGGGAATTTGCGAATCCCTTCTGGCGCAAAGATTGCTTTCTGAACTCGTGCCCATCGGCAATTCGGCGAGAGTTCATCCGTACCTCAAAATTGCCGGACGGGCAGGAGAGGACACCCCATGGTCAGAGAAGCAGTTAGCGGATCAAGAAAAGGCAATGCCTTTCTGGCAATCGGTGTCGGCGGTCTGATCGCCGGAGCCATCGATCTGACGCAGGCCTGCGTCCTGTTCGGAAGCAAGATTCCACTGGCCATTGCTGCCGGACTGCTGGGGCCCACGGCCTTCACGGGAGGCGCAGCCACTTACGCTCTGGGTGTGCTGTTGCACTTCTTTATCGCCCTCTCGGCCGCTGCTATTTACTACGCTGTCAGCCGCAGGCTGAGGTTCCTTACCGAATATCCATTGGTCTGCGGGCTGTTCTTCGGATCCTGGGTCGAACTTGTCATGAGCCTCATCGTTCTGCCACTTTCCGGGCTTCACGCAATGGGTCCTTACAACCACCATGATTTGGTTCTAGGACTTTTGGTGCACATGTTTGTGATCGGGCTGCCCATTTCATTCAGCGTGCGCTGGTTCGCTAGATAACTGCATCGGCCTTTGCCCCGCCCGCAGCCCCATTTTGTTCCAGCGGCATGTACCATTTGTGCATGGCGCTGGTTGAAGTGGTTGAAGTCTCGAAGAGCTACCCGCGCCGCGCCGGCCTGCGCACCAGCCTCCAGCCCGTCGTCCAGGACGTCTCGCTTACCATCGAGCCCGGCGAAACCCTGGGCCTGGTGGGCGAGTCCGGCTCTGGCAAAACCACACTGGCGCGCATGATTCTCGGCCTTGTGACGCCGACGAGCGGCCAAATCCGCGTCGATGGTACCGACGTAGCCCGTGCCTCGGCCGCCGAGTTGCATCGCCTTCGTCGCCAGATGCAGCCCGTCTTTCAAGACCCCTACGCCGCGCTCAACCCGCGCATGAGCGTCCTCCAGATCGTCACCGAGCCGCTCCTGATCCACCGCCGCGACTCGGGCGTCGCCACGGACAAGGCTACGCTGCGCACGAAAGCCATCGAGCTGCTCACCGAAGTCGGCCTCGACGCCTCCGCACTCCCGCGTCACCCGCACGAGTTTTCCGGCGGCCAGCGCCAGCGCATCAACATCGCACGCGCCCTGGCGCTCCGGCCCAGACTGCTCATCCTCGACGAGCCCGTCTCTGCACTCGATGTCAGCGTTGGCGCGCAGATCGTCAACCTGCTCCGCCGCCTGCAAACGGAGCTCGGCCTGACCTACCTGTTCATCTCGCATTCCATGCCGCTGGTGCGCTACCTGAGCACCCGCATCGCCGTCATGGAGCGAGGAAAGCTTGTCGAGATGGGCGAGGCCGAAGCGCTATGCGACCACCCGTGCGGGGACTATACGCGCCAATTAATAAAGGCCACGCCGGAGTTACATGCCGGCGTGGCCTGAGTTCTTCCTGATTCTTTTTGCCGTCCACCGGGAAGACGGCGGGCTTAGGGAGCTCAGGGCGGGAATCTACGCTCGGTGCCCCATCCAATCGCCCTTTTCTGGCGATTGGGTGGGAAACCTCGAACCCGAATAACTAGTGCGAAGGTGGCGGCGTGGCCGTCGCTGGGGGCGTGGCCGGAGCAGGCGCAGTCGTAGTCGGTGGAGTCACCGGTACGGGCGTGGCCGGCGCAGAACCCGGAGCGGGAGCAGTTTCCGGCGCCTTGGGCGTCGCCGGAGCCGATCCCGGAGCCGATCCTGGCGCAGCGCCTGCCGGCGGTCCGCCCGGACGACCCATTCCCGGAGGCATGCCCCGGCCGCCCATTCCGCCCATTCCCGGGCGGCTCGGCGGTGTCGGCATGTCGGCGATATCCACCAGCTCCACATCAAATATCAGGTCCGCCTTGGCCGGAATCCCAGGATGCGCCTCGTCGGGCCCCGGGCGGCCCTTGGCTCCGTACGCCAGTTGCCAGGGAATGAACAGGCGGCGCTTGCCGCCTACCTTCATCCCGTAAAAGCCCTGGTCGAAGCCGGGAATCAACCGTCCCATGCCCTGCGGGAACGCCATCGGCTGCGCCTCGCCCAGTTTGGGTTTGCCGTCGTCGCCCAGCACCGGCTTGCCGTCCTTATCTCTTTCTGGCTGGCGATGGTCGTCTGACGAATCGAACTTGTGCCCGTCGTCGGGCCGGCCATTGGCGCCCAGGTAGCCCGTGTAAAGCACTTTGTACATCTTGTTGGGCTCGGCGTCGGCGCCGGTGCCGAGTTTGATGTCCTGGTAGCGCAGCGTAAATGCTGCCTTCAACAGCCCGTGTACGGGGGGAACGCCGGCGGGTGTCCTGGAGGCGGAAGCGGAAGCAGTGGCTGCCGGATGGTGAGCCACGGCAGCTGGCGCCGCTGGCTTGGCGGGGGTTTGGGCAAGCGCGGCTGAGGTGCTGGCCGCCAGAATCAGAATCAAAGCAGTGTGTCTCATCAGGTATTGATGCTCCATGCGTTCTTGTCAGGAAGTGTATCAGGCGGTGCCCTGCAGGCGGGCGCAGCACGCCCTCGGCCGACGCATCCTTTATATCTCTTTATGCGCCGTGTCTTACAGTAACGTGTGACTCCTTCGATTGTTCATCTTCTCCGCGTCTGCTGGCTTCCGGTGGCGTCCTTCTTCGCCGGCATCCTCAACACCATCGCCGGCGGAGGCTCGTTTCTCTCGCTGCCGGCGCTGCTGGCCAGCACCACTGCGGCCGGCGTGGGCGCAGTCTCAGCCCAGGCCACCAACACCGTGGCGCTCTGGCCGGGCCAACTCACCTCGCTGGTCGCTTTCCGTAAACAGCTGGGCGCGTACGGCTGGAAGCTGCTACCGCTCGCCATCGCTTCCGGCGTGGGCGGCTGGGGCGGCGGCTTTCTGCTGCTGCACACCGGCAACAAGCGCTTTCGCGAGCTGCTGCCCTGGCTGCTGCTGTTCGCGGCCGTCATGTTTGTGCTCAGCTTTCCGCTGGGCCGCTGGCTTGCCAGCCTCTCCGGTGGCAAGCGCTACAACATTTCGCTCATCGTCGGCATGGTCGTGGTCAGCGTCTATGTCGGATACTTCGGCGCCGGCGGCGGCTTTCTGGCCATGGCGCTGTTCGGCTTCTGCGGTGTCAGCGACATCCACGAGATGAACGCCCTCAAGGTGCTCACCGCGGCCGTCTCCATCGGCATTCCGTCCATCAGCTTCATGCTGGCCGGACGCGTCGAGTGGCGCTTCTGCCTGGTGATGGCGATCCTCGCTGCCATCGGCGGCTACCTCGGCGCCCATTACAGCCGCAAAGTCAACCAGCGAGCCATGCGTTGGGCGGTGGCCATCATCGGCTTCGTCACCGCCGGCTACTTCTTCCTGCAGAACTACCTGCAGCATCCGTAGCCCGCGCGACCGGTTAGCCGAGCCATGATCGAATTCCCGAGCGGGCAATCGACCTCCGTGCCGGGCTCGCTCAGATTCGTGCCGGCCACCCTGGCAACAAAAGCGAGAACGTCGCGAGGATGGGGTGCCGAGGGCGTCGCCGCTCCAATCCAGGCTCTGAAGTTACCGCGCCAGCAGCCCAGCCAGCAGCGCCGTGCGCGGAGCCAGATGCTCCAGCAGAATCGACTCATGCCGCGCGTGCGCTCCTTCGCCCACCGCGCCCATCCCGTCCAGCGTCGGAATCCCCAGCGCCGCGGTGAAGTTCCCATCGGAAGCGCCGCCCGTCGCCGCCTCGTCCAGCGCAAAGCCGAGCTCGGATGCCAGCGCCCGCGCCTGCCGGAACAGCGCAACCCCGCCGCGCGTCCGCTCCATCGGCGGCCGGTTGATGCCGCCCGTCACCGTCAACGCGCATCGTTTGTCGACCGCCTTCAGCGCCGCAAACTTGCGCTCCATTCGCGCTCCATCCGCCTTGCGGGCGATGCGCACATCCACCTCCGCCCATGCTTCGGCGGGAATCACATTCGTCTTGCTGCCGCCGCCAGCCAGGCCCACGCTCACAGTCAAGCCGCGATTCAGGTCGGTCCAGCCGCTCACTGTCTCAATCACCCGCGCAAGCTCCCGCAGCGCGCTCGCGCCCTTCTCAAAGTCCACGCCCGCGTGCGAGGCAACCCCCTGCACCACGACCCGCCAGTTGCCGGAACCCTTGCGCGCGGTCTTGTAAGCCAGCCCTTGCGCCGGCTCAAGCACGTAAACCGCGGCGCACTCGGCGGCAATGCGTTCGGTAATGGGTCGCGAAACCGGACTGCCCACCTCCTCATCCGGGTTGAGCAGCAGCACCACCTCGCGGTTGAGCAGTCTGGCCTCGGCCAGCAGCTCCAGGGCGGTAAAAGCCATCGCCACGCCAACCTTCATGTCCAGCGTTCCCGGGCCCCAGAGCCGCCCATCGGCAAGGCGGAATGGCATTGTCTTGAGCGTGCCCAGCGGCCAAACGGTGTCCAGATGGCCGAGCAGAAGAATGGGTTTGGGCGCTCCCGCTTTCGCGCGCGGCCCAAAGCGCGCCTCCAGCGCGGCGCCAAACGCCTTTTGTTTGTGCAGCTTGACGCGCCCGCCCAGGGACCGGACGTGCTCCGCGGCCAGCGCAACGCAGGCATCCACAGCCGCCTTGTCGTCGGAAGGCGACTCGCTCTCCACCAGCTTGCGAACGAGAGCCAGCAGCGCCGGCTGATTGCGGCGCGCGCCGGCCAGCAGGGCGCGCATCGGAACAGGTAAAGCGTGCAGATCAGGCATAGCAACTCTCTCCTGCCATTTCTCACGGGCGAAATGATGAGGATGCATTGATTCTACGTTGGTTGCCGGTCAACATTGGTCACCACGCGGGCTGCGTAGGGTTGCCCAAATTGGGTACGACGCGCATACTGTGGCTAAAATGCCACACCCCCCAGATGCCAGTTCCCGTCTAATCTTACGGATGCGTCATCTTGCGCCGTTCCACACTGCCGCAAGAGATGTTGGCGCCGTTGGAGCCCACCGCATTTTGGAGAGAGCTTGATTGGCTAGTCCCGCACACTTGGAACAGACGATCGCAGAACCCATCTCCTTTGAAGGAGTTGGCCTCCATTCCGGCGCACCCGTCACCTTGCGTCTTTTGCCCGCACCGGCGGGTTCGGGCGTCGTCTTCCGCCGTACTGACCTGGACAACTTCGAGATTCCCGCCAACGGCCGCAACGTGGCCAAGGTGAGCTACGCCACCAGCCTCATGCGCCAGGGCGTGCTGATTTCCACCACCGAGCATCTGCTTTCCGCGCTCATCGGCATGGGCATCGATAACGTCATTATCGAGCTGGACAACCTGGAGTTACCCATCCTGGATGGCAGCGCGCTGCCGTATGTGCAAGCCATTTTGAACGCAGGCATCCGCACCCAGCGCCGCCGCCGGGAGACCATCCGTGTGCTGCGACCCGTAGAGGTTCGCGAAGGCAACAAGTTCATCGGCGTCTACCCCGGCTCGGGCTACAGCATCCGCTACACCATTGATTTCCCCGCGCCCATCGGCCGCCAGACGACCAGCGTCGACCTGGCTGCGGAAACCTATGGCGAGTTCATCGCCGCCGCGCGCACCTTTGGCTACAAAGCGGACGAGCAGCGACTGCGTGACATGGGCCTCATCCGTGGCGCCAACGCCCAGAACGCAATCATTCTTGGCGCAAGAGGTCCGGAAAACGGCCCGCTGCGCTTCCCGGATGAGTATGTGCGCCACAAGGTGCTTGACCTCATCGGTGACCTGGCTCTTGCTGGCCGCCGCATCGAGGGCCATGTGGTTGCCGAGCGCGCCGGCCACGCCATGCATACCGCCCTGGTCTCGCGGCTGCTCAAAGACCGCTCGGCATGGGAACTGGCTCACGTACCCGTTGAGAAGGTGCCTGCGCAGGAAACCGCACGTGAGCGCATGGGCTCCGGCGCCCTTGCAACTCCTGCATTCTTGAGCGCGTAAGCATCCGGAACAGCCAATCCTGAGCCGCAATAGAAGCCGCCCCCGGCAGTGCCAAGGGGCGGCGTCCATCCCGCTGCGGTGAAGCAGCGCCACTACCAGCCAGCGCTTCTACCAATAAATCAGGCTCATGTTATCCAGGTAAGTGGTATTGGCGGATTGCTTCGCGTCGCCATCCATCTGATAGTTCACCGTAATGCCGTACCAGTCGTTCGGCACGGTAAACGGGGCAAACGTCTCGTTGGTGTTGGCGGTGACACCATTCACCGTGATCGACTTGTAAACCAGGCTGTTGTCCGCGTTTCGCTGGAACTGCAGCGTCAGGTGATTCCATCCATTCACCAGGCTGCATGCCGTGGGCGTCGCAGACCAGTGCTGCGTCACATTGTTCAGCACATCCCACTCACCGCCGTTCAAGTGATTGCATTGCGTGCCGAAGAACATGCCCACGCCGTCCATGTACATGCTCACGTCAAATTCAAGCACTGCCGTTACACTGAAGTTGGAGATGTAAAGGTCCGTGTCATAGGTGAAGTTATGCAGGCTGGGGATGAGCGTATGCTGCGTGTCGGGCAGGTTATGCGTGGAGTACGCGCCGATGACCGGGTCAACCCACAACACAACCGCGTACGGCTTGGTGCCGCTGGTGCTATAGCGGGTAGCGTTTCCGCTCTTCGACGGTGAAGTTACGCCCTGCTGCGTCTGCCACTCGAGACCCGAGCACGGATCGCAATCGACATAAGCCGGCGGCAGTTGGCCCCAGTTCTCCCAGCCTGAGTCAGCCTGCAGGTTCGAGAGCACGCTCGGTCCGCTGGGCGTGACAGCGCCCGGCACCGTGACGTTCACGGGCACATACGACGAGCCGCCGCAATGATCCCACTCCTGCACCACGGTGCTGTTCTGGCCCACGGCGAGAGGGACCTGCAGATTCAGGCTCGACCCGTTCTGTACTGAGATCAGCTTGTTGTTGACATAGACGCCCATGGCGCTGATGCCTTTGGTGCACGTGGACGTGGTAGCTGTGGCCACGTAGCTTGCCGGCGAGCTCACCGTGCTGTTGTTCGCGGGAGACGTGATGAAGATGCCAGTGTTGCCGGTGATGGCAACGTTGAGAGATGTATAGGTAGAACCGCCGCAGTGGTCCCACTCCTGCATCACCGTATTGTGCGCGCCGGGAGTCAAGGTAAGGGTGGTGTCCAGTTCGGTGGAATTTACGACGTAGAGCAGCTTGCCATCGACGTAGACTCCCATGGAGGCAACGCCTTTGGAGCAGGTGGTAGTGGTGGCGGCGCCCGTGTAGTGCACGGAGGGAGCAAGAGTCTGACCGTTCGCGGGACTGCTGACCGTGACGCTGGCCCAGGTGGCGGCGGGAAACAGAGCAAGTGCCAGGAGGGAGGATAGAAGTTTCATTGAGCTGCCTCGAAAGAATTGGGCTCCGCAGTACCATACCGCGGCTTGGTCTTCCGGCAGACTTCCTCAAGGACTTGCTTTGGGAGCGAACACTGTCAGAAAACCAGCGTACTTTGAATCCGGCGGGAATTGCGCGCATTCAAGCTAACCAGATCGGCGCCGTTTGGAATGGGGTGAGATCTCGCACGCGAGGATCTCCTGTGCCATCCCTGCGGCATGATCTGCGAGATCCGCTCACGTCAGGATTTTGGTTCACACTATTTCAAGACGTCACGGCATACTGTGACGCGAATCGCTCGTTTTTTGCCCACTGTGAACAGCAGGTAAATGCACGAGAGGTTCAGATTGGCTGTTAAGCTTGAATTCAATATACATTTTCCGAACCGCTACGCAACTACTTCTTTCGTGCTATACGCTGCTGTGATCAGCCTCGACACGCTTCCATTTAAAGTCCCGGGAATGCATCCCAAATTGGCCCTCTGCAGGTTGGTGAAAACGCCCGTCGCAGCAGCCCTTAGACCTCAACCAGGCCAATGCGGTCCGGCAGGTTGAAGCCGAGACCATGCGCAGCATCTGCTGCCGTGGCAATGTAGTTTGGCGCCCGGCCTGCAACCTTCAGTGTGGGCAGTCCCGCTTCGACGCGCCGGCGATCGATCATCTGCCACGCCGTGAAGTCCACAGCCACACGGTCTTCACCCACCACAAGAGCATTCGATTGCCAGAGATGCTGTGGATTGAACCGCGGGCCGCCGTCATAAAGCGACGTGATCGCATCGCCAATGGTGAAGCAGACTTTCTGTCGAATGGCCGGCACCAGGTTAAGGTCGGCGACCCCTGGATTGCCGCCGCCGGCTTCAAGTTCCTCCGGGTGCGCGACGGCGCCGTCCATGTTCTTCATGGCGAAGCTGATGCCTGCCTCGCTGTGATCTTTAAGGATGGGCAGGCCGATCACCATATCGCACTCGCGGGTGAGGATCTTTGAAAGCCTGGCGTTTGCCGCGGCGCCGTAGGTGATGGGCTCCTCCGCAACCGGTCCACTCTCATAGCCGAACTGCTCCGTGCCCACGCAGCGAACACGCGCCGGATCGGCATTCACAGTCAGCCCGCAGGCTTCCACATCGTTCGAGTCGCGGTCCCAGACAATAATGTTGCCCGGCTTTACGCCCGCCTGCTGCAGGCGCTCGGCAACCGCCAGCACCAGCGCCGCATGCGTGGCCATGCCCTTGCCGCCGCTCCCGTTGATCTTCAGGCCGATGACCCTGTCGGCCGCAGCCGGAACAAGGCGCCGCCACGCTTCCATTGCCTTGTCGCGGCCGGTATACGCAGCCATCGCGCGATCAAGCAGGTCGACCACGCGTTGCTCGTTGAGGTCGCCCGATGCCGAGTGCAGCCCCGCATCGCGCGCCACCACCACCCGCGACGTCGCGGGGTCGATGTGGCGCGTAGACCTGTCTTGATGGCCGCCTGCCCCAGCGAAGCGTGCACTTGCGCCAAGAGAAGATTTGCTTTGCCAGCCCAGCAGAACAGCTCCGCTGAATGCGGCCTTGAGAAAGTAACGGCGGTTGTTCATGGCGATCCTCACAATGCGCATCGGCCAGACGCAGAGGCGCGGCGATCCCTCAAGCGGAATTGCTTTGAAGGTGAGTAACCGCAGATTGTTGGGATGAAGTGGCCTGCAGGCGGCCCTGCAGATTCAGTGCATCTCAGACTGGCTCTCCCATGAATTGTCGGGGAGCCTCAGGAGCGTTAGGAGAGTGGTGTGAAATCGATTCTAACAGGCATTTCGTTCCTTGCAGGTTGCGCTGCGAAGAATTCCTTATCAGCGTAAATCCCATCATGGAACGCGCTGCATTTGGGAATGCAGGCTAGTCCGCATCAGCGCTTCCATTCGATTGCTCTACATGCGGTTGATCAGGGAAGCAATGCAGGCCGCGCCGAATCCATTGTCGATGTTCACGACTGAGACATTGGGCGAGCAGGTGTTGAGCATGCCCAGCAGCGCCGCCACGCCGCCAAACGACGCGCCATAGCCAACGCTGGTGGGCACTGCAAGCACCGGCGCATTCACCAGGCCAGCCACCACCGTGGGCAGCGCTCCTTCCATGCCGGCGCACACAATCAGCACACGCGCCGCCTGCAGCAGAGCCTTCTGCGCCAGCAGGCGATGAATGCCTGCTACGCCCACGTCCGCAATCAGCTCTACGGTGTTCCCCATCAGCCGCGCCGTCACCGCGGCCTCTTCCGCCACCGGCAGATCGCTGGTGCCGGCACAGACCACCGCGATCGTCCCCTTGCCCGCAGCAGCCGGCGCCTGCGTAAGCGTGATGCAGCGCGCGGCTTCGTGATACACGGCGCGTGGCCGTTGTTGTTCCGCACCCTTGCCATCCGGCTCAAGATCGCGCACGGCGCGAAACATATCCGCAGAGGCCCGCGTGGCCAGCACATTGCCGCCGTGCTCGGCCATCCGCGCAAAGATGGTTCCCACCTGTACCGAGGTCTTGCCGGCGGCAAAGATCACCTCCGGCATGCCGGTGCGCAGGGCGCGATGATGATCCAGCTTGGCGAAGCCGAGATCTTCGAAAGGCAGGTCGCGCAGCCGCTCAAGAGCCTCGGACACGTCGGTTCGACCTTCGCGCACATTCGTAAGCAGCGCTTCAATCTGCGTGCGATCCATCAGAGCTCCTTTGCCGCCGGATCTGCATCCGCGTGGCTCGTATCCGTGCTGCCGGCCGCGAAGACCCGCATGGCTTCCTGCATCACCTGCTTCAGCGCAACGCCATGGCCGGCTGCGATGGCGCGGCAGTCTTCGTACTCTGGCGATGCGTTCGCAACCTGCCCCGAGGGCCAGCGCGCAACCTTGATCTGCACATCTCCCCACTGGGTCTGGACCCTCGCGAACTCGCGGGCAAGCGCGATTTTATTCTCGACCCGCCAGTGCAGGCCGATGGTCGTGGTCTCGCGAAAGACGAGGTCGCGCAGCGCGGGGACCAGGTCTGGCCGGCAGAGCACCGTAAGCTGCACGCCGGTGCGCCCCTTCTTCATCTGCACTGCCGCGCGATACACATCCCATGCGCCGGCCGTGAGCAGCAGCTCGCTCACGTAGGCAAGCAACTGCGGGCTGGAGTCGTCGATGACCGTTTCGATAATCGCAATCGTGCCGGATTCACTGGACGGCACAGTGTTATCGCCCACGGCTTCGCTGTCGCCAATCAGCAGCCGCAGCAGGTTGGGCTCGCCCGGCGTGTCGCGGCCCCCGGCTCCATAGCCAGCTGACTTGATCCGCAGTGCCGGCAGCGTGGCGTAATCAACGTCAAGCATGCGCAGGATGGCCGCGCCGGTGGGCGTAACGCGCTCCATCGGCGGACCGGCCGCGTAGACCGGCGCATCCGCCAGCAGTGCAAGCGTCGCCGGGGCCGGCACCGGCAGCGTTCCATGCTGGCACACCACCGTGCCGCTGCCCACGTTCAGCGGAGAAGCCAGCCAGCGCTCCACGCCCAGCGCCTCGCATCCGGCCGCCGAGCAGACAATGTCCACAATCGTGTCCACCGCACCCACTTCGTGAAAGTGTACCTTCTCAATCGGGATCGAATGGATGCGCGCCTCCGCCTCACCCAGCATCTGAAAGGCGCGCATGGAGCGGGCCTTCACCCCCTCAGAAAGCGGCGCCGCCTGGATGATGGCGAGAATGGAGGATAGATGCCGGTGCGGCGCGTGCGTATGAGGCTTGGGCGGCCCGGCGTCGTGCGAATGCTCGTGCGCATGAGCATCCTCATCGTGCGCATGATCATGAGCCGGCCCACCCTCATGCTGCTCCGGTGTGATCACGTCCACCTTGGTCCCAGCGATTCCGCCGCGCATCACCTTGCGCGTCTCAAGCCGCGCGCCCACGTTCAGATCCGCGGCCGTCTTTTCAAGAAGACTGAACGGGACGCCGGCATCCACCAGCGCGCCCAGCAGCATGTCGCCGCTGATCCCGGAAAAACACTCTAAATATCCAATGCGCATCGAGAGCGATTCTAAACTGCCGGCCTAAGCCCCGCGCCGCGCGAGGACCTCAACCGGCAAAATGGCGTTCATGGAACCGGAACGAAAACCGGTAGTGTCGAGCGTGACATACTGATAGCCGGCCTGCTTCAGCGCCGCCGTGATCGCGTCGAGAGTCTCCATCTGCAGCGCGCGGGGCAACTCGGCGCGGGCAATTTCAACGCGCGCCAGGTCGCCATGGTGGCGCACGCGAAACTCGCGGAAGCCAAGCTTCCGCACACTCTCTTCAGCGCGCTCCACCTGTTCCAGCACTTCGCGCGTCACGGTGCGCCCATACTCCACGCGTGATGAGAGGCACGGCGCCGCGGGCCGGTCCCACAGCGAGTACCCCGCAGCCTTCGCCAGCTTGCGCACATCCAGCTTGGTAAGCCCTGCATCTGCCAGCGGCGCCAGAACTGCATGCTGCTCCGCTGCCCGCTGTCCGGGACGATAGTCCCGCGTGTCGTCCGCGTTCATGCCGTAAGCGATGGCCGTAAAGCCAAGCTCCGTGCCCAGCCGCCCCATCACCGCAAACAGCTCATCCTTGCAGTGGAAGCACCGGTTGGCGTCATTTCGTTGATACTCGGGGCGCTCAAGCTCATCGGTGTTTACCACGCGCAGCGGCATGCCAATCGAGTTGGCAAAGGCACAGGCCTGCTCCAGGTCGCGCCGCGCCAGGCTCGGCGAATCAGCCAGAACTGCCAGCATGCGCGCGCCCAGAACGCGATTCGCCGTGGCCGCCAGAAATGCTGAATCCACGCCGCCCGAGTAAGCCACCATCAGGCTTCCCAACCCAGCCAGCGCCTGCTCCAGAGCGCTCAGGCGCAATGCCGCATCCACGCCCCCGGCCGGCTCGTCCGGCAAAGTGCGAGGCTCCGCGTCACTCATCTGAACGGGCGCTGCCATGGGTGAGATTATACCCCTGCGCGGCTTAGAAGCGCCGATGCGGTCTTGTGTTATCCTCCATGCCGGCGTGCCAGGATCGCCATGTTGACCCCGTGGACTTTTTGCCGGCCGCCTGTTCGGTTACGCTACTGGGGTGGCTTCCCTGCAATCTCTGCGGAGCCGAACGGACATCGGAGAGAATCGCATGAAGATCGGCGTGAGCGCCTTCGCGTGGACGACTCAAGTGAACGAGTCGCATCTGCCCATCTTTGCGTCACTGCGCGAACACGGCATTGAAGCCTTCGAGATCCCCATGTTCGCGCCTGCCGATATCGACGTTCTCATGCTGCGGCGTGCCTTTGAAGCAAACGATCTGGAGTGCACCATCTGCGCAATCCTGCCCGCAGGCCTCAATCCAATCAGCGACGATGCCGCCGAGCGCAGGAGCGCGTTGACCCGCATCGAGCGCTGCATCGACACCGCCGCTGAACTTGGCGCGCACTGCATGGGTGGGCCGCTCTACGCGCCCATCGGCTATCTCCCCGGCCGCCGCCGCACGCAGGACGAATGGAAGCGGGCTGTCGAATGCTTTCAGTCTCTTGGAGACGCGCTTGAGCGCAACCGCATGACACTTTCGCTTGAGCCAGTCAACCGTTCCGAATCCTTCTTTCTCAACACCGCGGCGGATGCAAATCGACTTTGCGATGAAATCGGAAGCCCGCGCATCGGCGTGCTCATTGATACCTTCCACGCCAACATTGAAGAAAAGAACGTTGCCGCCGCGGTGCGCTCCTCCGGCTCACGCCTCAAGCATCTTCACGCCAGCGAGAATGACCGCGGCCTGCTTGGCTCCGGCCACGTAGACTTTCCCGCGATTGTCTCAGCGCTTAACGAGATTGCTTACGATGGATACGTAATGATTGAGGGCTTCGGCTTCTCCCCCTCCGAACCGAAATCGCTCGGAGCCCTTTGGGGCGATCCGAATGTAACTCCTGAAGACATAGCATTCAAGGGAGCAAGTTATCTGCAAGAACTTCTGAGTTAGTCTTGATAAGTTGCCTGAAACCAATCTCCATGGATCAAACGGTCCTTCACCTCTGGTGCGCTTACCCAGACGATCTGCTCGATGAAGACTCCGCCCGGGCATGCGCAGAACTGCTGAGCGAAGAGGAGCGCGCGCGTTGGAAAGCGTTCCGATTCGAGCGTCATCGCCGTGAATACCTGGCCACGCATGCGCTGGTTCGCGCGGCGCTATCGCATTACGGGCAACTCGCCCCAGCCGCTTGGCGCTTCATCAAGAACGATCATGGCAAGCCGGCGGTTGAACCCGAATGCGGGCTGCGCTTCAACCTTTCGAACTCGACGGGCCTGGTGGTCTGCCTGATCTCGGCGGGCGCGGAAGTGGGCGTCGATGTTGAGCCGCACGCACGTGCTGCATCCGTCGCAGAAGTGGCAGAGCGGATGTTCTCCCCGCAAGAACTGGCGCAGCTTGACGCACTCGACAGCCATGACCGACTGCAGCGATGCGTGCATCTCTGGACGCTGAAAGAGGCGTACATCAAGGCAGGCGGCATGGGGTTGGCGCTGCCGACAAACAAGTTCTCAATTCTGTTTGATGGGGACGTGTGTTCGCGGCTGGAGATCGATGCAAGCCTGGGCGATGATGCCGGCCGCTGGCGCTTTTGCCTTCTTGACCACGCTGACCACTGCATCGCGCTCATGGTTGACAGCAGGTCCGCAATACAACTCACTTTGCAGGAAGCGCGCCCCGCCTTCGCAGCGCCCCGTGCGCTTGCGCTCGCTCATGCGACGTGGCTCCCCAGGCGATGATTGCGCGAGTCAACCCAAATCCGCGAGCCACGCCTACCCTACTCATTCGGTTTCCGGCGAAGCTGTTTGCGCTGCGCGAATCAGGCCAGCCAACTTCCGCAGCGTGCGCGCTTCAAAGAGCACATCAAAGTCCAGATCGACGCGATACACCTTCTTCACTTTTGTAAGTAGCCGCACCGCGATGAGCGAATGGCCCCCCAGATCGAAGAAGTCGTCATCGAGGCCTGCGCGCTCAACGCCCAGCATCTCGTGCCACCAACGGGCCAGCACCTCTTCCACCTCACCGCCGGCTGGCCGAGAGTCTGGCAATTCCGCCGCCTGCACATCAGGCGCTGCGTTCCGTGGCTTCTGTGCTTCGAGCGCCTCGCCAAGCGCAATCACTGCCCGCGGAGTTTTAGCAGACACAATGCGCACAAACTCGCGTGCGGCTTGCAATGGGTCAATGCCCGGACGCTCGCCCGTCTCTATCAACAACTCACCGCCGGCGCGCTCTTGATTGCTTACTGCGTCATCGGCCCGCAATGTCTTGGCAGGGTCTGTGATGCGACGCGCGGAGAAGCCTTCAATCTCCGCCAAGACCTTGCCCGCATCGTCGAACAAAGTTATGTCGAAGGTCTCCACCTCGCTGCGGCCGCCGCTCTGGTTGCGTGCCCGGATGTGGCTGAATAGCCGCGCCGGCAGAGGAGAATAAACCCGCAGCCTCTTGTACGCGAAAGGAAGAAACAAATCCCCGCAATGCTCGTAATCGTTGGTGAGATAGAACGCAGCCCCCGTCGCCAGGTCGAGCAGCGTGGGGTGCATGAGGTACGAAGAAGTTTCGTCGTTGAATCTTTCGTCGAGCCTCACCTCGGCAAGAGCCTCATTGCTTCCCACCCAAACGTTCCGCAACGATCGCCATCGCGGACCGAACGCCAGGTGCCGCTCCTGGCGCGTCCGATGCTGCTCGTCAAAGACGATCTCATGCTTCCCGCAGCGGGCAAGAATCGCCGCCCGATCGATAACCTCCAGCGCAGGTGCCGGAGAGTTCGCGATGATTCCGCTGAAATGCTCAACCCAT
>Ga0182030_10014754_pt1 | contig 15381 bp, 11 predicted proteins | sample 812S3MmetaG_FD_121299 | JGI IMG/M metagenome (GOLD analysis project Ga0182030, IMG submission 121299) | Permafrost microbial communities from Stordalen Mire, Sweden - 812S3M metaG (Illumina Assembly) | ecosystem: Environmental > Terrestrial > Soil > Wetlands > Permafrost | place: Sweden... | reverse complement strand
TGCAGATTTGGAAGGTCGCCAAAACGATGCAGCAGCGCCTTGGCATCGTGTGCGACCAGATCAGCATGGGCCGCGACGGCGTCCGTAATTTCTTTGGACACGATGATCCGGGCTTCTCCGGGAAGCGCGGAGAACGCAATTATCGTGTCCTGCATGACGTCTTCGGTGGCGATGGCAACAGGGCCGGTGGGAGGCAGCCACGCGACGAGTTCGCTGACGGATGCGAGCGTTTTGTAATCGTTTTCGACACGCACGGTTTGCGCAATGGTCGACGGTGAGGCCGTTGCCAAATCGCGCAGCAGACGATGAAATTCCAACGTTTGATAGAGCTCGCGGAGCGCGGCAGGATCGGCCGTGCGCGTGACGAGGTCTTGCGGCACGAACGGAATCGGAACGTCGGTGTGAATGGTCGCGAGTTTCTTGCTGAGCAGAATGAGCTCGCGATTGTTCTGTAAACTTTCGCGATACATTTTGCGCTCCACTTCGGCAGCGTGTTCGAGCGCGCCTTCAAGCGTCCCGAAGCGCTGGATCAGCGCCAGCGCGCCTTTTTCGCCGATGCCGGGTGCGCCGGGAATGTTGTCCACGGCATCGCCCTTCAAGGCCAGAAGATCGGCCACCTGGTCGGGACGCACGCCCATGAACTTTTCGGTTTCGGCGGCATCGAAAACGAGATCGTCCTTCATCGGATTCAGCATCGTGACGCGATCGTCGACCAACTGCAGCATGTCTTTGTCGCTCGAGACGATCACGACGTCGATGCCCTGCTCCGAGGCGCGACGCGCGATGGTGCCGATGACGTCGTCGGCTTCAAAGCCGGTAAATTCCAGCACGGGAATCGACATCGCTTCGAGCGTTTTGCGAATCCACGGAATTTGGTCGAGAAGATCGGGAGGCGTCTCGGTGCGATTGGCTTTGTAGGCTTCGAACGCTTCGTCGCGAAACGTGGGCCCTTGGCTTTCGAAGACGGCGGCGAGATAGTCGGGCTTCTGCGTGTCGCACAAACGGCGCACCATGTTGTGAAAAATGTAGACGGCTTCGGTTTGAATTCCGGTGGAGGTGCGCATGGGCGGAGCTCCGGAGCGGGCGCGCGCGTGATAGGCGCGAAAGATGAAGCCAAAGGAATCGATCAAAAAGAGGCGCGGCACTTACACAATGGTAAAGCGTTTCTGGAGCTAGGAGACAGGAGTCAGCAGTCAGGAGCCAGAATTTAGGAGGTAGAAGTTAGGAGTTAGAATGCGGCGACCTCGTTCGCGATAGACTAAATCGATATTCAAAGGAGACAGCCATGAACGCAAAATATCTAGCGATCGCAGCAGCAGGGATGTTCGCTGTAAGTGTCGCGTCCGCGCAGGACGCGAAGACTGTATTAGCCAACGCGCAAAAGGCGATGGGAACGCTGAATACGGTGGAATATTCCGGCTCCGGCGCGGACTTCGTGCTCGGCCAGGCGTTCAATCCAGGCTCGCCGTGGCCGAAGTTCAACGACAAATCCTACACGCGCCAGATCGACTTCGGCAAAGACGCGTCGCACATGCACAGGATGCGCACGCAGGCGAACGATCCTCCGCGCGGGGGCGGCTTGCAACCGGTGGTGGGTGAACGCCCCGAGGATCAGGTGATTGTCGTCGATCCAAAAACACCGTGGAACCAAGCCATTGAAATCGTGATGACGCCGCAGGGATTTTTGAACGCCGCGGCTAAGGCCAACGCCAGCGTGAAGACGCAAACGGTGGCCGGTAAGAAGTATCAAGTGGTGTCGTTCACGGCGCCGAATAACGCGCCGGTGATGGGCTACATCAACGCGCAAAATCTAGTGGAGAAGATTTCGACCAAGATCGATAACGCGCTGTATGGCGACCTGCCGTATGAATCCGAGTTCCGCGATTACAAGAACGTCGACGGCGTGCAATTCCCGATGCACATCGTGCAGAAGCAGGGCCCCTATCCGATTCTCGATCTGAACGTCACCGACGTGAAAGTTAATGTGCCGGTCAACATCGTCGCGACGGCTGCGCCCGCGCCTCCCGCGGCCGCGACCACCAAGAAATTGGCCGATGGCGTGTTTCTCATCACGGGTCCGTATCAATCGCTGGCCGTGGATTTCAAGGATTACATTGTTGTCGTCGAAGGTCCGCAGACGGAGGCGCGCGGCATCGCGGTGATCGAGGCCGCGAAGGCCGCGATTCCCGGCAAGCCCATCAAATACGTGATCAACACGCATAACCACATCGATCATTCGAGCGGGCTGCGGCCGTTTGTGGCGGAAGGTTCCATCATCGTCACGCAGGCCATCAACAAGCCGTTTTTCGAAACCGTGTTTAAAGATCCGCACACGCTGCATCCGGACAAGATGTCGCTTTCGGGCAAGAAAGCCAAGTTTGAAACGTTTACCGAAACCAAGGTGATGACCGGCGGCGATCACACCATCGAGTTGCATCACGTCACCGGCAGCATGCACAACGAGGGCATGATCCTGGTATGGCTGCCGAAGGAGCGGATTCTGGTGGAGGCCGACGAATTCAACGTGCCGCCGACCGCTCCCACCGCAACGCCGAATCCGATTCACCCATATCATCCGCGCTTCCTGGCGCTGCTGGACACGTTGAAGATCGACCCGCTGATGATCATTCCGATCCACGCGCCGGGCGACGGCCGCATCGTGACGAAGAACGAGCTCATGATCATGGCGGGAAAGGCGCACTGAAGAAGCGCGGACTAAAGAACAACGCACCAAAGAACGGCACGCGAACGTAATTTCCAACGGGAAGCACCGCCGCCAGCAAGGGGCGCGCTATGCTGAGCGTATACGGGTGAATTTTCATCGCGCGGTTTGCGCTGTTTTATGCATGGCTGTGCTGACACGGGCCAGCGCGTTCGCGCAAGCGCCTACGCTGCGTCTGGACGTTTCCACCGTCGACTCATCCGGGAAGCCCGTCATTGGCGCGATGGTGGAAGTTTCCGACGGCGAGCGCCTCCTAACCTCAGGTGAGACCGACGCATTCGGCCACATTCTTTTCTCCGGCCTGCAACCGGGCCAGCACAACGTCAGCGCGCGCCGCAACGGTTATGCCGACGTCGACCAGCGCGCCGTAAATGTCATCGGTCCATTTATGAGCCTGGAGCTCAAGATGCTTCCGCTGCTTTCGCAAAGAGACGTTGTGGAAGTGCACGGCACCGTCGCCGAGGTGGATACCAACGCGTCTATCCCGAATACCTTGCCGCCCAGCGCCGCGCGCGAACTTCCCAATAGGCCGGCGACGGTTTCCGATGCGTTGCCGCTTACGCCGGGCGTGTTTCGCGAACCGGGGGGCGGACTGATCCTTTCGTCGAGTCCCGAAAACCGCAGCGCGCTGATCGTCAACTCGACGGATGTGACCGACCCGGCGACAGGGCAGTTCGGAACCACCATTCCGATTGATAGCGTGGAAGTCCTGAACGTTTTTCAGACCGCCTACCTGGCCGAGTACGGGCGCTTTACGGCGGGTCTGGTTTCGGTGGAGACGCGCCGCGGCGGCGACAAATGGAAATGGGATTTAAGCGACCCACTGCCCGATTTCCGCATTCGCAGCTATCAAATGCGGGGCGTAAAAGACAGCACACCGCGCCTCAGCTTTCAGGGTCCCTTGCTGAAGGACAAGCTATTTTTCTCCGAAGGCTTTGAGTACGACATGCGTAAGTTAGCCGTGTATACTCTGCCCTTCCCGTTTAATCAAAAAAAGCAGCAAGGATGGAATTCTTTTTCGCAACTGGATTGGGTCCAGTCGAGCAAGCATCTCGTGACGGCCACGATCCATTTGGCTCCCCAACAATACTCCTCTCCGAATCTGGATTTCTTGAATCCACTGGCGACGACGCCGGATACGTCGAGCCACAACTACACGGGCACGCTGATCGACCATTTGACGCTGGGCCGCGGATTGCTTGAAAGCCGGTTTTCGGTGACGCAATTCAACGGAGCAACGTGGAGCCTGGGTCCCGCCGATTTCGTGATGAGCCCCACGGGAAATTCAGGCAATTATTTCACGGACCAATACCGCGACGCGCAGCGCATCAGCGGCGCCGTGAGCTACGCTTTTTCTCCGTTTCAAAAAGCGGGTTCGCACCAAATCAAGGTGGGAGGATATTTCGCCAGCAGCGAAACCAGCGGCACCATTGCCGAGCATCCCATCGACATCGTCGACACCGCTGGAATTCTGCTGGAAAACATTAGCTTCCGCGGGGCGCAATCCTATGACGTTTCCGACGTGGAGCAATCGTATTTCGTGGAGGATCATTGGATCCTGACGCCGAAGCTGGCCGTCGATGCCGGCGTGCGCACCGAATCGCAACAGATCTCGGGAACGTTGCGCGTGGCGCCGCGCTTCGGGTTCTCGTGGACCTTGCCCGGCCCCACGCAGACCACGATTCGCGGCGGCTATGGCCTGTTTTTCGATCGCGTTCCGCTGAACGTATATGCCTTCAACAAATATCCGGACCGGGTGATCACCGACTACGCGCCGGACGGTTCCATCATCGGAGGGCCGTTCCTGTTTCTGAATACGCTGGGACAGAACCGCGTCAAGCATCCCTTTGTTTCCCAGGAACCCGTCGACGGAAACTTTTCCCCCGAAAGCCGGATCTTCAGCGCACAGATCGAGCAGCCGATCACCAAACTGCTGAAAGTCCGCCTGACCTATCTGGACAACCGCTCCGACGGATTGGTCGTGATGGACCAGACCGCGCCCGATGCCACTAATACAGGCGCCTATTTGTTGGAGGGATCCGGCGCATCGCACTACCGGCAGTTTGACGTCACGGCGCAGGTCCGTCTACGGGCAGACCGTCTTTTGTTTTTTTCGTATGTGCGCAGCGACGCCTCGGGGGATCTGAACGATTTCGGGCAGTACCTGGGAACGCTCACCGCGCCCGTCATTCGTCCCAACGAATCGGGAACGCTCAGCACGAACATTCCCAATCGCGTCTTACTTTGGGGCGTCGCCAAGCTTCCGCTGAAGTTCCAGGTTGCTCCGACGATTGAGTACCGGACGGGACTGCCCTATAGCAATCTCACGGAGTTCCAGCAATACCTGGGAGTTCCCAACAGCAATCGCTTCCCGGCGTTTTTCGCCGTCGATACGCGCGTGTCCCGTGATTTCCAGATCAACCCGAAGTATGCTGTTCGCCTATCGGTTACGGGATTTAATTTGATGAATCACTTAAATCCGGAAGCGGTCCACAATAACGTCGCGGATCCGGCATATGGGTACTTTTTCGGGCATCGGGGACGGCGGTTTACGTTGGATTTCGATTTCATTTTTTGAGGAGCAGGCAGAGTCCGCTCATTTATCCCGCTCAGCGGGACGGTGCGGAAGCGCTAGGGCATTTTCGGAGTTTCCGTAGACCGGGATTTTAGAGCGGGTCGCGTTGAGCCCCATGCGTCAGCGTGGGGCTTAGGATCTTCAATGTATAAGCCCCACGCTGACGCATGGGGCTCCATCCGGTCCACACAAACTCAGAAGCTGGTCGAGGAAGGCAGATGTCCCCGCCCTGACGGGACGGGGTTATAGCTGGCGTCAGCGAGGGGATTCATTCAGCCAGGAGATTCATGTCGATGCCCGCGACCTTGAGCCAGCCATCTAAAACCGCGCGCGCCAAGCTCGCCGAATCCACCGCGTTCGGGTCGATGGGTTCCGGGAGAGAACTGACGTCGCCGCAGTTGACCGGTTGGGCTGACCAATCCAGAATCATTGCCGCTTCAATTTCCGGATGAAATTGTACCCCGTAAACATTGCTGCGATAACGAAAAGCCTGATGCCGGCAGTTGTCGGAATAGGCTAGCCACTCGGCCCCGTGTGGAATACCGAAGGTCTCGCCATGCCAATGGAAAAACGTGGTGGGCGAGGCGAACCCTCCGAACAGCGGATCCGACTTGGCGGCGTCGGTAAAATGCACCGGTGCCCAGCCGATTTCCGGGACCGAGTTCTTGTAAACGCGCGCTCCCAGGGTCTTCGCGATCAGCTGCGCGCCGAGGCAAACTCCCAGTACAGGCAGTTGTTGTTCGATGGCTTTGCCGATCAGAGCCATTTCGGCGTCGAGGCCGGGGTTGGCGTCGTTGGCGGACTGGGGCCCTCCCATGACGATGACACCGGTGGTGTATCCATCGAGCGAGAGTGGCTGCCCTAAATCTTTGTATTCAAAAGGGATTTTAGCAGACTGGAGGAGGGTGGCGAAGTGCCCAAGATGTTCGAAAGGCTCGTGGCGGAGAACCAGAATCGACATATTCCTTTATACAACAGAACACGTACCACTAGATAAAACTACGACTCCTGCCGATGGTACGGGCAGGACAATCGGAGAGGTGTCTATAATCAAGGGTAGGATTTAGTCGCAACGACCGTAATGCGGATTCTTATAGCAGATGACAGTATCGTTTCCCGGCACTTGCTGGACGCGACCCTGCGCCGGTGGGGCTATGAGGTTGTCATCGCTTGCGACGGCAATGAAGCGTGGGAGATCCTGCAATCGCCGGACGCACCGAGAATCGCCATTCTGGATTGGGTGATGCCGGGGATCACGGGCCCGGAAGTGTGCCGGCGGGTACGCGCCAACACCAAAGAGAAGGACATCTATACCTATATCCTTCTATTGACTTCCAAGAGTCAACGCGAAGATTTGATTGAAGGCATGGAATCCGGCGCGGACGACTATCTCACGAAGCCTTTCGATCAACATGAGTTGAAGGTGCGGCTCCGTCCCGGCACGCGCATCGTGGAACTGCAGGAAGAACTGATCTCGGCGCGAGAGGAACTGCGCGATCAGGCCACGAAAGATTTTCTGACGAGGATTTGGAATCGCTCGTCGATTCTGGACATTCTGGATCGCGAGCTGGAGCGGGGCCGCCGCGATAAGCAGCCGCTCGGCGTGATCCTGGCGGATTTGGATCATTTCAAAGCGGTGAACGACAACTACGGGCATTTCGGCGGTGACGCCGTGTTGCGCGAATTCGTCCGGCGCATGGCGGGATCGATGAGGCCCTACGACGCCATCGGCCGCTACGGCGGCGAAGAGTTCCTGGTGGTGCTGCCGGGCTGCGACGATATCGCGACGCGCAAACAGGCGGAACGCATGCGCGCGGCGATGGCCGATGAATCCATGGCGTTCAACGAAGAATCGCGGACTGTGACCTGCAGTTTTGGGGCGACCTCCGCTATGCCGCAGGTGGAAGTCACGGCGGAATCGCTGATCCGGCTGGCGGACGACGCGCTCTATGGAGCGAAGCGGCAAGGGCGCAATCGAGTGGTCTTCATTCCGTCTTCGGAAATCCAGCACCTCCCGCCGGTGAAAGAGCCGGGCATGCCGGCCACGCGCAGCGAGAAACTGGTACACTGAAATTCCCCGAACCGAAGGGGACCAGGACGTCACGATTCCAGCATCAAATTGGAACGACGCGGCGAAGGGGAGCGGCAACGCTCCCCTTCTCGCTTTTGTGGCGGGCGTAAATCGCCGCCGGCATTATGTAACACTGAAAAACAATGCACGCGACAAGAATCGTTACTTTTCTGCTGGGGGCTTGGATCATCGGTACCCTGTTCACGGACTCCGTGGTGTACATGAATCTGAATCTCCCGGAACGGGCGATCAGTGGCGCGCCGCCGGAAGCCGAAAAAATCATCAAGGACTACACGCCGGAACAAGCCAGCTTGTTACTGCATTACTTCGTGGCAGAAGCCAACCAGGTCTTCTTGAACCGCTGGGAGATGGTGCAGGTTCTACTCGGTCTGGCGCTGATCCCGGCCGTTTACGTCGCGACCGACCGCAAAGGGTTGCCGCTGATTGTGGCGGCATTCCTGCTCATCTTGGCATTGGTGCAATTTTTGACGGTGGCTCCCGAAGTGGCATACCGCAGCCGCGAGATCGCGTTTCCGCCGGGCAAAGGCAACGTGGTTTTCGAGGCGCGCGTTTCCAAGTTGTGGTACATCTTCAGCGCCACGGAAACGGTGATGGTGCTGGTGAGCGGCGGGCTCGCAGCGTATGTGGCTTCGTACAGATCCAGAAGGCGGATGAGCGAGCGTATTTCCGAAAAAGAGGAAAGCCTGCCTTTGCCTCGGAAGTTCTGAAGGGCCCGGCCAGCCGGACGCGCGGCCGCTACACCATTCCGCGGACGCGCAGAGCTTCGTCGATGATGCTCATCAGCTGGCGGCGTGTGATTTCGAACTTCTCGTCGCCCTCCGGCACATCCTCGGCAGCCATCGGGTTTCCCGGCTCGAACTGATTCGGGACGCGAATGCCGTAACGCGCGCGAGATTCAAAAAGCTTGGCGATCTCGGCGCGCGGCAACAGTCTGGGACCGCCCAGCGTTTCCGCGACCATCGTGATGCGCGCCAAATGCTCCACCGTTTCCATCCGTCCGAAGGCGTGCATGAGATCTTCGGCATACGCCACCGCTCCATGATTCGCCAGGAGAATCGCGTTGTACTTCGGAATGAACGGCAGCATGCCTTCCACCAGCGCCGGGGTTCCCGGCAAGCCGTATTCGGCGAGGGGCACGGATCCGAACGAGACGATCAATTCCGGCAGAATCCCGAGGTTCAACGCTTTTCCCGCGACGGCGAAACCGGTGGCTGTAGGAGGATGCGCGTGGACCACGGCGCGAATTTCCGGACGCTCCTTGTACACCGCCACGTGCATGGGCATCTCCGTGGTGCAATCGCGAGTGCCGCTGAGGCGGTTGCCGTCCATGTCGCAAATGATGGCGTCTTCGGGAGTCATCGCTCCCTTGCAGATGCCGGTGGGCGTGGCGAGAATGCGAGCGTCCTCAAGGCGCACACTGATATTGCCGTCGGTGGACGCAATCCACCCGCGCTCATACATCATCCGTCCGACGCGGACAATTTCTTCCCGGCACTGTTGCTCGCCCGTGAGCACGTCTTCAGATTCTAGCAGGTGACGCGGTGCAGCTCACCCCTCGGCAATCGGCACACCGCTCCATATCGGTACACCGCTACAATCAATAAGTGGACAACCGCCGGATGTGCCCGAACTGCCGGGCCTTTATCACAACAAGCGACAAAGTATGCCCGTACTGCGATTTCAAGATCGGCCCCCGCGCCATCGAAAGGCGCGCACCGGCGGATCTGCTGGGCGGATTAATTCCGCATGCGCGTTTTACGACCGTCGTGATCCTGTTAATCAACTTCGGATTGTATGCGGCGATGGCGCTGCATTCGATGCAATCGACGAACGGCCGCGGCGGCATGATGGATCTGGACGGCCGCACGCTGTTCGACTTTGGAGCGAAGTTTCGTCCCGCGATCCAAGCCGGAGAATGGTGGCGGTTGATCACCGCGGGTTTCCTGCATGGCGGCGTGATGCACATCCTGATGAACTCCTGGGTGCTGTTCGACCTGGGCACGCAGGTGGAGGAACATTACGGAACCAGCCGTTACGTAACGTTCTACATCTTCTCCACGGTCACGGGTTTTTATGCGAGCTATTTGTGGTCGCCCTCGCTTTCCATCGGCGCCTCGGCGGGAATTTTCGGCTTGATCGGCGCGATGATCGCGATGGGCGTGAGAGATCGCTCGGCCTACGGGTCCGCCGTGCGCAGCGTGTATACGCGCTGGGCCATGTACGGATTGCTGATGGGCTTGATTCCCTTCTTCGCCGTGGATAACGCGGCTCACCTGGGAGGACTGGCCGGAGGTTTTGCCTTGGCGTTCATCGCGGGAACACCGAAGCTGGTGGGCAACATGGAAGCCGTGTGGCGAGCGCTGTGCGGCATCACCATCGCCGTAACGCTGATGGCGTTCGCGCAGATGTTCCGGGCGATGATGTCGGGAGCAGCGAGCTTATAAGAGTTGATGTGGGGCAGGCTGGCAGCCTGCGCGCGATTGCCAATCGCGCAGTCCCATTATCAGGCGGGTTATCAACCCGCCGCAGCTTGCCAAGCTGCCCCACGACGATCTATCGGACAACGACCTTCGCCAATCCCGCATTCCCCGCGGAATCGTACACGCGCACGACGACCACGTGCTCACCGGCAGGGAAATTTTCCATGCGGATGAGGAAGCGCTCGCGCGGAGAATCGGTGATGCCGTCGACGGCCTCGACAGGCAGCCACGGTTGCGCATCGATCGAATATTCGCAGCGGCGGAGATCCGAGGCGCGATCTTCGGCGTCGACGTCGATTTCTACAATGGCCATTCCGACATTGTTTCCCACATGGCGCGGCGCGCTCGCGGTCACCACCGGCGGAGTGTTATCGATCAGCACAGGCGCGCTCACCAGCTCCGTTTGCCGCGCTTGATCGGCGGCGTTCGACGGACGGTCCGAGGCGACGACGCGGAAATAATAGCGGCCGTCGGCGAGTGAATCGGCATCCAAGGGATACGTATTCTCGCTGAAGTTCGCGCGCAGGAGTTTCCATTCGCGTTCGTCTTCGCCGCGGAAGTAGAGCGTGTAGGCGAGCTTATCGCCATCGGGATCGTCGGCCTGCCAGCTCACTTGCATCTGCTGGCCTGAGGGTCGGGAAAGCGTCTGCGATTGCGTGCCTGCGGGAGTCGACGCCTCGCCCGTATCGGTCACGGTAATCGAATAGGCGGAGGACGAGGAGGCGGAATTCGTCGCGGCTTTGGTTGCAGAGGACGTGTTCGCCGAAGTCACGCTGATGCTGCGAATCGTGGGCGATGCGTTCTGCGGAAGATACGCCAGACGAACGCTCGCAATAGAAGCTGATAGGTCCGTGAGCTCGGCGCGCCATTGAATGTAGCGGGCGTTGGGGCTCGCAATGACCGAAGACGAATTCAGAGGCGTCGTCACAGGAGTCCAGTCGCTCCAAGTGGCATCGGGACGCGCGGAGTTGCCGGTGCGCGTCTGAAACTTCACGCCCTGCCCGGAACCAGAAGACGACGATCCAACCCAAGAGAGGCGTCCCCAGCGCGCGACCGCTCCCGAATCGTGCACGGGAGACTCGAACCATCCGCCGGAGGTTTGCGCGACATCGAGTCGCACGAGCTTTGCGGCGCTGCCCATGGCGGCGAAGATCCCGCGCGAGGAAGATACGATCCGGGTAGCATCGCTCTCGTTAGCTTGTGCAAGCAGCGTGGCGTCAATGCCATTGCCCGCGCGCGGATCGACCCTATAAATGCGTCCCTGCGCGTCGGTCATCAGCAACAACGTGCCGGATGCCTCTGCCGCGACGTCGTAGATATTTTCGTCCTTGGAGGTCCACACGGTTTCGACGGTGTTATCGGGCGCGATGCGATACAAAGCGGATCGCTCGATGCCCGTGTATTCGGCGGTGGTCGTCACAGAGGCCACGGTCGCGGGAGTCGGCGCGGGCTTGGGAGCTTCGGGCTTGGGCGGAGTGACAACGGCCGATTGAGCTTCTCTTGCAGCATCGGCAGTCACGGTGATGCTGGTGGCGGGCGCAGTAACGGTCACGCCGGAAGTCGTGGAGGAAGACGAAGCGGCTCCCACGCGTCGCGCGACGCTGCCGCCGAGTGCCGAAGCGTAGATCGTGCCATCGGCCGCGGTGAGGATCGAACGGATTTCGGGGAGATGCGATTGATACAGGACAAACGCCTTTGCTTGATTTCCAGCAGCCGATGCCTGACTTCCCGCAGCGCCGGTGATCCGATAAAGAATGCCGTTGGGTTCGGTGCCTGCGAGCAGGCGTCCTTCGCGATCGAAGGCGAGCGCGGTGACGTGCGCTTGGCCCGTCTCATAGTAAAGTTCGCCACGCGCAGGCGCGCCGTTGGCACTGGGCATTACGCGATAGATTTTTCCCTGCTGTCCGGTGGCAACGTAGAGAGCTCCATCGGGCGCGAACGCCAGCGCCCATATGTAGGGCTCGCCGAGAGAAAAATATTCGGTGACTTTTCCGTTTTCGATGCGATAGATTTTTCCGTCAGGCGACGTTCCCGCGTAGACCACGCCTGCACGATCAACGGCGACGGCGAAGATCTCGGGCTGATCGGCCGTCCAAATCACGGAACCTTTGCCGGAGGCGTCGACTTTGATGAGGCGTCCGCGATTGCCGGTGCCCAGATAGAGGGAGCCATCAGCGGCAGCTGCGACGCTCCAAACTTGCGATTGATCGGTCGAATAAACGGGCGTGAGCGCAGGGCCGGCGGTGAGGCGTCCGTCGCGCGTGAGCGAGAGTCCGCTGATGCGGCCGCGCAGGAAATCCTGATAACCGTTGAGCTCCCATACGGTGCTGGTGGCGGCGTGCGACCCGGAGGCAATGGTGAGTGCGGCGGCGAGCAGTTGGCGAATGCGCATTCTATTCCTTCACCTCGATCTGAACGGTTTTCGTTCCGGTGACGACCAGACCCGGGCCGGGAGAAATTTCGAGCTCCGCGAGCTTCGCGCCACGCGCGGTGACCAGATTCGTGCTTCCGGTTTGCGCGCGGGTGAGGATCATGGCGAGCGAAGGAGGAGGCGAAGGAAGATCGCGGCCCTCAACGGTGAACGAAGGTTCCGACCGCCACACACGCAGATAGGCTTTGGTGTTGGAACGAAGTCCGTTGAGCAAGTTCAGCACCTCGGCGGGCGAATGCTGCGGCGTGCCGACAGCGGCTTGATATTCGAGGATGTTGGTTGCCGTGGCATCGGCGACGGTGAAGTACAGCGGCCCCGCGGCCACGCCCACGGGCACGCGATAGTGCACGTGGCGCACGATTTCCGCGCCGTTCGCGGCGCCCAGAACGACGACGAGATCGAGTTCGTCACCCGGACGCGCGGTACGCGGCGCGATGAAATCGAGGATCTGACTTTGCCCGCGTTTTTCGACCGAGCGAATGTCGAGCGCGACGTTCTTGATCTTCAATGCGTCGAAGCCGCTTTGCAGCGCGAAGCCCATGGTTGAGGCGACGCCTCCGGAAGCGATGGCCGCAACGGCAACGTCGCCGCTGTAAACGTCGTCGATGCGCACGGGTCCTGCGTCGAAATTAATTTGGCCGCTGATGGAATAGGTGGCCGAACCAAGACTGCGCTCGGTGGCTTCGATCGCGGAGAAAATCGCCATCTGCGTCAGCAGAGGCGTCATCACGCGATCCTGCACCATGCGCATGCGATACACATTCCCACCGACGCGAATCTCCACCGGGATGAGCGCCGCCGCGCGGCCGGTGAGACCCGAGATGGCCGTGTCGCGATCCGCGGTGATGGAGCCCATCCATTCACGTGCTGTCGAAATCTTGAAAGAGCTCGCAAGATTGGGCAGCAGCGCAAGCACTTCTGCTTGCGCGAAAGGCATTTCCGTGGGTCCTGCGGCGAGGAAACGATGACCGAACGCATAGATGCGATCGCCGTCCACGGCGGTGACGGTTCCATCGGCGCCGACCGAGAGATCGCCGGAAAGCAACTGCACGCTGATCATGGAACCAGGTTCGATTTTCTTGGGATCTCCCAGGCGCTCGCTGGGGACGCCTCCGCCGGAAACTCCCTGGCGCGGATCGAGTCCAAGGGAACGCAACTGCGGTGCGAAATGTTCGAGCGTGGAGGCGGTGAATCCGGAAAAGGCAACGGGCGTGGCGATTTCTTCCAGTCGTGTGTTCCCTGCGATGACGGGATTGCCGCGCGGAGGAATGTTGGCGGCCAGTTGGCGCTGCGCAGGATCCGGAGTGGGGGCGCTGATAGGATCCACGCGCAGCATGTCTTCAATGGGACGAATTCCGGCGATGGCTTCTTTCGATTGCGGAAAGCTAAGCGCGACGGCGCCGATGAGTTTGCCATCGATGTAAACGGGCGATCCGCTCATGCCTTGCATGACGCCGGTGTTGGCGAGAGGTCCTCCGCTGAGGCGCGCGAGAATGATGGATTGCTTGGGTCCGATGTTGTCGAGCACGCCGAGGATTTCGACGTCGAACTCCTCGATCTTTGTACCGGAGAAAACGGTGCGTCCAATGCCGTGCTGGCCGGCGCGAATATCCTTGAGCGGATAAATGACGGGTGCGGCGTGCAATGCGCAGGCGATCCAGAAACCGACAATCAGGCGAAGGGCCGTCACGATTTTAGTTTACGCCGCTCGGGGAAAGGAGACAGGAGTCAGAAGTCAGAAGTCAGGAGCTAGGAGTTAGGAGAAAGAAGCGCGTCTTCGTGGTAGAGGATTTCGAAAGCCATCGCTGGAGGCGTTCGCGAGCTGCTTTCGCTGGGACGAGACGGCCCTCGTCCGCCGTCCTGAGGCGTTCCGTTAGAATGCGCTCCGTTTCGGCGTCAAGCTTGACACCGTGCTCGTTGGAGACGAACGGGTCGATTTGTTGCGCCTTTCGCATAGTTTCAACGTAGACGAGTTGGCAATCGGGCGCAACCCAGTACGGATTCGCCGGCCACGCTATACCGCATTCGCGGTTCGGTTGAATTGCGGACGACGCTTGCCGCAAACCCGTAGTAGTATAGGGGATACGCGATGTCTGTTCGATGACATCGGGTTGTAGTCCTGTAGCGTTTTAAGGAGGTATCCCGATGTGGAACCGCCGCAAAGATGAACCGACTCCCGCGCCGAGTACGGCGCCGCACACCTCATTGTCCGAATCGTCCCGATTATCCGAATCGTTGAGGGAAGGAATTCCTATGTCCACGCAGCCCACGCGCGCGATTGAACCGGTGTTTGAGTCGGCTCGTCCAGGAGGGCCGGCGGTGCTTGGAAAGTCGGTCGTCGTCAAAGGCCAGATCATCGCCGGCGAAGATCTGACGATCGACGGAGAGGCCGACGGAACCGTGGAGCTGCAGGAACATCGGCTGACGGTTGGGCCGAACGGCAAGGTGATGGCCGCGGTGAAGGCGCGCGAAGTGGTGGTGATCGGCACGCTGCACGGCAACGTGGAAACGCGCGACAAGATCCAGATCCGCAAGGGTGCGACGCTGGTGGGCGATATTCGCACGGCGCGCATCGAGATCGAAGACGGCGCGTATTTCAAGGGCAACATCGATATCATCCGGACCGAACCGAAGATCGCTCCATCGCCGCAGCCGAAGCCGCAGGGCTCGGTTCCGATTGTTACGCAGACGACGGCAGCGGCAGGCAGTGGCGGATCGTCGCACGGGGGCGGCAGCTCCGAGTTCAAACCGGAGTTCAAAAGGTAAAGGTCGTTGCAGGCGTCCGAAACACGAAACAGTAACGGCCTGGACCAATTCTGTAGCGCGCTCGAAGCTCGCCCCGGATTATCGATCCTGGACTTTTCGGGCGCCAGCCAGTCCACCATCAGTTTCATTACCGACTACGGGCATCGTTTGTATTCCGACGACTTCGGGCATCAACTGGACCACTGCTTCGGCACGACGGGCGAGTTCTACGAGAACCAATCGAACCCTTTGCTGGTGTCGCGCTTTCTGGGCGCCGCGATGGATTTCGAAGAGCAATCGTTCGACGGCGCGCTGGTGTGGGATTCGCTGCAGTTC
>Ga0182030_10014753_pt1 | contig 15382 bp, 19 predicted proteins | sample 812S3MmetaG_FD_121299 | JGI IMG/M metagenome (GOLD analysis project Ga0182030, IMG submission 121299) | Permafrost microbial communities from Stordalen Mire, Sweden - 812S3M metaG (Illumina Assembly) | ecosystem: Environmental > Terrestrial > Soil > Wetlands > Permafrost | place: Sweden... | reverse complement strand
TCTCCCAGTCGGGATTTCCAACGGCGACATACGATTGCTCTACAAGCCGAGGAGGATGTCTGCTTTCCGCTCGAGGGCATGTCTGAAATGGCAGATGATGACATGCCACGAAGGGAAGGGGGCGCATATAGACAAGAGAATGAACCACGGCGAAGAAGACGAAAGTGGCCCGATTTGGCTATGTTGGATGAATGGAGCAGATTTGAGAAAGAAGGGAGAAGCCAAGAGATCAGAGCTAAGCGGATCACGGAGCCGCAGCTAATCGGAGGGCGTTTGAGGCCAACCCACAAAGGTTGGCATCGTGCGGAGGATGACGCTCCCTACCGATTTACGTACTTCAATGAAGAGTTCCAAAGCACCATACACAGCCAAACGATCTCGGAATTGGTCCAACCTGGTGGGAGTTTCCAAGAACTTTTTATCCCAGACCCTCCTGAATTAAGCGATTCTGAGTCCTCTGACGATGAGCCACAAAACACCTCATCTCGAGATGATGCTTATATTCGTCATGTTGATGGAATTAATGGCGAATCCAAACCTCCTACGCGCCAAGGCTCTTTGATTGATGACCCGCGGCCTGGGTCGAGACGAGGCGGGCCGGTCGCGGCAGGAGACACAATACACACATCAACTCACATAGGTGAAGAAAAATCAGCTTCTAGAGATACATCGGGAAAGGTTACTCCCAATGACGAGATCAAATCACCAGCTCCAAAGTCTCCCAATATGCAAAAAGAAAAGCCGAAACGCTTTGGCGAGCGTCCAACGTTCTGGCTTGACGTTTTGTCTCCAACAGACGCCGAGATGAAGGTCATCTCCAAAACCTTCGGCATTCATCCGCTGACGGCTGAGGACATCATGATGCAAGAGGCACGCGAAAAAGTCGAATTATTCAGAAACTACTACTTCGTCAACTATCGGTCCTTTGAGCAAGATATGAACAATGAAGATTTCTTGGAACCCGTCAATATGTATGTTGTGGTCTTCCGGGAAGGCGTTATTAGTTTTCATTTCTCGATGACTCCACACCCTGCCAATGTTCGACGACGAATCAGACAGCTGAAAGACTATTTAATCTTGAGCTCTGACTGGATCTCATATGCAATCATTGATGACATTACCGATGTTTTCGCGCCCTTGATCCAGAACATTGAAGACGAAGTCGATGATATTGATGATGCCATTCTCAAGCTTCACTCCCCATCATCTCAAGAAGAGCAAAAGTCGAACAAAGATAACGAGAAGGGCTCCGATTCTGGAGATGCCACATCTGGTGAAAGCGGAGGGGACATGCTTCGACGAGTCGGTGATTGTAGAAAGAAGGTCATGGGTCTATACCGATTATTGGGTAATAAGGCGGACGTCATCAAAGGATTTGCAAAACGATGCAATGAGCATTGGGAGATTGCTCCACGCAGCGAAATCGGTCTCTACCTTGGTGATATTCAAGATCACATCGTCACTATGACAGGGAACTTATCTCATTACGAGAAGTAAGCACTCTTGCTCCTCTTCTTTAATACACCTGCTAAAATCTATTTCTAGGATCCTCGCCCGCTCCCACGCAAACTACTTAGCACAGATCAACATCCGCATGAACGAACGACAAGAACAAACCGCTGACGTGCTTGGAAAACTTACCGTCCTAGGTACAATTGTTCTTCCTATGAACATTATCACTGGACTATGGGGCATGAACGTTTGGGTGCCGGGTCAAGAGGCTGAAGGCAATTTGACATGGTTCTGGTGCATCACAGCAGGATTATTGTTCTTCGGGTTCAGTTGTTATTTCATCGCAAAGACACTTTATCGGATTGTGTAATCGGGTGCAGATGACCGAACTTTGGAGAAAGACCATGAATTTGGTCTACCGAGGGAAGAAGAGAGGAATTTTCATGATTCGGACCTCAAAGTACATACGCGTCTTGAGATTGTATATATGCAATAATATTGGAAGGATGAATACACGCATTGGGAGAAAAGAGGAGTTACGTTGTTTGGTTATACATGAGTGCTGTCTACATAGGAATGAGAATGGCAAGTAATGAGTCCAGATCTCTAACCTTTCTTGAACGTAAGTATGTGCTCTTCCACCTTTGTTGTGGTTGCTGTTCTCTCTTACACCAAAAAGGGATGCCTCATGTGTTCTAATCAGATATTTCTTTAAGCAGCGAGTGAGCCATATCAACTGATAATTTGTCTAGTCATTCCTTAGCTCTGTCACCGGCAGTTCTGTCAAAAACACCTTAAATTACAGTTCAGCCAACATGTCTCATATATTGTCTCCACAGAGAATCCTTCTTCAGCCCCTCCAGATCCTCAACAGGCAAGCCTACCAAGATGGGCACGGCGCCATTCTCAACCGGACTAATAGTGATAGATCCCGGAATTGGTGGAAGATTAGGGCGGCGAAAAAAGCGAAAACTACCCAGAAGGGGCCCGAAAGATTTTGGCACAGCGGACGTCCCCTCCTGTGCATCTCCCATGCTGCTAACAGACGACGTTACGCCGAGATCTGTATTAGGATTGTGAGCGCCGCCATACAGCAACGACGACTTGTCTGGCTCTCGCGCTAGGAATGTGGCATAGCTGCGTACCGCCCACTCAGTATTGACGGCGCTAAGGTCGCGACGCAATGCCTGCGCGACAGTTGATAATGGTGCTGATACCACTTGTCCCAGAGGAAGCCTTGTGGTTGCATGATACACACAGTGGCCGATGTAGCTGAAAGGGACACCGACGGCCGCCCGCCCGTCAATAGTCCGGCTGAACTTGGAGACGGTGTTGGGTGTAAACCCGGGTAGACCTCGTGCCAGACGCACTGCACTGATACGCTGCCAGCAGAATGCGCAAAGCAAATCGTTCTCTGAAAGTAGCACCGGTGGCGTGGACGATGATGATGCCAATTTCCTAAGCATAGGAACGGCCGACACCGGTAGTTTGAAATAACACCATTTAGGAGGCGATGCGGGGGTGGGTTGTATGAAGCCTGGTGGCCGCCGCAAATGACTATGATCTTTGACGGGCTCACCAAGAGGAATCAACGGCACTACTCGACTGCGATCACGGTTCGCTTGCTCGAGCTCAGCGGCCGAGATTTTGTCGCCATTCAAGACGGTAGCCAGCAGCCGCGTGAACTGCAAAATACCGGTGCCGTCGATGCAGATGTGATGGAAGCCCATGTTGAGGATCAGTCCATCCTGGATGAAGTTAAGCTGCAGCGCGATGATAGGCACCGGGCCAACGATCCCATGGTGCTGCGGGAGGGCTGGCCAGGGAGCCAGCGTCTTGCCGTCTAGCATACCGATGGGCGCACCGGCGCGGAGAATTTGCGCCATCGACGGCACCAGGTCGTTGCAGTCTTTGACGCGTACGATCTCGTTGGCGGGGAAATCAGTAGGCCACGGCGCTGGTCTGAAGACCCCTGAGTTCCCAGGCCCTCCAGGAACATGTACGACTTGCCCGCCAAGCCAGGGAATCTGAGCTGTCAGCTTGCCAACCGCATCCCAAAAAGCAGCCGTGACAACTCCGCGAGATGTATCTGGTGCAAGTTGAAAACCAAGCACTACCTGGGTGAAGCCGTTCAGGAAGGGGAATTGAGACACCACATCTTGAAAGAGCTCGCTATTCGCCAATTCCTCCTGCACCTTTGGCACCTGCAACTTCACCTTCTCCGGGCCGATTTCTGGCACTATACTCCCCATCGCCTCAATTATGTGTCGATAAGATCAAAGCAAATTGAGACTATTTGAAACTAAAATCTGAGACGTTCTCGGCCGTGGGCATAAGCTTTTGGCTGGTCAGCACAGGTAAGCTTAATTGCGCCTGTCCATCGATAGAAAGTCGGACTTGCCCTATCCAATGAAAGATTAAGTAAATGATTTTTAAATGAGCATGTGGATAACAGAAAGATATCTACACGAGTCGGACCCATATTCATGTATGTGCTTTCGTCCATCGCTTCTGCATGCAGAGCCAGGTTTTGAACCCGAGATTCACTCTTGCAGCCTTGAATAATGGGGATCAATTTCCTGTCGTGGTAGGCTAATGTGTGGTCCGTCTGACTGCAGGAGTATCCACTTGGTTATTTACGGAGTAAATTGGAGAATGTCTCCAACGATGAGACTGCGACGACAGCTGGCTGAAGCAAATACGATCGATTAGTTCCCGCAACCGGAGTTATTCTTCTCCTATTCTTACCCGACTCTGCTGCATGATGCGCATTCTGACATAAACCCAGCTCGTGCGAGAGCTCACCTCATACCTACCGGTGTATCATTAAGTGCCTTTTTTTCCCGTGCCGTACAAACGGCTTCTGGGCTAGGGCGAAAAAGACGCATATGAAAAGTATCTTCAGGGTACGTTATCTTGCGTGTATGAGAGCCTCGGTGTAAAAATCTCTCGCGTGAGAAGATCTTTCCTCGATATGCAATTCCATCTGATTTTCGTTGTAATATGGGGATATCGCTTAGGGAGCTCCCCAGCCTATCTGTGCTCGTTTTCTGCAGTCAGCCTCACATAGCAGGCCTGACTTACGTGAGGATGTTTTCTAGGTGAGGTTAAGGATGACCTGTTAGGAATCACTTAAAACGTGGTCTCATATCTAATATCAGATATCAGCACCACAAAGATCTGCTACAGGGATTGCAATAAATGAAAAATTTGGGGGTCGATCGTTGATCGCTGGCCGTGCCCTTGGCAATGTATAGTCGGCAAAGTATACTAGTAGTGGGGGTTCGAACGGATTTCGGCGAGCCCAACCCCGTTCGTGCAGATCCAATGTCTGCAAGAATTCTTTCGTCTCATAAATCGAACGGAATCGGATTTCTCTATCTCATAATCAAATGGAATCCGCCAAGTCCGCTCGAACGGTACAATCAGGATAGCCCGACGTACGTTAATTAACTTACCTCAATAGTCACAATCTCCGTCCGCTATGGACAGACGAGGCTCAGGCTACTCTGCCCCATATGGTCTCGCTTGTATTCATTGCTTCAAGTCCAAGTGCAAATGTGTCACTCGTGCGGATGGCGATGGCTGTGAAAGGTAAGTTTAGTTAATCTCCATCAGTATTGATGCGACCAAATCAATTACTTACCCTATCACTAACCGACTTCCAGGTGCCATCGTCTCAATAAACAGTGCCATCCGTCAGACTCGCTTCGCAGGCGGAATGGCCAGAGAAATCAAAACTCAAATGGGCGAATTGCGCAGCTCGAGGGGAAGCTCGATAGTCTTGTGTCGCTCTTGCAGTCCGTCGCCAAGTCTCCAGATTCATCCGATGCCTTGCGCAAGGCACTTGACGAGGAAGGCGTGGCTGATAATGAACAACTTCAACAATCGACTTCGAATGCAGAACTCCTAATCAAAACACCAATTTCGTCCTCGAGCACCTTCACCAAGGGAACTACGCCCATCGATACAGACGAAGGCTACGTACTAACCTCGACTACCACCTCGCCCCCAGTATCGTCATGTTCGCTAGGTATCGATAGCAGTCATCCCTCTCCTTATGAGCCGTCGGCCGACGAGGCTGAGGAATATCTCTCCACTTTCCGTTCTCGGATGTTGCGAGATTTTGCTTTTATCCACATTCCCCCTGAAATGACGGCTCATCAGATGCGCCAAGATCGACCCTTCCTCTTCCGTGCCATCGCCGCAGTAGCTACACCTTCGACGCAACAGAAACTTATGAGGGGAAGAGAGTTTAAGCGTATCCTGGCACAAACTACACTTATCGAAAACCAGTCTAGCATTGATCTGCTACTTGGTCTACTCACGTATGTGGCATGGAGCTACGACCAATTCCTTAACAAGTCGGGCACCCTTTCTCGTCTCATGCTGCTGGCCATGTCACTGGTATACGATCTTCGCCTCAACAAACCGCTACCCCCGGATGTGCATATGATTGGGCCTTTCGGTTCTGGGTTTGAAAAATGTTATGGAGATGCAAGCGATGACATGGACCAGCGCTTTCTTGAACGTCAACGAGCCGTTTTAGGATGCTTTATTTTGAGCTCCATGTGTGTATTACCCCCCCTCCTACCTCAGTTACCTCGTCTCATACTCTACTTCACGAAATTGAATACGGCAGCTCAACTGACAAAAGACTTGTTAGAGTTTCGTGTTACTTTGCGCAGATTGACGCCATGCGGTGGACGCCTCGGATGGAGGAATGTCTCCGCGCGGTTGGTGCCAATAAGGAGTGCCCCACTGATGAGGCGTTTGTGTTCCAAGTCCGTCTGCAGCTAATTGTGCAGAGGGCCGTTCAGATTCGTGAACAACAAGAAGTAGACCATACTTACACGGCTACAGCAGCGACTCCTCTTCCAACCTTTCTTTACCTCAAAACATTGCAAGGACAGCTGCAAGAGCTTCGAGCATCACTTTCCCCGGGGCTTCAACACCAAGGTGAGCAATATAGACCTTGAAAATTAGATGAGTCATCGTACTCCAAATTGTTACAGACCATTATAATCGGGATTGCTGACACATTGGGCAATGGGCAGAAATTCTCCTAGCACACATGCATTACATTGAACTCTGCATTAACGAGACGGCTCATTCTGCCAACTCGGATGCTCCATTACTAATGACATCAGTGAACGGTAGTAGTAGCAGTATGCCTGGATTTGAACGCTTAGAATGCCTGTGGAGGTCTGTGAACGCCATCAAGTCATGGATGGAGGTCTTCTTCACACTACCACCCTCGGCTTGCGCAGGCTTCTCGTTCATTTTTTGGGCGCAGCTATCGCGGTGCCTTGTGGTCCTCTACCGGTTGTCCACGTACACGGACCCAGCTTGGGACCGTCAAGCTGTTCGCAATACGGTAGATTTGCTACTGATTCTGGACAGGATGGCTGAAAAATTGGAACTGGCCAGCAAAGAGCTGGGAGAGCAGTCTAATGATGACCTATTTAAGCAGATTCCCATGATGATGCGCATGTTTCGGGCATGGGCTGGTACCAAGATAGCGCCGGACGAGGCTGAGGAACCTGTGTGGCCGTACAATGGAATGGCCGATAGTGCTGGTGCCAACATGATGGACCCGAATCAGATGATTATGATGCAGTCTTTTGACTTGGGGAACGATCTGTGGTTGGAGGAAATCTTTGGCCGATCTTAGATGACTTTGTAGTTGTGTCAAATTTGATTATCATATCACATACAGACACTCCCAAGAATATTAATCCCTGGGATTTGTAGAAAGACATCACGATGCTCTAAGATCTTAAAGATTCCATCGAAAAAACAAGACATTTCAGTGATGAAAATATGAGAAATACTCGTTAAAGAAAATCAATTGGCCTAGTGCGGATGCAATCTAATGCGACTTACAACAAATTGAACCCGTCGGTTCCTGCATTGATAAAAAAGAGACAGTTTTATCTAGAATACTAATTTGCTGAAGGCCATATTGAACAAGGGACGAAGAAAAGAAAATCTTGTTACTAGTGCTTGGACCGGCTTTCACAATCCGCCTCCGATTGAGATGTCGGATCAAAATCCGGTTGGATTTTGATATGGATTTCCACCTTAACCCCGAGTAACGGACTTTATTTCTACCTCAATAGGAATTGAAATAGAAGAAATATCTAGCATCACAATTGGCACCATCATTCATTCACCTTCAAACCCAATTTGGTCAACCACGCCACTAGCAGTCAGAACAACTCGAGATAGAGCACAAGCTTGCCTCTTAACAGCCCTATGCCGTAAAAGAAAACATGGCAACCAAACTTCCATCACCGAAAAATTATGAGCAAGAGATCCCGCAAGACGCAGGAGCAGAAGTTGGAAGGACCGACGAGCTAGCAAACGGTTCACATCCTAGCTCATCATTGGAAAATCGAGCGTCGCGAAATGAAGAAGACATTGAGAAAACGAGCAAACCGGAAGACGAACACGAATATGTGACCGGTATCAAGCTGGTCTTGATCATGGTGCCAATCACGCTTGTCTACTTCCTGCTCATGCTCGATGGCTCCATTATTTCCACGGCCATTCCTGAGATCACGTCGCAGTTTGACTCTCTACTTGATGTAGGCTGGTATGTTGTTTAGTTATATCGAACGATGTACTGTGGTGTGCGGTAACTAACTGTGATTCCAGGTATGGCAGTGCGTACCAGCTTGCCAGCTCAGCGTTCCAGCCCCTGAGCGGCAAAATCTATACCTACTTCAGCACCAAGGTAAGCACTCGGCAAATACCATGATCTGAACCAATCCATATTCGCCAGCTAACTCTTGTTTTGCTTGTAGTGGTCTTTTCTAGGTTTCTTCTTCGTCTTCGAATTGGGATCCGCGCTCTGTGGCGCTGCACAGTCATCCGTTATGTTGATCGTGGGTAGAGCGATTGCCGGCCTGGGTTCTTCAGGTCTGATGAATGGCGCTTTGACAATTATAGCTGCGATTCTTCCACCGAATAGGCAGCCACAAGTCATGGGCATTAATGTCGGTCTGGGGCAGCTCGGCATCGCATGTGGTCCCCTCATTGGTGGAGCCTTCACTGAATATGTCTCATGGCGTTGGTGTATGTATTAATTCTTCCGACATTTCTCGTTACCTTATATATGATTCGTCCTGCATTTCCCCTGCGTCTAAATATCCAGCTTGCTCCTCGATTAGTTAACTGATCTTGTCACTTCTAGGTTTCTACATCAATCTCCCTATTGGTGCCGTTGTTGGATTGCTTCTTATTCTCCTGGATATCCCTGAGAGCACACCCAAGCCTCCAGTCATGGAAGTTTTTGGCACCGCGATAAATTCATTGGATCTTCCAGGATTCGCTCTCATTGCTCCAGCTGCTATCATGTTCTTCTTAGCGCTGCAATGGGGTGGCAACCAACATGCGTGGAATAGCTCTATTGTCATTGGGCTATTCTGTGGAGCTGCCGCTGTGTTTGCTTTGTTCCTACTCTGGGAGCATCATCGGGGTGACGAAGCTATGGTTCCGTTCGCTATGCTTAAGAAACGTATCATATGGTCTGCTTCAACGACCATGTTTTTCTTCATGGGTGTATTGTTTCTTGGGAACTTCTACCTACCAATCTACTTTCAGGCCGTCAAGGACGATTCCGCCCTCATGAGTGGGGTCCATCTTTTACCAACCATCTTAAGCCAGGTTTTATTTGCTATGACATCCGGTGTTCTGGGTAAGTCTGATCCATTCAGTGCAAACCCCCTCCCTGGTTTTTCCCGCATGTATTTTGAACTTCAGCTGACCTCACGCACCAATATAGTGCAGTCGCTTGGCTACTACCTCCCATGGGTCCTGAGTGGTACGGCCTTGACTACTATTGCCTACGGCCTTCTCTCACTCGTCGGTCCGGCGACTGCTGTCCATTCCTGGATCGGTTATCAAATTCTGTTTGGTATCGGCTGCGGTGCAGCAGCCACGGGTGTAAGTTTTCCCCTCCCTAGCTACTAGATTTCTAAACGGGCTATTACTATCCGTCATCTATCTTATTCCAAGCACACCTTCTAAATTTTATAATCTAGTCCTACATCGCAATTCAGAACCTGGTCCCAGCAGCACAGATTCCCATCGCCATGGCAATCCTGATATTTTCGCAAAATCTCGGCGCCGCCGTATTCCTAACCGCAGGCCAGACCATCTTCAGCAATACCCTACGCAAGGAAATTATTAAAAACGTACCAGGTGTCAACCCTGATTTCATTATTGCTGTGGGAGCTAGAGGGATCCGCAAGATAGTTGCAGGTCCGCAGCTAGCAGACGTTCTTAGAGCTTATAGCAAGAGTGTCGACAGCGTTATGTACCTCGGTGTCGGGATTGGCTTCGCAGCTTTTGTATTTGCTTGGGGACTAGGCTGGAAAGATATTCGGGAGGAGAAGAAGAAGCTTGAGATCATCAAATCTGAGACCGATGGTGGGAAAGTATCGAAGGGCTCAGATTGAACCCTTTTGGACCTGGCTGATTTAGTACCTGGAATATTCTCATTATTTTTCATTGCAGTATTGGTGAGGAGTCGAAAAGGGCCGTGAGTACGGCGGTTTCCTTCCTGCCTTCCTGAGATGTATTGGCTCTATTTATTTATATAATAATGTATTCTTTGAGGTGGTGAAGTATGATAAGCTTTTGATCGCTATATTTTCGAGGTGTACAGTGGAACAGCACGCTAAAAAATAATGCCAGAATGTGCTAATATTAATGCTGTATCGCTAAACTGTAGTAAATTTTGGCGCTCTTGGTGTGCGATATCGCTAAATGTCAAGGGAGTTCCGCCCCCCCAGAACCCTAAATTTAAAAGTTATAGTCACTAAAATATGGGGATTCCAGATTTGGCGAAGCATAAAGTACAGAGAGAATGTATAGCATTATATATAGTTAACTAGACATTAGGTAAAGAGTATTATTATGTATACAAGATAAAACGAACCATACCGATGGCTATAACAACACGACGACTTTCTGAGCCGATACGCCTTTCTGTTGAATATTCAGAGCCTCTTGAATTTTGTCCAGCCCTCTTCCCACTACTAGCGGCTCTGGTGCAGGCACAAACTGACGACTCGCCAGAGCGAGAGGCAAGAAATCTCGATACACTAGGCGGCTGACCACATTGTCCTCTTTACACAAGTCCTTGCCGTCGATGAACTTGGTAGTCACCCCTGTGAAATAAGACATGACCGCCGTTGACCCCATCCACCACATTGTAGATACGAAGAAGAATGCCGTTCCCACATACGTGGTGAACATTTGAGCAGGCAAAGGGAATCCTGCCAAGGCGATGAACTTCTTGCTGTTTCCATTACATCTGCGCAATACTTGGCTGCAGGCCTCAACAGAGCCATTTCCAATCGCGTACGCTCCGGCTAACGTTCTACCTTGAAGCTCGGCGACCATATCTTCAACGAGGCTCGAACTATGGTAATCGAATACCCGAGTAGCCCCCAGCTTTTTCACATAAGAGAAGTTCTTTGGAGACGCCGTCGAGTAAACTTGATAACCGGCAGACGCGGCAAGCTGCACAGCATTACTACCAACACTGGAAGCTCCACCCGTTATAATGATTGCCTTGCTATTGGCGGTCAGCGAGGGCGCCGGCACGAAGGGAGGGTCCAGTGCGAGAAAGTCTTCATGAAAAAGGCCATAGGCAGCAGTCGACAGCGTTAGCGGCAGCACACAAGCCTGCTCGTAAGAGATCCAGTCGGGAATGGCAGCTGCGAAGTATTCACGAATGATTGTGTATTGTTGGAAGCCTCCCTCAGTGGGGTTATTGGATGCGGGGGCGGTACTCATGGCATGGCCCAGCACACGATCTCCGACCTCGAAACGCTGCACGTCGACGCCAACCTCAACGACCTCCCCCGCGATGTCTCCTCCTAGGATGCAAGGATACCGGATATAGCTTAGCAGCGCGTCGCCGAGAAGCTGCTTAGCCCAGTCAACTGGATTGATTGCCACGGCGCCGTTCTTTACTACGATTTCCTTTGCTCCCGGAGGCGTGTAACGGGCCGGGCCGACTTCAAGGGGTTGGACACATTTTGCGGGCAGCCATGCGGCAGAGTTTTTGGGAGGCATAAGGGTGCGATGTGTGGCGAGGAGGATGTATGATACGAGATTCTAGGTCGTGGTTCGTTCCAACGTGACGAGATACGATACGTGTAGATAGCTGCCCGTGATGTTGATAAAGTGTGAAGAAAACTTGATCCCTCTCTGTTGTATCCCATTTTCGAAAAGGCCACTTCCGCGAATAATAGCGGTCCACGGGCCGACTACTGCCATAGCCAAGACGGAAATGGGGACTTTCGTGGATAATATCAGCCCATCGGTGTTGAGACCGAGAATAGGAAACGTGGGGTCAGGATGATAGGAATTCGGAATTCCGGTCCTGGTGGTCTGGAGTCACATGAAAATAGGTGCGGTCTGACCACTACAGGGCGACGAAGTGCAGAGACCTGCAGATGGTGCGGTTAGATTGTTGAGCCCTGCGAGGCAACCCCCTGTAACTAGGGTAGCACAGATAGTAAGTGCATCGTCTGGACCTGCTCCCGTAAGCTCACCTAGTCCTGCCCTAAGCAAGGGGAAGCTCGTAAATTTTTATTTTCAGCCGCTGCAACGAGGTCTTCGGTGGAAGCAGTGTAACCTTGCAGATCCCCGCTTCAACGTTTCTTTGATGCAGATTTGCGGCAACAGCCGGATAAATGACTCCTGCTAGAAGATGGCGTCGCATCATGGGAAGTTCCCTACAGATCGCATGGAGCCAGCGGCACAGAAGCGGTTTACGAAAAAGCGCTTGGATTATGCTTATCCCTAGTCAAATACCACAGGAGCTGCATGCATGACGTTGGAAGTCAATAAATGTCGTGAAAGGGTTCGAAACATTATATCTGTGCTCTGTTATTACATGCTTGATAGCCACGGTGCATAGGAAGTGTGTATACTAGGTGATAGACCATTCAAACACCTTCCCACACATACATCGAAGGACAGAGTAGATCATGGCAACTGGCCTTCGTCAGCAGCCAGGACTTGCTTGCAAGGAGTGTCGGAGACGAAAGGCACGATGTGATCGGGTACGGCCTCAATGTGGAACCTGTGCGGAGACGAATACCACATGTGTTGTTGTTGACAAGAGGCCTCAGAGGGGGCCAAAGAAAGGACAGCTCAAAGCATTGCGGACCCAAATTGGTGAGTTCTTTTTTCCGACTGTACGCGATGCAAGTCCCCGATCTGAGTAACCACGCCGGTAACATGACTGGCTTTCAATATGAAGTAATGATGTTAATGTAGTCACTTGCAGCAACCCTTGAGAGGCAGCTAGGCCACGTCGAATCCGACGTCTTGCAGGTTGATACCGGTACCACGGCATTGGAACAAGCAATATTTGATGAAGTGGAGCACAACATGAACCAGATGTCAAACACGTTCGACTGGGATGAGGAGCTTCCTGCTGCAGAACTGCCAGATTCCACATATGCAAGCTCTGATCTCTCTATAGGAGTATGCACAGAGTGGTACGACGGAGGTTTAGTGTCGCCCAGTAGTGTTAAGGCCTCGAGCAAGCAGTTCACGCCGAGTTCCCCTTCAGTTGGATTGATGGGGGTTGGAAGTGTTCAACTTGGAGATTTGGACGAACACGTCTCTGATCTGATGCGGGCGGATTTGTATGTATATGTTGATTTAAGCTCACACTAGCATATTTATCACTTGCCTTATTACCTTGGTGCGCCATTTTCTTCCAAAGCTAACTACACCATTCGCAGAGATCAGTTATATTTCGATAGAGTTCACGCCGTTCTACCGATAATACATAAACGGCGTTACTTTGGATGGGCTGGACAAGAAAACCCCCCACCAGCTCGTGCTTGCTTGCGCTCGGCAATGTGGACCATAGCAGGGACAGTCTCTGCTCAGTTCCGGAATCTCAGCGACACGCTCTACGCAGAGACGCGCCGGATGCTAGAGAATTTGGAAGCGAGCGATCACCGCTTACCAGGTAATATTCAGTTGGAGCAGATTCAGGCTTGGCTGCTGCTGGCCCATTACGAGTTCCTGCGCATGAACGAGCATCAGGCCATGATCACTGCTGGACGCGTTTTCCGCCGTAGGTGAACACCGGGAGAGAAATTTCATATTCCAGACTGGTTTATGGGTCAAAATCGAATAACAATCTTGCCCCGTGGCGCTTGATTAGTTGCCATACTACTCACGAATCATATCCCAAGTTCAAACCCATTCAAAGTGTATATTTGCTGACTGTTCGCCCTTACAGTGGTGCAACTTTCCCGGCTATACGACGTTGACACGCCGCACTCGTCACCTGTAGACTTCACAGGAGGTTCTCCTGATTCTGCTCTTGTGTCAGATGAGAGCTTTGCGGAAGCCGAGGAAAAGAGGCGGGCATTTTGGTTAGCCTTTGCTTTCGATCGATTCCTCAGTACACGTAACGAATGGCCCTTGACATTACATGAGGAAATGGTGCGTATTCCAACAAAATCCGTTCTTCAAACCGAAGAGGCTGATCTGATTGGGTTTTCTCCAGATTTGCACGCGTCTCCCGGCACCAGAGACGAATTTTCAGAACAGTCAATCAGTCCTGATAGAATTTTTACCCGATGCCATGGCCAACAGTGGCCAGAGCACGCTTTCGCCATTTGCGGAATGCATTATTTTGGCGACACTTTACGGACGCTGCATGACACACCGGCGGCTATCACTAGCTGCTGCTCCTTCTAACAAGGAAGCAGTTGAGTTCTGGACGCGGCACGAGCAGCTTGCCGCCGCTGTGGAGAAGCGGACACAGCTTCTTCTACAAAGCTCTCCCGCTACGTCGGCGCTCGTGGAACGCGACCCTATGCTGGCGTTCCTTCACATGCTGGCCCAAAGCGTTGTCGTTTATCTCAGCAATACGACCTCGTCTATTCCGTGGCAAACTGTAGAGCATCAGCTTATGACAATCATGTACGAACAGCGTGCGTACCAAGCCGCCAGCGCTATGTCTCAACTGGCCAAAGCAGTACCTCGACTCAGCTGCTTCAAGGTAAATACATCCTTCGCTTTTCTAGTTTCAGCAGATCTTGCGACCGAAATTTAAATTAGACTTAGCAATATATACTTATCTACAGCTTTCCACAGGTACATCCGTTCTTGCCGAATGCGCTCTCACGTGCCGCTACTTTCCTTATGGCATATGCTAAAACTCCGGACGCAAATCCTAACGAGGACCTGGGCGACGATGTTCAACCGTTAATTGATGCATTAAGAAATCTGAAGGATGTCAACATCCTAGCACGAGAGCTCCTATATAAACTGGAACCAGCGGGACCTATATCGCGTCGGGACTTCCTCGCATCATATTAAAGGGCTTACAAACACCTTTGAGCGGGGCAAAACTCATCCTACAACCCCGCTCTGAGTGATTTCCCTCAATAGGGTTCACTGACAGAATGACAGGGATAAACAAGACTTGGAGAACGAGTACCATTGTACATATAACGACTGAAGAAATGAAAGAAGAATTTGATTTTGAGAATCTAGAAAATGTCAAGACGTGAATCTTGAATACCCACCAGCTTTAAGTCTTTATATTCTGGTTACTATGTCATTCGTCACAGCAGCACTTCCTTTTTGCAACAGGACTCTGATCTATTCCTCGACCGAAGCTCGCAAACCGAAGAGTCCCAGCTGACAGGATTCCTGACGCACGTCCGGATTTCAGTTATCCGTCACGGATTTTGGGGGCGGTTTGCCGTTGGACTTCGGTTCCTCCCCTGTCCGGATTTCGGGGTCCCCCCCCCCCCCCCCCCCCCCCCCCCCCTCCCCCCCGCGTGGTCCGCACAACACCCAAAAAAACGAATCTCACTACGCACTTTTTTCTATTTTTGTATTACATTTTATCAGTTTGTTCTTCACACAG
>Ga0182030_10014750_pt1 | contig 15386 bp, 17 predicted proteins | sample 812S3MmetaG_FD_121299 | JGI IMG/M metagenome (GOLD analysis project Ga0182030, IMG submission 121299) | Permafrost microbial communities from Stordalen Mire, Sweden - 812S3M metaG (Illumina Assembly) | ecosystem: Environmental > Terrestrial > Soil > Wetlands > Permafrost | place: Sweden... | reverse complement strand
CTGTTAAAGATTTATAAAAATAAGAGGGAAGTATCTATGGATTTATCAGTTAGAAATGGCCAACAACACAACGCAGCAACCGCTACACCAACTAGTAATACCTCAATCGATGCATCACCTAGGGGCAAATCGGGTAGAAATGGTAGATTATTTGAGAGTAACAAATTAATCCGTGTTCTATACGTAGTTCTACTTGCCGGAATAGCTGTATTACTTATTGCTATATCCTTCTCTTTCGTTTTCGGTACCAACACAGAGTCAAAATATCTCAACACTAAGGATTTCCAAGCTGTCGACATTAGCGTCGGTGGATCAACTACCGGTGACCAAATTTACTTTGGTAACGTCAAGTCTATAAACAGTAATTACATAGTACTTAATAACGTCTACTACATCCCAACTAGCACAACTAGTTCTTCAAATGTAACCCTCGAACCATTGGTCTGTCAGATTGACGAACCATTCGATCAAATGGTTATCAACCGAACTAGTGTTAACTGGTGGGAGAACCTCCAACCTGCAAGCAAAGTGTCAACTTCGATTGCCTCATACGAGAAGAGTAATCCAAAGGGCCCAACCTGCCCTAAGTCTTCAACAGCTAGCTAACGCACTTCTTAACCCTAGTTTGTTTAAGATAATATCCTAGTGAGAGCTGTGCCTGATAAGTCGTCTCAGAGCGACATCAACTATAAAGGTTGCCCCTAGTACGATAGAGACTAGTAATGACCAACCAGCCAAGTCTGGCGACCAACGTGGGCTCAAGAAGCTAAATTCATAGAGGCTAGCTGGAATAGTTTGGACAACGACACCGTGGCTAGTAATATATTGTTCAATACAACTTACTCGGTAACGGCCAGAGAAACCATTAGGTATTGCCTGCTGACAGTAATCTTCAGCGTTGGTATAAAGTGCCTGATTGGTGTTACTGGCACTTTGGGTATTAGCTGCTTCTAGTCTAGTGTAGGTATACTCGAGCTGGATTGGCGGATAAGGCGCATTTGGCCCGCTTGCTAGGTTTGTGTTCATGTTAGTGGTAACAAACGCTTGTAAGGCCTCAAGCGCAGCGCTAACGTCGGTATTATTCTTGTCGGCCGAGTAGACAGCGTCACGCAGCTTTACCATCTGTAAATTATTTTGCCTTAGAGAGTAAATACTGACAGTTGTCGTGATTATTAGCAGAACAAAAATATACCAGGGCTTAATTAGGCGAATTTTTGTCCATATATGATGCAGTTTTCGTTTGTCCATAGCTAACGCTTATAGTTTACAACATAGACATAATTAAAACTTGATCAGCGCGTAATGATACTTGATACTTATAGGCATGCATATATACTTTAGCGGAATCGGTGGTGCTGGGATTGGGCCTCTAGCCCAAGTTGCTCTGCAGGCTGGGCACCAAGTCTCTGGCTCAGATAAGCAAATGTCACAGTACATCGAGTACTTAAAGAAACATGGCATCAAAGATATAACAATTGGCCAGACCCAGAAAGAGATAGCCACTGTACACGAGAAAAACCCAATTGATTGGTTTGTCTATAGTTCAGCCTTAACCCTAGAGAATCCTGATGCCTCGGAGCTAAAATATTGTAAGAAACAAAAGATAAAGACCTCCAAGCGTGATGAATTTTTAAACAGCCTTATTAAAGAAAATGACCTAAAGCTTATAGCCATTGCCGGCACTCACGGTAAAACCACCACGACTGCCCTGGTTGTTTGGCTATTTACCGAGCTTCGGATACCGATCAGTTACATTTTGCCGGCTAAGGTTAGTTTTGGTGATATGGGAAGGTTTGAGCAGTCGGCTGATTACTTTGTTTATGAGGCCGATGAATTTGATCATAACTTTTTATCTTTCACTCCATATTTAAGTCTAATAACCGGCGTAAGCTGGGATCACCATGAAATTTTCCCAACTCGGGAGAACTATAAGGAAGCTTTCAGGGAATTTATTAGCCAATCAAATCGAACCCTTATATGGGGCGATGATTATGACTACTTAGGCCTAGATGGGACTCCGGCTAACTTGCTTGTCCAAAACGCCGATAACCCACTGATTGCTACTTTGGCCCTAAAGGGAAGATTTAACCGCCTAGATGCCTGGTTAGCCCTGACGGCCGTCCACCGCGTGACTAATGAGCCACTGGCTAAACTAATTAGCATTGTTAATCGTTTCCCCGGCCTGTCGCGCCGAATGGAGGCTATAGCGCCAAATCTCTACAGCGATTACGCCCATACGCCCGAGAAAATACGCGGCGCTATGAGTGTCGCCAGCGAACTCGCCGCCGAGCATAATCAAAATGTTGTTGTTGTCTATGAGCCCTTAACTAATCGCCGACAACACTTTATGATTGATGACTATAAGGATTGTTTTGCTGGAGCGTCAATTGTTTATTGGCTGCCTAGTTATAAGGCTAGAGAGGATCCTCGGCAACGGATAATTGAACCGGCTGAACTAATTGAGCGTTTGAGCGACCCTGGGCTCGCTAAGCCAGCTCAAAGAGACAAGAAGTTGAAGAACTTAATAGAAGAACATCTTAAAAATAACGATATGGTTATTGCCATGAATGGCAGTGGTGGTGGTGATGGTTTAGATGAATGGCTGAGACGCGAGTTTAGATAAAAAGAGCCAGAAAAATAGCCAGAACTATAACTGTTAATATCGTCCAAAGTAGTGGGTCAACACTGCTGTGGCTTGGGCCACTATTAAAGTCAATTTGGCTATGTGATGTAGTTCGTGGCGTAGTAGGAGCGGCTTGAGCACCACTTAAAATTGCAGCGTCCCTGTCATTTAGGTTATTGAATATTGGAGAACTGACAGCTAGTTGTCCGCTGGCCGAGGCAACCCCATCATCAGTATGAAAAGCATTGGCTTCGGTCTTTTGTTCGTTTTGAAAGGCCTCGCCGTAACTAAAGGTAGGTTCCTCGACTGCCTTGCCGGTCTTATTATCAACTTCTATATTGTGCCAGGCACTCTGCTCAATATGGTGGTCTCTGGCTGGTTGCAAACGGTCCATGATATCTTGGGCCTCTTTTGGCAGTTCCGACCTATAAGATGGTGCAACAGCGGTTTGGGCATGTTCTTTAGTGATAGATGCAACTGCTTGGCTATGTAAAAGGGCTTCGGCGGCCAGAGCTGGGTCTACCGACTGCGGCACAGGCACGGCTTCTGCTACCATCGGCTCAGCCACTTCAGGAACCCTGTCTTCGACCGTAGCGACTTTCGGTTGTTGAGGCTTAGCTTCTTGTCTTTTTTCGTGCCATGGCTCCCACAGCGGGTCTGATTTATTGTCTATTTGTATACCTTCCTGTATTTGCTCAGCATCAACATGTAGATGGATTTCTTTATCTGGGGCACCATCAAATCTAAAGACTCCTTCGTTAATAGCCCTGCTGGGTTCGCTGTGATGGTCTTTTTCTGCAAGAGTCTTCTCCCAATCGCCACGCAGTGATTTTTGGTTTGACTCCCCTTCATTAAGCGGTAATTTGATCTTACTCTTCCCGTGGTGCTTGGTCGGATGTTTTTTGTTTACATGATCCAGCCGCAGTACATCACTATCTGATTCGGCTGGTTGTTTAAGCTCCATGAGGTCTCGACTATCTAATTTAAGCAATTATACCAGATAATCTAAGAATCGGCAATTGACTATAGCTTCGAAAAGATTCATATTTTATGAAATAATATTATGACAGATTAGAGTATTATTATGATTATGAAGAAATTTTTGATTGGTCTTATGATCGTTGTAGTTGTAGCTGTGGCGGCCTATTTTGGTTATAAACATTTCCACCATAACCCACCAGCTAAAGCTGTTAGCACTACACAAACTACCACTAAAGCTAAGTCTACCGCTACTCCTATGCCCTCGTATTATGTCGGAGACACCCAAAAAGAAGGTAGTCTAGCAATTAAACTTGACAGTACTTCTGGCGGGACATCGATGGCAGAATTGCCAGCTAATACTAGAGTATTTAGCGTAAATATAACTGTTACGAACAACGACCCAATCACCTACGTCTCGCCTGACGCCTTCGTCAACGAATCGTCTGTTTATACCCAGGTGGGCTCCGATACATCGACTGGGCAATATATCAAGGCCTACACAACGCCCTGTTTTGGAGGCGGGGACGCTACAGTTCCGGCTAACCAATCGCTTAGTGGTTGTGTGCAGTTTATCGTACCGACTAACGCTTCTGTTGATACTTACCTTTACAATAACTTGAAGTGGTATCTCTAGGGTTAAAGATTAACGGTTGTCGCCAGCACCTTTAATGACCTCACGTTTTTGTCTATCTTTTAGCTTCGAAACATTTAGTTCAATGACTTCGCTGAGCTTTAATCCAAGACTATCGGCAAAAACAGATAAGTACCAGATGACGTCACCTAATTCTTTCTTTAGATCCTCGCGGTTTTGGTCTGTAATGTTACCAGAATTATAAGCTACAATTTTTTTCCACTTTTCAATAACTTCACCGGCCTCGCCACTTATACCCATGGCCCAAATTGTTTGTTCCATGAGGCTATCTTTATACTTTGGATCAGTCAAGGCGGTTGAAAGAGCCTGTTGTTGGTACTCATCAAAAGTCATAGTTTATTAACTAGTAGCTACTTATTTTTTAGTGGCTGCCCAGATTACTAATATGGCAACTATGACTGCCAAAACTACTACGGCAATCATAGCTCCCTTTGGTAATTTCATTTTAGCCTTAGGCGCTACTGGTGACACTGGCATTGGTGCCGGTGATGGGGTATCGCTAGCCATGGGTTGAGAGGCCATGGGGTCGGCGGTTATTGATGGCACAGCCGCTGCAGCTGATTGGTCTAGTGGTGGCGTAGTTGCTTCTGGCGCAAAAGATGGCGCTGAAGAAGTTACCTCTGGGCTCGGTGGTGGTGGCATCATTGGCTCAGGTTGGCTAGAATTCGTAGGTTGTTGATTTGGTTCCATATAGTCTCCGATTTACTTATATTTCTATAAATAATATAGCATAAGCTTTAGTATCTTGCCCTAATAAAGTTTAACTGTGGTTTTTTCACGACTGTTGTAAAAATGTTGTTGCAAAATTAGCCTAAAATCGCATAATCACTTGACAAGCACAAGCGTCTGGTACTAACCTGCTATTATGGCAATTTTAATGTAAGGGTTTTTCATCTTGAAACTCTCATAGGTTTTAAGATAATAATTGTTTGCGCTAACTTTGCCAGGGCAAACAAAGATAAAATTACCTCCCGTAATAAAATAATGCGGGAGGTTTTATATTTTTAACACCGTAAATATACAACTATTGTAATTTACCTAAGAACAATAAACTTGTTCACGGATGGGCTAAAACCAAAACCTAATCTTACTGCTTAGGGAGTCAATCGGTTGATATCTCTTGGGAAAAGAATCGCTTCTTTTACGTTATCCAGTCCAATAATCTTTTCAGTTAGTCGATCAATGCCAAAGCCGAAGCCGCCGTGTGGAGGAAGGCCGTGTTTAAAGGCGCTAACGTAGGCACTGAAGCCCGGATTATCGGGATCAATGCCGGCTTTCTTCATTTGTTCAACTAGCTCTTTGTAGCGATGCTCACGCTGTGGGACAGTGGCTATCTCAACGCCACGGAATAATAGGTCAGCAGAGCGGGCGGTGCCCTCTTCGCCTTTCATGTGGTAAAACTTCATCTTACTTTCCGGCAAGCCGGTGGCAAAAACTGCCTCACAACCGTCATTTTTTCTAGAATATTCGCAGATCCACTTTTCTTCATCGGGTGTCAGGTCGACTTCCTTAGAAGTGTCTTTACCGGTTTCCATTTGGTACATCTCATGGATCTGTTTCATGGAATAACGTGGGAAGTCAGCCTTTAGGGCAAGTTCTGGAGCCTTAAGACTCTTTAGATCGCTGTCATGTTCTTTGTATAACCTTGAGATGACTGTAAAAACAAGCTTCTGGATAAAATCTAGAACTTCACTATGATCTTTTATGAAACCTAGCTCGACATCAAGCATAGTGACCTCAGAAACGTGACGAGTTGTGGCGCTTAGCTCAGCTCTAAAAGCCGGGGCTATCTCAAAAACACGTTCAAAAACTCCAACCATAATTTGTTTATAAAGCTGTGGGCTCTGGGCCAGAGTGGCTTCTTTACCAAAATAGTCGAGCTTGAATACCTCGGCTCCGCCTTCGGCGGCTCCGGCTACAAGTTTAGGGGTGTTGATTTCCACAAAGTCCTCTTGGTAAAGAAAATCCCTGATATAGCGCAGTAGTTCGCTGCGTAATTTAAAAATTGTGGCTTCGTCAATGTTCCGAAGACCAATAGCTCGGTAATCAAAAAGAGTGTCTAGGTTATCTGATTTATGGCTAAGGGGTTTATCTATCTCTATTGGGGGTTCTTCGCTTACGGCTACTAAAACTTCAATATTTACATCGTGTAGCTCAGCTTGACCCGGAGCCCTTGGCTCTTCGGTTGCTAGACCTGTAATCCTAAGGATGGTTCCGCTCTGTAAGCCGCGTAGTTTTTCAACTTCGTTCTTATCTTTAACAACAGCTTGAATTAGCCCACTACGGTCACGGATATTGATAAATGTTAGGCCGCCAAGTAAACGTTTCTTGTGCAGCCAACCCTCAACCATGACCTTACTGCCACTGTGTTTTTTTAGATCTCTAGCTAAAACTCGCTCCATATAACCTATTCTACCACCTCTTTATCTTCAGATGTGGGGATATCGTCCGTCTCTCCATGTTCAGGCTTAGTCTTAGAACTAGCTACTGCCACTAAATCTTCATAGTTATCAAACTCATCGGTGATTTCTTCTCCTAGAATCTCAGAAACTACGTTTTCAATACTAACTACACCTACAAATTCTTCAAATTTATTAACCACTATAAACAAATGATGGTGGGTTTTTAGGAAGGCTTTAAAAACTTTAAGTAGGTTAAAGTCTTCATGAACGTAGTAAACGGCTGGCCTCATTACCTGTTTAACTAATTGGTCAGTTTTAGCCTGGTCAATAAGATCACCAATGAACAGGGTGCCAACTATATTGTCTTTTTTGGATTCATAGACCGGGAAAAAACTTAGTCCGCTCTTGTGTAGCTCGTCGATTAAAACCGGACTGATGTGGTCGCTGATATTAACCGTATGAACTTTTTGCCTTGGGATTAAGATATCGCTAACTAGCCTATCGCCGAAGTTTAAAACCGATTGGGCCATATTAAGCTCAATTGTTGGGATTCGACTGTCTGGTTGGTCTTTTTGCCACTGCAGTAACTCAATTAAATCAGTATTGTCATATAAGCCGGTATGCCCGTATGGAGCTGACTGGTCATGTATGAGGTGGCTAAGTTTTTCGAATATTGGGTGAGTATAGCTTAATGTCCAAGCTAGCGGCCGAGCAAACCAAACCGCTAAGAATCGTCCAAAAGAACTTGACCTAGACGAGGGTAACCAAAGAAATGCTAGCCAAAGCAGAAAAACACTTACAAAGAACGCAAACCAGCTGCTAAGTTGTCCGGCAAGTAATATAAAGCTGCCGGCGGCAGAGATTACGGTAATAATGATTAACAAATTCTGAAGGCTCGACCCATAGGCACTAACCTTATAGAGCGTTGTTTCTGGTTGTTTATGAAGCCTGGCTTTACGCCTAAGCTCTTTAATTGGTAGCTGGTGGTAAGTTTTATTTAAAACGATAGCCAGCAGCATAATAATTGCCAATATTACAGCAAAAACGAAGTTAGTCATGTAACAATCTTAACGTGCGCTAGTCCTGATTACAAAACAATCGCTATGATATACTATTTTAAGTTATTAAGGAGAAAGTCTAGTGGATAAACGATTTTGGGTCATCCTAATTGTGATAGTTTTGGTCTTTGGTGGAATATTTATTGATTCCAACAATGGTAAAAACGGTAATTCGAACTCATCCACGACTAGTACCCCCACAAACCATCTTGAGGGTCAGGATAAAGATAAAGTAACCCTAGTTGAATACGGCGACTATCAATGTCCTTACTGCGGCGAATACGCACCGGTGGTTAGTCAAATAGCTACGGCCTACGCTCCCTATATCACTTTCCAGTTTAGAAACCTTCCCCTAACCTCACTTCACCCTAATGCCTTCGCCGGTGCCCGGGCAGCTGAAGCAGCTAGTTTAATGGGTAAGTTTTGGCAGATGCATGATATTTTGTACCAAGAAAATGGTGATTATTACGCTTCTAACGAAACAGCTGCCAGTTGGATTAGTAGTACCAGCCCCTTAACCTACTTTGACGCCTTCGCCAAACAACTTGATTTAAACGTTAATACCTTTAATACCGATTATGCCTCGAGTGCGGTCAATAATTCCATCAATTCCGATGTTGCTGCCTTCGCTAAGACTGGTGCTGAGGAAGCCACTCCGACTTTTTTCTTAAACGGTAAGCAAATCCAACCAGCTGATGCTTTTAGCGATTTTCAGACTGATATAAATGCCGCTATAAAAGCTGCTGGTTTTTCGGTTCCTGTAGTTACTGCTCCATCTAGCTAAGGTTAGGTATCTATTCTTGGTATAAAAAGTGCTTCTACTGCTACAATTAAAATAAGCGGTATCAAACAAACATGAACACCGACACAATTTTTACCCAACTTAGCCTAGTTATTGCTCTTGCTACCGGTATTGCCCTGATTATGAGGTTGATCCGTCAACCGTTAATAATTGGGCACATAATTACCGGTATTATTGTTGGCCCCCTAATTCTTAACCTGATAAAGACGCCTCAGACAATAACCACCTTTAGCGATATTGGTATTGCCCTGTTGCTTTTTATTATAGGTCTTGGCCTTAACCCTCGGGTCATTAAAGAAGTTGGTAAAACTGTTGCCGTAATCGGACTAGTCCAAGTCGGGCTAACGGCGGCTCTAGGTTGGGCCGGAGCGGTACTTCTAGGTATCAAAGATCAAGAAGCCTTATTGCTCGGCGTTGCCCTGTCGTTTAGCTCAACAATTATTATTTTGAAGTTACTTAGTGATAAGAAAGAGCAGTCTCGTTTATACGGCAAGTTGGCTGTCGGCCTATTATTAGTTCAAGACATAGTGGCTATGGCCGCCCTGCTCTGGGTAAGTGGGCTTAGTAGTAATAATAGTTTTCCGCTGCATCACCTGATAGTGCTAGGTATTAAGGGCGGCTTAGTAATTCTAGCGATGTTTATTATTGGCTGGGGCATACTGCCAAAAATTACCAAATTTATATCGTCGAATCAGGAGTTGTTGTTCCTGTTTGCAATTGGTTACGGCTTCGGTGGGGCGGCTTTATTTGCCAAGATTGGTGGCAGCCTAGAGGTTGGAGCTTTACTAGCCGGTATTTCGCTAGCATCACTACCCTATACCCAGGAGATGAGTGCCCGTCTTCGCCCCTTACGTGATTTCTTTGTAGTAGTCTTCTTTATTGCGCTGGGTACAAGGCTAGTCTTCAGCAACATAGCTCATATGCTGCCAATCATTATATTTGGAATCATTGCGGCAATTATTGTAAAGCCGCTAATTGTTCTGGCGCTCCTCGGGATTATGGGTTACACCAAGCGGACCAGCTTTAAAACAGCTATTACGACCGGTCAAATTAGTGAGTTCTCTTTAGTGCTGGTCATACTAGCTAATAAACAGGGCATATTTTCTACCGACTTAGTTAGTAGCGTGACTTTAATCGCTCTTATCTCTATTGCTATATCAACCTACTTAACTATCTATAACGAACAAATCTACCACGCCCTATCTCGGTTCTTAAATGTCTTTGAGCACCCCCGTGGTCATTTTGAACGGGAGCTCACCTATCAAAATGAGATGATTCTGTTTGGTTATCAGCATGGTGGCCACGAATTCGTAAAACTATTTAAGAGTTTAAAGAAACCTTACGTAATTGTCGATTATGACCCAGAGGTTATTGAGCTACTAGAACAACAAAAATTCCCGACTATCTTTGGTGATGTTAATGATATTGAGCTGCTAGAAGAGGCTGGCCTTGATAAAGCTAAGTTGATTGTCAGCACAATTAGTGATTATCAGACTGATTTATTCATCCTTGAGCTGCTTAATAAGGTTAACCCGGGCGCAGTATCGATTATTCACTCCGACAGCATTGAGCACGCCCTAGAGCTATACGAGCAGGGTGCTAGCTACGTTATATTGCCTCACTTCGTGGGCAGTCAGCAGATTAGCGCCTTTATAAAGAAAAATGGCCTGAGCAAAAAGGAATTTAAACACTACCGTGAAAAACATTTAGCCTATTTGAAGCAAAATTATCCCTTGTTAACCGAAACATAAAGCCACTGATTTTTGACATAACGGTAGACGCTAGGTAAGAGGCCATTTGCGGCCGTGTTATCACGCAGTGCCTGACGGATTTTGGAAGATGAGATAGCCTTATTAGGTGTTGAAATAATGGTAATTTCCTTGGGTTTAGATGGTAAAGATACCAGACTTAGCTCTAGAGACTTTAGATCGTCCTCGTCACGCAGCGCAACAATTAGGTTGCCAGCTTTAAAGTAGCGCTCAATAGACTTCTCTGCCCAACTAGCCCGGTTCATATCTTTAACGTTATTTGAGCCCATTAAGAAATACAGTTGGCTTTTGGGGAATTTTTTTCGTAACTGCGGCAAAGTACGAGTAACGTTAAAAAACATATCTGGTAGTTCCAGCAGTTCTAATTTATCGTAGGGCTTTATGGCCTGGGTTATCATAGCCGTTCGGTGGCCAAAGTGCTCGACTCCCTGCTTGTGGGGCGGCCGGCGTTCTGGCAAAAATATAACCTTATCTAACTTTGCCTGCTTTATAGCTTCAAGTGCAAAGAAGATGTGGCCAGCATGGACTGGGTCAAAGGTGCCGGCGAATATGCCAATTCTTGGTTTAGTCATTACTTATCTCCATCGGTGAGCCTTCACAGCATTTAGTAATCATGTGGCATGATGGGCAGGCAAAGTGACCATGAACTGGCTCCAAGGGATAAAAGCCGCAGCTATCACAAAATAAGGCTTCAGATTTATCTTTGACTAATTCTAGGTATGGATCAAAGTCATCTATCATAGCCTCTTATTATATAGATTATCTGGTTACTTAGACACTTTAGTTATAAAGCTCTGAAGCTATCTAAAGCGTTATATAAAATTGTTTCATCAGGAACAATATTTCGATCCGAGAAGAGAAAGAAATAAGTATGGGTGCCCTTTGTTGGGCCGGTAATAGTTGTGGTGTTAATTGGTGAGCCAACCGTTCCGGTGCCAATCTGATTATCGGTAAATCTAGCCAGATCACATATAAAGTTAACGTCGTCCCATTCCGATTGTTTCGGTGGCAAGGTTTCAGCCAAAAGATCGTTCTGAGTCCCACCGGGAGTAAAGTTTGAACAGTTCTCCGATAGAGTGCCAACTGTTATACGGTTACCGTCTGGTTGGATGGGTAACTCAGCGTTAACATTGAGAGTCGTAGGTGGAGTGTCAATATATATCTGCAAGATGCGGTCATTGTAGTTCTTGGCCGTAGCTTGCCAGGTAATAGAGTGATCCTCTGGAACGTCAACTGAAGCGACCTGTATCCAGTCCGATGGTAGCTGAAAGGTAAAGGTTGGCTCTTTTATGGTAATTACTGGTGTGGTTGTTACTAACTGCGGCACACTAACCGCTTTACCGTTTACGACTTTATGTTTTGGTTGAAAATGACTAAAGAGAATAAATAGTCCGACTAAGACTCCGGCAACAACAACAACTACTTCAATGGCTCTTAATAAAAAATGGCCAAACCCCCGGCGCTTACGAGTACTGTACTGATAGGTAGCTTTCATGTTTTTTGGGTTCGTTTACGTAAGTCACTTAGCCTTGGCAAGAAACTCTGGGATGCTCCGTCTAAACCAAGAACTTTTAGTGCTCCAACAAGCACGTAGAGCTGATCAATTTCAGAGGGCGTAGGGCTAGCCGACTTTTCGGCTTGATCGAAAAAATAGTTAACTTTTTCAATAATCCAGCGCTCCTCACCGGGTTTTACTTGGTTAGTTACTATTTTAGAAGCTGACTCACTGTCCGTAGTTACAGCCAGAGACCGGGCACTACGATCACGTTTTACTAGGTGGCCCCGTGTAATAAGATTGTTAACATGCAGTGCAACCGTTGCCACAGAATTATAGTTTAGGCCGGCCATAATCTCTCTATAACTGGGGCTATAGCCATGTTCAGACACGAAAGCTTCAATGTAGATAAGAAGTTCTTTTTGTTTTTTTGTTGGTAGAACTGTTTGCTTTTCGTTCATAAAATCATTATATCGCAGTTTTTAGCTCAAAGTGTTAATAGCTGCGAATTTTGCCTCAGTTAATGCTACAATCAGTGGTAGCTTATGAGGATATTTCTTGAAAAATAATACTTCAATCGTCTATAACATATTTCTAGTCATCGGTGACTTTATAGCCCTAGTCCTAGCTTTTGGGGCAGCTTACTTTATAAGGTCTCATTTTTATACGGTAGCCGTGGCTCACCCAATCCATGCTTCAACCTATATCGGAGTTTTCCTTAGCCTCTTGCCTTTTTGGATCATTATTTTTGCACTTATTGGTTTATATAACCAATATATTTACGAGAAACGTTTTCAAGAATTGGGGCTACTATTAGTCGGATCATTTTTGGGGCTTTTATTTGTAGTATTTTGGAACTTTCTTTCACTAAACCCGATATTTCCAGCTAAGTTAGTCCCAATTTATGGCTTTATACTCAGTTTTATACTTCTAGTCGTCTTTCGTAACTTTATCCGCTATGTAAGGACTAAACTCTATAGCCGCGGAATTGGGATCAATAAGGTGTTGCTTATTGGTAATACTGAAATGACCCGGGAATTAGTTGAGTCCCTCGGAGATTATAAAACAACAGGCTATAAAATTGTTGGAGTTGTTGGCGGCAAAGAGCAGCTTCCAAAACTGGATCATATAAGTTTCTTCAGTGATTTTGACGAAGTAATTAGTCACGGGAAGCTGGTCTTTAGCGCGATAATTCAGACCGAGCTCTATGCCAATGATCAACGGAATCACGAGATATTAGAGTACGCCCAGACTCACCATGTAGCTTACCGGTTCGTGCCCGGCAACAGTGAATTATTTGTTGGTAATATTGACGTCGAGTTATTTAGAAATTCTGTGCCGGTTATTGCCATCCACCAAACGGCTTTAATTGGCTGGGGCCGAATTTTAAAACGACTATTTGATTTATTCTTTGGCATTATCCTATTAATTATTACTTCGCCTCTTATTGTCCTGGTCTTTATTGCTGAAATTTTCAGCGGCGGTAATGTCTTTTTCCGGCAAGAACGTCTAACCCGCTTTAATACGCCTTTCCGTGTCTTTAAATTTAGAACTTTAAAGAAATCATCGAATAATATGTCACCGGAAGAAGCCTTCGCTAAAATGGGCAAACCGGAGCTTATTAAGGTCTACCGGGATAACGGTGATCAAGTAGCCAATGATCCACGCGTTTCTAAACTAGGTAAGCTCCTGAGGCGGACTAGTTTAGATGAATTACCCCAGTTATTTAATGTTATTAAAGGCGATATTAGTCTGGTTGGACCTCGGCCACTAGTACCGTCTGAACTATCACTATATGAAAAACGTCATGCAATTTTAAGCGTTAAGTCTGGTTTAACTGGTCTGGCTCAAGTTTCTGGCCGAAGGAGCATAAACTTTGAAGAGCGCCGGACGCTTGACCTGTATTATGTCCAGAACTGGACTTTTTGGTTAGATCTAGTAATCCTGGCTAAAACCGTTCGGGTAATTCTAAATGGCAGCTAATATGGAGGGATCATCTAAAAAAAAGATGGCCATTGTCTGTGATTGGTTAGTTGGTATTGGTGGAGCTGAGCGAATTATTTATGAACTCCATAAACTTTTCCCAGATGCCCCTATCTATACGTCACAATATAATCCAGAGAAGATCAGTTGGTTTAATGAGGCCGAAGTTCATACTGGTTGGCTTAATAAGCTCCCCTCGGCCTTAAAAAAATTTCTGCCGGTTCTAAGGGCTTGGTATTTTAGTCATTTAGACCTTAGTGATTACGATATTGTAATTTCAGTTAGTAGCGCCGAGGCTAAAAGTATCAAAACCGGCGAGTCAACTATTCACATTGCTTATATCAATTCCCCAACTCACTATTACTGGATCCGCTATGATGAATACTTATCTCACCCAGGCTTTCCTAAGGGCCTTAACTGGTTAGGCTACCTTGGCCTTAGGGTACTAGTAAAGCCTATGCGCATGTGGGACTTTCGAGCAGCCCAGAAACCTGATTATTTAATTGGTAACTCTACGCACATTCAGGCCATGATAAAAAAATACTATAAAAGAGAGTCAACTGTAGTCTTTCCCCCGGTTGATGTCGACCGCTTCAAACTACCGGCTGAGCCGCCTCTACGGCACGGTTTCGTAGCCGCTGGTCGCCAGACGCCCTATAAGCGCATAGACCTAGCCGTAGCCGCCTGCACGAAGCTAAACGTGCCTCTAGTTGTAATTGGTACCGGTCCAGAGCACCGGAAACTTGAGCGTATGGCTGGACGGAGTGTTATCTTCTTAAGTAATGTGACTGATGAGGAAATGGTTAATCACTTTCAAACGGCAACGGCGTTATTATTTCCAACCAACATAGAAGACTTCGGAGTTACTGGTGTTGAAGCCATGGCGGCTGGCACGCCAGTTATCGCCTATAACGAGGGTGGTCCACTCGATTATGTTGTTCCTGGGAAGACCGGCTTATTCTTTGACAAGCAAGACGTTAAGAGTCTTATAAAGACAATCGAGGGCTTTGAGCCCAGCCAATATGACAGTCAGAAAATTACCGAATCAGTCAAACGTTTCTCGGTTAAAGAATTTAGACAAAGTATGCTTGATTTTATTCGCATACATGATATAATATAAGCAATTAAGGAGCTTAAATTTATACATGTGTGGCATTGTCGGATCAATCGGTAAAAAACAAGCTTATCCAATTGTTATTGATGGCTTAAGGGCCCTAGAATACCGTGGTTATGATTCAGCTGGTGTAGCTCTACTGGTTGGAAACAATAAAGCCCGTTTATTTAAGCAAATTGGTGGCGTTGATAACGTTGCTAAGTTAATAGACTCTGCAAAAACACCCCTAAACTCGACTGTCGCCATTGGTCACACCCGCTGGGCAACCCACGGACAACCATCAGTTGGTAATGCTCACCCGCACACCAACATGTCTAAGAACATTTTCGTAGTCCATAACGGAATTATTGAAAATTATGCTGAGGTAAGACAAAAACTTATTGAACATGGTTACAAGTTTGTATCTGAGACCGATACTGAGGTCATCCCCCAGCTAATTGATTTTCACTTAAAATCGTCTAGCTCTTTTGAGGAAGCTTTTAGGATTACTTTAGGCGAGTTACAAGG
>Ga0182030_10014748_pt1 | contig 15390 bp, 17 predicted proteins | sample 812S3MmetaG_FD_121299 | JGI IMG/M metagenome (GOLD analysis project Ga0182030, IMG submission 121299) | Permafrost microbial communities from Stordalen Mire, Sweden - 812S3M metaG (Illumina Assembly) | ecosystem: Environmental > Terrestrial > Soil > Wetlands > Permafrost | place: Sweden... | reverse complement strand
GCGAACCTAACAGAAGTATTAGCAATATACGTTGTTTATGGAGCTTTTGGGCATTGGGTGAACATCGGCGCAATAATAATAGCTTATGCGGTTGCTAACTTTGCTGGTTTAGTGTCAGTGTTACCTGGCGGAATAGGTATATTTGAAGCACTCATGACAGCCGTATTGGTTACTGCCGGAGTACCGATAGGTCTTAGTATCCCAGTTACAGTCATGTATCGGGTACTTAACACTATTATCCAAGTTCCTCCTGGGTATTATTTTTATCATCATGCACTGCGCGGAAAAAGTCCTAGGGAGGCTTAAAAAGTCATGGATAACTCCTTAATTGTGACTGTCAGTGAATTTATTGATCTACTAAATCAAACATTGGAGTTTGCTTACCCGTCTATTAGCATAATTGGAGAATTATCAGATTTTAAAATTAGCAAAAACAAATGGATTTACTTTGATCTCAAAGACGATAAAGCAAAAGCTCGCTTCTTCGGCACAGTATACCAACTGCCTGGCCCACTTAAAGACGGACTAATGCTTAAAGTAAGAGCCATACCACACGTTCATCCCCAGTACGGGTTTAGTTTAACTGTTCAACATATAGCCCTGTCGGGTGAGGGGTCAATTAAACAGGCCAGCGATTTACTAAAAGCCAAGTTAATAGCTGAGGGCCTTTTTGCCGATGAGCGTAAACGCTCTCTACCGTACCCGCCTTCAAGGATTGGATTGATTACTTCTGTAGAATCTGCGGCTTACACCGATTTTTTAAAGATTATTAATCAGCGGTGGGGAGGGTTGGAGATTATTTTAAATAATGTCCAAGTTCAAGGCGAACCAGCAATCGAGCAAATAATCCAAGCCATCTCCCAATTTAATCAAATGGCTTACCCGCCGGAGGTATTGGTAATTACCAGGGGTGGCGGTAGTGTGGATGATCTTCAAATTTTCAATCATGAGTTAGTAACCCGCTCAATTGCCGGTAGCCGGATACCAACACTTGTGGCAATTGGTCATGAACAAGATGTCTCGCTAGCCGAGTTAGCAGCTGATCAAAGGGCTAGTACTCCAAGTAATGCGGCAGAATTATTGGTACCAGATAAAAACTCCGTAATTGAACAATTAAAAATGACTAGGCAGCAAATGACAACCCATTTGTTGCACTCATTACAAATGGTTCAAATTACCGTAGCAGATTATAAAAAGACTCTCCAAACAGAAATATCGCAGCATATTACTCAAAGTCATAATTATTTGCATTCACGCTCTGAAATAATAGCCCTGCTTGATCCGCAGGCAATTTTAAAGCGAGGTTATGCGATTATCTTTCGGCAAAAACATACCTTACGTCAAATTAGCGACTTTAGAAAGGATGATTTAATCAATATCCAATTAAACGATGGTTCGCTTGAAGCAACCGTTAATAACGTTATTAAAATGTAATAAGGAACTCATCAATGCCCAAGAAAGAAATTAACTACAATGTATTAAGTGCCGAACTTGATAAGGTACTGGTAAAACTACAGGATCCTGCCACTAGTTTAGATAAAGCAATTGAGCTATTTAAGCGAGGGCAGGCAATCATTAAAGAGCTTGAGACTTACCTCTCGCAGGCAGAAAACGTTATACGTACGCTATCTAGAGAGAGACCAAAGACCGATCAATGATTTGGCTAGTAATCGGATTAACAATTATTGTAATATCGTTTGCTTTTGTGCTACTAATCGGCGCACCGTATTTACCGACTCTAAATAACCAAGTTCAAGACATATTTAAATTATTGGATTTAAAACCTGGGGATCTTTTAATTGAGCTAGGTAGCGGTGACGGTCGGATTTTACGGGCTGCCGCAAAAAGAGGTATTAGATCTGTTGGATATGAAGTAAATCCATTGCTAGTATTATACAGCTGGTTGCTGTCTTGGCGTTACCATAGATTAGTTGTGATTCATTGGAAAAACTTTTGGCGTGTTTCAATAACTGCTGCAGATGGCATATATGTCTTCTTGCTTGATCCGTATATGACAAAATTAGATAGAAAAATTATATCTGAAATTAAAAAACCGATAAAGGTTGTGAGCTTTACTTTTGCTTTTCCCGAAAGAGAGCCGATCAAGCAGATTAACGGGTTGCGTTTATACTCATTCAAACCTTAAATATAATAGCCAAAATCTGAAAATTGTTTCCAAATTGAATGTGAGCAAATGCTATACTAGGTAACAGCTATGCATGGAGGGGTTATTGACTTATCAGATTCTGCAAACTCTACACGAATAAATGAGTCGCTGGATCTTTTAAAAGTGGTCGCAGAAGAATTGAAGCGGCCATTGATAGAAATAGCCCGAGCCAGTGAACTGGCTACTCTGATTGGCCAATCTTCTTTGGAGACTGTTGTTGCAACGGTTGGAACAAGCGCTAATACTGCACTGGATCTAATTGATAGCTATCTGCTCGGATTACAACTTGCCGGGCAACAACAAATTCTCGAACTTGAGCCTATCTCAATTGGGTCAGTGCTCTATGATACCGCTCATGATCTTAATCAATTTGCAAAAACATACAATGCGTCGGTGCAGCTGAGTTTTAAAAAAACACAACGTTCAGTTATGGCTCATGGCGGTGGTCTGCACGCTGCTCTTGTGAATATGGGGAAGGTAATTATCGAGTCACAAGCTGAACAAAATACTACTAAGGCAATCATAAACCTTGGAATCCATAATTATGCCGGTTTGATCGTAACGGGCGTATATAGTGACATGGAACCAATCAACCCTACTTATTTACGCGCAGCCTGCAATCTTTATGGTCACAGCCGTCAGCCACTTCATCAATTATCGTCAAGCTCGACCGCCGGAATATTTATAGCCAATAACATTTTACAAGCTATGTCTGTCCGGTTACGAACTGCTCGATTTAACAAACAAGCTGGCCTAGCCGTCACTTTGCAACCTAGTAATCAGATGCACTTGGTCTAAAAAGGTAATTATGGCACGTTTACTAGTAATTGAACCAAATACCATTCTGGCACAAATCTACCAGACAATACTGACCAAAAATAAACATAAAGTTTGGTTGGCTAAAAATGCCCAAGAAGCTATCAATCTTGCCGACAAAACCCATCCAGAAGCAGTTATTCTAGAATTACAGCTGCCACTACATAACGGTTTGGAGTTTCTCTATGAGTTCCGATCTTATAGTGAATGGCGTGACATACCGGTTATAATCCAAAGTTTGGTATCCCCCAATGAATTTAAAGATAATTTTGTACTATGGCATAAACTTGGCATCAAGGCCTATCTTTATAAACCAAAAAGTACACTATTGCAGCTAATCGATAGTGTGAATAGCAATCTGTCGCGCCCCGTTCATAACATTATATGAAACAAATCAGTACCAAAGGAATAATTCTTAGTCGTATCAATTATGGTGAGGCCGATAGGATTATAACCATTTTGACGCCAGATTATGGCAAAATCCGTTTAATAGCGAAAGGCGTCAGAAAAATTAAATCAAAATTAGCCGGTGGAATTGAATTGTTTGCGGTCAGCCACATCACTTATATAAATGGCCGGGGCGAAATAGGCACGCTGATATCAACAAGATTGATCTGTTATTATAATTTCATCAGTAGTGATTTAAACAGGACAATGGCTGGCTATGAAATGATTAAACAACTAAACCGGGCGACTGAAGAAATTTCAGAGACGGAGTATTTTAATGTCCTGGAAACCAGCTTCTCGGCTCTTGATGACCTAACTATTGGTCTCGATTTAATTCAAAATTGGTTTGCTATTCAAATGTTGCGTTTGAGCGGCCAATCACCGAATACCAACCGTGACTCGTTAGGTAAAGCCCTTTCGGCGGGTACAAGCTATACTTTCAGCTTTGACAGCATGTCATTCGTTCCTCATCAAAACGGTTCGTTTAATATTAATCATATAAAAATACTTCGACTGGGATTAAATAATAATTCTCCGAAGGCATTACAAAGAATTACTGGCATTGATGACTTATCAAAAGAAATTACTCCGCTAGTTCAAACTATGTTCAGAACCTATATTCGGTTATAATCGGACTGATATGGATTTTGATTTGGAAGCCATAGCCAGCTTGGCGAAACGACGTGGATTTATATATCAGGGTAGTGAAATCTACGGTGGATTAGCGGGAACATGGGACTATGGACCATTGGGCGTTGCCCTAAAACGCAATCTGACTAATATGTGGTGGAAATTTTTTGTAGAAGACCGCCAAGATATGCTAGGGATTGATTCAGCCACTCTAATGAACTCAAAAGTTTGGCAGGCCAGTGGTCACGTTGCAACTTTTAGTGATCCTTTGGTGGAGGATACAACTACCAAAAAACGTTATCGGCTTGATCAATTACTTGAGGATAACGGTGTTGAAGTCGGCGGCATGGATCTGGCTGCTATGTTTAAAGTCTTAAAAGAGAAGAACATTAAAAGCCCAGATGGACACAATCTAGACAATCCCGGGCAATTTAACTTAATGTTTAAGTCTCATATAGGCTCACTGGATGATGAGAATTCAACTATCTACTTACGTCCTGAAACTGCCCAGGGCATGTTTGTGAACTTTAAGAATATACTTGATAGCTTCTATCCAGATATACCCTTTGGGCTAGCTCAAATCGGTCGCAGTTACAGAAACGAAATTAGCCCACGCGATTTTATTTTCCGGGTGAGGGAATTTGAAATTATGGAATTTGAATATTTTATACATCCAGATAACTGGGAAAAATATTTTAATTCGATGCATGATCTTATGCTGGAATGGTTTACTAATATCCTACATCTTAATCCTGAACACATCCACGAGCGTGAAATTCCTGAATCAGATAGAGCCCACTACAGTAAACGGACGATAGATTTTGAATATGACTTCCCAATTGGCACTAAGGAAATAGCCGGCTTAGCCTATCGAACTGATTTTGATCTGAAAAATCATCAGGAAAAATCATTTCACAGTATGGAATATCGCCCGAAAAGCGGCGGCCAATCATTTGTGCCGCATGTTATTGAACCAACCTTTGGAGTTGACCGACACATACTGGCTGTTCTTTGTGAAGCATATAGTCAAGATGAAATAAATGGCGAAAAGCGCGTATTCTTGAAATTTCCAACTGAACTAGCGCCAGTCAAATTAGCAGTATTCCCATTGCTAAAAAACAAGATTGAGCTTGTCAATAAAGCTAAATCAATCTATCAGCAGCTTCAAAGCCACTTTGGCCTTGTGATGTGGGATGATAATGGCAATATTGGTAAGAGATACCGCCGTCAAGATGAGATTGGAACACCATACTGTGTCACAATCGACTTCCAAACATTGGAAGATGATACTGTAACACTTAGAGACCGAGATACAACTAATCAAGAACGCCTTAAAATTGATCAGATAGTTACTAAAATGTCTTGAATTATTACAGCCAAGATATGATGGCATGTTTATACTTGCATTATTACCCAGGAGGATTTAATGAAAGTAACCAAATATCCACAGAGCTGTTTATTGATTGAGCATAATGACAAGCGTTTACTTATCGATCCTGGTTCGTTGGTGCCACAACGATACAAAGCAGATGATATTCTACCGATTGACGGAATATTGATTACTCATGAACACGTTGACCATGCTGATCCGGAGTTTATTAAAACATTGGTAAACGGACAATCTATGCCGATTGTAGGAAATCAAAGTACCGCAAATACATTGGGCGAACTGATTACTCTGATAATGAAAGACGGTGATGAGCTTGACATAGCCGGTTTCAGTGTCAGGGCCTTTGAATTACCCCATTGTAAATTAGTTAACGGAAGTTCGGGACCCCAGAATACGGGTTTTATCATTGACAAGACATTCTTTCATCCTGGCGATGGTGTGGAAGTAAGCAATTTAAATGTTGATACGGCAGCGGTCCCTATTGCTGGGCCAGATATCAGTCCGCATGATGTCTATCAATTTATTAAAAATCTAGGATGCCGGACAGTTATACCGATTCACTATGATTATTTTCCTGGAGATCCGCACTTTATAGCGACTATTATGGACGGTAATTCTTCTCTAAAAGTGATTGTGCTTGAAAACGGGGAATCAGCAGAAGTATAAAGATCTGTCTATAAAAATATAGTTGACATAAAGGATACATAATGCTAATGTATTTGTATGTCAAACCAAAAAAAATCATTGATTGAAAAAGTCGGAATTGGCTTAACCGTAACTGCATTATCCGCTGGAACCTATGTTGGGTTAAGTGCAGAAACACCTGCACCTAGGGTTACTCACACAATTGATGCTGCTACTCGTTATAGCAAAGAAGGTGTAGATCTTGTTGATGTAAAGGTTCTGCCAGGATCAACTTTATGGAACATCGGAGCTGCTGTCCTTAGGGCCGAAGGTGTACCGGCTACCACGGCAAATATAAATGCGACTGCTCACACACTAGAATATCCTTCTGGTACTGCAGCTAATGCAGGCTATGTGCAAGCGGGCCAAGAATTCAGATTTGGTACAACGCGTCAGATAAGTAAGCTCGCAGAACTTAAAACCTCAAGTTCTGATTTACAAGAAGTGTCGAATAATAAAACATAATTTAGCCTAGCGTAGCCAGATATAAGTAAACACCATATATTGTGGATAAGTCTAAATAATCTGTATTTCTGTGGATAAGTGGTGTTATAACACCACTGAATATTAAAGAATCTACTTGCTGTGGGTAACTATGGGTAGTATATTCATGTAAGTGGGTAATCGTGGGTAATCCGAAAAAGATTACCTCCAAAAAAACAAAAACCACTAGTAAATTAACTGTTCCAATGGCCAAGATAGACTATTTCCAGCGTAAGCTAGACGAAAAGCATCGGTTAACTATACCGGCTGAGCTTCGAATCGAGTTTGCGAGCGGAATAGTGATAACAAGGGGATTTAAAAAATATCTCCATGTCTATCCTCGGTCCGTATGGGATAAAGAGGTTGAACCGTTACTCCAGGGTAATATCCTGGACGAAAAGACGGCAGATCTTAATGTCCAATTCCGGACCGGTAAAGCAGAAAGCACCTTGGACCAAAAACAGGGTCGTATAACGCTAGAACAGCATCTGCTGAGCTATGCGGGCATAAAACGTGATCTTGTGGCTGTAAGAGCTGGTAAATACTGGCGGCTTACGCGGGGCAGTTAGTTACAAAGACGCACCTTAACAACTCGGTAGCTAAAAAAACAATCGGATCAATAATGATTCGAGGTTAGCTAATTGGCAGTCAACAAGTGGCAAGGGTAACCACTTTATAACCCTCGCACCTTTTTTAAAACACCTCCCAAAACTCCACCTCACACATAAGTCTCTCAAAACTTGATAATCGAGAGTCGGAAGTTATCTAGATTCTCTATCTATAACACTTCTAAACATACGCTCGATCATCACACAAAAACAAAAACTCCAAAAAAACAAAAAGTTGGCTGCTGATTAGGTGATCTTGCAAAAACAAAAACCAAAATGAAAAACGAAAACAAAAAACATATCCCTGTACTACTAAAAGAAACTCTGGCGTATTTATCTCCTCAAAAAGGAGATAAATATTTAGACTTAACTGTCGGCTATGGTGGTCATGCTGATGCTGTCTTAAAGAAGACAATGTCTCCCGAAAGGGCAGTATTAATTGACCGTGATCAAGATGCGGTTAATTATCTACAGAAGCATTTTGAGCCTAACAAAGTACAAGTTATACATAGCGATTTTCTGGCCGTAAGTAAGGAATTAAATTCCAGCGGCTCAAAATTTGATATGATTCTAGCTGATTTGGGAGTATCATCGCCATTGCTTGATACACCTGAGCGGGGTTTTAGTTTTCGGGTCGACGGTCCGCTTGATATGCGAATGGATCAGCAGCAACAATTAACAGCTGACGTCATCGTTAACTCTTACAGTGAGACGACATTAGCAAGAATAATTGAAGAATATGGTGAAGAACCGCGAGCTAAAAAAATCGCCAACAACATTGTTCGTCATCGGCCAATCCATACAACACAGCATTTAGCTACCATTGTCGCCAAAGTATATTCAGGTCGTCAGAAAATACATCCGGCAACTCGAACCTTTCAGGCACTTCGAATAGCTGTTAACCAGGAACTTGATCAGGTTAAAAATAGTCTTCCGATCTGGATCGATTTACTAGCTCCAGGTGGTCGAATTGTTGTTATCAGCTTTCATAGTCTGGAGGACAAGTTAGTAAAACAAGCTTTCCAGGACAGAAGCGGACAAACGTATGACGCAGAAATGGAATTGCTCACCAAACATCCAATCAGAAGCGACATAAATTCAATTGCTATTAATCCGCGTGCCCGTAGTGCAAAATTACGTGCCGCCGTTAAAATAAAAAACAGAAAGGGACGCTACCGTGCCTATTCAGGTAAAAAGCAGCTCCCGAACCTATAAAGTCAGAGTAAAAGTAATTTAATTTTACTTGATAACTTTATAGCTAAAAGGTGGTGGGTGATGTTGTCTTTAAAATGACATCACCCCACCAAAATATAAAAATAAAAAGAAACACAAAAATATGACATATTCAAATTCATTAGCTCAAGGTCGTCGAAATATGTTTGCCAGTCGGCACCAAAACGTCGTGGCTTTTCGTAGTAGTCGTCGTCGAATGGGGCCCATTACGAATCTTATTACACTAGTTATATTGGCGTGTTTGTTGGGGTTATTGTATCTAACACAAGTTACAAAAACCAATGCCTATGGTTATCAAATCAATGGCTTACAGAAACAGCAATCACAACTTGAACAACAGAATAACAACTTGGAAGTCACTTCGGCAGAACTCCAAGCAGTTGGTCGTGTCCAATCAAGTTCTGTGGCGCAGGCCCTTGTTTCAGTTACCCCCAGCGGCACAGTGAACTAGTTTATACTGGTTTTAGATGGATTCTAATCGATTCTCAACTATAGCTAAGGCTATCCGTCGTACACGATTTTGGTACGACATCTTAATAATAATTTTGATAATTTTTGGCATAAGGTTATTTTATGTACAAGTCATCCATTATCAGTACTATCATGCAGAGGCATTAAGTAACCAACTAAAACAGTATCAAATACCTGCCACAAGAGGCATTATTGAGGCTAATGAGGGTAATTCTATTGTCCCGATTGTACTTAACCAGCCTCTCTATACTTTGTATGCAGACCCAACTATGGTTAAGAATATACCCCAAGATGCGTCGATCATAGCGAGCGTTATAGGCGGCAGCAACGTAACTTATCAAGCTGAAATGCACGCTAAGAATACCCGTTATGTTGTATTGGGTTATAAACTAACGGCTACTCAAGATAACGCAATCTTAAGCCATAAACTACCAGGTATCGGTACTCAGGAACAAGATTATCGGACATACCCACAAGGAAGCCTTGCTTCCCAAGTGCTGGGTTTTGTAAATAACAGTGGACAGGGGGAGTACGGTATTGAGCAGGCGCTTAATAAGGAATTAACGGGTACTCCTGGTACCCTGAAAGCCATAACTGACGCCAATGGCGTACCATTAGTAGCTAGCAGTGGCAATATCGAAACCCAACCAATGCCTGGAGATAATATTGTTTTAACACTTGATATGGGCATGCAGGCTCAAATGGAAACAATCCTGCAAAATGAGGCCAAAAGTACAAAATCCCACCTTCTAAGCGCAATTATTATGGACCCTAATAATGGGCAAATTAAAGCTATGGCAAATTATCCGACCTATAATCCAAGCAGTTACTCAAGTATTGCGGATCCCAGCTTATTCCTCAATGCAGCCGTTGACAATCCAATTGAACCTGGTTCGTCAATGAAGACATTAACCACTTCAGCAGCTCTTGATCAAGGTATCATTCAACCAGATACAACATTTTATGATCCAGCTCATTGGGTTGTTGACGGTTTCAATATTACTGACATTGAGCAAGACGGTGGTCCTCGGGAACAAAGTATTGCAACCATCTTGTCGCTGTCTTTAAATACTGGTGCAACTTGGATGTTAATGCAGATGGGCGGCGGACAAATCAATTCAAAAGCGATTTTGGCATGGCACAACTATATGGTCAATCATTTTCGACTTGGTCAGACAACTGGTATTGAACAAGGCTATGAGGCCTCAGGCTATGTACCGCCAGCAGATTTAAGTCAACCAGCCATAGACTTAACTTATGCCAATACAGCGTTTGGTCAAGGTGTCACCCTAACAGCTCTCCAGTTAGGAGCAGCTTTTAGTAGCGTATTAAACGGTGGGGTATATTATCAACCGACACTTGTTGATCAAACAATCTCGCCAGACGGCGTAGTAACAGTAAATAAACCGAAAATTCTTGAGACGCATGTTGTCGGACCAAATATTGGATCTGAGATGATTCCATTACTTGAGAATGTTGTTACAACTTATTATCACGAAGGTTTTTCGTTTATGAACTTTAGCCCGAATTATATGGTTGGAGGTAAAACGGGCACAGCCCAGATTGCGTCTCCGGCAGGTGGTTACTATCCAAACTTATATAACGGAACTTATATCGGCTTTGTAGGAGGGAATAAAGTACAGTACTTAATTGTGGTGTTTAATATTGAACCAACAGTCCCAGGTTATGCTGGAGCCTATGGCGGGCAACCGGTTTTTGCCGATTTGGCTCATATGCTTATAAATGAAGGATATGTAACCCCAAAATCACCGTAAGGATGTATAATCAGATAAGTTAAATGAAAAAATAAACTCACTTAAATATGCACTCCACACTTCAAATTATTCTTACCTCTCACAACTTAGATAGAATTGTTGTTCTTGGCCTAATGAGCTTTTTACTAAGTATGCTTATTACTCCAATTTATACAGGTTTGGCTTATCGTTATAGATGGTGGAAAAAGCCACGCACCAATTCCGTTTCTGGTGAAGTGGCGGTAGTAGTTAATCAATTGCAGGCTACCAAACTAAAACGTCACGTACCAACAATGGCTGGCATGATTTTTGTTTTATCAGTTACCATCGTAACTTTAGTTGCAAATTTTAGCCGATCGCAAACCTGGTTACCACTTACGGCATTTGTTGGAGCCGCACTCGTTGGTTTAGTCGATGATGTGATAAATTTACGTGGCCATGGAGAAGGAGTAGCTGGCTTGCCATCGAAACTTAAGTTTTCGTTAATAACACTTGTCGCTTTAATTGGTGGTTTCTGGTTCTACTTCAAGTTAGGAGTCGTAAATATTCACATTCCTTTGATGTATGGCGGTATTCACCTAGGGTGGGGAATTATATTGCTGTTTGTGCTAGTAGTTGTGGCTACTGCTAATGCTGTCAACATTTCTGATGGATTGGATGGATTAGCCGGTGGATTAGCCTCAACAGCTTTCAGCGTCTACACCATTATTGCCGCTATTGAAGGGCGTTTTGGTGTAGCGGCTTTTTGTCTATGTATAGTTGGTGCTCTGCTCAGCTATACTTGGTTTAATATCTTTCCGGCGCGTTTTTTTATGGGTGATGTTGGGTCATTCGCACTCGGTACGGCCCTAGGTGTAGTTGCAATGCTGACCAACACAGTTATTCTATTGCCTCTGATAGGTATTGTTTTTGTTGTTGAAGCTGGATCTACGTTATTGCAAATTACGTCAAAGCGCCTCAGGCATGGTAAAAAAATATTTAAAGCGGCTCCAATCCATCATCATCTAGAAGCAAGCGGTTGGCCCGAAACAAAAATAACAATGCGTTTCTGGGTTATTGGACAAATTGCCGCAGTACTTGGACTCTTTGTCTTTTTGATAGGCAAGTACTTATAAAAAATAAAAGGTTAAAACAAACATGGAAATGCGCAATCGGCGACATATAGCCACAGAAACCCTGAGTAGTATGCCAAGGCGGCATAAACCCGATTATTGGCTTTTTGTTTTATGCATGACATTATTAGCAATCGGTTTAGTAGTGGTATATGCAATAAGCCCGGCTCTCGGGATAGTCAATGGTGTTAATCAAAATTACTATGCCTATAAGCAAGTTATAGCAGTTTTGTTAGGAATCGCTGCCTTCTTTATTGTTGCTCAGATACCGCTTAATAAATGGCGGCTGCTTCATAAACCGTTGTTGATTATTGCTATTGCCGCCACGTTGATAGCGTTAGTTCTGCCTGTTAATGCCCAATATCCTGCTCATCGCTGGATACGCTTGGGCGGTTTTTCATTTCAATCAGTTGAATTATTAAAATTTGCGATACTTATATGGTTAGCAGTATACCTGTCGAATTGCATAATTAAAGGGACTATTACCGCTAGGAAAACCTTAATATTTCTTACAATTGTAGTATTGGCCATAGGGCTGGTTGTGGCAGGCAAACAAAGTGATCTAGGTTCAATGGGCGTGCTGGTAGTAATGATAGGAATGATGGCATTTGTGGCTGGATTACCGCTTAAACGGGCTTTAATGATAGTAGCCATAGTTATTATTGGGACTATCTTAGCTATATCGTCGTCATCATACCGCCGGGAAAGACTAACAACTTATTTCCACCCTACTCAAAATTGTCAGGGTTCTGGTTTACAGGCTTGCCAGGCCTTAATTGCGGTAGGATCTGGTGGCGCTATCGGGCTCGGTCTAGGGCGCAGTGTTGAAGCGTATGGTTATCTACCAGAATCAGGAAATGATTCAATCTTCGCAATATATGCTGAAAAGTTCGGTTTCATTGGTTCGATTGTTCTATTGGGCTTGTTTGCAGCGTTATTTAGTAGGCTAAAAAACATTATTGAACGGACACCTGATGACTTTAGCAGATTGCTAGTTGTCGGCGTGTTAGCGTGGCTAAGCGTGCAAACGCTTATTAATATTGGTGCTATGATAGGATTATTGCCACTGAAAGGCATTACGCTTCCATTTATTAGTTATGGCGGCACTAGCGTTGTCTTTATTATGGCGGCAATGGGACTAGTATTCCAGGTATCTCGTTATACAAGTTATATCGTTCCGATTACTAATAAATCAGAAGGGAAATACCAAGATGAAAATCATACTGACAGGCGGCGGATCCGGGGGACATATAACTCCGTTGTTGGCAGTCGCCCATGAGCTTAAAGTACTAGAGCCGAACTGTCAGATTATCTATATTGGTCAACGTGGTGACGATTTTAATTCGACCATGTCTGATAATTCTAATATTGATGCCTGTTACACAATAAGGGCGGGGAAGTTTCGCCGATACCATGTACATAAAATTAGGCAATTATTTGATTTACCAACAATAGCAAAAAATATTCGTGATTTGTGGAGAGTGACGATTGGTTTATGGGAAAGTTGGCGATTACTGCGCAAATTAAAGCCAGAAGTGATCTTTATAAAAGGTGCATTTGTGGGTGTTCCGGTTGGATTAGCGGCTGCTTGGTTGCATATACCATTTGTAACTCATGATTCAGATGTTACACCTGGCTTGGCAAATAGGATAATCGCTCGTTGGGCTAGTGCTCATGCCGTAGCCCTACCCAGAAGCAGCTATACGAAGTATCAAGCATCAAATACATATACGGTAGGCGTTCCTGTCACATCTGATTACCAATATATTACAACCGTTAATCAAAATCAGTTACGTGAATCTCTTGGTCTGTCAAAATATAAACAAATGATTTTTGTAACGGGTGGAGGTTTGGGAGCCGATAGTATGAATATATCAGTAGCAAATGCATTGGTTGACTTGCTAAAGAAATATCCTCAATTAGTTGTTGTTCATGCTGCTGGTCGAAAAAATGAGCGCTCACTATCTCAACTTTATAACTCTTTACTGTCAACCGATGAACGGAAAAGAATAATTGTCAAAGATTTTCTCCATGATCTTTATCTGTATAGTGGTGCCGCAGATCTGATAATTACTAGAGCTGGTGCGACAAGTATGGCGGAATTCGCTATACAGGGGAAAGCCTGCATTCTAATCCCAAACCCCCATTTAACAGCTGGTCACCAGACAAAAAACGCAAAATTATTAGCTAAGCAGGGAGCGGTGAAGGTAATAAGTGAGGATGATTTAAAAAAATCCAAATTTCTTGAAACAGTAGTCATAGACTTACTTGAATCAGAAACTGCTCGTTACAATTTGGGCGATAGTCTACATAAACTCGCACATCCGACAGCAGCAGCTGAACTGTCACAACTAATATTGACAGTCAGTAAAAAGACATAAATTAAGAAATGGGCCATGTTTACTAAGAAAAAATCAACTGAGCCAGAGCCATACCGTACTCCGTCACGGGATTTACCGGGCCGCCAGAATATTTATACATATTACAAATCACGTTCTATAAAAGATGAGAATCAAAGTCGTCAATCACTTGATAGTCTAAAAGAACAACGCGATATTAAATTAAAAAAGAATAATTTTCGTATTCAACGTAGCACTAAAGCAGCAGCTGTACTTTGTTTAATTATGGTGCTTCTAATCGCCGACTTAATATTATCAAATTCTGTAAATATAGACATTACTAATCAATTTGAAGTATCTGGTATTTATATGCGTCCAGTAAATATATATCAACAAGCGGCCGATAAGTTACTCAGGGCATCAATTGCTAACCGAATAAAAGCAACAGTAAATACTACAAAAATAGAAGAGGATATGCTGCAGCAATTTCCTGAGTTGGCAAATGTTTCTATTAGGATGCCATTAATCGGGACTAAACTGACGATTGTTATTAGCCCGGTATCTCCCGCTATAATTTTAAATGACCAATCAGGATTACATTTTTTGGTTGGGCAGACTGGTAAAACATTGAGACCAATAGCGAATAGTTATATTAAGGATTTTTCTATCCCTACAGTTAATGACCAGACTGCTCTACAGGCCCAGATTGGCAAACAAGTAGTTACGCAGACAGACGTAAGTTTTATTGAATTAATAACCGCGCAGTTTCAAGCCCACAAAATAAATATCCAGTCCATGGCACTACTAGGCATATCAAGAGAGCTTGACGTATATTTAACAGGGACTCCATATTTCGTAAAATTTAATTTAACAGATTTTTCCAATGCTAATCTCCAGATAGGTACATATCTGGCAACCAGGAACTTTTTAATAGATAATCATATTACGCCTACGCAATATGTTGATACTCGTATACCGGATAGGGTATTTTATAAATAATATACTCGATAGTCTTAGGGCAGGGTAGATCATTTTTGTTTTGAATAATAAAATGTTTTGTTCTTGATTAAATTTTATAGAATAGAAATTGGTACATTTATAAAGTCAAATAAATAAAGGCTTAAAAAAATCTAACTACCCCACGTCTCTACTCTAAGTTCGCAATTTGTTCAGTATCGTATTATTTCATATTTTTTAATTATGGTAGTTAGTAATAGTGCAGAAAGAAAAAATTGTAATATTTAAAGCGAGGAAGG
>Ga0182030_10014747_pt1 | contig 15391 bp, 9 predicted proteins | sample 812S3MmetaG_FD_121299 | JGI IMG/M metagenome (GOLD analysis project Ga0182030, IMG submission 121299) | Permafrost microbial communities from Stordalen Mire, Sweden - 812S3M metaG (Illumina Assembly) | ecosystem: Environmental > Terrestrial > Soil > Wetlands > Permafrost | place: Sweden... | reverse complement strand
GCCGTGCGGCCCAAAGAACGGCCGCAGATGACAACAAAAGAAAACTGAATTAAGCTCTAGTTTCAGCCATCTACCATGCAAGCCGGGATGGCGGAACTGGCAGACGCAGCGGACTCAAAATCCTCTAAAAAACTCTCATCCCGTCATATCTAATTGTAAACAATAATTTTATTGACATCACTTCGAAGCCAGAATAGCTTCACATTCATTACACATTTTCGAGTTCCCGCGCCACTTCGAACGAGGAGCGAAAATGACCGAACACCACACGATTCTGGGCGGCAAGGTCCACGTCTACAAACGCCCGAACAGCAGCCTCTGGCAATGCTCAAGCTTTTTTGCCGGCAGGAATCGCCGCACCAGCACGAAGGAAGACAGTCTTTCCAGAGCCAAGGAAATCGCTGAGGATTGGTACCTTCGACTCCGCGGAAAACTCCGCGACGGAGAGATTAAGAGCGAAAAGACATTTCGCGAGGTGTCTGCGCACTACTTGCACGAGTTCGACATCATGACGCAGGGAGAACGCAACCAGAAATACGTGGAAGGCCAGCACTGGCGGTCTGAAGGACGTTTAGTTCCTTTCTTCGGGAACCTTGGCATCTCAGAAATAACTGCGGGAAAGATCCAGGAATACCGACTTCACAGACACCAAGAAGCTCTTAAGGAATTTGGCAAACCACCAGGCCATAGCACGATGCACCAAGAGATCGTGACCCTCCGCCAAATTTTAAAAACGGCATTGTGCAACGGATGGCTGGATCGTCTTCCTGACTTCTCTGAGCGATACCGGAAATCGCCAAAAATTTCGCACCGTGCATGGTTCTCGCTAAAAGAATACAAACAACTCTACGAAGCGACACGAACCCGTGCGCAAGAGCCGAAGAAACGGGGCTTCAAATGGGAGGCAGAACAGCTTCACGACTATGTTCTCTTTGCCGTTAATACCGGACTGCGGCCCGACGAGGCCTGGCGACTTCAGTTCCGCGATGTCACGATTGTTTTCGACGACAATTTAAGAAAGACAATCCTGGAGATCGAGGTTCGAGGAAAGCGTGGGACTGGATATTGCAAGAGTATGTCCGGTGCAGTGTTGCCTTTTAAGCGACTTCGAAGCCGGCTCCGCCCGGCGCGTGTTTATGGCGCGAACGCGCCCACCGGAACCTCCGAGACACCTGCAGTTCCGAACGGAGAATGGCGCACGCCCGAACCGACTGATTTAATTTTTCCCAAATGGCAGCGCGAACTCTTTAAAACCATCCTCGACGAGGAAAAGCTTCGCATCGACCGTGAAGGCCAACCTCGCACCGCGTACAGTCTGAGGCATACATACATCTGCCTGCGTTTGATGGAGGGTGCCGACATCTACCAGATCGCCAAGAACTGCCGCACTAGCGTCGAGATGATCGAGAAGTACTACGCGTCACACATCAAGACTTCGCTCGACGCCGTTGCGATCAACGTGATGCGACCGAAAAAGAGAAAGTCAAAAGAAGCTGCTTGATTGGACGTAGCCGAATCTTGCAGACGGTGTCTGCAAAATGTTGTCTTGAGGCCCTACATCATGGGCGCGGTCCCAAAACACCTGCCGTCTACTCCAGATCAAAGCCTTCTCTAGGGGAAACCCGTCTTTGGCACGCTGAATGTTGTACGACGATGTTGCAATACGTCATTAGTTATGATTAAGTAATGACATATTGAAACAACCACCCTCAGCGCCTTTTCAGAAGATTATGCAGTACATCTTCGAACACGGGATTGTTAGGTCCCGCGATATCGAGGCCATCGGCCTTCCGCGGCAGTATCTCGTTCGTCTCTACCGGCAAGGCAAGCTCGATCGGCCTGCACGTGGAATCTACACGCTTCCAGACGCCGACGTGACGGAACACCACTCCTACGCTGAGGTCGCCAAGCGAGTCCCGCAAGCTACTGTCTGCCTGCTTTCGGCGCTTGTCTTTCACGAGATCACGACGCAGAGTCCTGCTTCGGTTTGGATCGCTCTCTCCAAAGGTGCAAGAACACCCGCTCTCTCTTCGCCTTCGCTGAGGATTGTTCGGCTGTCAGGGCCATCACTCACGGAGGGAATCGACAAACATCAGGTGGAGGGCGTCACAGTCCGTGTTTATTCAGCCGCGAAGACCGTCGCCGACTGTTTCAAATTTCGGAACAAAATCGGACTCGATATCGCGATCGAAGCCCTGAAGGATTGTCTGCACCAGAAAAAGGCCAGCGTCAACGAAATCTACGACTACGCCAAAGTCTGCCGGGTTAGTAATGTCATTCGACCCTATATGGAGGCGCTGTGATTGGGCGCTGACAATGCCATTGATCTCGCCTATGCCAATTCGTAAACTTGTTCCAAAAGTGTCGACATCCAACCTGGTTCGCGGTCGTCGGGCGTCCCCACTAGCATGCCGCGGTCCAGACCTTGGTTTACGGTTTCGCAGGCAGTTTCGGGTAATAGGGTGCAGGCGTGACACGCCGCAAGGTTTGCTAGGCGTGATCCCTGACCTCCAAGGTTCTCTGAGCAAACCGGGTCAGCCGAGCACCAAGAGGCTCGGCTCAGCGCGCGGCGCACGACATCTCCAAGCCGCTCGGGGCGTCCGAGTCGCACCAAGCCACCCAACGTGCCCTCTGAGTCGCCAGCTGCCGTATATATGAGGATTCCAGCCATAGGTGCTGTGGAATCCGCAGATATGTAAAGACGCTCACGCAGTGATGCCGTGCTATAGCCACATTCGAAAACGAACTGGTTGATCAAAATGTGCGCAAGAGTGTGGACGAGAAGATAGCGGGATGCCCAAATTCGATTGGCGCCGCTCAGCGGTGGCAAGGTCTGGAATACATCATTGAGACGATTGACGAACTGATCATCTAGCCGAGCGTCAAGCCATTCGGTGTTTGACTGCTGCCATTGCGTAATCCGCTCCTCCCTCATTTCGAGGTAAATCCCTTCGCCGAACACTTCAATAGCCGGGAGCCAGCGATCTTGAGGTTGAGGCGGCGGTGTTCGGAAAAGTTGCGCCATCGCAGATTGAGGCATACCCACAAGCGGCTGAGTGCTGGCTTCCAGTCGATCGAAGCCGTAGAAAACTCTGGTTTCACGAAGGCGTTCCACTAAATTAACTTTGCACAACCATCCAACAAGGGCCGCAGGAACCTCTGCCGGGATCACTCGGAGATTAGGGATCCGGTTCGGGTCGTTTACTTCTTCACGGATAACGTTGAATTCAGCTCTTCGGAAGGAAAGCATTTCAAACTCCGGCGTCGCGGGCTGCACTCCAGTCGAAATGAACGCACTACTTGGAGCGAGAAGACTTTCCAGCGCGGCTTCTACTTGAGCCTGATCCCTTGACAGACCGCGTCTCTGGAGTGAGTTTTGGACGAGCGCAACAGCTCCAGACTTGTCATTCATATTCCAGAGAGTTCTTGCGATCCCGCACGTTCCCGGGTCTTGTTCGATTTCGTTCCTCACCTCAGTAACGGCATTATCGTTTTCCTGAAGGTCCGGCAGCAGAATGGCAGAAATTGTCTTAGGGAAATAGATATTTGTTTGGTTGATAAGCGCACCAACCAACGGCTTATTGCAAGCCTCGTTAGCGCCCTCTCCGAGCCATGGACGATCTCCTGGACAGCCAATCCCCGCATTTTGAAACGAACTTCGCTCGCCCGCCTCTTCGTCCGGTTTAACAGTGGTCCCCGCGAGGGTCTTTCCCTTCCGCCCCGAGGACCCATCGGGGCACGTAAGGCACTCAATCCGAATACTTGTAAGCTCAGAACCGCCTCTATCTGTCAGTCGAAGACCATCGTCTCCGGTGCACCCGCATCCGATCCACTCTTTCCACGGAAACTCGCAGAGATGCCCCGCAGAGCATACGGCGATGAAACGCACCGGCTTCCATCGTCCGCCACTTGGCGCAGGATCAATGCGCTGGGTATTCAAGTTAAATCGGCGCATGTCCCCGGTTCGGGTGTTCCGATACCAGCGAGGGAAACGTAGTGCCGGAACATAAAGCTGTGCGTTGGGGGGTGAGGGTTGGCCCATCCGAGCGACTCGAAAATCCGGGGGTGCGCAAAACCTGCCCACATTTAAGAGCGATGCCAAACGCGGTTCGAATCGTTGAAATTCTGCTGGGTCTTGGCAGGGGATCATTCCGCGAGTTTGATCCCAACGTTTGAACCAGTGATCCAGTCCACATACCACGTGAGGAGTGCCACGCCTGTCGGTGTAGAGGCTTCCGGGGCCGAACGGGGCTATTATTTGGCCGAGGCGAATCTGCTTACTTGCCATTGCTGTCAAACTCCGTATTAGTACCCTTGCGTAATTGTTAGCTCAGCGCTCCCGTCAACCTGCCGCATGCTTGACGGGACTACAACTCCACGTTGTTTTTGAATAATAGTTGCGAACTGTCCCGGCCAGAGCATCAGGTATTCGCCAACGGTTGAGGGAGGGAATTCTTCCCAATCAAGGGGCCTTCGCTCCCATTTCTCTTGGAGCTCTTGACGGACCCTCTCCAACTCTTCCAACGATCTAGCCTGATCCTCGGGCAATTGCACGGCTATGCATCGCTCCCGCATCAACCGACAACCGGAATCCAGTGCGCTTTCATATTCTCCAAAGTCTTGTACGGCGGCATCGCTTTGCTGCCTAGCCCACGCGATCAACGCACCGGGCAGAGCACGTTTGATCGCGGACAACGCAAAAGGGGTAGCGGACGTAGGTTCGACTCGTTCATAAAGCCTTCGATGGTAACTGTGAAATTGCTCGAAATGCGAACGATCTCGACTCTTGGACGGGTTGTAGATTGTCAAGATTAAGCCCGGCCTTTCCCACCAGCGCCGTCCCACTCTACCAGTCACTTGAATGTATTGTGCTGTGGTCTTGGGCTGTCCGACGACTCCCATTAGAGACAATCGGTCGATATCTACCCCTACTTCGATGATGCTTGAAGCGAGACATGCATCGAATGCTTTGTTATCAGCCTGCGTATAAATGGTAGACATCTTATCCATCATCTCCACTATTTCAGGTTGTGATAACCGGCTTGTCAGTTCCTCAACGATCCTGAGATTGCGCCGGTCAGTTATTGCGACGTTCTCTCGGTTGAAAATGAATTTCAGGCGCGAACGTATGTCCGAATCAAACAATGTTTTTGCGCCGCCCAGTTCACGAATGCTGTTGTAGAAGACCAACAGGGACCACCACGGATCACGTCGATCAGCCTCGAATGACTGAGGTCGGAATAGAGCGGACGAGAAAGTGCGAACTTGCGTTGTGAGGATGGAGCCGTAGTCGTTCGCGTGAATGCCGAGGTAGAGCCGCCCCGACGAGAGTTGCCCGTCGTCACCGCGGGCATACTTCCCGAAAAACGAGTCGCCCATTAACAATCCTGGGCTGGGAAACAGTTGTGTTTGCGTGCGCGCGTAAAGTGCATTGACTTGTTCGGCGGCACCTCTGATGGTTGCCGTTGATGCAATTAGTTTCGGCTTAATCCATCTGTCATTCAGAAATCGTGAGCAAAGGCGCTCGAAAATTCCTTCATAGAGTCCGTACATCGTTCCGAGCGGCCCTGATATTAGGTGCAGCTCATCCTGCACGATTAGTCCGGGCGGTACGTGAGTCTGCCGGTATTCGCCATTTACAATTTCGCGACCAAACAATGCTCCTGCGTCTGGTCTGTACGCGATCATCGCAAACTTGTCCGCTGTGGCAATCACTAGAGATGGAGGATTCCCATAAATCCGTTCATCAATGACCTCAATGGGAAGCCAGGTCTGCCACTGCTCGGACCCGAATGCGCACGCGCCATCGGGACATAGCAATAACGGGCCTTCGGTGGGGTGGTCGTTAATGCCTCTTATACAGAGCGCCCTCCAACGGTTTTGCGGGATTGTTCTCGGTCTCGCCCCTTCATATCTGCCTATTTCCGACCGACACCATGGACACTCTGTTAGAACAAGTGGATTTCCAGATGTGCGGTCCAAACGGAAAGCGCTTACCTCGGTTTTTGCTTGTGCGATTTTATTTGGCGAGGCACTGCTGCCGATCCAAAGCCCAAGAGAGAATCGCGAGCCCGGTATTCTGGCAATATTGTGCTTTTCTGGATTTCTGCGCAGGTACTCCATGCTACATATAAGACTTGCGGCTCGTTGAAATTGCTGGGTCGTCAACATCCGGAGCGTGTAGCGCATGAGGACGTTAGTGCCGTCTCGACCCAGCATGTTGGTCTCGCGTTCCGCCAAGAGTCTTTGGTGGAACATATAGAACGCCATTACTGCGAGGTATGCTTCGGTCTTGCCTCCGCCGGTTGGAAACCAGATGAGATCTACGATTTCGCGATCGGGCGAGTTGTCAATAGTCACTCCCTCGATGGACATTAACAAGAAAGCAATCTGGAATGCTCTCCAGTAGCCGAGATCTGCTCGTTCAGCGCTCCTCTCGAAGATATCCCAGGGTGAGTCGTAGTTTCCCTCTGGCGTGATAACACCCAGATTCGGATTTAGTCGAAGTGGTCGTTTTGTTAACTGTTTGGTCGCAATCTGCTGCAGGAGCATCGCGAGATTCGCTAGCCTGAACGCCTTTCGGGCAGCACGATCGGTTCTCAATAGAGCTATACCTTTGTCGATTCTTCGCGCACACGCCTCGGCGGCATCGAGATGTCGAGTGGCAACAGACCTCAGATTGTCAGGCAGGGCGTTTGCCTCGTCCCGCCTTCGGATAATCCAGTTCTTGTATTCCTCTGCGACATCTGTGAGTGTCTGCCATGGACCGCCAGCACCGTCGTCGGGTAGCGAACAAAGGGCTCGCATTGACAGTCGTATTCGATTGCCATTTGCATCCTTAATATCGGGAGTCATGCTTGGAGTTTCAACAGCCGGCATCACATCTGCGTAGAGCACAGGCGGTATTTGCCCCAGCTCCGCATTCCAACCGGCAGCACACCCATGACCGATACCCCAAGTTCGTGATTCACGATAGAGAAGCGAAAGAGACTGCTCATCCAAGTCAAGCTCAGAGAATGGTCGTTGACTTTCCGGGTATCTCTCTAAGGATCCGCCTTCTGCTTGCACGTCGAAATAAGTTTGGTAAAGCTTGCATTCTCGCGGTTCTTGGTATTGTGTCGGCTGACTGGTGTTGCGAAGGACGACAGTGATTAGCCAAGAATCACTTGCACTCTGAACCCTACGAGGAAATACCTCCACCCGGAGGGAAAGAGGTGACCCGACGGGCATTTCGACATCTCGGCGAACAACCTGGCCCGGGACAAGGTCCTCGCGACCGATGCTTATGCTCGTGTCCGGCAGCAGCCCGGCGAGCCTCCTCCACGCCGGGGCGTCCCTGGCAATTCCCTTATCGTCGGTCCACTTTCGCGTGCAACGCTCATATCGTCCATTCAATGGAAAATCAGGACTTTGCTGATCTTGCCAGGGGAACCGCTTTCCCAGCGGCAGTCTGACGACTAGTCTTCCCTGTCTTTCCAAGCGGATGCAGAACGAAATACCGATCGTAGAAGGATGCCGAATATCTGGGCTTGTCACTTCAAATTCATCGGAAGCGTCGGGTAGGTCACCTTGCTCTCCGCCCTCTTGCTCAGTAGCGCCGTCCCCCTCCGACGCATCTTCAATCTCTTCTGCTTCTGGCTCTACTCCCAGAGTGTCAGACGCATTTGCGGCCTGCTGATCTGGAGCGGGAGTCGCGGCGGGCGTAGATGGGTGTAGGGCACCGGCGCCGTACTTCCGGTGCGGCGTTTCACGCTCAAAGTAGAGAACTTCTTCCGCAGTGCCCTCCGGATTTGGACGCCACACGAGTGGTCCTTTTCTCAGAGCAGTTGAGTCAAGAAATTCCCGTCCGTTGAACTCAACAAGGGTTGCATCGGTAACGGGTCGTGAGGGGCCGATGATCTCCCCTCGGATCCATTCAATCAGCAGCGATCTTTCAGTCATTTTCAACCTTCTCACTAAGCCAGCCGATTAGGGTCTTTTGAGATCGTCTGTCACATAAGACGCGAACCGATTCGCTTGCGCGCGTCATACCTGTGTAAAAGAGATGTCGCTGGAAATCCGCGTCTCCGAGAGCAACATCGGTCAACATGATGATTTTGTTTTCCAGCCCTTTGAAAGCTTGCACAGAGGTGAAACTGGGTGAGTTGCTTGAACATTGCCATGCCGGACGAATGCTAATTCCAGCCTTTGCAAGCTTCGCCGCAGCGCAATCGTCCGAAGAACGAAACGACAGCACTGTGATGTCAGAAGGCGCGTAGCCCTGAGCTCTGAACTCCCTTAACCACTGCGCAAGTTTCTCAAGCTGCTCGCGTTCGTCTCCATAGAAAAAAATGTCGTAGTTTTGCATCCCGCCCCCGGGACGCAGATAGCCAGAATAGACCGGATTCTCAAATCCACTCAGCCGTACGGCTGAATCGCCGACAATTCTATAATTCCGGCAGTTTTCCGATAAGCGATATTGGGTTGGGGCTGCGGCCGACTGGAGGGCTGCTAGAGATCTAGCCATAGTGCCTCGGTCGCTGATTACTTGATTCTCAAAATCACCGAAAAGACAGAACCTCCCGTTCGAGACCCCGCGATCCAAGAAGTGTGTCATGCACTCCCAAAGCCGCGGTCTGGCGAGTAGGTCCTGAGCCTCGTCAACCACCAAGTAGTCAAAGGCAGCAGCCGACTTTAATTCGGGATCCGTCAGGCGTTCCTCAATTCGATCCGACAGTTCCTGTGCCCAAAACTGCGGAGTTGGATCTTTGGGAATCGTTACGCCTGTCATGTCGGCCAGAATTCGAATTGCTCGGCCCACCACTAGATTCGGCCAAGGAGTGGTATCGCCTTCGATTTTCCGCCTCATCCAGTCGCCGACTAGCTGATTGAAGCATATGAGACCGACCCGGCGTCCGGATTCGGCGGCGCGACGGGCTACCTCCATCGCAATCAGGGTCTTGCCAGTCCCCGCTGCGCCGGACACGATGACTCGGTCGTTCAGGGCTGCGAGTTGAAGAATTGGTTTTTGCTGATCCCGAAGAAGCCGTTCGATTTCTTGTTCCCGTCGCTGAATTTCTACACGAGCACTAGGCCGAAACTTCTGGACCGGAAGGCAAGAAGTCACGATGACTTCAATCTGAGCTTTGGAAAGAGGCACACCGAGCTGCTGAAGCGTTTCCTCTGATTTGATGCTAAGCACCATCCGTGCCTTCAGGTCCGCACAGAAGTCCGCTCCCCGAGCAAACGCCCGAAAAATACGAGCATCCATGAGTTCCCACGACTGCACTGAGAGATTTGGGGCTAAATCGAAGCTCGCGTTTGGAAAAACGCAACAGTGAACTGTCGGCACATTTCGGAACTGCGGAGCGATGTCGCGAAGCCGTCTGTAGAAGGTGTGACGGCCGTCAGAAGCTTGCTTGAACGGCGAGCGTTTGATTTCTGGCGGCGACCATCGATCATCGGAAAATGAGATCGCATTGTGGGACTTGACCTCTATGCACACAATGCCTATTTCGGGAATGATGACAACAAAGTCGATTTCCGTTCGAAGGCCTCGATTCCAAGGCGCCAAGTCCAAGGAGTGCAGCGCGACCCAATCTTCCGGGCCAGCGGTAAGCATGTTAAACACATCCCGCTCACCGGGGGGAGTTAGATCATCCATGAACGACGGTATTAAACGCGCCATTGCTCGATCGTATCTAGGTCGCAGATGACCTTTATCATAGTGTCCGGAACAAGAAATCCTTCCTCTGTCGAACGTATTTTGTAGAAGCGAACAACACCTTGGAGTGGCTTGTTCGTCGGTATTTCCAGTTGAAAGAATTCTCGATTGGCTCCACTGCTTTGGACTAAGGGTAAGATCTCGTTGAGGATTCCGAACAGCTCTTCATATACGATTTCGTGTTCCTGCATTCCGGTCTGAATAGCTTCTCCTCGGCTTCTAGCGATCTCGTTCCAAGCGTATTCCCACCAAGGGCGTCGTAGTGCGCGAGAGGTCGATGTCTCATCGTGGTCTATTCCGAGAACCTTGATAAGAATCTCGAAGTGGTGCCTTGTTTGAGGAGCGTGGATAACACTCGATGCTGGCCGGCACCACTGCTGAACTCTGTGGGCAAGGTAATTTAGTTGTATTCCACCGTCTTGTAATCGTCTAATCAGATCATTTGGTGCATATTTGCGTTTTTCTCTTAAGCGTTCCTTCCATATGCGACTGTAGTGCCCGTCCCCACTGTGTAGGCCTCCCAGATCCGCCTCTCCGAGGATGGGTACCATGACAAACATTCCGTCGGTAAGTGTTTCGCCAGGAATCCTATAGCCGATTGGTTCTTCAGTGGTCGGGGCCGGATCAAATGTAGCAACTTGTGAGTGCGGCGGATAAAGAATTCCGTTCTCTGCGTCAATTTGGACCAGCGTTGCATGTCGTATCTCTGAACCACGATTCAACTGGCTGAAAAACGCGAGTTCGTCCAAGTCTGCACTCGCGGGGGCATCGGCGGCAATGTTGCCGACTTGAATTACATTTCGCTGCCATGACACTACCGCACTCACGCCAGCTTGGGTTCCCGGTTTGGTCGAGACACTACCTGCTCCGTTGCTCACTCCGGCACCGACCGGGTCGTAGCCGAAGTCATCCTCATCCGCACACCCCGACCAAACAACCTGCGCAAGTGTTCCGAAACGGGGCGCACTGAGAAGTGCGTCCGGAGCCGAGCCCCACCCTCTTGAGCGAAGAGGTCCGACTTTTATCAAAACATCGAAAGGTTCCACCTCCCTGTAATCCCTCACGGAATGCAGGAACGAATCAAGAGGTAACGGCTCATCGAGAAAAATCGATTCGAAGTGAGGAGCAGCTCTTCTGTGACAATAAATTCGCCATCGTTGCCCGTCCTTGCGGAGTCGGCGAATAATCTCTCGAATCTGTATACGCGCGGGATTCTCTTCACTCTGGATTGCGTTTGAGGCTCGATAAGCAAGGTCATATGCTGTCCGAACGTCTCGCCCCCATTTCATTTCTACAGCTCGGGGATCCCCAAGGGCGGAAACTGATTCAAGCAGAGATCCGTTGAAGCTAATCGGAACTGTGAGCCACTCCGACAATAATGTCCGAAGTGTGTCCGCGTCTACGTTCGGATCACCTTCATTTCCTTCGCACAGTCTGGTAATGATTGCCCGAATGCTCTTTCGGAGCGTGCTAAAGACAGACGAGTGGATCTCGTATCTCTCTATCGAACAGGTAGAGTGTTGATCGAGGAACTCAAAAATACGTGATGCCGTGACTGTCAAAGCTTATTTACGCCTCAATGCTGAAATTGTGATGCCCATTGGCTGTCGAGAATTGTGGTCCACGTTCTCTGGTCCATACCATTGTGCTAATGCTGAAAGTTTGACGCCGATCGCTTCAAGGCTCTCCCTCGCTACAGTGCGATGGATCACGCCGACCACGTCAACGGATTTAAACTCTGGAGCGTCGAGCACCTTGAGAAACGCAGCATCTCCATCTGCCACAACAAGCCGTGTCAAACCGGTGTTTCGATCGATTTTGCTCGTTCGTGTATTGAAGAAGTTCACTCTTGAGATTGTTCGAGATGCCCAATCTTGAATAGTAAGCAGTTGGGACAAATCGGCGATCTCATCTTGTTCTCGAAACCGAATTGTTGCGACGATGTTTTTTGAGGCGGATTCTCCGGCAGCGCGGCCCGCTAGACATATCCAGGAATCTGAATGAATGAAGTTAGACCCAATAGTCGAGGGTGTAACTACGAGGTTTTCATACAGCGCCCGGTGCGGCAGTTCGGCACCTCTTGCTGCTTGGACCGGAGCCTCGCCGTCAAAGTACCATTCGCAAGCTTTCGTGGGGAGAATGACGGTACGGGTGAATTTATTCCGATTCGAAAGACGGGAGGTGTTCGCTGCCTCACCCCGAACCCAGATCAATCCGTTTCGATCCTTGGTTTCGACGAGGAACCGACCTTTGTAGTTGTTATGTCGAAGAAAGATCTCATCGTTATGTTTTGCAATGAGCCGCTCTATTCGTTGATAGTGCGAGATGGAATCATTCGCCCCGTTAGCTGCGAACCGTCGCCTCATTGCTCCTAGGGCGACAAGCCCAGCCCCCGCTGATTCGCACGGCATCGAGATAACAGAGATCCTCCGTGTATTAGGGACGGTGTCGCCCCAATTGAAGCCGAAATTGATTAAGAAATCGGCCCATCGCGGAATTGGCTGCCACGGCTCGTTTGATTCAGAAAATTGAACCAATCGCTCTTGGAAGCTGCGATTCACGGAGGCAGACATCTCGTTTCGATGTGAATCCGTGAAAGCCGCCGCAGACTTATCTTCTGAGCTGCAGAGGATTGCTCGGGACAAGTCGTCGCCGACGTCACGAACCGACGTGACGAGTTGTTTTGCTGAAGGAATTAGTCCAATACCGGCCACTATTGGCTCCGCTTGCCGCAGAAGTTCCTCTCGCCAAGTACCGCGTCGACAAGACCTTGAACGCGAGCGCCTTGGCTGGCGCTGACGCCGCGAGACGACATCGTCTCCGCTTTTCGGGACTCTGCTCGAAAACCTGGTATTCCAATGGTCGGGGGAAGAAAGGCCGATCTTCGGTGCGCACAGTTCTCCGACAGATCGACCCTAGAGGATAGGTTACTTAGCCCAGAAATTCAATTGCCTCTAACAGGACCCGCCGGAAACATTCGCCGGACAAGCTTGTCTAAATTGGCGACTTCACGGACCTGACATTCCCATACTACACGTACCGTCCACCCGAGCCTTCGCAGATCCCGCTGCCGCTGCCGGTCTCGCAAGACATTGGCTTTGAATTTGTCTTCCCAGAAGATTTGTCGACTTTTCGGCGAGTATGCAAACTTGCAGTTCTTGTGTCGGTGCCAGAAGCATCCGTTTACCAACACGACAGTCCGCAACTTGGGAAGAACAATGTCTGGGCAACCAGGGAGTCGTCTTACATGGATGCGGAAGCGGAACCCTAAACGGTGCAGGAGGGACCGGACCGCCAGTTCCGGCTTTGTGTCCTTAGCGCGAATCTTGGACATGTTCCAGCTGCGCCGTTGCTTTGAAATGCGATCAGTCACAAGCTATGGTATCGCCACAGGCGTTCAGTCGAACAGATTATGTACAACGGCCGCTATTTGTCTTGCCAGCAACGGAGGCACGGCGTTTCCGACCTGCTGATATTGCTTTGTAGTTGGTCCTGAGAAGAAATAGTTGTCCGGGAATGTCTGGAGTCGCGCAGCCTCCCGTACCGTCAGGCTACGGCATTGAAGCGGGTCGGGGTGAATGAAGTAGTGGCCGTCCTTGCCTATGTGGCTCGTGACTGTCGTGGCTGGCTTACTTCTCACCTGAACTCGAAATCGGTCCTTAAAGATGAGGTCACCGCCTTTCGCTTTCTTGACATTGTCGTGATTGGGAAGGAGTGACGCCGGAAACTTCGAAAGATTGGGCGATTTCTTGTGCACGGCTGCATAGCAGGCCAAGAAGAAATACCGCCATAAGTCAGAATCCATGTGACTCCGGCTAATGTGGTTGCAGACGCCATGCAAGCGAGAATCGTGAAACCAGTCTCGTTGGAACAACGGCGCACGGTCCCATTCTAAGAACGTATCGCCGGGGGACAAGCGTTCCGCCAACCGGTTCAGCTTTGCGAATATTGCTTTGTGGACTCTATCGTCTATCGCAGGGTCGAGCAGAGCATCGCTGTCCGCCATCAGGCGAATCGTCTCGACCCACCTTTCCCCGGAATCGTGCCCGTTCGAAAGTCTGCTCCGGAGTCTCGGCAAATCAGAAATAGCCGCCCACATCTTTACTTTGTCATGGTAAATGCGGAGACTCTGCGGTCGCCGTTTAATGTCATTTCTGATGCCAAGGAGGATCAGTCGGTGCCTTGCCTGAGGAATCCGATGCGCTTCACTCTTGACAATGTAACTGGTGGGGTCACACTCAGAAGTCGCTTCGAAGAATCCCCGCATTCCGGAGTAGTCAGCGACCGGATAGACTCTGTATTCAAGCCCACCATTCCGGCCTTCGTCTTCACCACGAGCTGCTGGAATCGGATGACGTAGGTCGGACAAAATGCGATTGATGATCGGCTTCCCTCCAACCTCTGCAGAAAGAATCCCCTTGACGTTCTCCATCACAAATATGGGCGGAGAGTGTTCCGCGATGATGCGAAGGTAAGCCTTATAAAGAAAGTGGCGTTTGTCCTTCTCGTAATTGTGGGTTCCGTCGCGACGGTCGACAGGAATAACCCGAGACCTGCCGGCAACGGAGTACGCCTGACAGGGAGGCCCGCCGATGAGTACCCAAGTGTCTGCTCCGTCCAACCCCGTCGCGATGCGCTGATCTATCTTCGACGCCGACAATTTCCGATAGTCGCCGAGCTCCACATTCCATGACTCGGAATCGGCCTTCCCTGCCTGGGCCGGGAAGCGAGAATAAAGCTGCACGCGGTCTATCTTGCCGCGAAGATGATCATAATATTCTTCGGGAACATCTCTTCGGCAAAACTGTCGAAAAAAGCTACGGAGCTTCAGCGTCTCGTGTGCAACAGGATCTTTCTCGATGGAGAGCGCTAGCCTGAATGCGGGATCGCCTTCAGCGTTGAGGAACGCACTGAAGCCCTCGCCGAGTCCACCCGGGCCGGCAAATAGATCAATTACGGGAATCATCGTTAGGTGCCAGGATAGCTGGTGCAGGCAGGCAAGAGCAAGAGAAGGACGAATAACGAGGTCAAAGTCACCAGAAACACCGACTGCGTTAAGAATACCTGCGAGCGTCCTGTGCTGATTTCCATAACTTAACAACCATTCCATCATGGTTAACGGAAGGCTACGCCATCTTTTCCCACTGCGTCCTCTTCCGGGTGGGTGCCGCTTGGGCGCGGCTCGGACAGGCGTTTCGGACTGCGCCGGTTTCGCGCCAAACTAACCCCAACCCCGTTTGGCACTCACCGCGCTTTCACTCACGCCCTGCCACCCTCCTTCGGCCTCCGTTCTGTCCCTTTCGCCGTTCCCGTCTTGTTTCTTCCCGCTGCCGCTCAAGTGAAGGAAGAAACAAGCCAGAAACGGCAGAAAGGGAAAAAACATGAAATTAGAAGAAGTCAACAAACGAACCAAAGAGGCCGTCGATTTCCTGGTCGCAGCGCTGGAGTCCGGTCACAGCGAAGTCCTCACTGCATACCTCGGAGCAATGGCCAAGTTTCGTAACTACAGCTTCGGCAACATTATGCTCATTGCGAGGCAGAAGCCAGATGCTACTCACGTTGCCGGATATCGCACTTGGAGTTCGCTTGGCCGCTTCGTCCGGCGTGGAGAAAAAGGCATTTTCATTCTCGCTCCGATGGTCGGACGACGAAGTACGAAGGATGTAGCGACCGACGAGCGAAGTGAAG
>Ga0182030_10014746_pt1 | contig 15392 bp, 10 predicted proteins | sample 812S3MmetaG_FD_121299 | JGI IMG/M metagenome (GOLD analysis project Ga0182030, IMG submission 121299) | Permafrost microbial communities from Stordalen Mire, Sweden - 812S3M metaG (Illumina Assembly) | ecosystem: Environmental > Terrestrial > Soil > Wetlands > Permafrost | place: Sweden... | reverse complement strand
GGTATCTTCGGTCGGTCGTTTCCAGTGGTTCTTGGCCGTTTTGATCTCGCTCCCCACGGAGCAATCTGGTATCAGTGGTGCCGAACCCGCTTGAATAGAGCGGGTTCGGTCTACCACACCTTTACGAATTCCCTTAATTCGGCCACTCGGCGGGTACTTTCGATGCACTCGGTGATTACGACTTGAGCGTCCCAAGTGGATTCCTCCATTGGAAAAAGGCGAATGTCGCCGGGGATTCCTCTGGCAACTCGCTCCATGTAGCGAATGACGCGTTCGCATTCGTGAGGTTCGCCTTTGAACAGATAGATGCTGTATTGCACGCGCGTGCCGCCGATGCGCTCAAACTCCTTGCGCAGGAAGGTTTGATCCTTCTGCTCCGGCGTATCATATGCAAGCATCACGAGCATGAAGAATAAAGGGGTGGAAGGGTTCCTTGCCGTCAAGCGAGCGCACGAATGATTCTACCATCAGCCGGATGATGGAGCGCAGCTTGAATTTGTTCTCACGATAGGATAACGGAGCTTCCAACATTTCAGCAAAATGACCAGCGAGCCGTTTCGGTTCCTGCAGATCATCCAGGTGACGAACCACAGTCAATTCCACAGTGCAACGCAGTGGTTCAATCAAATCGCAGGCGAGGCTGGGCCGGTTGCGACGTAATTTGTGAATGATGCCGACAGTTGGATCAAGGCCGGAAGCAAGACACTGCCACTCGATGGCGTGGTATAGAAAGCCGTAGCCGTAATTGAGCGCGACATTGATGGGATGCGTTGGCTTGCGGTGCTCGCGCTCGAAAAGGTCGGTCGCCAAGGCTGAGAAATAACGCGGCCAGAAGAACCGGGCATAAGTGGCTTCGAGGCGGAGGATGCGATTAAATGAATTCTCTTTGAGTTGCGGTTTCTCGGTCAACCGTGGATCAAACGTATGCAGCATCTGATGTTGGTTACAAACTTTTGTCCAAAGCAGTCCACTGGCAAGTTGCGTGGCGCGTTGTGGTGAGAGACGACAGAGCTTCCATAGCGCGGTGGGATTCACATACCGGGCTTTTGGCGTGAGCGAGAATGTCCGCCACTTCTTTTGCTGCTTGTCCCAGCGAGCCAGAACCACCGGGCACTGCGTGGCGAGTAACTCCAACGCAGTCTGTGACCATTGGCTGGCGGCGGAGAGACATTGGACGCTGCCCAATGTCTCAATGGCGATCTTTCGATTGCCGGATATCAGCTTGCCGTCAGCAACATGCAGACTCTGTTCTTCGCTCAGCAGGATGAGGTGGTTGATCAATCAACCCGCTCCTACAAGAGTTCGTCACCCGTCTTCGTTGTCGGCTTGGCCGGGGATGACGGTGGGGGTTCGTCACAGGGCGGTGGCGGTTGAACCTCTTGCCCGGTCGTCGCCTCCAGTAACCAGAGCAAATCGGTTTCCTTGCTGGATGACAATTCGTAGGTGTCCAGCAGACGTTTGGTCGGAGCATCGGGTATCTGCTCCTTCACCATCTTCGGTGCATCAAACTCGGACATCTGCAACTCCACCGTTTCGTTGGTTTTGAGTGACTTGACCCGATAGAACTTCCATTCGACTGGCGGTTCACCGCGTTTGGCGATCAGATTGTCGCCAGCGTTTTTCTTTTCTTTCTTCAATGGGACACGCAGCAAGTCGCCGACGGCCAGACTGCCGGCGAGCTTCATCCCAGCCGGCAACGGTTTAGACTTCCACGGTTCGCCGTGAAGCTTTTCGTACGCTGCCAAGTGGCGTGGGTGGGGAATGAGGCGCGATTCATAGAATAGGCTGGCGACCTTGGTCTTGCCCTTCTTCTTCCATTCTTGCCCGATCCAGATTTCGCGGCGCAGGTACACGACGGAATTGCTGTTGTCCACCGCCTTGAAACCGGCAACCGCGTTACCGTGTTTCGCTAATGCTGTGGAGTTGAAGTGCAGGCCGTAGCCGCAGTCCGGCAATTTGTCTTGCTCGATTGGAATACTCCGAATGACTTGTCCGGGCTGTCCGTCACGCCCGTTCGCGGCGCGAAGAACGGCGCGTTCCTTGTGCACCGCAAACGCCCCTTGGACTCGGAGATCGGGAATCTCCGTCTCTTTGAGGCCGCACTTCTTGCGAATGAATGCAATGATGTGCTTTTCCTGAAATTCCCGACGGGCGCGGGTTTCACCTATCTTCTTGTTGAAGAATTGCTCAGCCACTGTTTCATCCGTGATGCGGTCGGATGGCACGCCGAGCTTGTTGAGGAATTCCCTGAATTGGGGCGGGTCAAGTGAGATGTCTTTGCAGGCCAGCCAGCGATCCACGTCCGACTCTCGAAGCAACTGAATACGCTTCTTTACGCCGGTTTTCTTATTCTCGACTTCCAGTGGCTGAAGCAGGCCGGGGCGGTTCAATAGTCTTTTCAGGTCTTTGTCGGGTTTCTTGCCGGCGTACTTGCTCAACAACTCGCGGGCGAAGAGCTTCTGCTCCCGGTCAGGTAGACCGAAGATGGCTTCTTTGTACCGGGATCTTTTCGATTTGTGTTGGCGCAGGCGGCAGACATGGCAGCGGGCTTCATTAGCTTTTTCAAACGCGATCAAATCCGGTCCGAGTCCCGGCAATGCGCAAACCCGCCACTCGCCGGTTTGCGGGTCGCGGGTGTGAACGAAGATACCCCCACAATCAGCGGAATTCAGTCCCTCGCGGGGCGGGATGTGCGATAGCACGGCGGCATCCCAGAGATGATGCCGCAAGTTGGTGCGGTCTTTGACCCATCGTTCCCGGCCATGGCGGTCGCGGACGGGAATGCCCTTCTTGTCGTGCAGCAGGCGATACATCTGCGGGAAGACATCACGCGGCGTCCATGTCTCGCGGCAAACACTGGTTTGGAAGCCGCTGGGCGTGCCGATTTTCTCGGCGATCCGTTTGTTGCGTTCCTTCTCGTCGGGAACGCGATCCAGACCGAGCCAGTGGATGACTTCGGTGCGTAAATGCCGGGCGAGTTGGGCAATGCGTGTTTGGTTGTCCCATTGCGGCGGTTCGGATTCTTCGCGGACGAACAAGGCGCGTTTGTCCCGGTTCCAGTGCATCTTCTGTAAATGAGCATCCACTCGTCGGCTTTCGTCGCGGGTGAGCCATTCCCACGGTGTACGTTTGTCCTTTGTCTGATTCTCGGCGTGCCAAGTGATCGCCAGATTATCCATAATGGCGATGCCCCCGCGACTCTCAGGGTAGATGTGTTCGACCTCCAAACCGTGGGCGAGGGGGTTCTTGCCGAGTGACGCAGCCGTGTACGGACTGAACGCTTCGCCATCTTCGTTGGCCTGCTGGTCAAAGAGCAATACCTGCTTGACCTGCCAGTCGGAGAGCGAGTTGAGTTTCAAGTCGTATTTTGTCTCGATAATGTCTGTTTTGCGCGACCGGTTGGCTTTGATCTCGTCCTTGAACTCCTTCTTTTCTTTCTGATTGCGCGGAATATCGCCAATGGTTTCGATGATGACGTAGTCGGGTACGGGTTTGCCGCCGAGTTCTTCGCACAGGTCAACCAACTTCGTGCCCTGACCTGTTCCATCATCCAACCGCAATTGCCCGGCAAAGAGGCGGCGCAGGATTCCGTGATGAACGGGGTTGCCGGCCTCGTCTTTGTCCGTCGGATTGCCATCTTTATTATAGTGGCCGCGTTGCCCCAGCAGTAACGCCACTTGCGGGTAGATGCCCAGTCCGTACGGCGGATTGGCTCGCCAGTGATAGTAGCCGCAACGTTCCAATGCAGCGCGGACGGCTGCAGGGGTGAAATTCTTTCCGTCGCCAATGGCTAGATTGTAGAGAACCTTTGCCGTCTCACCAGACAGACCGGCGCGCTGTCGTAAAGAGTGCAGTTCCGGGCGCACGAGGTCACTAAGCTGCTCGAAGAAATCAGCGTTGAACGTATCCTTGCCGGCGGATGCCAGCGACAAGTCGAACAACCGTTCGAAACTCTTTTTGCCGGGATTCTTGGGGCGTTCCGGTAGGGATGTTCCGGGAGCGGCGTCTTGCTTCTTGCGCAACGCTTCCACGGCGACAATGTCCTGCTCCAAATCTGCCATCAACTGCTGAATCACTGCCGGTGCAAGATGCACACGCGGATTCTGGAGTCGGCCTTGTTCATCTTGGGTCTCCAGTTCGACGCGGCGCTCGGCAAGAAACATGAGCAGATTGAATCGGCGTACCCGCGGATCGGACCGGACGACGCATTTGATGTTTGGTGTTGGTAGTTTGCCCTGCGCATGAAGTGTCGGGGCAAAGGGACAGTCTTTGACCTTGCGCTCCCAAAGTTCTTTGGCTTCTTCGGGCGTCTTGCGGTGGTAATCAAGGATCGTTTGCTGTGACTTCCCGGTTGTGTCCGTCCACGTCAACTTCCATTGCCCGCTGCCGGCTGGGTCGCCCAGCAACTCGCGCATGGCGTGGTCGAAACTGCCGGGCTTGAAGAAAGCTCGATGCCCTGGGTTGTTGCAGATCGCAAACAAGTGCTGCTTGACGAGTTCGCGCGCGAAATTGTGGCCACGTGCCGGCTGCCGCAAGTGCGTGTGGTTCTTTTCTCGCATGTGCGCTTCCAGCATCCGTTCAATGGGGCGGTTCTCGTATTCTTTCACTGCCTCATTCAATGTCTGCCGCACCTTCTCATATTTTTCCGTGAATGTTGCGTCGGCGTTTTTTGCCCACGAAGTGTCAGCCTCGATCAGGTTGAATAAGTGTGCCCGATACTCCGGGGCGCAACAGGAGGTCTTGGCCCACTGGATGATTTCTTTGTCATCCAATTCATCGCCCCACGGGAAAGTTCCCTCGTCGGTAAGGTGATAATCGAAACCGCGATGCCGGAGGATATGCCTGATACACACGACGAGGCATTCCGGACTGCCGACCTTTCCAGTGATCGCGCGATGGCGATGTTCAAAGGCGCGTTCAAAGACCGAGGGATTATTCCATCTCTCATCCAGCCGCTCTTGTGTCAGCAGACCGTGACGAACAATCCACTGGCGCAGCATCGCTTCCCGCTGTTTGAGGCTCTGGCGGCCATGGCGCTGAGCGCGTTTGGCCCGTCGGTTTTTGAGCGGTGCGGCCTCCGGAAGCGTCACCATGAATGTGCGGGCGAAGATGGGGTTACGCCCCTTGCGTAGCCAGACACCAATTCCCTCAATCCCAATGTCCAGTCCTAAAACGAGGGCTGATTTGTAGAAATCGTGGTTGATCCATTTCTGTGCGATAGGGGCGACGACGTGACGGTTGGTTGTTTGCATGGTTGACTTCCTGATACTGGCGTTGTTTAATCTATTCAGATCAAAACCTGCGGAATGGTCGGTGTCGAGAGCCACACATAAGAACCCGCAACTCGCACACTTTCCGGGGCGAGGCCAGACCTCGCCCCGCTTCTTTCCAAGACCATCTGTTTTCGGTGGATTTATTCATTCGAAAGTCGCGGATCAAAACCAGTCGAGCGGCCACGATAGGTTGGGAAGAGCCGAGCCGCTTCCGTCGCAAGGCGGGACGATGACTTCCAAACGGGGCTTTCGCAGCCCCACTTTTTTTCAGCCGGTCGGCAACGAGATCAGGCTGGCTCCTAAACCGCAACTCTTGCACAGGGGTGGGCGCAAACCTTAGCCCCTTTTTAGTTTCCGGTGGTTGGACGCGCGGCGGCCAGCCGTTCTTGCCGTTTGGGGTTTCGACCGTGCTGACTTTGCCTTGGTAGATGCGGTTCATTTTTCGCTCTCCAGACTGTCTTCACATGTCATACTGCCTGTGAGTTCATACTGCGAGCAGAAATGTCACATCAGGACTGGCTGCGGTCACCCCATAGATTCGAGGACCGATGTGGCCGCGAGAAACCACGGCTCGCAGCGGCGACATCGCCAGCGTTTCGGATAGCCCATGCCAGGAAAAGTCTTGGAGCTTTGCGAGCGGAGGCGTAGGGCACGGGGGAAGCCGAAGCGGCAAAGTCCAAGTCTTTCACTGGCCATCCCATAGGGTCGATGAATCTCCGCACCCCGTGAGCGCGGCCCCGTTGAAGCAAGGCTGATTACCATCACACTGTCTCAGCGGTCGCAATCGATTCGAATTCAGAGAAGATGTCAGGATGATTCCCATTCAAGAATCTGACCACTTTGGCATTGTCGATGAGCTTTCTAATATAGCCGCGAGCCAGGGTCAGGTTCAGCATGTTTTCTCCGTAAGATTCCTCAACAGCCTTGAGGTCATGCTCAAGAGACTCCATCTCCTGCTCCATCTTGCCAATTTCTTCGGCTGACAATCCCTCCTTAACTTTCGGTTTCTCCGGTTGTGCCAATTGATCTCTTGGCGTGCCCAAAACCAAAGCTTCCGCATAGCCGGCAGTGAAATTATTAGCGCTCACCATCAGTTCGGATATTTCGATCTGCCTGACGCAACTGACTTGTTTAAGCAGATGAATGGCTTTTGGGCTGATTGCTTTGTCCTTCAATAAATCGACAGCCTCTTCGTGAATACCATCCAGCAGTTTCATTGACGCACGTACATTTCTGACCGGAATGTTCAACGTTACTGCGATCCGCTCCGGCCTCACCCCGTTCCGAACCGCCTTCACGATCATTTTATGTTCCTGGATGGGGGCGAGCCGGCTGATACGTGCATTATAGGTGAAGCTTTCATCGTCGTTGGCGATGATGCAGTCCGCCTCGGTTTCGCCGAGTTCTTTAAGCGCGAAATAGCGGAGATGACCATCCAGAAGCAGATATGTTCCTGCCCCGTCCTTCTGTGGATGCACCACGAGCGGTTCAACCAGCCCAACCTCTTTGATGGAGGCACGGATTGTTTGGTAGCGACGGATGTTTTTTTGCGGGTCTTTCAACTGACGCACTGGAAGGATGACGGCGAGTGACAGCCGAACCTGCCGCATTTCAAATCCGATTTTTGTATCAGTCATGTACCCTCCTTATGCTTGGTGCCGAGTTTAGCCCACAGGTATTTTGGCATGGTGGAAAGGGATTCAGCCCGCAATAAGGTCACGAAATTTTCGTCATTGAGGAGTTTGTCAAACGCCGTGACGATGAAGACCAGTTTGGCATCGCAAATCTTGGCTTTGCGGATCATCAGTTTTTGCTTCTGGCTCTCGCGCCGGTAAGCATTCACAAGGCTCTCGACGCTGGTCGGTCTGTTCCGCCCAGCCCGGGTGCTGGTGTCTCGTTGCTTGCCAGCGAAGCGTCGCTGGTCAATGAGGCGTTTCACAGTACGAATGGACACCTGGTTGAGTTGTTTGGTTTCGTAGGCTTTTAGCAGTTCACGTTGTGTCTCAATACTGTCCGCCTTCGCAATGTCCATTGCGACCCCCAGCGGAATCCTCCCGCTAGACGCCGCGTCCAGCAGGCGTTCTTCACCAGCGTTCTGCAACGCGATTAAGCCAGCAACCATTGTGTTATCAAGATCAAGCTTTCTCGCAATTTCAGTATTGCCGTACCCTGCCGACTTGAGCCGTTCAATCTCACGTATCAGTGCCAGGGGTCCCGGATATCGGCGAGCCATGTTTTCCACCAGGCTCCGAAGCAGGCGTTCCTCTTTTGAGATTTCGACAACCAGCGCCGGGATTTCTTTGTGGCCCAGGGCGATAAATGCTTCGATTCGCCCCTGGCCACAAACCAGATCGTACCCAGCCCCATCCTCCTCCTGTGCCGAGCGCAGACTGACCTGAATCGGCTTTTTCAGCCCGAGGTTTTTGATGCTCTGAACAATAACCTCAAACTTTTTCCGGTCACGATGTCTCGGATTCAGAATGCGAATCCGATCAATCGGGATCATTTTAATTTCATCTTTCATGCTGCTTCCTCAAACTTGATGCGCTCCGCCATGCCCAGAAAATAATCCAACGTATCAAACCGGTAGCCATCCAGGTAAACGCCGTTTTCCTCCGCGATGCGCAGGTTCTCCCATGTCATGTCGATTGCTGGCAGTAAATAATAGTCGCGGATACCCTCGTTGGTGGCAGTCATCCGAACAGCGACCGTAATGTCCGGCTTCAGTCCCTCATCCAACCTGATAACCCACCTCGACGAACCGGCGGTTGTGATCCAATGGCGGCAGAGGACAATGGAGACACGCAATTCATTGTTGAGGTGGAGCAACTGTGTCCGCTCGTCCCAAGAGGCGACTGCGCCTAAATCGCCAATCCGTTGAATAACCGACGCAACGATTTCGGGGTGCTCCTTGCGCAGCTTACGATTGATTTCGATGAAACTGTAATCAATACCCGGATCGTAGCCAATTAAACGGTAGGCGGATACTAAACTGCCGAAACGATGCCTGAACGCCGTGCTAGACGGGAGTTCGTCCGCCTCGTCGATTAGCATGCCGCTGATGCGTCCGTGCTGGTTCAGCACGCCACGCAGTTTTTCCAACATCTCATCATCGGAGATCTTCCGACTGCGAGCCAGAATGATGCCCTGTGCGGTGTGGAACAGGCTTGGCTCGACGATGCCTTCGAATATTCCGTCAGCTCGAATCCACTTTTCCTGCGGGTTGGCCACATGTTTGAGTTTCAATTTGAAGGAGGTGCGATGATACACATTGTTCCCGATATATTTCTCGTTGATGAGGACTTGATGGACGGTGGCCCGGTTCCACGCGCGTCCAAAGTCTGTGACCAGGCCTCGATCATTCAGCGACTTGGCGATTTCCGATTCGCTTTTTCCTTCACTGATGAATGTCCGATAAATCCAATTGACCACTTTGACTTCCTCATCCGGGCCGGGGATCAAGATCACCCGATCCGTTTGCAGGCTTTTGTGCTCCCCCATCTTGAGTGCGGCTTTGTGCTGGCCGTTCTGGTCAATCAACATTCGGCGCAGGCCGAATCCGGCCGTGCCGCCCTGTTTGTAACCCAACTGAATCAAGCGGCAGGCTCCCTGAAAAACCTTGGATGACAATTCGCGACTATATTCGCCGGCCATCGCGCGTTTGACACCTTTGACAATTGTGGAAACGGGACTGCCGTCATTTTCAAATTGCTCGGCGCAATAATGGACTGGGACGCCAGCGCGGCGACAGAGGTACTCATAATAGGCGCTCTCATCCGCATCCTGGAAGCGCCCCCATCGGCTCACATCGTAGACAAGGATACACGAGAAGTTTACTTGCCCGTTCCTAACGTCCTCAATCATCTGGGCCAAGGAATCGCGTCCTTGAATATTCAAACCGCTTTTGCCCTCATCTGAATACACCTTGACGATCTCCAGCCCACGGCACTTCGCATACTCCTGAACAACGTCCATCTGGTTGCTCGTCGAGTATTGCTGATGTTCCGTGGACATTCGGACGTAAGCAGCGGCACTGCCGGTTGGCAATTCTGTGTTTCCTTTATTCATTCGAAATAAATCAATCGCCATTGATGTCGAAATCGCGACTTGTCTGTTCCCCGATTTGTGGATACGACGCCCTGGCAACGCTTGGCTTGTCTCTCAAATACGATTCAAAAGCACGTTTCATTGATACGGCAAGTTTTCCACGCATTGCTTTTCATGGAAATAAACAAGTTGTGTGGAGACGGTCAATTAGCGATTGCCCCCTTGTTGCAAGGCGAGTGGCAGCGATAACGACCAAACAGAGTGACGCCAAAACGACTCACAAGCGTCCCGGTGATTGTTTCGAGGTCGCCAAAAGCCGCGACTATAACCTGCCACCAGCCAGCGGCGTCTGGGTGAGGTGGCCAACACTCTACCATGGATTTTATGATGCGGTTAATTTCTGGAATCCACTTAGTGAACCGGTTCCAGTATTGTTGCAGAAGAGAAAGCCACGCAAGCGCGTTGGCTCCTAAAGTTCCGCCGAAAAACTCGTCTATGGTGGTATTCAAGACCAAGCGGTATGGCTGCGCAAATGCTGGAAGGATGCTGACTGTTCTGCCGCAGATACAACATCGAAACCGCCGCACAAAAATGCGTAATACTCCACGTTTTGTACTGGTGATGTTGCGGCAATAATAACCCAGCGCCTTTAGCGCATGCCCTGCATCACAATGAGGGCATTCAACCGGAGGTTCGATACCCTGATGGAAGCTTGTGCTCACATAATGATCGGCACTCACCAGCACGGCACGAATGATCTGCATAAAGAATCTCCTGTGTAGCAATTTTATGTGCCAAACGTTGCATCTTGCCGCCGGGGACGATGTGGGCGAACCAAACTTCATCCGCCAACGCAGCGACAAACTCATTGCGGCGGATAGCGAGGGAGGTCGTGACACGGTGGTTGCCTCCGCTAAAACAGGAAAGAATCAAGAGACGGCCGGCTGAACCGATAAAATTATGCACTCACACCGGCTTCACCACGAGCACTTCCTCGCCGAGCATGTCCACGATTTTGACGGCAACCGTAGTCTTGGGCATTGGCGCCGGTAATTCATACTTGCCGAAGACGAAATCGGATTTCTTGTCGGGCAGATCCGAGAGGGCGATGTTGAAGGCTTTGCCGTCGTAACCGGGGTCAATCATCACGCAGTCCACCATCGCGCGCCAATCGGTGATCTTGGGTTTCAGAACGCCCTCCTGCTGCGACAGGCGTTCGATGATTGTCGGCGAGATGAAGTCTTCGATCTCGATGACAAGATTGTCCTTCACGCGTTTGATACTGACCTTCGCTTGGGCGGGCTGGTGGGCGATGAACTTGCCATACTTCGGGTCGGTGCGCAGTTCGATGACTTCGATCTTGTTCGGTACGTCACCTTTCTTGCGAAGGCGATTCCATTCTTCCAGCCACGCGTCCACGGCCAATTCTTTGCCGAGACCCACCATCACAACGTCCCGTTCCTCGTCGGGCCGGGCGGCCAGTTCGCGCTTCACCTCCTCCATGTCGAGCAGGGAGAGCGGATGGCCGAACGGGATGATCTTCACCAACCTCTTGCCGAGGGTGCCATCAAAGAATGCGTCGGTCTTCGTGTGCGAAATGCCGATGTGTTCACAAGCGAGATTGACCGCCTCGTTGTGTTGGATTTGCAGGTCGTAATCGTTGACGCGATGAACCAAGAAAGAAAGCTGTGTCGGTTTTGGTGACTTATCAGCGTCCATGCCCGGTAACGTGGGCGCACCCTTCGCGCTGGCGGCAATCTGCTCGTTGATGATTGCCTGCAACCGCTTGCTGGCGGTCTGAATCGCGCCCTTGTTGATGTCGCAGCCTATCCAGCGCCGCCCCAACTTCTGCGCCGTGGCAGCAGTTGTCCCACTGCCGAGAAAAAAGTCGCCAACAAGGTCGCCGGGTCGCGACCCGGCTTTAATAACGCGTTCCAAAAGTGGCTCTGCGTTTTCTGTCGGATAGCCGGTAGAGAAGGCGTAACCCGGTATGTCCGTCCAGGCGGAGTCCAGATTCTCGTCGTCCTTGTCCTCAACCCAGTACTCAAGGACACCAGATTTTGGGTTCTCCCGGAGTTTCTTCTCTGCCCACATCTCGTTTGCCTGCTCTTGTGGGAACTTCAAATGGCAACCGGGGGACGGGTAGTAGATCTTGCCACCGAACGTCAGTGAGCGCGGGCCCGGTATCCCTTGCGAATCCATGTTATGCCAATAGCCTGGTCTCGTTTCAGGCAGCGGCCTCAATACGTCCTTGTATTCGGACGCTTGGCTCTTGAAGTACACGTATAGATAGTCAACTGCATTAGGGATTGTCCGACGACCTTTGTCAGTGACATTCTTCTTGATGCGATTCACCACGATCTCATTCTGAAACATGTCTTGGCCAAAGACTTCGTCGGCGATCATCTTCAGGTAGTACCCGAAGTGCACATCCATTCGGATAAAGATCATGCCATCATCGGCAAGGAGTTCCTTTGCGAGAAGAAGACGCTCGTATAGGAATTGCAGGTAGGCATCGACATGCCAGTTGTTGGCGTACTGAATCTGCTCTGTGAATCCGTAACCCTCGCCTTCGAGCTTTTCCATCTTGACGCCGCGCAACGTAACTTTCCTGACGTAATCGACGCCGGTATTGAAGGGCGGATCGATAAAAAACATGTTCACCTTGGCGCGAAATCCGTTTGCCAGCAGGTAAGCGAGCACTTCTTTATTGTCGCCGTGGAACAGTAGACCGCCTTTGCTTGCAGTTTGACCCGTGGGGTCAAAGGTCTCGACGTGCTGCGCGGGGAAGGCCGTTACGTGGCGCAAGGGATGTTTGCCCACCCATGATAGCATTGGGCGACCCTTGGGAGCGGTAATCGTCACATTAGCTCGATCAGGCGTGACCGTCTTGTGCTTGACGCGTTTGGCTATTTTTGATTTGCGGGGCATGGTCATTCCTCGATGAATTGGCGGACGGGCTGGAGTTGTTCATGACCGATGACATCGGCACGGGCGAAGATGATTTCGTATTTGAGCCGGTCGGGATTCAGGCCGACCAACTGGCGCGTGGCCATCGCCTTTCGCCCGTTCTCGCCGTCAATTTTGTGATCGCGATCGTGCTCGCGTTTGATCTCGACGATCAGGCACTTGCCGTCTTTGCGGCGGACGACGAAGTCTGGCGTGTAGCGATGCCATTCGTCGTCTTCGCCCTTATACTCGACGTAAAAGTCGGTCTTGTTTGGATCGGTGAGTGCACCGGTAAAGAAGATGTCCTCTACGTCGGCGGGGTGCTGTTTCAGGTGCGCGAGCAACTGTTCGAAGAAGTTCTGCTCGGGGTTCGAGTCGAAGTTGTACGGGTCGTAATGGAATCCGAGCGTGCCGGCCTTTGTCTGCCAGTCCTTCCATGATGAAAGCAGACTTTCTCGGTTGATCGGATATGAAATCTCGGCGGTATAGAATTCCTTGCCGTCGGTGGCGACGTGCCTCTCGAAGCCGTTGGTTTTCAGAAGTGCCAGCGCCCGCTCAACGATTTCCTCGCGGACTTCATAGTCGCGTGTCTGTTCTTCGATCTGACGTGCCAGCAACGACAACACGCCGGCTGGTATCTCAACGGTGCCGGGATAAACGCGGCGCAATTCCTCGTACAGCGGCCACAAGTCCAGCCGGTAAGTCGCGGCCAGTTCGACCGCCGCAGCGCGAAGGCCAATGGTGGCCACATCCTCTTGGAGGATTTCAACGTCGCCGACTTTCTGCAGAACCTGTTTGGTGGATTTTTGGTCGGCAACGGTCAGCGTTTCTTTCTTCAACCCGGATTCGGCGGCGAGATACGCATGGGTCAGTTTGAGCGGTTTAGCCGCGACATCCTTGCGGACAACGGTGCGGACCAGTCGCTGGACAACCAGTGGCGGCAACTTGACCTTGCGGAGTTGGATAACGGCACTGCGGGTGTTAGTCTTGGCGCGGTCGAGGTCGCAGATGGATTCGCCGTAAGTCTCCTGCAACTGCCGGTCGAGGACCGAGCGATTGTCGGCCGAGAGGTAGATGCGCGCAGGCCGGTTGTTACCGGGTACTTGACGCAGACAGCGCGAGGCAGCTTGGAGTACAAAGTTGTTGCTGGTTTTGAGACGACGGGCAAGCGCACAGGCAAACAAGCTCGGACAGTTCCAGCCTTCCGTGCCCTTATTAACGAGCAGGACAACGCGATGCGGCGCGGTCGGATCGTTGAGGCGATTGAACGCATCCACTTCGGGCTGTGTGGACTCCGATGTGTTGCGCAGGCAGAGTGCGGGTGCGAGACCGAGTTTCGCGAGTGCGGCCTCCACTGCTGGGCGGAGTTCCGTGAGGTCGTCGTTTTGCGGAAAGTAGAGCGCGAGCTTGGCTTGTGCGCCGTTTGGCAGCGCAGCGTCGCCGTAGTGCGTGAAGAAATCCGAGATGACATGGCTGAGGAACTGGACGGTGTTGGCGTCGTCGAACGTGAACGCTTGGATGTTGTTGGCGACTTCTTTGAGGATGTTATCACGGATGCCTTGTGACAGGCCGTACCAGACAACCACATCGCGCAATGGCTGGCGCTGAAAGTAAGGCGTGCCGGTAGTGTTGACGACACAGATGAGGTTTGGGCTGTTCTGTCGGAGGTAGTCCACCGTCTTGCGCACCTTTTTTAACTCCGTGTCGAGCGCTTGGCCGTAAGTGTGATGTGCTTCGTCGGAGAACACGGCCAAATGCGGCAGGCTGGCAATGGCTTGGAGACGCAAGTTGGCGATTTCAGAGCGGGCATCGTCCTCCTGCTTCGGTGCGAACAGGCTGCCGATGTCCGATTTGCGAATCGTCTCCTTCTGGATGCGGATCTTCTCGGTGTTCGTCACGACCACGTTGAACACGCTGCCACGAATCACCGGTATGTCCTTCTCACCCTCGCGCGTGAAAGTGAGCTTCACCGACGCAGCGAATGGTTTGTAGAGCCGGGGCGGCAGAATGCGGTCATATGGAATCTGCGCCAGCTCGCGGAGGGACTCGATGATCGTCGTACCGGGTGCGAACACGAGGCCATTCTGCACAAACGGCCCATCGGGATATTCCAACGCCATGGCGAACTCGGAGGCGATGATCGCACCGATGAGCGCCGTCTTACCCGCTCCCATTGCGAGTGCGAGGATGTAGCTGGCGTAGTCGAGCGTTAGCGTCTCACGCAGCGATTCGAGCCGGTATTCATGCGCAAAGTCGTCGTCAGTCTTGATGGCCTGCCAAAGCGCATCGAGATCAAAGTCCATTTTCTCAAATGCCTCTTTCGATATGCCCAACGCCGCAAGAAGATCAGCCGTCTTGGGGAATAGTTTCTGGTAGAGCGCGAAGATATGAGACGTGTCTTCGATCAGGCGCAAGTGCCAATACGTTTCGAGCGCACGAAGTTGTGGTGGCCGAAGTTGGAAGCCACTACCTTCCGGTGCCTTCGCCCAGTCGAGTATCTCGCCGATGGTCGGATACTGCTCCACTTTGTAGCGGTTATCCCGCCACTTGCCGACGCGATCGGCGAGCCGTTGATAAAGACTCGCAGACATGTGCTGTGTGCGTGCTCAGCCCTGTCTGCGGATGGCTTTCCTTGAAGGGAGACCGTGCCGGAAACAGAAGGGGCGTGTCTTACTAACGCTCCCTCTCAGGCACGGGCGTGCCCTTCATGGAACGCTTTCAGGCACGCCCGTGTGGGGCGTGCCTTCGAGCGCCGTCCATGAAGTCGAATTTGCCCGTTTCGAGAGGAACAGCAGCCGAAGCTACGCGAAATCATTATTGATTGCGGTTACGTGTCGTTTTTCTGTTTCGTTTCCTCCAGTGCGGGCGAGTGTAGTCCGCCGCAGCGATTGAAACAAGCGTTTCGTCGCCGTCGATGACCGGACCGCTCTACCGTGCAGCGCGCAACGAGTAAAGACTTACGCGACGCGACGATTACACGGCGTTGATTCGCTTCTCCATTGCCTCCAACTCCGTCATGATCGTCTCGAATGACGGCGGCGTGGCCATGAACATATCCGCTATCCCCTGTGCAGATTCAGTCTGACCAAGATTCATGGCACACGCAGCACCGTCACTGTGAAG
>Ga0182030_10014745_pt1 | contig 15393 bp, 16 predicted proteins | sample 812S3MmetaG_FD_121299 | JGI IMG/M metagenome (GOLD analysis project Ga0182030, IMG submission 121299) | Permafrost microbial communities from Stordalen Mire, Sweden - 812S3M metaG (Illumina Assembly) | ecosystem: Environmental > Terrestrial > Soil > Wetlands > Permafrost | place: Sweden... | reverse complement strand
TTCCTTTTATACTGGCCATAACGGGCGCCAGTGGTGCGTGTTATGGATTGCGCTTGCTGCAATACTTACTTGAAATCGGACAGCCGGTCGAACTGTTGATTTCCAGAGCAGCAATGGTTGTGATGAAAGAAGAAAACGATTTGCTTTTAGGCGATGATGTCGAAAATTCTTTAAAAGAATATCTGCATTTAGCCGACGATGCGCCTCTTACCTTACATCGACTAACCGATTATGGTGCCTCTGTCGCCAGTGGTTCCTACAGAACCAGAGGGATGGCGGTTCTGCCTTGCAGCCTGGGGACGCTTGGGGCAATTGCTCATGGTCTGACCGAAAATCTCATTCATCGGGCAGCAACTGTTTGTCTAAAAGAGAAACGACCGTTGCTAATATGTTTGCGGGAAATGCCTTTTGGTCAAATTCAATTGAAGAATATGCTCGCGGTTTCTGAAGCGGGCGGCATTGTTTCATGCGCTTCTCCTGGATACTATCATCGTCCTCAGACAATCAACGATCAAATTGATTTTGTTGTCGGGCGCGTTCTCGACCAGTGCGGCTTTGATAACGCATTGTTCAAACGATGGAAGGAAAAAAGCGAGCAGCTTCCATCGAGCCCTCCTCGTGAAAAAAACAAGCACTAACACTTAACACAGCACACAGACCGAGAAGATCAACTTGACTGAACTTGATTGGCTTTTACTGGGCGATATTACCAGCGTACACGGCATTAAAGGTGGTCTGAAAGTCAGATGTAACACCACTAATTTGAATGTTTTTGGCAAATTGAAAAGTGTTCGCCTGAAGAAAAAAGGTGTAGAGACAGACCATCAAATTTCGTCACTGCGTATGGATAGAAATTTTTTGATTGTGACACTAGCAGACGTTGTCGATAGAAATACAGCAGAATCTCTTGTGGGCAGTCAGTTTCTGGCGGTCAAACAAGAGACGGCAAAGTTACCCAAAGATGAATGGTGGATAAAAGACTTGATTGGACTGTCTGTCTTTGCTGCAGACGGCAAATTAATTGGCACCGTATCTGATATCATCACTTCCGCGCAGAATTTACTCGAAATTACTTCGGCCGACAAAAGCAAAAAAGAAACCATTCTTGTGCCCCTGGTCAAGGAACTGGTGCCAGTTGTGGATATGCAGGCAAAACGCATCGAAATAGCCGATTTACCGGGACTTCTTGACGACAATTGACCTCTTTATAATTTACTTATAAATGAGTTGATAAAACTGCTTGATTACCAACTTGCTATACATTACCCTAGAGACATAATGCGATTGCATATAGGCATCTTCGTTCGGCATTTGAATCCGGCAAATTGAGCTCGCAGTAAGCTCAATGTTGCTTAAGTTGCCACCGTCTTTGTTTTGAATCTCTGAGGTTTTGTCGATGCCCACAGCCGCTTACACTTTACCTCTGCTGACACCGTTCTCAACAGAGGATCTCGGTCAATTACAACTGAATTTGCCTTCTCTCAAAGTGGTTTCGTATCGAGGGCCAGGAGCCTCAGGCGGTGTTTCAACCAGCCTCGGCCCGGTCGTTCGGCGACTGGGCACAAAAATCAATTGGTTTGCCGTTTCAGGACTGCCAGAGCAATCCAGCGCTCAATTTGATTTCTATGCAGCAAAAGTCCCTCCTGCCTTGCTAGAAATGCATCGAAAGATATCTACGGGATATCTCTGGCCGCTTTTGCACGGTCTGCCGGAAAAAGCCGTCTTTGATGCTGAAAGCTGGAAAGGCTTTCGCCAGGTCAATGCCATTGTGGCCTCCGAGTGTCTCGATTTTCCCTATCAAAGTTTTCCCACACTGTTCTGGCTGCACGACTATGAAGTAGCACTGGTGGCACCACTTGTTGCTGTTCATGCCGGTATCATCTTGACCCACTTCTGGCATACACCCTGGCCAGCAGCTTAAGTCATGACCGCGTCCCCAGTTGCCAGAGAGCTCGTCGAAGCTCTGTTATGCAATAAAGTGCTTGGCTTTCACACCGCTGAATATGCCAGCAACTTTTTAAACACAGTCCAAGAACTTTTCCCTAACGCCACCGTAGACATGCTGCGCATGGAAGTACGTCTGCAAAATCGCCCGACACGCATAGTGGTCATGCCTCTGGGAATTGATTTCGACCTCTGGCAGCGACTGGCTAAATCTAATCGAGCAATGGCTGAGGCGATTTCGACCAAATATGCAGGCACCAATTCCATCATTCTTGGGGTCGATCGTCTGGACTATTCAAAAGGTGTTCTTGAAAAATTGAAGGGATTCGAAGAATTCCTCATGCAAAATCCACACCATCACAATCGCGTTCAATACATTCAAATTGGACAGACAGCTCAATCGCAAGACTTTCCGTATCAGATCTACGCCAATCAAGTAGTAAGCAAAGTCGAAGCCATCAACAAACGATTCGGCAGCGAACAGTGGCAACCCATAATTTATATGGAAAAACATTTGCAGCAAAGAGAATTGGCGGCCTGGTATCAAGCAGCCGATGTTCTTGCTGTAAATCCTGTCAGAGACGGTTTGAATTTAATCGCCAAAGAATTCGTTGCTTCACGCCTGGATGAACAAGGTGTTTTGCTGCTCAGCCAAAAGGCTGGTTGCGCCGCTGAGCTTGCACAAGGTGCCATCACTATTGATCCGCAATCCACCAAAGAGTTTGCTCGCGGCCTTGCGCTCGCGTTAAGCCTGGAGCCAGACGACAGAAGAAAACGAATGGTGACAATGAGACGTGTTGTTAGCTGGAATCGATTACATGATTGGGCCCTTGGATTTTTAAGAGAATCAATTGCCAATAAGACATCTGCTGGAACTAACGTCTAAAATATAGACGTATGAAAAGCGAAAGCGACAAGAACCCAACAGGACGTTTTAGCGGACTGGCCGACATCTATGCCCAATCACGCCCATCTTATCCAGATGAGGCATTAGATTTCATTGTCGCCCATTGCGGCTTAAAACCAGGCGATACCATGCTCGACGTGGGCTGTGGCACGGGCATCTCTACACGCTTATTTGCCCATCGAAACTTGCAACTGATAGGCATTGAACCAAATGACGATATGCGCGCAAAGGCCGAAGGCGATCGCAGCAATTTTACCTACCCACCAGTCTATCTAAAGGCCACCGCTGAACAAACCAATTTAAACCCAAACAGTGCAAACATTGTTTTATGCGCTCAAGCATTCCACTGGTTCAATCAGGAAGTTTGTCTGGCCGAATTCAATCGTATTTTAAAAACTCCGGGTTACGTTGCTTTGATCTGGAACGAACGCGACGAAGCGGATCCATTCACAAAAAACTATGGCGACGTTTTGCGCCAATGGCCAGAAACAAAGTCTGTCGAGGTGGAAAGACGAAAGGCTGGTCAAGCACTTTTGCAGAGCGCGCTTTTTGAAGACAAAAAGCGCTATAACTTCTATAACGAGCAAGTCGTCGACGAGGCCGGTATGCTCGGACGAGCTTTCTCTGCCTCATATGCGCCTCGCGAGGGAATCGAACGTCAGAAAGCAGAAACAGCCTTGAAAGAGGTTTTTGCACAATTTGCTGATAATGGTCAGGTGATTTTCCGATACGAAACGTCCGTGTACATTGGTAATAAAAAGTGCAGTAACAAAGTGTAGTAAAAAAGAGCAGTAAAAAGGCTGATTGAACTTTTGAAAATCCCGAACAAACTAAACATATTAATGGCCAGCCTGATCACTTTCGCCACAACAGTGGAAAGCGTCAGCTCAGCCAGTACCGAAAACAACGCAGGCATCATCGAAACCGTATCACTCTCGAAAACGCCAAACCTACTACCAAATTCTGAAAAAGCGGCTAGCAAAGACGCAGGTCAAAACGACCCTGTCATCAAAGCTTTGACAGAAGAACTACAGCGCTCATTCAATCAACTCAAACACGTCGGCAAAGCACCACTTTATTATCTGGCCTACAAATTATATGAAGGCACATGGGAATCCATTTCGGCCTCAGATGGTGCCCTTCGCGATGAAGTGCCACAAAATGACTGGCGCATGCTCTCTGTCGATTTGAGAGTAGGTAGTCCCAAATTCGATAACACGCATTTTCAAAGAGACCAGGCGTCACATCCTCCTCATGAATATGATGCAACTTCCGACCGCAACTCCATTCTGCCCAATGAAGGGGCGGGAATTCCACTTAAACAAAGTTTGTGGTTAAAAACAGATACTGCTTTCAAACGCGCTCAACAGCGATTCGCGTCAATCAAAGCAAGCAATGATTTGCTTGCCGTCGAAGAAGATAAATCAGGAGATTTTAGCCTGCAACCAGCGCATCTGTATTTTGGTCCAGTTAAACATATCGAGCTAGACCGAGCAGCCTGGCAAGAAAAGGTCAAACGACTATCCAAGCTCTTTCTCAATTATCCTCATCTTAAGGATACTTCGGTAAAATTAACGGCAGAGCCAACGACTCGTTACTTCGTTAACAGCGAAGGCTCGCGAGAAATCGAGCAGCACCTCGGTTATAGAATCATGGTAAGCGGCACGACCATCGCTGATGATGGCATGTCTTTATCTTTATCTGATTATGATGAAGAGCCAGATCCAGCCATACTACCAGACGAAAAAACCATTGCTAAAATGGTCGACAAACTGGCTCATAATTTGCTCGCGTTTAGATCTGCCCCAGTTGCTGATCCGTATGTCGGACCGGCGATTTTATCAGGTCGATCGGCTGCAGTATTTTTCCACGAAACATTTGGACATCGAGTTGAGGCGCAGCACCAGAAAAACGAAGACGAAGGGAAAACGTTCGCAAAAAGAGTCGGCACAAAAGTCATGCCGACGTTCTTGAGTGTTATCGATGATCCAACGAATTCATTTGCCTATGGGCATGAGCTAGCAGGAAGTTATAAATTCGATGACGAAGGAGTACCGGCTCAAGCTGTGACTCTGGCTAAAAATGGCATACTGACTGGTTTTTTGTTGGGGCGCCGACCAGTAACCGGATTTAAAACTTCCAATGGTCATGGACGTTCGGCGCCTGGATGGAATCCAGCTGCCAGACAGGGAATTCTTAGAGTCTGGGCAGATCCTAAAACGCAAGTGTCACCGGCTCAATTGCGAGCCCAATTAATCGCCGAAGCGAAAAGACAACACAAAGATTATGGTCTTCTATTCGATGACATTTACGGCGGCTCGACGGCTGTAAGCACTCATTCTGATCAAGTATTTTCAATTTACCCTCTGCGTATTTTTAAAATATTTGTTGATGGACGCCCCGATCAGTTGATTAGGGGCGCTGACATCGTGGGCACACCACTTGCGGCGCTAGAAAAAATTATTCTTGCAAGCAATGACTATGGCGTCTTCAATGGTTCTTGCGGCCGTGAATCTGGCTGGGTACCAAATTCAGCGGTTGCCCCAAGTCTTCTAATTCAATCCATGGAAATCAAACATAGTTTTCGCTCTTTCCAAAAATTGCCGATCCTGCCCGATCCCGCCCAAGCAAGTACCACGCCAGCCTCGTCTCATCCAGACACTGCACCCAAAGCAAACTAAAAGCACCACTAGAAGCACATATGACTATCCGCAAAACTATTTTTCTCAGCAGTCTACTTCTGTCATTGACGCTGCCTGTTACACAAAGCGCGAAGGCAGCAGACGATGTCATTCTCAACGCCATGACAGGCGAGATGGAAAGAAGTCTTAGTGATCTTCATGTGGAAGATCATCGACCACCATATTTCATCTCTTATTCAATCAAAGAAATAGATGAAGCTATCATTGAATCCGAATTGGGTTCCCCACCTTCTCTGAAAAGAAGTCGCAAGCGCTATTTCACCCCAATTGTCAAAGTCGGCGATTACGATGTCGACAGTACTGAAATGTTTCCGACGAGAGCATACAGCCCCAGTCAGATAACGACAGACGACGATGCTCTGGCGATTAAGCGAGCAATCTGGTTGCGCACTGATAGTGCTTACAAAACAGCAATTAGAGATTTAGAAGCGAAGAAGTCTTATCTCATCGACAATCATATCGACCATCGCATGCCTGATATGACTAAAGAAAAACCAGTTGTAGCCATCGAAGAAATCAAGCCGCTCACTTTCGATCAGACAAAATGGTCACAGACTGTGCAGTCATTGTCTGAAGTGTTTAAGAAATATCCACAGCTGCAAAAATCGAAAGTCTCCTTTATCGCCCGTCGCGTCAATCGCTGGATTGTCAATTCAGAAGGCAGTCGCATCCGTGAGTCTCAGGAAAAATTTGCAGTTTCTATTGGCGCCTCCGCCCAGGCAGAAGACGGTACGCCTGTTTCAGACTATGACATCAAAGCAGCTAATGCCGAAAGCGGATTAGCCGATTTTGAAAAGCTCAAAGAAATGACAGAGAGACTGGCTGAAAACGCAATTAAAATTTGTGCCGCGCGCCAGGGAGAAGACTATTGCGGTCCGGTCATTTTTGAAGATCAGGCGGCAGCAGAATTCTTTTCGCAATTGATGTCACCAAATTTCAGTTTCCCCGAGGATCTCCTCGGCAATCAAGACTGGCGTAATCCGCTTAAAGATGGCATCGGAAGACGTGTTATCACTAAAAATGTAGACATCATTGATGATCCACTAGCAACTGATTTCAAAGGTCAACCGCTTTTTGGCGGATACAAATATGATGATGACGGTGTGCCTGCTCAAAAAGTTGTTATTGCTGAAAATGGCGTCATCAAAGAGTTCTTGCACGGTCGAATTCCCACTAAACATTCGGACAAAAGCAACGGACACTCACAAAGAGGCTATGGTTCTTTCAATGTGATGCAAGTGACTTCATCTAAAACTTCCTCGCCAGAAGAAATGAAGACAAAGGCCTTCGAATTAGCTAAGGACGCTGGTCTCGATTACATACTGGTGGTCAGGCGTATGGGCGATCAGTTTCGTTTCGATGAACCAGGTACTCCAAGCCACGCATCTGAACCTTATTCGACTCCTTCTTATTCGCGCCAGCCAAGCGATCCTCTGCTTACATTTAAAGTCTACGCAGACGGTAGAGAAGAGCTTTTACGCGGTCTGGAATTTAAATATGTTTCTTTGAGAGCGTTCCGCGATATGCAGGCAATTGGAGCTGACCCTCAGCCGTTTCTGGTAGAGCCGGCTGATTGTTTGACGAGAAGTATCGTCACGCCATCGTTTCTCATTGGTGAACTGGAGTTAGAACCAATCAAGCCAGATCACGCTTCGCTGCCGATTTTGCCGAGTCCACTAGCCACTCTGACAAAATAAAAACCGCAGTTTTACCACTTCAAAGAATTGAATCTTTCCATGTCTACAGTGGATTCGTTGCGGTATATAGCGAGCACGATCCCCAGTCCAACAGCAGCTTCTGCAGCCGCTACTGTAAGAATAAAAATCGCGAAAACCTGACCGGTTGCATGAGTGTCGCAATAGCGCGAAAAAGCAACGAGATTGATATTAACGGCATTGAGCATCAATTCAATGGCCATCAGCACTCGCACGGCATTTCTGGAAGTGACCATGCCATACATACCGATAGCAAAAAGTGCCGCAGCCAGAATCAAATAACGCAGAAGTGGCTCGGGCTGATGAACACACAACAAGACAACACCGGCGAAAGTAGCGACCGGCAATACAGCATAGGCAGTTGCACCGATTTGAATAGCCATCAAAGACAAAATAGCAATTATGCCGAACATAGAAACATCGCGAAAATGAACATCGATTTGCATCGAATCAAACAAACCGTTCATAGAGCCGCCGATGTACACAGTCATCAACACAGCAATCATGGCCCAGAAAGATAGAGCCAGTGAAGCTTGTTTGGAGGTTGGCCCCTGGCTCGTTAACACACCATCATTCATTTCTAGTACTACCTCTACGCGACTGATTCAGGGATTTTAGGCGTGACAATATCGTCTTCCTCAACAGAATATTCAAGCTCATCGGGCAGTCCACTCTCGTTCTTAGCCATAACAATGGCACCAATAAGAGCCGCTAACAAAAGCACTGAAGCGAATTCAAAAGGCAGCGCGTAATTGGTCGTCAGGGCAATACCGATTTGCATCAAAACAGCCTGAGGAGCAACTTTTTCTGCAATCACAGGAAAAGATTCGCTCAGCAGCGAAAGATAGACTGTGACAAACAGAACGAATGCAGTAACGAAGCCAATGTATTGATTGGCTGGAACAGCGATGCTTTTTTCTTGTTCCAGTTTTGGATTGGTCAACATCAAAGCGATGACAACAGTCAATGTAATACCAACAGCGTAAATCATGATTTGAGCCATCGCTAAAAATTGCGCTTGCAACAACAAGAACAACCCGCTGATTGCGCCAAACACACCGATCAACAAGAAACCTGAGCGAATAATTTGTCTATCGAAAATGACGCCATAGGCTAGCGGTATGGCGAGCGCAGCCAGAATGTAAAAGAAAAATGTCTCGTAAGAATCAGCATTGGCATTCACCCAACCCTGCAGAGATAATAACTGGTCCATTTTTTCTCCCGATTTAAACTGCGAGCACTCTTTCTACAATTTCTCTAGAATGCTTATTTTTCTTCTTTGCTTTCTGGCTTATCTTCAGATTTTGGTTCTTCAACTTTGTCAGCTGGTTTTGCTTTTGCTTCTTCAGTCTTAGCTTCGACTTTTCCAACTGCCTTAGCTGCTGTTTCCGGCTTGCTACCTTCGGCAGAATTAGCCGAAGGTGTAGGAGCCTTGGCACCAGCAGCTTCAGGGCTGGCAGCGTCTTTAGCAGCAACAGCTTCGCTTGCGTCAAGAGTACCAGTGGCGGTGCTCGGTCCTTTTGCTACAGCGGCGCCATCGGCAGGTTTTGCGGCAGCGGCAGCAGCTGGTTTAGCAGCAGCTGCTGCACCATCGGCAGGCTTTGCCGCGGCAGCTGCTTTAGCTGGTTTCGGCTTAGGTAACGGCACATCTTTAATATCGAAATAGAAACCAGACTCTTCTTGCGACAAAGTCAATTTCTTTAAATCGTAAATCAAAGACTCACGAGTGTAATCAGCCATTTCAAAGTCATTGGTATTGATGATGCAAGCAGTCGGACAAACTTCTGTGCACAAGCCGCAGAACATACACAAGCCGTGGTCGATTTTGAAATCAATCAATTCGAGCTTATTGGTTTCAGGGCTTTTGTGAGCGGTAATTTCGATACATTTGTCAGGGCAGACACGCTCGCACTGACGGCATGAGATACAGAGATGCTCACCAGATTCTGGATTAACCGTAAGAGCAAGACGTCCACGAAATTGCGGCGCAAGATGAGGCGCCACATCAGGATAATGCACTGTGATCGGTTCTTTGTAGGTGTGACCAAATACGGTGTTCAAACCTCGCCAAACCTGGTGCATGCCACCCATGGCTTTAGAGATGATGTTACCCATGACAGACCACGGCCTCCCGAGCGAAAACTACCAAAATGAACAGAAGCAAGGTCAAGGGCACAAGGCGCTTCCAACCGAAATCCATGAGCTGGTCGATGCGGAATCTGGGCAATGTACCGCGCACTAGAATCGCGATAAAGACCCAGGTGTAGACCTTTGCAATCACCCAGAGAGCAGCAAAGAATGTTTCTGGATTGATGATATGCATGCTTTGAACGAATGATGTAATCGCGGACAGTCCAGCAGTGGTCGTGAAGAAGGTGACGACAGCAGATGAAAAGGCAGGCCAGAAGAAGTTGAGTACCCATGTTGGAATCGGATTGTCTCCGGCACCAAAGAACATGACGACGGCAATACTGCTGACGATGAAGAGGTTTGTGAATTCAGCAAGGAAGAAAATAGCAAATTTAATTCCGGAATATTCAGTGTTATAACCTGACACCAATTCACTTTCTGCTTCAGGCAAGTCAAACGGAATACGGTTGATTTCAGCGCACGCCCCAGTCAAATAAATGCCGCAAAGCATGATACAACTGGCCACAAGAACAATGGTGGCAAGAATGGACCAGACGCCGTCAGGATAATACTGGGCAAGAATTGTGCCAGCGTCACCCTGATGCCCCATGATTCCAGCGGCGATGAATTTATCGACTCCAGAAAGTGCGCCACCGCCCAAGATATTCCAGTTAAGAATGCCACCTTGTTGCTGATTGGCGATTTTCACCACATCAAGGCTTTGAGCAAGCACGCAAACAGTGACAAGCGATAGAACCAGAGGCAATTCATAGCTGATAGCCTGAGCTGCGCTTCGCAATCCACCCACTAGAGAGTATTTATTGTTGCTGGCCCAGCCGCCCATGACGATACCGATTGTTGGTATAGAAGACGCTGCCAGAATGTAGAAAATGCCGGTTGGCAAATTGGTGATTTGAAATAATTCGTGGTTGTTTGTAACGGCAGCCAGCAGTGGCAAACCACCGAAAACTGATGGAGCAAAAAAGATAATCGGCGCGAGGGTAAACATAGCGATATCGGCACCGCGGGGGGTGATGTCTTCTTTGAATAGCAATTTGACGGCGTCAGCTGCTGTTTGCAAAAAGCCATCTGGACCAACGCGACATGGTCCTCTGCGCATCGTGAACAAAGCCAGGCCCCGACGTTCGAAAAGCACCATAAACATGGCATTAATCGGAATGAAAACAAGAAGCGCCACAGCTGGCACAACCGCTTTACAGATTTCAGAAATCATCTGCGCCGATGAACCCAGTCCTTCGCAATATGAGCTTTGCAGCAGTGCCGGCAGGGCGATACCCACCAACCAGCAGACAACCCAGACAACACCGAATATGATGCTGAGCCAGACCAGACTAATTTGGCCGAATTTGCCAATTTCGTTGCTATTGGAAATCATGGGATGCTCGTTAGTTCCTCTTTATCGTTCTGTTTTGTCTCAGCGTCTGAGCTTTCAAAATGTATTTAACGGTCAACGTCTGGAATGATGATGTCTAATGAACCGAACATAGCCATGATGTCTGAAAGGGGATGCCCCATTAACATTTCAGGCAAAATCGATAGATTGGAGAATGATGGATTGCGCCAGCGGAAACGCACCGCTTTATCACTGCCATTGGAAACAATGTAGCAACCAAGAACGCCGCGCGGAGACTCGACTGCGCCAAATCCTTCACCAGCTTTAACGCGCAAACCAGCGATTTGCTTTTTGCCAAGAATCTCGCCTGTTTTAGGCATCATTTCCAGACACTGCTTGATGATTTCATTAGACTCACGCATTTCACGCACACGCAGGATGTATCGATCCCATGTGTCGCCAGCATCTTGATCGAGCCAGTGCACTTTGAATTTCAATTTGTCGTAAATAGAATAAGGCTTGGCTGTACGTAAATCGAAATTGACTCCTGAAGCTCTAAGCGGTGGTCCGGTCAAACCGTAATCCTTGGCCTGAGCCTTGGTGATGAGCCCCACACCTTTGGTGCGTTTCAAGAAAATTGGGTTTTCAGTGACAATTGATTCGTATTCATCAATGCGATCTGGAAACTCATTTGTGAATGCCTCCAGGCGTTTGTACCAATCGTCTTTAGGCGCTCTCTGCACGCCACCCATGCGGATGTAATTGAACATCATGCGCTGTCCGGCCACTTCTTCAAGCAAATCAAACAGTTTTTCACGATCTCTAAATGGATAGAACGGGAATCCAAACATGGCGCCGAGGTCGATTAAATATGTCCCTAGCCAGAGCAAATGCGATGTAATTCGATTCATTTCAGAAGTGATGACACGCAACCATTCGGCGCGTTCAGGCACAACGACATCATCGAGAATTTCACACGAACGAGCCATCGCCCAAGAAGTAAACATGCCAGACAGATAATCGACACGGTCGATTAAAGCCTGGTATTGAAACCATGTCCGATTCTGTCCCTGCCATTCCTGACCGCGATGTAAGTGTCCGACTACGCACTCGGCGTGTTCAACCATTTCACCATCAAGAGTCAAAATGATCCGCAGCACGCCGTGAGTCGACGGATGTTGAGGACCCATATTGATGATCATCTTGTCGGTCTTAAGACCGTCAGTTTTTATTTGAACTGCTTGTAATTCTGCTGTCATTTTGATTACCGGAAACTGTGCGGATTCTTGTCGTTCAGAGCATCAATCGGTTGTTTGTAATCGCGACGCAAGGGATAACCTTCCCAATCCCAGGGATTGAGTATTCGTCGCAAATAAGGATGACCCAGATAACGAATGCCCATCAAATCGTAGGTTTCGCGTTCATGCCAGTTGGCTGTCTTCCAGAATTGAGCAATTGATGGCACCATCGGCAGCTTGTCATCAACGCATTCAGTCTTTGCCACAACTGCTTTAACAACCAATTCGTTCTTGCTCGAATATGACCAGAGGTGATAGACCGAATCAAAAGTGTCGTTTGTTTCGACACCAGATACGGTGAGCAAAAGGTCCAGACCCACTTCAGAATCGTTACGCAAAAAGCGCACTGCCGCTTCTAGATCTTTGCGGTCGACTTCGATGTTTTCTATTTGTCCGCCTACTCCGCGACTGTCGGGCAAGCGCTTGGATTCAATGCCATGCTCTTTCAAAAACTGCCCATAGGGTCCAACAGGTGGAGGACCTTCAGGTGCTTTAGCTGGAGCTTGTTCTGTTGTCATTGCTTTCCCACATCCTCATCGACGACTTGATGCTGTCCTGTAAACCGACTTATCAACTAGGCGTTGCTTTTCGCTTCACGCTTGGTGGCATGATCGAGCACGCCAGTTCCCGAAATAACGACAGCAGTATCCAATTTTGCTTCGTTAATCAAATCCTCAATCGGTCGTCCAGTGTCGTAATCCACACGTCGGACAGAAGTTTGTTCGTACTTGCGATTGTTGCGACTGACGTAGGACTCGGTGCGAATTTTTTGTTGCAACTTGAGAAGAGCATCAAGGATGCCTTCTGGTCTTGGCGGGCAACCAGGCAAATAAACGTCGACAGGAATGATGCGATCTACGCCCTGCACCACCGAATACGAATCATTGAACATGCCGCCTGTGACTGTGCAGGCACCCATGGCAATTACGTACTTAGGCTCAGGCATTTGCTCATACAAAGTAATTAGAGCTGGCGCCATTTTGCGAGTGATGGTGCCGGCCGTCAAAATCATGTCAGCCTGACGGGGAGTCGCTCTAAATACTTCAGAACCAAAACGTGAAATATCAAATTTGGACATACCAACGCTCATCATTTCGATGGCGCAGCACGAAGTACCGAACGTCAAAGGCCAGACCGAATTGGCTCTCGCTAAATTGGCAATCGGATCGATGATGGCACTCGCTACCGGATTGAGCTTGTTGAGCAACTGCTCAATGGCCGCTTCCATATTCCAGAGTGTCACCGACTCTTTCAATTCTTCGGGCACGACAGGCGATGTCTGACTGTTGTTGTCTTCACTCATGACGTTACTCCCACTCTAAGGCACCTTTTTTCCAGGCGTAAGCAAGGCCCACCGCCAGAATTACGAAGAAAATCAATATTTCGATTGGTCCAAACCATTTGCATCCCATTGCCGCTCCTACTTGATCTGTAGCGAGCAACCACGGAATGATAAAAATCACTTCTATATCAAATAACAAGAACAAAATTGCATACAGATAATAGCGAATGTCGAACTGCACCTGAGCACTTTGAAGCGGCTTCATGCCGCACTCATAGGGCTGATTCTTAATCGAGTTGGGGCGATGATAGCCAAGGATTAATTGCAGCACCCAGGCCAGCAAAATCATTCCCAGAGCCGGCAAGGCGAAACCGAGCAACACGAATAAAGCAATTTGTCCTACTTGCAGATCGTACATACGTTTTGCGACACCTCAAATACGAGCCGAGAACATCTCGTAGCAACTATTTCCGGACCAGTAAAGCATAGCAGGGCTGACGATAAAGCTGGCATCCATAGCAAATTATAGCCAGGTAATGAGCCTAAAGGGCACGATGAAAACGCCTGTTTATGCACCTCTTGACCTTGCTCGCGGATCTAGTCGAACCCATTTACATCTAAGCTCGATCCGCGCACGTCTTGCGCCGGTCTCAAAATGCGCTCGCAAAGCCCAAGTTAAGCGATTGCTCACCTGATTTTCACCTAGACAACTAAATTAGCCCGCATGGGCAGATCCGGCAAACCCCTGCTCAAATGGGAGTGACGAGTGTTTTCTAAGAAACATCTGTTAACAATGACAGTAGTCAGGACCAGCATGACAAGCGTTCCTCTTACTATTAATAGTGATGCATACTGACAATTGAGAGATTACTTCTTTGGCAACCTACACGATGACAACCAGCCCGCAAACCTCACTCAACTCGCGCCGAGTAAAAGAATTAGACCAACTGAGCGAAAGGCTCGGAGTGGCCTTCGGTCGCATGCATCTACTCACTGAAGCGCTGACTCACAGCTCTTCGGCAGCAGAGCAACCAGGCGTCAAAGACTACGAACGGCTGGAATTTTTCGGCGATGCCGTTCTCAAATTCGTTATTAGCGAATATCTCCTGGAAAGATTTCCCGACTATTCCGAAGGACAACTGACTGAGATTCGCTCTGTCCTTGTCAGTGATAAGGTCCTCGCAGAGCTTGCCACAAGCCTCAACCTGGGCAAATACATATTGCTCGGCAAGCAAGTACAAATGCGCCCTTCGATTATGGCGCAATCGCTTGAAGCGATAATTGGCGCTGTCTATACCGATCTTGGCCTCTTCCAGACACAACACCTGGTCGTCAAGTTATTCGGCAATCAAGCGACAGCTATCGATCGCGACGACATCAAAGATAATTTCAAAGCAGAGCTACAAGAATATACACAAGCTCGCAGCCAGGGCATTCCTGCCTACAACGTCCTACAAGTTGATGGACCACCACATGATCCAGTCTTTTCTGTTTCGGTATCTATTGAAGGCAAAGATCTAGCATCAGCTTCAGGCAAATCGAAGAAACAAGCTGAACAAGAAGCAGCAAAAATTGCTCTAAATCTGCTGACGAATCAAGCTCAGAAAAACTAAGAGTGCAGGCACCATTCATCTTGTGTGAAAAATCCTCTGAAGTCGAGCATATTTTTCAATGTTTGCGGCACGATCAACACAGCACATAACTGTCGAGAAAAAAATTCTGGCAGAAAATTTGCTACATCATCAAGCCAGAGGATGATGTTCCCGACTTTAAGATCGTTCAAATAGAGGCGCCCTGAACAGATTGCAGCCGCCAGATTACCATGTCAAAAAAAATGCAAACGAGCTCAAGCGATTTTAGATTTGCTCAAAAATTTAGACACAGCGGCAGTTGCGTCGACTACAGACACAGAGCGAATGCAATGCGCTGAGGCATGGCGACAGAACTTTTGTCCTTGCACTTCGACAGCGCACTTACCTTGCAGGCGCACCGGTTGAAGAACAGATGAATGCAGTGTCCTTGGCCCAAAGCGATTGGGTGAGTAAGCACTGACCAATGAGC
>Ga0182030_10014744_pt1 | contig 15393 bp, 12 predicted proteins | sample 812S3MmetaG_FD_121299 | JGI IMG/M metagenome (GOLD analysis project Ga0182030, IMG submission 121299) | Permafrost microbial communities from Stordalen Mire, Sweden - 812S3M metaG (Illumina Assembly) | ecosystem: Environmental > Terrestrial > Soil > Wetlands > Permafrost | place: Sweden... | reverse complement strand
TTCGTCCAGCTCCCGCCGAACATGCAGGCGAGCATCTCTCCCTGGAACGCCATCGGCGAGGTGTTCCGCTACTCGGTCGAGGGGCGCGGCTACACGACGCGCGATCTCAAGACCGCGGAGGACTGGATCCTCGAACGCCAGTTCAAGCAGGTGAAGGGGGTCATCGACGTCGTCAGCTTCGGCGGCGAGACCAAGCAGTACCACGTGGAGGTCGACCCCTACCGGCTGCGCGGCCAGAATACGCAGCTCTCGGCGCTCATCACCGGCATCCAGGCCGCCAACACCAACGTCGGCGGCCAGCGGCTCGTCATGGGTGAGCAGGCGTACACGGTCCGCGGCATCGGCCTCCTGCGCGATGTGCACGACATCGAGAACGTCGTCATCAGCGAGACGAAGGGCGTTCCGACGCGGGTGAGGGACATCGCGAACGTCTCCGTCGGGTACGCGCCGCGGCTCGGCATCGTGGGGCACGATGACGTCGCGGACATCGTGCAGGGCGTCATCCTCATGCGATACGGGGGCGAGACGCAGCCGACGCTCGTCGGGATCCACGAGCGCATCGACTACATCCGCACCAACCACATCCTGCCGCCCGGCATGGACATCGTGCCGTACTACGACCGCGGCAACCTGGTGAAGCTGACGACGCACACGGTGCTCGAGAACCTGGTCGTCGGCATGCTCCTCGTGTCGATCGTCCTCTTCCTGTTCCTCGGGCACACGCGCGCGGCCATCATCACGGCGCTCAACATCCCGCTCGCGCTCCTCGTCGCGTTCTGCGGTCTCGTCGGGACGAACACGTCGGCGAACCTCATCTCGCTGGGTGCGGTCGACTTCGGCATCGTCGTCGACTCGACCGTCATCATGATGGAGAACATCTTCCGGCACCTCGGGCCGCACGGGAAAGGCACCATGCCCGAGCGCATCCTCCAGGCCTCGCGCGAGGTGGCAGGGCCGATGACGTTCTCGACGCTCATCATCGGCGTGGCGTTCCTCCCCCTCTTCACGATGACCGGCGTGGCGGGTGTCATCTTCTCGCCGATGGCGATGACGTACGCGTTCGCCATCGGCGGCGCGATCGTGCTGGCCCTCACGCTGACGCCGGTGCTCGCAGGCAAGTTCGTGCCGGCGCAAGCGGAGGAGAAGGAGCCCATCGTCATGCGGGCGCTCCATCGCGTATACAGCCCCCTCTTCGGTCTGGCTCTCCGCGCGCCCAAGCGCACGCTCCTCGTCGCGCTCACCCCCGTCCTCGTCGGCATGCTCGCCTTCCGCTTCCTCGGCGGCGAGTTCATGCCTCACCTCGAAGAGGGCAACTTCTGGATCCGCGCGACGTTCCCGATGTCGATCTCCCTGGAGCAGTCCGAGAAGTACGTCGGGCAGATCCGCTCCATCCTGCGCGGTTGCCCCCAGCAGCCCGGCGCCGTCTGCGACGAGGCGCACCGCAGGCACAAGGAGGTGCTGACGGTGGTCTCGCAGCTCGGTCGGCCGGACGACGGAACCGACGTGGCGGGCTTCCAGAACATCGAGCTCTTCGCGCCGCTCGCTCCTTTCGACGAGTGGCCGCGCGGCGTGACGAAGGACACCCTGACCGACGAGCTCGCGAAGGAGCTGAACGACACGTTCCCCGGTGTCGTCTTCAACTTCTCGCAGGTGATCTCGGACAACGTCGAGGAGGCCGTCTCCGGCGTGAAGGGCGAGAACTCGGTCAAGGTCTTCGGAAACGATCTCGAGGCCAACGAGAAGAACGCGCAGCAGATCGTGGATGTGATGACGGGCATTCCGGGCATCAAGGATCTCGGCATGTTCAGCTCGATGGGCCAGCCGAACGTCGTCATCACGCCGGACCGGGTGGCCTGCGCGCGCTACGGGCTGAACACGGGCGACGTGGAAGCGGTGGTGCAAGCGGCGATGGGTGGTCTCGCGGTGACGCAGGTGTTCGAAGGCGAGAAGCGCTTCGATCTGACGATCCGCTGGCTGTCCGAGTATCGGACGTCGCTGGAGTCGATCCGCGAGCTTGCCATCTCGACCCCCGCGGGAGGAAACGTCCCCCTGGGACAGATCGCGAAGATCTCGGTGAGCGAAGGCCCGAGCAACATCTACCGCGAGGACGGCCAGCGCTACACGCCGGTGAAGTTCAGCGTGCGCGGGCGCGACCTCGAGAGCACCATCGCCGAGGCCCGCACCAAGATCGCCGCCGCGGTGCACCTTCCGTACGACTCGCACCTCGACTGGGCCGGTGAGATCAACCAGCTGAAGGAGGCCGAGGACCGCCTCAAGGTGATTCTCCCGGTGACGCTGCTGCTCATCGCGTTCCTCGTCTACAGCGCGGTGAAGAACTGGATCGACTCGCTCATCGTGTTCGTGAACATCCCTGTTGCGACCGCCGGAGGGGTGCTCGCGCTGCTCATCACGGGGATCCACTTCTCGGTCTCGGCGGCGATGGGCTTCATATCCATCTTCGGCATCGCCGTGCAGGACGCGATCCTCGTCGTGACATACTTCCAGCGCTTGCGAAACGTGGAGGGGCTCCCCATCCGTGAGGCGGCGCGCGAGGCATCGGAGAAGCGACTGCGCCCGTGCCTGATGACGACGCTGGTGGCGATGATCGGCCTCTTCCCCGCGGCTCTCTCGACGGGCATTGGCTCGCAGACGCAGAAGCCGCTGGCCGTAGTCGTCATCGGGGGCGCGTTCCTCGTGGCCGTGGTGGCGCGCGCAGTCCAGCCGCCGCTGCTCCTCCTGGCCCACTCGTGGATGGAGCGTCGCAACGCGCGACGCGGTGGACCGCCGTCGATGCGGCCTGGCCCCGCAGTCGACGAAGAGCTCAACGCGTGACGCCATCGAGGGTGAGCCCCTCGAGCGGCGCCAGGTCGATCGCCTCCGCGAGGGAGACGGCTTCGGATTCGTTCGCCGCCGGGACGACGCGCACCTCCACGAGGTAGCGCCGCGCGACGAGGAACGTCACCTCCCCTACGCGCCCGCCGGCGCTCCAGCGTTGCAGCGCCGGGCGGCCGCGCACCTTGCCAGGATGACTCGCGAACTTCGCGTCCGTACCGGCCTCGCCGCGGGGGTCGAGGGCGGCGGTGGCCCGCGACCGGATGTTCCCGCTCTCGATGCGCACGATGAGCTGACGGTCACCGTCGGCATACGCGCAGCTCGCCCCGAAGACCGGGCCGGCGCCGTAGCTCGTGTAGAAGGGGTCGGCGCCCTCGGAGGGCACGAAGGACGCGACGCGACCGGGAAGCACCGCGGCGATCTTCCGGGAGTCCGCGCGCCATACCGCGCCGTCGAGCGACGTGTCGGCGATGGTGTCGAGCGGCGTGTCGGCGTCGCATGCGCCGGTGAGGACGGCGACGAGCGCGAGTCGCGCGACGGACCTCACGTTTCGCACGGCGAGTGCGTAGCATGGCAACCACGTTGAAGCGCGTCCTCTTCGTATGTCCGCTGTTCGTCGCTGCGGTCGTCGCTGCCGCGTGCAAGAGCTCCCCGGCGTCGCGGCCTTTCCCGCCGGAAGACGACGCGTGCGCGGGGACTTGCCCGTCGTCCAACATCAAGCACCTCGTCGTCATCATCCAGGAGAACCACACCTTCGACGACCACTTCGGCGCGTACTGCACCGCGCCCCCGGGCTCGAACCCGACGTGCAACGCCGGCCCGAGCTGCTGCGAGGCGATGCCCGCGACCGATCCGGCAGGCACGACGCCGACGGTGCTGGGCGATACGACGATGGCCGGATACGACCCGCCGCACGACTCGACCTGCGAGACCGCGGAGATCGACGACGGCAAGATGGACATGTTCGCGACCGCGCCCGCCCAGGCCGGCAACGCTTGCGGCAGCCCGCAGAACGTCGCCGTCGTCGACCCCACGCTGTTCCAGCCCGTCTGGGATCTCGCGGCCACCGGGGCTCTCGCCGACCGCTACTTCCAGCCTGTCATCGGCCAGAGCTACGCCAACGACATGTACTTCGCGCGCGCCGCGTACGTGTTCGCCAACGACGACGACGCCCCGCTCGGAGCCGTCGGGGTGACCTGCGGCGTGGAAGGGGCGGACGAGGTGCAGCTGACGGGGACGACCATCGGCGACGTGCTCACCGCCGCGTCCATCCCGTGGGCGTTCTACGCGGAGGGGTACACCGCGATGCAGCAAGCCGACCCCGGCTGTCCACCCAAGCCCGCGGACTGCCCCTTCCCCTTGCCCTTCGATCCCTGCGGGTTCGAGCCGAGCGACGTTCCCTTCGAGTACTACGCGTCCACGCGCGACAACCCGGCGACGATGAAAGACCTCTCGGCGTTCGACGACGCGCTCGACCAGGGCGGTCTTCCGGCCGTGTCGTTCGTGAAGGCCATCGAGTACAAGACGGAGCATCCGGGCCAGGGCGTGACGCTGAGCGCGGGGGTCACGTTCCTCACCGGCATCGTCGAGCACATCCTGGGGTCGCGCTATCGCGCCGACACGCTCGTGCTCATCACGTACGACGAGGGCGGCGGCTACTACGATCACATCACGCCGCCTCCACCGAGTCCGGTCGACGGCAAGCCCTACGGCACGCGCGTCCCGCTGATGGCGCTCGGTCCGTTCGCGCGGCCGGGCTCGGTGTCGCACGTCGTGACGGAGCACTCCTCCGTCGTGAAGCTCATCGAGTGGAACTTCCTCGGACAGCAGACCGGTCAGCTCGGCGGACGCGACGCTGTGGTCGCCAACCTGGGGAGCCTGCTCGATCCAGCGGCCACAGGCGCCGCAGTACCGGAGTAGCGTCGCGGGCGCGCCCCTTATCTTCTGAACACGTGGCATCCGGTACAGACCTGCGCCGCGGGCTGATGGTCGCGCTTGTCTGCATGGCAACTCCCCGTGCAGGTGACGCGGTCATTCCGCGGTGGCTCGTGGGGCGACACGTGGCAGCTCGCGCACGCCGTGTGGCCTGGGGCCGTATGAAGCGCGGGCAGCGTGGCCGGCGCGTGGCAGGTCGTGCAGGCGGGCGGAACGGCGACGCCTCCCGGGCCGTGCGGGCGATGGCAGCTCGCGCAGCCGCCGTTGATCGTCCCGTGCGGCTTGCTGGCCTTGTCCGCGTGACAGGTTGCGCACGCGGGCGTCGCCTTGCCAGCGTGCGGCTCGTGGCAGCCCACGCAGCGCTGGTGGCCCGTGGGCGCCGACTTCTGCTCGGCGGCGTGACAGGTGCCGCAGGCCACGGGCGCGGCAATCGCATGCACCACCGATGCGCCGTGGCACGACGTACAGTCCGTGTGCCCGGGGTTCGACGCCACCAGAGTGCTCTCGCGTCCGTGGCAGCTCCGGCACAAGGCCTTCCCGTCGAGTCCCCCGAAGGCGTGCGGCTCGTGACAGCGCTCGCAGGCGATGCCGCCTCGGTGCGCGCCGGTGTCGGAGGCGGCGACCTTCGCGTGACAGCTCGTGCAGGTCGCCGCGATGGCGACCGGATCGTCGCGGTGCGGCGCGTGGCAGGTGACGCACGCCCCCGCGCTCCCGTGACTGACCTTGACGTCCCGGTGGCACCCGGCGCAAGCGGCCGCCGCCCGCCCGGGAGCATGCGGGTTGTGGCAATTGAGGCAAACGGCGTGAGCCGGCACCGCGCGATCGACCAGCGTCGTCTTCGGGCCGTGGCACCCGATGCACGCGCTGTCGCTCGCGACGAAGTCGTGAGGCTGGTGGCAACTGAGGCACGCGTCGTGGGCCGCCGGGTGGGGTTCCCGGCTCTGCGCGTGACACGAGGCGCACGTGGTGGTGGCGACGGACGCGGGCTGGTGGGGGCTGTGGCAGTCGAGGCAAGCCTTGGACCCGGCGTGCTCGGCGTGCCTGGTGTCGCGCTCCTCGTGGCACCCCGTGCAAGCCGCGGGGACGATGGACGGGGTCTGCCCCAGATGGTGGCACGTCGCACACTCGACCGTGGCGTGCTGCACGATGGCCGGCAGATTTCCCTCCGCGCTCGCATGGCAGCTGATGCACGTCGGTTCGGTGCGCCCGAGGGCGAACGCGTGGCAGGTCAAGCACTCGGTCGAGCTGGACGGCGCGGCGTGGTGGGCGCCACCCAGGTCCTTCGCATGGCACTTCACGCAGACCGCCGTGCCTGGGTTCTTGAACCCGTCGCGCTCGAAATCGTGGCAGTCGTGGCACTCGGCCTTCTCCCCGCCGACGTGAGTCTGGTGCCCGGGCGTCAAGCGGTACTCCGCCCAGGACGCGGGGACGAGATCCGGCGGGACCCCCTTCGGCCCGCGCGGCCAGAGCTTCATGAGCGCCACCACGCAGACGGCGACCAGCATCACCGCGACCGCGAGGCCCCAGACGATCCGTCGCGCGAGCCGGGTCATCGACCGACCCCGTGACAGAGACGACACGGGAGATCGTGGTGCTCGTCCTTGTGGCTCGTGAAGCCAGGTCCGTGCGGGTTGCCACCTGGCCCGCCGACGCTGTGGCAGCCGACGCAGAGCTGCTCACCCGCGCCGCCGTGGCAGCTCGCGCACGACATCGGATCGATGCGCGCCTGCACCCCGTGCTCTCCGCTGGCCCAGCCCGGCGGATGGGGGCTACGCACCGACGTGCCTGCAACGTTCTGGCGGGTGTGGCAGTCGACGCACGAGCTCTCGCTGTGGCAGGTCGTGCAGAGCCCTGGGTCGGCGCGCGCCTCCTCGGCGTGACGAGCGATGAAGCCCGCCCGGTGCAGCCCGGACAGGCTCACGTCGCCCAGAGCCAGCTTCCAGGGAAGCGCAGGGACCGTCCCCTCCCCGTGGCAGGACGCGCACTGACGGTCGGTGTGACAGCTCGCGCAGAGGTCGCGTGCGCTCGCGGCGCGAACGCCGTGCTCGCGGACGAAGTCTCCGTCGTGAACGAGATGGTCGTCGGGGGGTGCGCCCTCGTCCCGCAGATTGACGTGGCAGCCGTCGCAGTCCCGCATCGTCCACTGGTCGCGGTGCTGGTGGCACCCGAAGCAGGTCGCCATCTTCGGCAAGACCGTCTCCGGACGCGCCTCGGCGACCTGGGTATGGCAGCGGACGCAGTCGCCGCGAACCGCGATCATGTGGGTCGGGTGCTCGAAGCGAAGCTGTGCGCGCGCGAGCTCCGCGGCCTGCCGTACGTAGGGCTCGCCGTGGCAGCTCGTACATGATCGATTGTCGTGGGGCTTCTCGTGGCAGCGGCGGCAGACGGCGTCGTCGGGGAAGTGCAGCGGTCCGGTCTCTCCCGCGGACGACACATCGGCGTGGCACTCGACGCAGTTGATGCCCTTGAGCACGTGCGCGCGGTGCTCGAAGGGGTGCGACGGCAGATCGTGGCGCAGCCCGAGGACGCTGGCGCACGCGGCCAGGACGACCGCGAGGACCATGACCAGGCTGAGACGCGTCCTCATCGTGGCGTCCCGTACTGGCCGCCCACCGGATGGCTCTGGGCCGCACCGCCGAGCGCATACGAGAGGTGCACGAGCGCGTCGGCTTCGTATCGCTGCTGCGGCGTCGAAGAGGCCTCCAGGGCGCCGGCAATCTCCCAGCCCGCCAGCGATCTCCACGACAGCGCCGACAGTCCCCACGGCCACGCAGCGCCTCGTCCGTCGGGGTTGTCGGGCACGACGATCTCGATCTCGGACGAGTAGCGGAAGCCCTTGCCGAGCGGCACCGCAGCGATGGCGCGCACCCCCGTCCACTGCGTGCCGGGGACGTCGACGCGACGCACCTCGACCCCTAGGCTTCCAGCACCTCGGTCGTCGAGCCTGAGCGTCGCGCGCAGCCATCCGTTGCCTCCGACGCCGCCGGCGACGTCCTGCGTGGCGCCGCTCGCCAGCAAGTCGAGCCGCGGTGCGGCGCGCCATCGAACCGTCGCGCCGACCGTCTGCGACGCCAGGTCACCGAGCACCGAGAAGAGCGACGTCGCAGGCAGGAGCCTACCGGGCGACATCTGCGATCCGAAGAGCTCGACCCGCCAGTCGCTCCAGCGCACCGCCGCCGACGCGCGCGCCTCCGCGAGCCCGGGGCTGGTGACGTCGTACGCACCGAACGCCGCGACGTCGAGCCAGCGGGCCGGAGCCGCAGCGAGATCGGCACCCACCTCTTCGTTGGATATATCCCCGTCCTCGCGCCGCTGCACATAGGAGACACCGAGGGTCACGGCGTTCGCGAGCTTCTGCGCGACGCGCCCTCCGGCGAGCCAGTCGTAGCTCCGCGCCCCGAAGCGCGGGACGACCGGCAGTCCGCCGAAGGTCTCCACGGTGGAGCCCCACGGCGCGCGCGCGATGACGTGCGCCCCATCGATCTGCACGGGATGTACCGCGCCCGTGGCGAGGACGAAGCGACCGGCCCGCGCCTCCGCGTACCCGTGCGGCTCGCGAACCCGGACCGCCAGCACCAGCACGTCGCCCGTGACGGTGGACGACGGCGCGCCCGCCCACACGAGACCCTCGACGCCGACCCACGAGCGCATCGCGTCCTCTCCTTGGAGCACGATGAGTCCCGTTGGCGACGAGCTTCCCTGCGATTCCGCGAGAGCATCGCCCCGAAGCCGGAGCGGGTCCGCTTCTGCGCGAGACGAGACCCCCACCGCGCTCGCCACGGCGACCGCGCAGGCGACGACTCGTCGGCCGAGGCGATCCGTGGCCGTCGTCTTGCACAACATGGAGGGCGTGCAGCCATTGCAAATCTCAGGCGCGCGACGAGACGTCCTCGAGTGACCCTCCTCACTTCGCCCCTGGCCGTCGTCGAGCTCGCCTGCGCGGCGATATCGGCGGTCATTCTCGTCGCCTACCTCGTCTTCCGCCCACCGCTCGTGCGCGCCACCAAGATCGGGCTGCTGCTCGGGCTCGGCGTATTCCCCATTGGAGCCGCTTTCTCGGGCAACGTGCAGGGCTTCGAGGCGACGAAGGAACGCGTCTTCTGCGGCTCATGCCACGTCATGTCGCTGCACCAGGCGGACTCCGACGACCGTGCGAGCGGCTCGCTCGCCTCCCGGCACGCCCGCAACCCGATGTTCGGCAGCGAGAACTGCTACGCGTGCCACGCCAACTACGGGATGTTCGGCACCGTCGTGACCAAGGCCGGCGGCATGCGGCATGTCTGGCTCTACCTCACCGAATACCGCAACACGCCCGTCGAAGAGGCCAAGAAGACCATTCATTTGCGCGAGCCGGCCGAGATGAACGGAAACTGCATGCAGTGCCATTCGACCGACGATACGCTCTGGCGGAAGGTACCCGACCACCGGGCTTCGCTCGACGACGCGCGCACGGGGCGCATGGGGTGCGCGAGCGAAGGTTGCCACGGCCTCGCCCACCCGTTTTTCCAGGCTCCCGCGGCAGGAGAAAAGCGGTGAACGCGCCTCGCTTCCAGTGGTGGCTGGTCGTCTCGTGCGTGTGCGCGCTCGCCGCGCTGGCGCTCATGACCTGGCAAATCTTCGATCCGACGGTCTGGCCCGTGATCGTCGCGATGTCGCTCGGGCAGGTGCTCGGCACGGCATCGTTCGCCGCATTCGGGTACGTCGTCTTCGTCGACTATCGCACTCGGCACCGCGCCGAGAAAGCCTCGCCCCCCATCAAGGCGGAGTGAGCTCACGTGTCGAGGTTCGTCGGCAACTCGTGCGCCGACGCGCAGAGATTGCGTTTCGGGAAGCGGCTCTCCTTCGACCCGTTGGCGACCTGGGCTGGCGTAAACTGCAAATGGTTGGTGGCAAATTTCCACGAGATGCGTCCTCCGTGTGCCGTACCCATCCGGTCCACAGCGACCCCAGAGAATGAAAAGCTCGCATCCGAGATCACCATTCGAGCGGGCACACATCCCGCAGGGTTATGCCCCCCATGTCGCTCCGGCTCGCAATGTACGTGGTCGTTTCCGTGCTCCTCGTCGCCGGCGGTTGGGCCCTCCACGGCGTGTGGCGCGCGCCCGATGCCGCCGCCCCCGTCGCGCTGCAAGTCTCCCCGACCCCGGCCGTGGGCGCCGAGATGATGACGCTCGACAACAGCGAGACGCTGCCGCCGAATCACCCGCCGATCGGCGGCGCGACGCCGTCGCATGGCTCCATGCCTTCTGCTGGAGGCGACCCTCCCGCGCTCGCCTGGAAGATGCCCGCGGGCTGGCAGGAGGCACCGAACCCGAACGCCATGCGCCTGGCGACGTACCGCGCGCCGGACGGCGTCGAGGTGGCCATCTCGCGCGCAGGCGGCGCGACCGACGCGAACATCCAGCGCTGGGTCGGCCAGTTCGACGACGTCGGCCGCGAAGTGCACGCCGAGAAGACCGTGCACGGTCTGCACGTCGTCACCGTCGACGTCGCCGGCACGTTCGTCGGTGGCGGCATGACGATGGGAACACCCGCCGAGCCCCATTCTGCCTGGGCGATGGTGGGAGCCGTCGTCGAGAGCCGCAGCCCTCCATACTTCTTCAAGATGACCGGCCCTGCCGCCGCCGTTCACGCGGCGCGAGCCGCGTTCGATCATCTGGTCGACGGCATCACGCCCCTGTAGCCACGAGCAGATCTCGGGGGCACAGCGCGTGCAAACGCGCTGCTCATGCACTCACGATCGGTGTCCGTCGCGTTCGCTATCCTCCTCGCGGGTTGCACGGGACCGTCCGGGCCGCAGGGCGAACAGGGGGAAGGAGGGCCCGGGGTCGCCGGGCCGCCGGGCGCGACGGGGACTACTGGAGCCATGGGGCCGCCGGGTGCTTCGGGGACCGGCGTGGAAGGCGGCGCCTTCATCCCGGTCGGCTGTCTGTCGCCGTGCCACGGCTTCAACGGCGTGGTGTCGCAGTTCCAGTCGAGCGTCCACTACACCGAGTACCTGGCCAACGTCGTCTCCGCGACGCCCGAGACCGCGTGGACCACGCCAGGAGCTGCGTGCGGCAACTGCCACGCGATCGACGGGCTCGAGCGGCGCGTCGCCGGAACCGTGGGCACGACGGGCGACGCCGGCGTGCTCAACCTCGCGAGCGGCGAGCTGCTGTACGGCGCTCCCAGCACGGGCGCGCAGACGGCAGCGAACTACACCGGAAGCGCGACGGTCGCCGAGGTGTACTGCACGACCTGCCACGCCGTGACCAACGCCAACGATCCGCACAAGACGGGCATCCCGTGGACGCCCGGCTCCTTCCCGCTCATGGTCGACGATGACGGCGGCGGCAGCGTGTTCATCGAGAAGAGCCCCACCGCGACGCCCGTGACGGGAACGAACGCGGGCAACTTCGGCCCCGGCAACGGATGCATGTGGTGTCACCGTTCGCGCGTCGACGTCACGAGCTACATCACGGCGTCCAACGCGATCACCAGCGTGCGCTGGGGGCCGCACGAGGGTCCGCAGGCGGACCTCTTCACGGGGGTCGGCGGCTATCAGTTCGCCGGCGCGACGTACGGTCAGGCCACCCACGAGCAGAAGCTCTCGTGCGTCGACTGCCACATGGTCCCGGTGGCCGACAACAGCAACGTGCCCGATCACTCGTTCGCACCGAACCTCTCGGCGTGCCTGTCGTGCCACGCGGGCAACACGACCTTCGACGTGAACGGGTTCCAGGGCGACGTCCGGAGCGCGCTCACGGCGATCGAGACCTGGTTCAACGGCCAGGGCTTCTTGACCCGCGCCACCGCGGCCCCCTACACGGTGCTGACGGCGGCGCAGCTCGGCGACGGCAACTGGGCCGAGGACGAGCCCGTGCCCGGCGCCACGCTCGACGGCGGCCTCCTGACGCAGAACCAGGCGGGCGTCCTCTACAACTACATCCTCGTCGCGCGCGGCGGGGACTACGGCGTGCACAATCCGAGGTACATCGGGCAGCTCCTCTACGATTCGTACCAGGTTCTCGTCCCGCTCGGTTCGCTCCCCGGGTTCCCGCAGCGACCGCAGTGAGGCGAGCGTGAATCGCGCGCGGGCCGTCTACGCCGTGGCGTGCTGCACGCTGATGGCGGCCTGCTCGAAGGAGCGCGCGAGCGTCCCCGAGCCGCCCGTCTACGACGTGGACGTCGCGCCGATTCTTCAGGCGCACTGCGTCTCCTGCCACGGCGACACGAGCCCGGCGGCAGGGTGGAGCGCGACGTCCTTCCTCGGCGTCGTCGCGTGCGTGCCATCGAACTTGCCCGCGACGCTGCCGCCCGATGACCAGGCGCCCATCCTGGCGGCGCTGCAGACCGACCCGCATCAGGGCCTGCTGAACGACGCCGAGCACGCCACGCTCGCGTCCTTCATCGCGGGCGGCGCTCAGGCGTTCGTGGCTGGCGTGCACGACCCGAGCATCATCGACCCGCGCTCACCGGGCTTTCACGGGGCGGTCCTCCGCGCGTCGCACTGGTCGCAGATGCTCGATCCCGCCGATCCGAACGCGTGCGGCGGTTGCCACGACGGCGCCCCGACGCGGCCCGCCGGCGTCACTCAGGGCGCCCCCGCGGCGCCGTCCTGCACGAGCTGCCACGACCAGCCCGGCGGCGCGCTCGCATGCCCGACGTGCCACGGATCGGGAGACAAGGCCTACCCGCCGCGCGATCCCTGCTTCTTCCCAGGGGACGTCGGCGGAGCTCACGCAGCGCACGTCGAGTCGTCGCCGGAGAAGTCAGGCGGAGTGCCGTGCTCGACGTGCCACCCGGTGCCGGGGTCCACTGTGATCGCGGGCCTCCACGGCGACGGCATCACCGAGGTCACGTTCGACCCGACCGTCGTGCCCGGGCAAGCGAGCTACGACAGCGCCAGCGGCGCGTGCGCCGTTTACTGCCACGCCCAGGGCGGGACGAAGCCGAACGTCACCTGGACCGAGGCGCCGTCTCCCGTCACCTGCCAGGACTGCCACCTCTCGCCGCCGGCCGGCCACTACACGGGCGCCTGCAGCGGGTGCCACTCGGAAGCCAACGCCACGGGCACCTCGTTGAGCGGGGGCCCGCTCCACCTCGATGGCAAGGTCGACCTCGGGAACGGCAGCGGCTTGTGCGGGGCCTGCCATGGCGTGGGCGCGAGCCCATGGCCGACCACCGCCGCGCACCCCGCGCACCAGAACCCCACGCTGACCTCGCCTCTCGCGTGCTCGAGCTGCCACGTCGTGCCGACGACGATCCTCGATCCTGTCCATCTCGACGGCACGGTGCACGTCACCTTCTCGGGGCTCGCCACGGCGAGAGCCGCGGCCCCCGTCTGGAGCGGCACCCAGTGCACGAACGTCGCGTGCCACGGGGCGAACCTCGCGGACCCTGCCGCCGTCCCCGCCTGGAACGACACCTCGGGTGCGCAGGCCCAGTGCGGCGCATGCCACGGCATCCCGCCTTCGCAGCACACGACGTCCACCGATTGCAGTCGGTCCGACTGTCACGGCAGCGAGGTCACGCTCGGCGCGAACGGGGCGCCGCTGATCTCGGCGAGTGGCAAGGCCCTCCACATCGACGGGATCATCGAGTCGGCACGCTGAGAGGCCTTCGTCCGGAGGCTCTGAATTCTCGGAGGAGGTGCGGATCGGATTCGAACCGACGTGTAACGGATTTGCAAAGCGAGCCCGGGGGATCGGCCGGTCGCGACGTGCGCTTTCCCCGACGTTTTCGATCGAGCTCGCGACGTCTGGGATCCTGGCGGTGCCACTCCACCACCGTCGCGGGCTTGACGATCGCGATCACATCGACCCATGGCGACCAGAGCCGAGAGAGCACGAATCGGCAACCGCCGGGTCCGTACACGCAACGTCATCGCTATGACCAGCACCTCCCTCGACCCGTTCCCGATAGATCTCTCAACCCGCGTCGCCTCCACTCGAGTCGTCGCCACCGCTAGCACCATCGCCTCCACCGGAGTCATCGCCCGACGCTGGAGCCGGGCACGAGATGGTCGCCGGGCAGACCCAGCTGCCCTTCGTGCACACGCAGCTCGTCGCGAGCCCTCCCTCGACGGTGGTCCCATCGCAGGCGGGACTGAGTGACTGGAGCGTGTACGGACACTCGAGCGAGTCGCCACTACACGATCCGCCTTGGACGATGGCCGACGCGGCGGGACAGGTACCGACGTCGTTGCAAGCGCCAAGGACGACCGCCATCAGCGCCCATGCCGCGAAGATCGCTCTCTTCATGTTTGTGCGTTGCCCCGGTCACGGCGTGACCGTGAGCACTCCCTTCATCGTCAAGTAGTGGCCCGGGGTCGTGCAGATGTACGGGTAGGTCCCAGCCTCGGGCGCGGTGAACGTCACCTCGGCGCTATCGCCGCCGGGCTTGGCCTGGGACGTGTGCGCGAGCACGTTGTGATCGTTCACGTCGACGAAGCCGGCCTGGTCCAGCTTCACCCCTCTCAGGGCGACGCTCGCCTCGGTGCCGGGCTTCACGAGGACCCAGTTGTGCGGCAGCGTCATGGCCGTCGCGTTGTTCTTGAGGACGAGGTGAACCTCCGCCCCCGTGGGCACGGTCAGTGTCGTCTTGTCGAACGTCATCGAGTTGGCGACGCTCGCGACTTGCAGCTCGACGTGCTGTACCGGCTTGGGCGCCACCGAGGGCTCCGGCTTCGGGGCGACCGTCGGCGTTTGCGCCGGCGCGGTCGTCCCCGTCGTCTCGACGGGGTGAACGTCATCGTTGCCCTTGCTGCAGGCTGCCGTGAAGACGAGGGCGAGGAAGGCGATGTGGAGCGAGCGCATGGCGACGTGGTCCTTTCAGCGGTGGAGGTCGAAGTTGATCGTGACGTCCCCGTCGGCGACGGTGACCGACTGCGTGACGGGCACCTGGCGCGGGGCCCACGCCGTCACCTTGTAGGTCCCGTTCGGGACGTGCTTCATCGCGAACTTCCCCTTCGCGTCGGTCTTCGCCCACCACGTCGACGGCGTGACCATCAGATACCCGAGCATCCCGGGGTGCAGATTGCAGAGCAGCGTGAAGGGACCCGGCGTGTGGAACGTACGCTGATGCGCCCCGTTCTGCGGGATGTTGCCCATGTTGAACCTCTCGCCATCAGGGGAGAACACGTTGTGCGGGAATGGGTCCTCGTTCGCGAAGACGACCTTGCCGCCCTCGGCGACCACCGAGACGAACGGGATGAAGTTCATCTGCCGGTTGGCGATGGTCACCGTCTGCAGGCGTGACGGTTGGTCTTCCTTCGGCCCGTCCTCCAGGTAGACGACAGCCTGGCCCTGCATCGCCGCCGGCTTGGTCGTGATGGCGCCGACGATGTTGCCGCGGGGGATGCTGACGGGCGGCACCGGGAGCGCGGCCGCGGAGCCCGCCTCGGCAGGGTTGCCGCTCGAGGCGGGGGCTGCGGAGGCCGAGGCGACGGGGCCGGACGAGCACGGCGGTGGCGGGCACGCCGTGGCGACGGCCGGTGGCGGAGCCTCGTCGGGGGTCGCCGGCACCGACGCGGACGCGACGGCGGACGGCGCACCGGAAGCGTTCTCGGGCGCCATGACTGGGGGCTCGCCTTCGCAGCCCACGATGGACGCGAACGGCACGGCGCCCGCGAAGACGACGAGA
>Ga0182030_10014743_pt1 | contig 15394 bp, 13 predicted proteins | sample 812S3MmetaG_FD_121299 | JGI IMG/M metagenome (GOLD analysis project Ga0182030, IMG submission 121299) | Permafrost microbial communities from Stordalen Mire, Sweden - 812S3M metaG (Illumina Assembly) | ecosystem: Environmental > Terrestrial > Soil > Wetlands > Permafrost | place: Sweden... | reverse complement strand
TCCTCGTATTTCGAGGAGAACCGGAAGGGATTAAGCTTCGCCATTGGCCCGGTCGCTCTGATGACTTCCCCGAAGGGGCCGTACTCATAATTTGCGGTTACAACACCTGCGGTGGCGCTGACTAAGGCAGTCACATTCCCGTTGCCATCATAAACGGGGAATTGCACTCCGCTGCCTACCAGGTTTTCCGACACCAAACCGCCCACACCGCCTGCTCCTTGCATCGAGCCGCTGAGGTCGGTCCCCCAAACGAACGAGCCCACCAGAGCTTGCGCCGGGCTGACGATTGCCACCAGGTTCCAACCGTCGTAAAGGTAATCGTTGGTGTACTGCGGGATGTAGCTGGTGCCGTTGTTGGTCGCGACCATTTTCTGGATGCGGCGGCCCATGTAATCGTAGGCGAAGGTTACCTGATACTTCGAGGCGGTGGGGGCGCCGCTCAGGCTGGTCATGCTCACCAGCCGGTTCTCGGCGTCCCAAGTCAGGGTCCAATGTCCGTCCCCAGTGAGGTTGCCGTCGGCGTCGTATGCGAAGCTCTCGGGGTTTTCGGCAAGGTAGGCGCTGCCGCTCTGGGTCGTCTGGCCCGGGGCGGTGACGTTGATGCCGACCCATTGCGGGGCGATAGCGTTGTTGGCCCCCGCTTGATAGCGGTAAAACTCGGTCTTCTGGTAGGCGTTGGTGCCGTTGACGCTGACCGTGTTGGTCGCCAGGGTCAGGCCCAGCACATCCACGAACGGCGGCACATTGCGGCTGTTGATTTGGTTGAGCAAATTGTTGGTGTAGCCGGTTGAACGCAGGTTCGATCCGGTGGCGTCGCCGCCCGCCAGGGTGCTGAGGCGGTTGCCGATGGTGTCAAAGCTGTAGCCAAACTGCTCACCGGCATAGCGCGTGCCGTCGTAAAAGTATTTGACCCCGCTGGTCACCTGCCCCAGAGCGTCGAAGCCCCAGAGCCAGTAATCGCCATTGGTCAGAGTGACGCGGGTGCGCTGGCTTGCGGCGTTATACTGGTAATTATAGGTCAGGAACGCCTGGGCCATGTTCTTGCCCGTGAGCCGGTTGACGTGATCGTAGGTGTTCTGATTGGTCATGACGGACGTGCCGCTGTGGGCGAAGACAATATGGTCCACCAGCGGCGAATTGGCAAAATAAGAATAAGTGGCGGAGTTGGTGCCGTCAGAGACACTGGTGACTCGTCCGGAGGCATTGTAGCCGTTCGTCATGCGGGCCAGGATGGAGGAACCAGTCAGGACGGTATTGTTGACCCGGCGCAGCAAGGGATCGAAACCGTTGGTCACCGCCATCCCGTTCAAGACCCCGCCGGAATAGGCTTCGCCCATGGTGTCATTGGCCGAGTCGTAGGTTTTGGTGGTGGTGATGAGCCCGGAGAGGATGGTGCCGGTTCGGCCCAGCCGGTCGTAAGTGTTGGTCAAGCCGGGGGTGCCGTCGTTGTAGAGGACGGTGGCCGGGTCCCCGGCGGCATTGTAAGCGTAAGTGGTGTTGGTGCCCCGCGCCCAGAGCCGCGAGGCCGGAGAATCCCCGCGGCGGGCTTGCCGGGCAGAGCCAACGACGGCTGCGGCCAAGAGACCTGCCGCCCGGAGGGTTTTCACGCCAATGGCCCTCTGCCTCCGTTACTCCTCATACCAATTCTCACAGATAACCGGCCCATTCCCGGGGAGCACACGCGCCCTCGTGTGTGGTGTTCGGCGCCCTCGCCGAACACTTCTGGTTTCCCCGGCCTCGAATTGACCGATTGGTTGTGGCAAATGGTATCAAATCCAACCCCGGACACCTCGGACACCGAAACGGACCCTAAAAGAGTGATGCCGAATTAGGAAGAATTCTGAAAAATATCCTTGAATCGTGACTGAATAGTTGCGATAGTGTTTAGCAATAATTGCACTGCGCTTTGACTCGTAACCTATTTAGGCGAAGCAAGTTTCGAATGGAATCCGAATTTGGCGCCACGTACCGGCGGAATACCCCTACCTTCAGAAGAATACTGTCACATAACCACCGATGAATTGATTTTATGGCGACCGAAGAACGAGTGCTCTGCTTTGAACGGAAATGGCTGGAGGATTTGGGGCTTTTCCAGGGGTTGAGCTTGGAGGTGGACAAATACATGAAGGTGGTGACGGCGGCCAAACACCTGGTTTATCTGAACCGGAGCGAGGCGGAGAAGGATCGCCGGTTCAAACAACTGATCCCGTATGTTCTCCTCCTGTGCGGGGACAGGATTCTGCGGTATCGCCGGGGGAAGGGCGGGCAGGAGACGCGGTTGCACGGGCTTTACTCCGTCGGGATTGGCGGCCATATCGCGGAGGAGGATCACGGGCTTTTTTCCAGCGACCGTGGATATGAGGAGGGTATGCGGCGGGAGTTAATGGAGGAGGTGGCCATTGACGCGGGGAGCGCGCCCGCCGTGGCGGCGATCAACGACGACAGCACGGAGGTGGGTTATGTGCACTTCGGGGTGGTGCATGTGGTGCGGGTTCCGGACGAAAGTGTGGCGGGCGGAAAAAGCGGGATTGTCGGGCCGGAGTTTGTGCCGGTGGAGGTGGCGGTGCGGGATGTGACGGTTTATGAATCGTGGTCGCGGTTTTGTTTGGAGAATTTGGAGGGTTTGCTGGCGGTGGAGCGGAGCGGAATTAATTCCAGGTAGGGCGAGACTCCGTCGAGCCGTGACTTTCTTCAGCGCAATCGAGTCACGGCTCGACGGAGTCTCGCTCTACCGAGGACTATGGGGACGCCGGTTGAGGATAGATTTGGTAGAGGATGAGATAGACAAGAACCCCGGTCACGGAGACGTACATCCAGAGCGGCCAGGTCCAACGGGCGATTTTGCGGTGCTGCTCGAAACGCTGTTTGCGGGCGTGATTGAGGGTGATCAAAATCAAGGGGACGATGACGACGGCCAGGATGGTGTGGGTGCCCAAGAGGAGGAGATACCATTTCTTGAACGAGGCCGGTTCGACAAACCGGGTGAAGCCGCCCATGAAATGATAGGTCAGATAGCAGACGAGGAAGATGACGGAGGTGCAGAACGCGGCGATCATGCAGGCGCGGTGAGCGGCGACTTGCTTGCGCTTGATGAAGACGAAACCGGCGGCGAGAAAGAGCGCGCTGAGACCGTTCAAGGTGGCGTTAATGGGCGGGAAATCGTGGACGGTCATTGGAGTAGTGGCTGCTGGTTAGTGGCCAGTGGCCGGTCTGAGGGAGTTCATTTTTCGCGGGCCAGGGATTGGATGGCCTCGAGGAGCGGGGGGATGCAGTCGGTGGATTCGCCGTCGAAATAGCCGCGGATGCGGCCCCGCTGATCTATCAAGACTAGTTTGGTGCTGTGGACAACCAGGTCCACGGGGGTTTCCTGCTCGGAGGGCTTCTTGTCAACCATTGCCAGCTTGAGGCCGTCCATGGCCAGGCGGCGCATTTGCTCCTTGGGGCCGGTCAGGAAGGTCCAAGTTCCGGGGCGGGCCCCGAAGCGCTCGCCGTATTTCTTGAGGATGGCAGGGGTGTCGTAGGCGGGGTCGCTGGTGAGAGAAACGAGATGGACGGGAGGGGTGGCGGGGAGGACGGATTGGAGCTTTTGATAAGTCGCGTCCAAGAGCAGGCATTGGCCGGCGCACCGGGTGAAAATGAGGTCGGCGACGCGGATTTGGCCCTGCCAATCCGCGAGGGACATCGTGCGGCCATCCTGGTCGCTCAGGGAAAAGTCCGGGACGGAGCCGTAGATGGGGAGCGGTTTGGGGGCCGGAACCAGGAGGAAGGCGGCGGTGATGCCGAGGAGGATGAGAATCAAGCCGCCCCAAACGAGAGTTTGGATTTTTTTGGCGGGCACGGTCAGGAAATGGTGAATAGTGAATTCTGAAAAATGAAAGAATGATGCTGAGGGGAATTAGCCATGCCGGGTCCTGGCGCTACTTGGCGGGGGCGGAGACAGCGGCGGGCGGCGCGGGGGCGGCGGCGGCGGCAGCGGCGGCGGTTTTCTTGGCGAGCCATTTGTCGTATTCGTCCTGCGAAACAACGTGAATCAAGCCGCGCATGGCATAATGGCCGCTGCCGCAGAGTTGGGCGCACTGGATTTGGTAGGTGCCTTCCTTGTTCGGTTTGAACCAGGCGGGGACGCTCATGCCGGGAATGGCGTCCTGGGTGACGCGCATGGGCCGAACGCAGAAGGAGTGGATCACGTCCAGGGAACTGATGTAGGCCACGACCGGTTTGCCGACGGGAAAGTAAAAATCACCGGAAACGGTGAAGTTGCGGGCAAAATTGGGATCGTTGGTGTTGAAGCCGAAACGGTTGTCGGGGTTGACGTAGCGGCGGTCGGCGGTGACGAAAACTCCGTTGGTGCCGGGATACCAGGCGTTCCAGAGGAATTGCTGGCCGATGACTTTGATGGTGGTGACGTCGGGGCCTTTGGGGAAGGAATCCACGGTCTTGGCCCAAAGCGGAATGGCCAGGCCCAGAAGCAAGCCGGCTTCGATCAGGGCGACACCGACTTCGATGTAGGAAGAGAAATGACTCCTCATGCCAAAATGGTCGGCCTTGAGATTGCGCTTCTTGTTGAATTTGCAGAGGACGAAAACGAAATAGCAGAACCAGCCGATGAAAAGGGTAACCATCAACACGTGGACGAAGAGGAGGAGTTGATCCACCTGGCTTTTGTCCGCCGAGGCGTTAACGGGGAGGCCGAGATATTTTTCCAGTCCGAACATGAATGGTGTGAATTATATTTTTGCTTGCGGGCCAACCGCGGTTTCCTGGCGGGCGGAACTGGCGGCGCGGCGGGCCAGAAACACAAAGAACGAAGCCGCGCCGGCGAGGACGGTGCCGATGACGGTGAGCAGGGCGAGAATGCCGGCGTTCATGCCTTTGGCCATGGCGGAATCAGAGGCGCCAAAGCAGGCGGCGCAGGCCAAGGCGGAGGTTGGGAAATTGAGCAGGGCCAGCGCGGGGAGGACCAGGAGAAATTTGGGGCTACACCTTGAAACGGCAGTTGAGCGAGGCCGAGATTCGCAAAGGCCTGAACGAGAAAGAGGTGCGGAGCGGTGGGGCATATCCGTATGGTTATATGGCCCACCGCGACAAACCTCTTTATCGCCAGGACCTTGCGAAGATCGGGCGCGGGCAACTGCCGTTTCAAGGCTAATTTTCATAGATAGCTGATTTGCCGGAGTTTGCGGAGGATGGCTTTGGCGTACCAAATCAGGGTGCAGGCAACGAGCCAGGAGATCACACCGAAGATAATGTCGGTCACATCCTTGGAGCGCTGGTAGTTCTCCATCAGCCACCCGCCGAGAAAGAAGCAGAGCAGGATGGATGAGGTGACGAAAACAATATGGAGGGCTTTGAGCGACATGCTATTTGATTTGCACCTCATTGTCATGGGAGCGCGCCCAGATGGTGACGCCCATTTGCACGACGAAGAAAATGGCAGTGAAGGCGAGGAAGGAGAAAATGATCTTTTTCTCGGAAATCAGGCCCATGAAGAAGGCGATGATGAAGAAGGCCTGGGTGCAGGCGATGGCAAGGGCGACGGCTATTTTGAGGCCGGAGTTTTGGAATTGCATCTGCGTCACTCCGATGGCGACGAGGGTGCCGATGACCAAGCCAATGGCGATGAGGATATGCTGCCGAATGTGCTTCTTGACTTCGGCTATTTCCTGTTCTTTGGTCTGATTCTGAGTGTGGCTCATAGCAATCTCACAGCAAATATAGGGTGGGGAAGACAAAAATCCACACCAGATCCACGAAGCACCAGAACAGGCCGGCGACCTCGACGCGGTTGGTGTAACGTTCGGGATCCGTTTTCCACATGCCGTTCAACGGGCCCCAAAGCATGTAAATAACCAGGATGCCGCCGATAATGTGGAGCACATGGAGCCCGGTCATGGTGAAGTAAAGGCCGGTGAAGTTGTTGAGGGAGGGGCCGTAATTGTGCATCTCGGCGATCTGTTTGCGGGGAATTTCAATCTTGGTGTGGACGATGCCGGGAGGCGGGTCCATCAGTGCGGCGTGGTTTTCGGGCCGCCAGCCTTCCACGACGAGGGTGTCGGTGGTGGACTCGGCTTTCTCAATATGGCCGTCCACGTAATTCCCGTCGGTCAGGGTGATTTGGTAGTGGTGCAGTTTGTCGTTGTATTCGTAGGTCTTGATGCCAAGGAAGAGGAGGGCGCAAAAAATCGTGATGCCTTGGAAAGTGCGGTATTTCTCCCATTGGTTCATCTTCAGGCTGGCCCAGGCCAAGACATTGGTCACGCTGGAGGTGATGAGGACGATGGTGTTGAATCCGCCCAGATGCCAGTCGAGCCAGTGATGCGGCCAAGTGCCGGGATCGGCGCCCACGCGCAACAGGATGTAGGAGGAAAAGAGCGCGCCAAAGAGCATCACTTCCGAGGCGAGGAAGAGCCAGACGCCGATTTTGGCGTTGTAAAGGCCGGTGTCCGGCCGGCGCTCAACTGTGTAAGGGATTTGCATGCGGTAAAATGTCGGGGACGCCGGGTTCGTTTTGCGGCGTGAAATCAGTGGCGTGGCCCGGAACGCTGTAGTCGTAGGGGCCGCGGAAGACTTCGATTTCCTTGGTGAAGTTGCCGTGGCCCGGAGGCGTGGGGGTCTGCCATTCGAGAGTGGTGGCGTTCCAAGGGTTGTCTGAGGTGACCTTGGGACCGCGCGTCATGCTCCAGAAGAAGTTGATGATAAAGGGAATCTGCGACAGACCCAAAGCCCAGGCGGCGTGGGAGATGATCTTGTTCAAATAGAGGACGAACGGACTCAGCCCCACCACGCCGCCCACGGCCGCGTATGTGACACCGCCGTCATACATGCGGCGGGACATGCCAGCCAGACCCTGGATGAACATGGGCATGAAAATGAGGTTCATGAAAATCATGGAGAGCGCAAAATGCACCTTGCCCCAGTATTCGTTCATCATCCGGCCGGTGGCTTTGGGGAACCAATAGTAGATGCCCGCGAAGATGGCGAAGATTGTTCCCGGAGCGACGACATAGTGGAAATGGCCGATGACGTAGTAGGTGTCGTGCAGTTGGATGTCGCTGGCGTTGAAGCCAAGCGGCAGGCCGGTCAACCCGCCGATGCCGAACATGGGCAGGAAACCGAGGGCAAAGAGCATCGGGGTGTTAATCCGAATGGAGCCGCCCCAAAGGGAAATCAGGAGCGCCGTCAGGATGATGACCGACGGAATGGAAATCATCATGGTGGTCGTCTGGAAAAAAGTGGCGATGCGGATGCCCATGCCGGTGAGATACATGTGGTGCGCCCAGACGACGAAGGAAAGGAAGCCCAGGGTCATGGAGCCATAAACCATCGAGCGATAGCCCCAGAGGGTCTTGCGGGTGTTGTTGGCCACGACTTCGGCGACGATGCCCAACGCGGGCAGGATCAAGACATAGACCTCGGGATGGGCCAGGAACCAGAAAAGATGCTGCCAGAGCAACGGACTGCCGCCGCCGACAATATGCAGCGGCTGGCCGGAAACAACCAGGCCGGTGGGCAGAAAGAAGCTGGTGCCGAAGGCATTGTCCATGAGTTGCAGGATGCCGGCGGCCTCGAGCGGCGGAAACGCGAGCAGGAGCAGGAAGGCGGTGACGAATTGCGCCCAGACGAAGAACGGCAGCCGCATCCAGGTTAACCCCTTGGCGCGCAACTGGATAATGGTGGTGATGATGTTGACCGAGCCGAGCAGGGAGGAGGTAATCAAAAACACCATGCCGAGCAGCCAAAGGGTTTGCCCGTTGGGATGGTGAACCGTGTCGGCGATGGTCGCGAGCGGGGAATAGGAGGTCCAACCGGATTTGGCCGCGCCGCCGGGGATGAAGAAGCTGGCGAACATGATCACGCCGCCGCAGAAATAAAACTGGTAGCTCATCATGTTGAGCCGGGGGAAGGCCATGTCGGGCGCGCCGATTTGCAGCGGCATGACGTAGTTCCCGAACGCGCCAGTCGCCAGGGGGACAATGGCAAGGAAGACCATGATGGTGCCGTGCATGGCGCCGAAGGCGTTGTACAAGTCGCCCGAGAGAACACCAGGAACACCATTGGCGTCTTTTCCAACCATCTCCGGCCCAAGCAGTTGGTAAAGGTATTTGCCCAGGATGGGAACGGGATGCCCCGGATAGGCCAGTTGCCAGCGCATGATCATCATCAGCGAAAAGCCGAAGAACATGAAGAGCAAGGCGGTGATGCCGTATTGTATGCCCACGACTTTGTGGTCGGTGGAGAAAAAATACTTCGCCCAGAAACCCGGCTCGTGATGCTCCGCGGCGTGACCGGAGTGGTCGTCGTGCCCCGTGTGCTCATGTTGTGCTGACTGCATGGCTATTCTTGTGCTGGCAAAAACAAGTTTTGCAAAGTGGATACTAGTTTCAAAACAGAAAGGGTGTCAATGGAAGTCATTTGGGCTGGTAATTAAAATTTTATTTTATCCAACACCATTAACATCAGTAATAAAGGCAAATAAAGGATAGAAAAGTAAAATAAACGCCGCGCGCCCCCCAGGCTGAGTTGCCGGGCAAACTGGAAGGCAAACCAAACAAACCCCGCCCCGAGCACCAGCGCCCCCGCCAGATACACCCACCCCACCAAGCCAAACAAAAAGGGGCACAAGCTGACCGGCAGCAAACCCAAAGTGTGGCTGAGGGCCTGACGCCCCGTGCGCGCGCCACCGGGATCAACCACCGGAAGCATGACGAACCCGGCGCGTTCGTAGTCGTCGCGATACATCCAGGCAATGGCGAGAAAATGGGGCAGTTGCCAGAAAAACAAAATAGCGAAGAGCGACCAACCTTGCAGGGTGATTTCGCCGCGCGCCGCCGTCCAACCCATCAGCGGCGGCAACGCGCCAGGAATCGCGCCGATGGCGGTGTTCAGGGTGGTGACGCGCTTGAGCGGCGTATAGACAAAGAGGTAACTGGCCAGGGTGATTGCGCCAAGAAGGGCGGTCAGCAAATTGACGGCAAACGCCAGATAAACCAAACCCGCCCCGGCGCAAACGCCGCCGATGATCAGCGCGGTTTCAGCCGTCATGCGCCCGGACGGCAGCGGACGGTCCTGAGTGCGGGACATCTTGGCGTCGAATTCGCGTTCGAGCAACTGGTTCAACGCCGAGGCGCCAGCGGCGACCAGGGCGGTGGCGGCGATGGTGTTGAGCATCAAGCCGTAGGCCATCCGGCCGCGCCAGCCGAGATAGAAACCGACGAGCGTGGTGAGCAGCACCAGAAACGTCAGTCGCATTTTGAACAACTCGCCCAGGAGCGCGGAGAGGGATTTGCCGGCGGCGCGCGATTTTTCCATCGCGGGCGTCGCGGTCAAGGTCTGGGCGGATACTTTCATCGGCAAATCAGGGGCTGATGCTGGACGAAGGTTGGAGTGTTGTCAGTTTATTTTTTGCGCCCGCAGAATCCAAGGCACGGAACGCCGCAAGCACACGAAAGGCAAGAAGCGAAATCAGACCGCCGGACATCAAACTGAGCGCGCCGCAAGCCACGTGCGCGGTGGCGAGGTCGGCCGTTTTTCCGGTCCATATCGTGGCCGCGCCCAGAAGAATCTGGACGATGATGAGCAGGAACCATCCGTGCGCGAGACGGCTGAGGAAGTCGCTGGCGCCAAGTTGGCGGCGGGCGAGCCACGCGCAAAGGCCGACGGTGACGCAGATCGCCATAGCCATGAGACGATGCGCCATTTGCAGGACGATTTGGAAGGCCGTAATCGGCTCGTAACCCTCGTCGTTGAGGCGGAGTTGGTTGTATTTGAGAACGGAGGCGGGGTCGGTGTCCGGCCAGATCTTATGATAGGCCGCGGGAAAATCAGGGATGGCGAGTCCCGCATGTTGATGCCGCATCGTCGCGCCGAGGATGAGTTGGGCGAGAATCAAGGTTGTCGCGCCGAGGAAGAAGAAGCGCAAGCCGTGGTCGTCCGCGCGGGCCCGGGTGGGAAGGGTGCGCCAGAAATTCGTCTGGAAAAGCGCAATGGCGGAAACCAGGACAAAGAACAACTGCGCGAGGGTGGCGTGAAAAATGCCTAGCTGGTCTTTGAGCAGCGTCACGCGCAAACCGCCCAGGACGCCTTGCGCGACCACGGCGATAAAGGCGATGACACCGAGTGTCCGCAGCCATTTGGGTGAAGGTTCGCAGTTGGGCCAGAAAAACCCAGCCGCCGCGGACAGCAGTCCGGTTCCGGCGGTCACGATGTTGCCCTGCCAGTGCGAGGGATAGAGCAATTCGCAAACGGCCCCGGCAAGGACGAGGAAGGCGCCGCCCCAGCGGAGCAACGGTCGCGAATTTCGGCCAAAAAGCCAGAGGGCCAGGATCGTTGTGAGGAAACCGACGCCGGACGCAATGAGCCGGTGTGAATGCTCAAAGAAAATGCCGCCAATCCACTTCGAGAATGGAAAGAAAAACATGTTGTAGCCATAGGTCTTGGGCCAGTCAGGCACGGACAAGCCGACCCCATGACTGGTGACCAAACCACCGACCCAGACCAGCACAAAAGTGGCCGCCGCTGTCACCAGAGAGAACCGCCGCAATGCTGGGTTTTCCCCCGGCAAGCTGGTTGTTTCTAGTGGCGAACCTTTTTGCAAGCAATGAGGCCGGACGGGTTACTTGGCCACGGGGACGTCAATCGTAAAATTGGCCGACACCGGTTTGTCCGCCTCCACTTTAATGCTCTGGGAAATGCCAGGCCCGGGGGCGTTGGCCTTTTGGTGAAACGCGGTCAGGGTGTATTCGCCGGGGGGAAGATTCGGGATCTTGAAATGTCCATCGGCGTCGGTCACCGCGAAATAGGGATTATCGCAAACGCCCACATAGGCAAGCATCCACTTGTGAACGTCACAGTTGATTTTAACCATGACTTCCGCCTTGGGAAAAATCACATCGGTGGTCGCGCCCTGGGTGGTTTGGGTGATGTTGAATTCGTCATTGCCGCTGACCACTGGATGCCCGTGCAGGTTGTGCATCACCGGATCAGAATTCTTGATTTTCAATTTCTGGCCCACCATGACTCCCATGACATAAGGCTGGTACATGCAGCCGGATTGATCCAACACCACCGGTTCGGCGGGCGCGTCGAATTTCTTGCCCTCCAAACCCTTCGAGATATAAACAAAGACATCCTTCAACCCGTTTTCCTTGCCAACGACATAACGCCGGGTGGTGGGTTGGCCGGTGACGAGGGAGCCGCACTCCGGGTTGGCGGAGAAATCAATCGCAATTTCCGGTGGCGGCGTGCCGTTAAGGGTGACTTTGCCGGTGACATCGCCCGCGAAAACGGCTTGCAAGGACCCGGCCAAAGCAATGGCCGCGACCCATAAGGTGGTGTTCTTCATGGATTAGAAAGTGTTCAAACTGCGCGAAAAATCTAGCACCCTGACCGGCCAAGGCAAGCCCTTTGTGAAAAATTTCACAAAGCCTAATGCGCCGTATGCGCCAAGCTCATCCCCCTCCCTTTCCCGTTCACAAGCCCTACTTGTCGGACAGGCTGGCCGGTTGACTGGTGGCGGGCAGGAGGGTGATGGTGCCGTCGCTGGACGCGCCCAGGAAATAGCCGTCGCCCTGCGTGAGGTCCGGCAGCAGCGCGCCATGCGCGGTCACTTTCTTGCCGCTCGCTCCGACGAAGGAAAAGCTGAACGAGCCGTTGTTTGGGTTGATGGAGCCGCCCGTGAAATTGGTCGAGCCGCCCACCCACCGCAGGGTGTTCGAGGAGGTCAGTTGCACGGTGGTGAAAATGGCGTTGTTCAGCCCTCCCCCGGAAACCGTCAGTTGCGCGTTGTTCGGGAAAAGCGCCCCGATCGCCGCCGTCGAATTGGTCCAAGGCGAACCAAGGGTCAGAATCTGGGTGTTGAAGCCCGCCTTGAAAAAGCCGGCGGCTTGGGCTGGTTTGAGCCAGGTCAGTTGGCCGGAGGGAACATCGCTGGCGGTGGCCGTGTCAAGCGACAACTGACCGAGGACAAAGCCTTGGTTGCCGTAAATATTGCCATAAACCGGGAAGGAATCAGCTTCATTGATCGGTTCAGAACAGGAGAAGGAGGTGCCGTCCGCCAGGAAGAAACCCATATTAATCGTGCTGCCGGTATTGGTGATCAGGGCGTAACCGAAGCCTGGCGGAGTGGTGCTCGCCGCCCCCACGTTCGGCGTCACGAGCAAAGTGTAAGAGGGAGAGTTGTTGGTGTTCGTCGTCGCGGCGTAGAGCGCCAGGTTGGTGGTGGACCAGGTGGCCGTTCCAATGGATCCATTGATTTGCCGTGGCACACTCCCCCATGGGATAGTCAACTGCAAAGTGACGCTGCCCCCCAATGCGGTGGACCTCTTAATGGTTTCCGTCGCCTGGCCGGATCGGTTGAACGTGCCGGTGAGCGAGTAGCCCACACCCGCCAGCCAAAGTTTCCCGCTATAAACACCGTTGCTGCCCAACTGCAGGTTCTGGATCAGGCCCGAATCCGCCTCCGACGGCGCCGACGAATCCGACGGAGTGAAAATGCCGTCGTACCGCCCCGCCGCCGCCGCAAAAAGGTTGGTGGCAAAATTGGCGGTGATGACCAGATTGGGCTCCATGACAAAGGTCAGATTGGTGGCCGTGCCAGCGACGACGCCATTCTCCCACCAGTTGGTCAGCCACCAGTTGGGCCCTGCCTTGGCGCTGAGCGTGTAAGTCTCGCCCACATAAAGGTTGGCGCCATCCGCAGGCGCGGGGTCACCCTTGATGGAGGCCGCCCCGGTGACACTGCCCGTCCCCGTTGGAACAATTCGCAAGGAAAGCGGCACCACAACCTGATAGAAGAACGAAACCTGGGCCACCGGCGAAAACAGACCCGCATAATTGACGCTCTGCACCGCCAGAATGTTCGTTCCCGGCAGCGGCGCGGTCGGAATCGTCCAATTGGAGGAAGTGCCACTCCCGGCGGAAAGGTCCGCCACTCCGGGGGTGATGGTGGTGACGCCGTTGTTCCAATTCGTAAACCAATAAGTGACCGCCTGCACCCGTACCGTGTCGAAAGCCGTCCCGGCCATGATGGGAGCGGGTGCCTTGCCGACGACGATGGTCGAACTGTCGCCCACCCGACTGCCCGCCTTCGGGAAGGCGATGGTCACGGACGGCTTGGTTTTCTCAGCTTTCAGCGTGAGGACGGCCACTTGGCTGGTGCTCGCGCCGAAGGAATTGGAAACCACCACCGAGTAGGCGCCCACATTGGTCGCGCCGATCAACTGAATCTTCAAAATATTGCTGGCCGAACCGCTGATCGTTGCGTCATCCGATAATGGATTGGAGTCGAAGAGCCACGCATAAGTCAACGGCGAGCCGGTTGCCTTCACCGAAAAAGTGGCGCTGCCGCCCAGCGCCGCCGCGACACTGGCCGGCGGCGCGGTGATATTCGGCACAGCCAGAACCGTAATGGTGGCGACGCCGCTGGTGGAAACCCCGGCGGAATTGGCCACAGTGGCGTAATAGTCGCCGGTATTGGCCGAGGACACATTTTTCAACATCAGGTCTTGCGCGGTGGCTCCCGGGATTTTGGCATTCTTGAACCACCATTGATAACTCAGCTTCCCGGTGCCCGTGGCATCTACAAAGAGCGTCACCGTGCTGTTGTCGGCGGCAGTTTCGCTGGAAGGATCAATCGTGATCACCGGCACAGACGCCTGCACCGCGCCCAACGCGACATCAAAGACCGTGCCAGTCTCCCCTTTCCCGCCGCTGTCCGACGTTCCGTAAAGAGTGGTCCCGGACAAGACCAACGGCGCGGCGGGAAAATCTCCGCCGGTCAAGGGGTCAGCGGTAAAGCTGGTCAAGGTGACGAAATCAGAGCCATCGGTGTGCAGTGAAAACACCGTGCCAACGGCGTTGGCTCCCCCAAGACCCGCCGTGCCATACAAAGTGCTGCCGGCAACAATCAAACCGGCGCGCGGACTGAAGCCATCGCTGTTCTTGGCGGCGTTGTTGAGCGAAGTCCCGAGCGCGCTGAAATGATGCAAAACGGTGAAGCCCGAGCCATTCGTATTGACGGCAAACACCGTGCCACCGCCGTAAAGCCCGCCCTGGCTGGTCGTCCCGTAGAGGGTGTTGCCCGACAAAATTAAACTACTTTCCGGAACGGCTCCATCGCTATTCGTGGGAAAATCCGCATTTGGGTCCGTGTTCGTCTCAATCGAAAACGAATGGAGGAGGGTAAACCCGGTGCCATCGGTGTTCACGGCGAACACCGTGCCAAAGTTAGGCGCTCCGCCGTAGCTTGCCGTTCCATACAGGACACCCCCCGACAAAATCACCCCGCCCAAAGGGGATGATCCGTCGTCCAAGCCCGTGAAATTATAAATGGTTTCAAAATCGCTGCCGTCTGTATTGACGGAAAACACCGACCCTGAACCCGGATCCCCGCCAAAATAGGCGGTGCCGTAAAGGGTGTTGCTGGAGAGCGTCAAAGGGGAATTTGGACCGGATCCATCGGGGTACAATCCCGTAAAACTATGCAAGACGGTGAAGTTAGAGCCATCCGTGTTGAGGGCGAAGAGGGTGCCTGCTCCCCAAACTCCGCCCACGTCGGCGGTGCCGAACAATTGGTTGCCGGACACCACCAATCCAGCCATTGGCTCGGCTCCATCATAGTTGGTGTCGTCAATCAGAGTCGAAAAGGTGTGAAGAAGAGCGAAGTTGCCGCCGCTGGTGCTCAACGAGAAAACAGTTCCAACCGCATCCGGCCCGCCCGACTGAGCCGTGCCGTAGAGAGTGCTGCCAGACACCGCCAAGCCTCCGAGGGGAGTCATTCCATCGTTGTTAGTCAGATCGTAATCAATGTTGGTGCCGGTGGCCGAGTACCCCTGAAAACTGTGCAACAAATCGAAACTAGCGGCCCGCATCGAATTAGGGTTAAGCGCGCAGAGGGAAACAAACATCGCGACCCGCAGAAAGTTGAACCTGGTCTTCATATTATATTTGGATGGTTTGGAATCGGGCATCGCTGAAGTCCTGCTGACGCAAAGGCGCGTGAGTTCTTCCGTCAATTGGACTCGCAACGATTCCCGATCTTGTAGCCAGCATCGCGTGGCCGGTCAAGGACGAACTGGTTGCGAGCGGCGCGCAGGATGCGGCCAGCCTCCTATAGATAAGGCATTTACAAATAAGCGCTCAAGCCCCCTGGTCAGGAGGGCCGCGCGCGCAAAAACCGCCCGTGAAACCCTTAGGTGCCGTCAAGAAATAACATTTACAAGACGACGCAGGAATTTTGGCGGCTGGCAAGGCGCGAGCGAGGCGCATATCCGAACGGGTGCAGGACAAAATTGTGGTAAAAGGACAGAGCGCATTGGTTTCAAGCGGCCAATTTCAACAAATCATTCCGTGCGGCGTGGTCGTTGGCGCGAGCCTGACAGAAAGCGTCCAAGCGGTT
>Ga0182030_10014742_pt1 | contig 15394 bp, 8 predicted proteins | sample 812S3MmetaG_FD_121299 | JGI IMG/M metagenome (GOLD analysis project Ga0182030, IMG submission 121299) | Permafrost microbial communities from Stordalen Mire, Sweden - 812S3M metaG (Illumina Assembly) | ecosystem: Environmental > Terrestrial > Soil > Wetlands > Permafrost | place: Sweden... | reverse complement strand
TTTGATTCGCCGATGATGCACGGACATGACCGACCGTTTCAATCGCTTCGCCACTTCCTCATCCGGGTATTGCCCCAACATTTGATCTTCGAGTTTCGTCCAGAGACGATAATTCGGATTGCCCGGTGGAATCTTCAAATGGCGGCGACGGGTGAGCACGCTTGCAGGACTGCGGTTTAATTTGCGCGCAATTTCTGCGTCAGATACCGTGCCAAGCAGCCGGTCTTCCGCCTTCGTCCAGAACCGCATCACACCAGCAGCATTGGGGACGCCCAACTTCGTGCGCTTGAGTTGAACCGTGCTGTAGTGTCGGCCCACCAGCCGCGCGATTTCCCGGTCAGGCAACTTGCCTAACAGGGCGATTTGCGCCGGTGTCCAAGGTCTGATTAAAGGCGCACACGGCAATCCCAATTTAAGACGCTTCTTCCTGACACCAACCACGCTGCGGCCAATTTTTTGCGCAATCACATTATCCGGCGCAGTGCCAATCAGGGCGAGTTCCCATGCCTGCCAATTCCGGGGCACGCGCAGCAACCGCCCCTTGCGCTTTTTTGTCGGAATGTGCCGTTCGCGCGCCAATCGCTCAAGCTCGCGCCGGGATTTCGTGGCGAGATATTTCGCCGCCCGCTTCGCCAGTGATTTTGGTGAGTCACGCACGAGAGGACTGTTCATAGCGAGAATCAAACGGACGTTACCGCCGGCATCAGACCGAAATGTAACAGCGGCGAGTCCGCCAGCGGACAGGACAATTAAAGTGAAGAATGACGCTCATAGTTCACTGACAATATCGCGCAAATGAACTTTCAAAGCTCGCGCAATCCGCAGCAGAACATCCACCGTCGGCACTCTAAAACCACGCTCGATTTGCCCCATATAAACCGGATTGATGTCAATCCGTTCAGCCAGCTTTTCCTGGGTGAGTCCTGCCAGCTTGCGATACTTGCGAATACCGCCGCCAAGCAACTTGCGATTTTTTTGCGTAACCACGATTGATAGATAAGCCAAGCATGACGCAGTGAAGTCGCACAGATTCTATTAGCTATCATTTTTTGATTGCTTTCCGCCGGGGAGCGTTTAGAACAGCCGTATGTCAGTGAAAGATTTGAGAGGAGATTTTGAGCTATGACTGAAAAGGCGCGAATTTTGATTGTCGAAGACGATTCATCGGTGGCGATGCTGATGGTGGATTTGCTGGTGCTCGCCGGCTGCGAAGTGGAAATTGCCCCGACCGCAGAGAAAACAATGCAACTGGCCGAGAGGGGCGATTTTGACCTGATTACGCTGGACGTTGATTTGCCGGATGCAAACGGATTCGAGGTTTGCAGCCGTCTGAAGAAGAATTCGCGCCTATGCACTGCGCCGGTGGTTTTTATTACCGGGCGTCCCGGCGAAGAAGACGTGCAGCGCGGCCTTAAACTTGGTGCGGTGGATTACATCACCAAACCGCTTGATGCACGAAATTTTGGCTCGCGAATTCTTTCACATGTCACTCGGAGGGCATCAGCCGCCGATAGGGACACCGAAGGGCCAGTTGAATCCTAAACGCCGTGGTGACCAAAATGTTAATTTCCCCCGCCTCAATTTTCTGGAGATTGCGCGTGGCAATTTCCGCGCGTTCCGCCAGTTCATCCTGTGTCAATTTCTTGCGCACCCGCTCCCGGCGCACATTCGCGCCGAAGACCTTGATTCGCTTCCACTCTTTCTTGGAAATGGCCACGACATATTACATCGCTTTCTAATGAATAAAATGAACGATACATATATCGTGAAAAGATTCTGGATTCCACTTGCCAAGCAAGGTGTTTTTTTGGAACGTCGCTGATTCGATAGGTTATTTGAAAAATGAATAATTTTTTGAAAACGAGCCAGATGGAAATAACTGCAATGTCACATATCTGGCATACGCCCGTCTTGAAAACAATCAACACTAAATAAAAAACGCATGAAAACCATCAGCAGACATTGGATCACGTTAATTGGAATTGGCGGCTGTGGACTGGTCATCGCTGCCACCGCCTTGACCGCCTGGTCACAAAGCGCCCCGATTTTGACCATAACACCGTTGGGGACGAACCAATTTTCCATCACCATCACCAACAATATCGGCACCGCCACGTATGACCTGCTCTGGACGCCGGCTTTGGGGAACCCTGATTATCCCTGGACATGGGCAGTCCCCGGCACTCCCGGCCAGACCAATTATCAAGTCAACATGGGCATCTATCAGACAGGATTTTTCCAAACGCTTCTGGACACGAACAGCGTTCCGCTTTGGGAAGCCGCCGACCCGAATAATCCAAGCGCTGGAATTTTAACGGTCTTCATTGACAATCCGGCCAACGGTTCACTGGTTCAATAAGGTTTTTTATGAATAAAATCAGAAACACCCAAGCGGTGGGACGGTTCCCAATTTTAACCGGCATCGCCATTTTACTGGCCCTCCTAACACTTCCGTTTCCCGCCTTTGGTGGCGGCGTCGTGACCAATGCCACCGAAGCGGCTCTGAATACAGCTCTGGCTGGAGGGGGAACCGTAACGTTCGCCTGCGACGGAACGATTACGTTCACCAGCACAAAAGTCTTCACCAACAGTCTGGTGTTGGATGCAACGGGTCATAATATTGTTCTCAGTGGTGGAAATGCCGTGCAATTGTTCAATTCGACCGCCAGTGCTCCATATACAATCACCTTGCTTAACATCACGTTGGCTAACGGTAAAAGCACGAATTACCAATTTGGAGCAGTCATGGGTGGAGCCATATTCTGCCAGTGCGCCCTCTATGCTTCCAATTGCACTTTCTCAAACAATGTGGCACAGGGAACCAATGGGGCGGCGGGAGCCAACGGTGCGAACGGAACCGCCGGGCAGACAGGCAGTAACGCCTATGGCGGGGCTATTGCCGACCGCGGTGACACAGTTTTTTTGACCAATTGCGTCTTCATCAACAACTCGGCAATAGCCGGTCAGGGAGGCGCTGGTGGAAATGCGACCGGCGGCAGCGGCAATGGAGGTAATGGAGGAGCAGGCGGCAATGCTTTAGGTGGAGCCATTCAGTGTAACAACGGAGTTCTTCGCTACAATTGCAATTTTATCAGCAATATTGCTGCTGGCGGTAACGGCGGTGCCGGTGGTAATTGTGGAACAAATAATACTGGTGTAGCGGGGCTAGGAGGGGCAGGTGGCAACGGATCGGGCGGAGCGGAATATACCTATGCTTTTAGCGCCTACACCTGCTATAACGGAAATGCCGCCTATGGCGGTAACGCGGGTCTAAGCGGGCTAGGAACCACCACGGGGGCAACAGGTGCTGCCGGCGGCAACGCTTATGGTGGCGCGCTTTACATGTATCTTTATTGCTTCCCGAAAAATGTCACCTTTTATGGCAACCTCGCCGTTGGCGGCAATGGAGGCAGCCTGCAAACAGGCACAGGCGGGGGCGGTAATGGCGGGAGTGGAAACGGAGGCGGCATATATTTCCCGTCATCCGGCGGAGCTGGAAGAGGAGGAATTACGAATTGCACATTTTCATACAATGGAGCCTATGGTGGAGCAGCCGGCGTTGGTAACACGAGCGGAACAGCCGGTCAAAGTTTAGGAGGAAGTTTCCGAATTGATGCCCCGGTTTATACCAATACGTGTTATTTGAAAAATTCTATTTTTGCGTATCCGCTCAACGGCGGCAATGGGTCAAAAACAACCTCAAATTCCGCGATCATAGACCTCGGCAACAACATCAGTTCGGACAACAGCATCACCTTGAATGGCACCGGCAGCATGACAAACACTGATCCGTTGCTGGCCGGTCTTGCCAACAATGATGGTTTCACGGAAACCTGTGCGTTGCAGCCGGGCAGTCCGGCGATTAACGCGGGTGATGACACCGCCGCACCGCCCACTGACCAGCGCGGCTATTTTCGGCCCGACAGGTCTGATATTGGAGCGTATGAATACAACGGCTGGACACCCGAAATCTACGCCGTTGGGCCGGTTGCTTCCTTGGATGGCGACGTGGGGCTTTTCTATTTTGAGCGGATGACGACAAATTGGACTTCGCCTTTGACACTGAATTTCACCATCGGCGGCACGGCCAGCAACGGGGTGGATTATGTGGCGATTTCAAATTCAGTGACCATTCCCGCCGGAGCGCGTTACGTCAATCTCCCCATCCGGGGAATTCCCGGTGCGTTCAGCGGAACAAACAAAACCGTGGTGCTGACGCTGGTATCAGGCACCAATTACCAAATTGTTGTCAATGGTTCTTTTCCCAACATGGCCACAGTTACGGTTTTTGACCACGACACCTTTAACAGCGCCAGCCGTTTTGTGCGCGGCACGGCCACCGCTCCTGATTTCCAGTCGCTGGTAGTGCCGCTGGATTATGAAACCGGCGTTCCGCTGGCCGCGAGTGGCGGCAACGCAACCAACCTGTTTCCGGGCAACCTCTGGACGACCAATTTTTACCACTACAACGCCACCAACACAACGGCGATCCAAACCAACAGCACTGGCCGTATTGCATTTCAAAATCCCATCGTGGCTTTTGGCGACACAGTGGGCGGCAGCCCGCTTTACTTGAATCACAATTACAACTTCGGCGTGGCCGCTGCCACGCCCAGCACCGATCCGACAGCACTGCGGATTCAGGTTTATTACCGTTCCAACTCGGCGTATGCCGGAACCATCAGTCTGGCGCTTCCCAATTTCGGGAACACCAATCAATTGACGCAATGGGTCACCAACGGCTTCACCGTGACCGCTTCCGGCTTCGGGTTGCAAACAACCTTGCTCAAATCAGACACGGTGGAATGGGGACAGATTTTCGGCACTGGTTGCCGTTTGACCCACAATGCTTCGAGCACGGCCACCAATTATTTCTATGTGGTCGAACAGCAGAGCGCAGGCATTTTCAACAACATCGTGTTAAATCAGTCCGGTTCACCTGATTGGTCGAAGCTGTATGTGATGGAATTCAGCCCGCGCCCGGCATACCTGTCCACGTTCATTGACCAGCCGCATTTTGACGGCAAGCCCTTGCCACCGGCTTATCAGAGAATGTCTCTGGCTGAATTGACGAACGCGGTGCCCACGCTGCCCAACCTCTCCGCCCTTACACCATCCAACTATCTGACGATTGACGGCAGCCCTGAACTGCGGCGGCATCCCATTCTGGACCAGTTCGTCAAGAACATGGGCAACGATCCGCTGGCGCTGGCCAATTACGTCATCAACGAAATTGACCTGACTGATGCCATTGATTACGACACCAATTACAATAGCCAGCCTTCCATCAACCTGGGCGGAGTGAACCGGAGCGCGCTGGGAACGTTCCAAGAAGGGCAAGGCTCGCCGCTGGAACAATGCGAACTGCTGGTCTATTTGCTCCGTCAAGCGGGCGTTCCTTCGACCTACGTTTTTCCCACCAACGGCGGTCTGCAAATGCTCGATTTTCAAATGAGCAAGTTGCTGCGAATGCAAATTCATGGAGCGATGAATCCCTACGGCCAGACGAACTTGCCGACGCTCATTAACGTCAATTATCCGTGGGTGGCGGCATACATCGGCACCAATTGGGTGCAGATATTCCCGTGGCTCAAGGATACTGAAATCACCGAGGGTTTCAATTTCTATGACTACATGCCGACCAATTACAACAGTGGCTACAAGTGGATGCGGGCGTTTCTTGCCGGGGACACCAACATCTTTTCGTTAAGCAGTTCCGACCAGCCACTGGATCTGCTGCCTGCATTCATCCAGCATAACCTTGACCTTAATCATTATGGGCTGTCGGTGGACGACATGGGGGTTAAAATCGTCAATCGCCGCCATCTTTATTCGCAGTGGAACCAGTTTCCCGAACCCTTCGCGCTGTCAGGGACGCCCCTCGTGGTTGAGAGCCTCAAAACCAACCTGAACCTTTTCAACACCATCGAGGTTCAGGTGTATAGCCAGGCCAATCCTAGCCGGATGCTGGACACGACGGAAATGCGGGTTGCGGATTTGCACAACCGGATGCTGCTTCTCAAGTTTCTGCAAGTGGGCACCAATTTTCACAACATGATACTCACGTTGGAGGCGTATTCACCCAATGTGACGAATCAGACGATTTTCAGCACCAACGCCGACCCGACTTGGAAACTGTCTGCCACCAATCTGCTGGACAGCACCGACGACGCCATTGCCGTCCAACTGATTCATAAGCGCAACCGGTTTTTGCCGGCCAATTACACCGAACCGGATCAATTTTCGGTTGGCAATTTGTGGGGCTACAACTATTTCGAGACCGTGCAGCAATTCCAAACCTACACATGGACGGACGCCGTGTTCAGAAAGGGCGATTGGGCGGCGTTGTGTCTGGACATTGGCAAGGTTTCGCAACGGATGCTCAATGTTCACGCCCAGGAAATCTGGCAGTTCAACCAGACGGCCAACACGAATAATCCATCCACGCTTGACCCGGACATTTACATTGGGCAGGCGGCTTATCTCTTGGGCATGTCCTATTGGAATTACGATGACCGCTTCGACGAATTAAATGACCGGCTTCACAAAGTCCAGCTAGTTTCTTCGTTCAAACACGGCTTCGGCATAATTCGGCCCAAGCGCGACAGTTCGGGCGCGTTGCCCAATGGCGGGACGATTACCCCGATAGTCCCGGCCGTTCACATGCTGGACAATGGAAACGGGACGGTTTTCAACGGCAGCTTGAGGCCGGATTCTGGCTATACTTTCGGCACCCTTTCGCAGATGAACTGGTGGTTGCAAAGGGGCGTGCAGGAGTCCGCCGCCGAACACGGCGCGCTGCGCAGTTACTATCAAACTAATGCCATTTCCTCCGTCGCGCTGTTACAACAGGCCGGAACAAACATGGTTGATTTGAATCTGGATAACTATCTGGCTGCCGGTGAAGTCCTGTATAACGGGGTGAAACTCAAAAACGCGGACGCCGGCCTGTGGAATCAAATCACCGCCTTCTTTGCCAACGGCGACCCCGAGGAAGAAGTGTTTGTCACGCCGGGCATTGTTACCAATGGCACTTATGTGGGAACCGGCGCGATTTTGTTTAACCTCGGTGAATTCGACTCGCCCGTTGGCGGATTCAACGGCGGCTATGCCAATTTCCTGCCCGACCCTACTTTTTCATCTCTAAATTCTCCCAATATCACGGTTGATCCCGCACCGGCAGATTCCATCACGCCGTTCCAATTGCTGACCACTTCAACGGCTGATAGTTCGGGCAATTCCGACAATCTGGTAAGTGGTGCCACCGCCACCTGGACGCAGTCCGCGACGGCCACCAGTCTTGGTAATGGGCAGACACAATTAGACCCGTCATTGGCCCAGGCCGAAGCGCAGTTAAACGCAACCTATGGCAGCCAGCAAAACGCACCCGCTGCATATAGCCAGCTTTACAATGTGGGCACGGCCAGCACCACCACTCCGGTCTATAGCGATTGGACGCAAACTGTCGCTGACCCGGTGAACATGATGACCGGCGAATTTTATATTGATTCCCCGGACATCACTTTGCCAGGCCCGATGCCGCTGCAAATCCGCCGCAACTACGGCAGCCAGAACCTCGCCGAAAATGAATTCGGCTTCGGCTGGAAAATGAGTTATGTGCCATTCTTGAGCGTCGGCACCAACTCGACCCTCATTTATGCCGCTGAAATGGACGGCACGATGGTCGCCTACCGGCAGACTTCCACCAATGCCAATGTCTGGCTGCCGCAGTCGCAGGACAATCCGATGCTCAATAACAACAGCAGCATGGGCATCGGCTCGGTTGGCAATCTGTTCAACAACCGCCTCCAGCTTGCAACGCCGGGCGGCACCAATATCTACACGTTGACCGGGGCAGACGGTGGTGTCCGCACCTTTACCGTGGCGTCTTATCCGGTGGGAACTTTCAGCCGCCAGCGGCCTTACCTGAACCAATGGCAGGACAGCCGGGGCAATTTTTACACGTTCCAATACGGCACCAATTCGACGCAGCCCGATTTTGGCGAAGTCAACCGCATCCAAAGCAGCAACGGCAATTTTGCGTGGTTTGAATACGACGTTTATGGTCACATCATCGCAGCTCACACCGGTGACGGGCGGATTCTCAATTACGTTTATGATCAGTATGGGGATTTGACTTCCGTGACACTGCCCGACCAGATGGAGATTGATTACGTTTATCAGCACGCCAATTACGTCACCAACAGCGTCACCAATATTTACTCCACACACCTGATTGTTGAGGAAGACAAGCCGGATGGTCGCGTGCTCCAAAACATATACGATTCGCAACGGCGCGTGACCAATCAACTTTCCACGGCGGGGATTGACCTCAACCCTGTTCGCACGGCTACGTTCGCCTATACGAACAATTTTGGCCTGACTTCACCCACCAATTTATTGACCGGTGTCACCGTCATTTCCGATTACTTCAATCACGCCACCACCTATTATTATACCAACAGCTTGGTGCGGAAAATTGTTGACCCGTTGAATCAGGCCACCGTTCAGAACTGGTATGAAACGAATACGGCTGGCGGATTTCAGCGCAGCTTGCAATCGGTCACGGATAAACGCGGCCTGCAAACGGCCTATTTATATGACTCGTTCGGAAATTTGACCAACACGGTTGTCACTGGCGATCTGACCGGCGACGGCATCACTTCGCAAACCGCCACCAACACAGCCAGCTACAACACAAACAATCTGCCGGTACAAATAACCGACCCCGTCGGCAACAGAAAGGTGATTGCCTATGACCCGACCTTTACCTTCCTGCCACAGCAGACCATCCGTTACACCGGAACCACGCCTGTCAGCACCAATTTCATGGTCTATGGCAACGCGACAAATGTAGTGACATTGGGAAACACCACGCAGACCAATCTGGCTTTCGGCGTCCTAACTAGGAAGATTCGGGCGTATGCCTCATCCGACGCCGCGACCAACGATTTGTTCTACAACGGCCAAGGTTTCCCCACCAACAGCATCCAATACACGGGCACCGGCGACCCGAACATCATCAACCAGCTTTTCTATGACGAACGCGGGGAACTGATTCAACGCACCGATGCGGTTGGGGCCAGTTACACTTTTGCCTTCGACCCGATGGGCCGGCAAACTGCGCAGGAAACTTTCGACACCGGCCAGTCCACTCCGATGGATTGGAATTTCTCATATTACAATGCCAATGGCGAAATCAACTGGATTGATGGCCCGCGCTACAATCCCGAAGACTACATTTTTTATGATTATGACGGCGCAGGCCGTCCGACGACCGAAATCCACTGGCGTTCGGAAGCCAACAGCAGTGGCACGGGTGTTCAAACACCCGCCGGTTACAATCTCTACGCCCAAACCTTCAATCAATTTGATCCGCTGGGCAACCTTCTGTCCAAAATTGACCCGCGTGGGGCGGTGACGACCAATGGTTGGGATGCGCTTTGCCGATTGACCCAAAGCACATACCTCGATACTGACGGGGTCACGGTCTTGAGCAAGGATGGATTCAGCTATGAACCCGGCGGGCAGGTGCAGTCGCACACCAACGCGCTTGGCGGTGTCACAACCACGTTCTATAACACCACCGGCCAGCCGGAGACCCGGCTTAATGCCGACGGTTCAACCAACGGCTGGCGTTATTATTTTGACGGACGCATCAACAAGGAAATCCAGTCCAACGGCGCGTTTTGGCAGTCAACCTACGATGACGTGAATCGCATCACCACCCGCATCTTCTACTCGGCGGCGGGCGTGGCGGAGGCCACCAACTCGGTTCAACTGGATCGCCGTGGCAATGTCATTCAGAAAGTGGATGCGGGAGGCAACGTGTTCACCACCACGTTTGACGGCCTTGACCGCGCCAAAATCACGGCAGGCCCGGCCATCGTCACAGTTATAGATTCAGTAATGTTCCCAGGTGGCCCTGACAATTACATCACCAACGTGCTCCAGCAGGTCGTCACCAATTTCTTTGATGTCGCCGGGAGAAGCCTGACCAATGTTGATGCCCTCCGCGAAACGACCATCACAAAGATGGATGCCATTGGCCGGCCCACCAGCAAACAAATCTATAATGCCGCGAACACGCTGGTGCATGAAACGTATTTTAGCTATTCCGCCGACCACAACAGCGTCACCAGCACCAACGGTTCCGGTGCCAGCGCCATTGTCAATACAATCTGGACAGATAACGACGGCCACACCGTATTGTCCATTGCTCATCCTTCGGCGAACACCAATGAATTTACGCTGAACCGTTTTGACCTTGCCGGAAATCTGGTTTCACAGCAGCACGATTCATCGGCGAGCGGCACGGTCACGACGTGGACGACGGCCAGTTATTCCTTCGACGGCCTGAATCGCGCGACCAGCCAGGTTGACCGCGATAGTGCCGTGACTACCTATGCGTTTGACTCAATGAGCGATTTGACCAACCGCACCATGCCGGGTGGTTTGCAATGGCTGGCGTCTTACAATAATGCCGGTCAGATGTTGCAGGAAAAGAATGTCGGCAGCGGTATTGCCACGCGGACAAATACCTATTCGTATTATTCCAGCGGCAATGTTTTTGCCGGGTTGCTCCAGACAAAAACGGATGGGCGCGGTGTCAGTTGCACCTATGTTTATGATGATTGGTTGCGGCCCACCAACATGACTTACAGTGGTTCGTTGCCGGAGCAAAATCTGACGACAACATGGCAGTATGAACCGCGCGGCTTCGTCACTGGCATCACCGAACAGTTTGCCAGCACCAATACCGGCCCCAACACTTCCATCCAGCGTTCTTACGATGTGTATGGACAATTAGCATCGGAATCAGTCAGTGCCGGGTCATTCGGCTATGGCACCAGCCAAAGTTTTGATGCAGCCGGACGGCGCTCACAACTTGGCATTGGCAGCGGCAGCTATGGTTTCGGCTGGCAGGCCGACGGCAACTTGATTTCCGCCAGCGACTCGACCGGCAGTGGCGCTTACACTTACGACACCACCGGCCTGTTGACCAGCCGCACGGTAGGCAACCGTTACACCAGCATCGCTTCCCGCGACGGCGAAGGGCGTCCCTTGTCCATCACCACCACGGTCAATTTGTTGTCGGAATTGACCGAATCGCTTGCCTGGTCGGGCGATGGCTTGCTTACGGCACACACACTCGCGCGGGCGGATTTCACCGACCCGCACGTTTATACTTACGCGAACTTGAGCCGTCGGCTAGTTCAGGAACAGGTCAATCTCAACGCATCCACCGCGTTTACAAACACGATGGTTTATGACAGTGGCGTGGCCGCCGGCCCCGGTGTGCTTACGCAAATGGGATTAGCCAGCGGTGCTTCCAACAAATGGAGCGGCGCAGCCGACACCTTCTCACGCGTCGCTTCTGAAACCAACACCAGCTTCCAATATCCGGCCTACGGTCATGTGAACGGCCAGTCCATTCTCTTGAACGCGTGGCTGGACAACCAGCCGGCTTCCATCGCTGCCATCGGCACCAACGCCATGCAGTGGCGCGCGATGCTGGACCTCGCGCCGGGAGCGCATCAGTTAAAGGTCAGCGCCCTGCATCCGAGCGGTTTCTACACCGCATGGACGACCAACTCATTCACCAACACTCTGGCTTATCAAAGCACCGCCGACAGCTATGATGCGGCGGGCAACATCACCAACCGCGTCTCGAAGAATCCAAGCGGCACGGTTGAGCGCACGCAAACACTCTCATGGGATGCTCGCGGGCGGCTTCATGCCATCACCGACCGGGATGCGAATAATTCGGGCTACAATTGGAGCGCGGTCTATGACCCGCTCAACCGCAGACTGCAAACAACCACGGTGCTTGTGACCAATGGCGTCGCCTCGACCGCACCGCCGCAAAGCATCTATTCCTACTTCGACCCGCAGGTTGAATTTTTGGAACTAGGTGTTTCCTATGGCGACCAGACCATCTGGAAACTTTATGGCCCGGACATGAATGGTAGATACGGCGGACTCAATGGCACGGGCGGATTGGATGGCGTGTCGCCCTATCTCAATTTGTTTTATCCGACCATCAGCGATTTCCGGGGCAATATCTTGGCCGAAATCACCAACGGAATGCCGTCGTGGATTGCGGCGCGGCCAACTGGCTACGGGGCAGTGCCCGGATATCGGCCAGCGGCATTCGCCAACGGCGCGGACATGGCGCAATCGTCCGCATGGCGCGGGCGGGAGGTGGACGTTACGGGCTACTATAACATCGGCTTGCGGCCCTACGATCCGGTTTCAGGACGTTGGCTGACGTATGATTCGGTTTGGAACTCGCGTGACCCGAATTATTACTCGTTTGCTGGCGGTGAGCCGATTATGAGCTTCGATGCGGATGGCCGGATCGCAAATAATTTTTACCAAAGCGGTTCCAGCACCATTCAGAATGTGCGCCTGGCTGGCAGCCTGTTTACCAGTTACGCGAACTCATCCGATAGTTATGTCTTGGGCACAACTGCCGCCTTTATAGGTCAGGCGCTCGATGACATTGCAGGCAGGAACACGCCGGCCAATTATGTGAACCAGGCAGCCAGCGATTATAGCGCTCAAGGCGGTGGCGCTACCGGTGCGTTGGGTGTTGCCAACCGATACAACCCTACTTTGTCATTTTACAACGCGTTTTCGGGCATTGATGCCATCAATGGCAGTCAACTTTCCGGCGTTCAAGAAGGACAGGCTTGGTTGGGTTCGGTTGCAACAGTGGCAATGCTGGGAGCAGGTTTTGCAGAAACGCCGGCCACGCCATCTCAAGTTCCGCCTGTGCTACAAGCTGCGGCAACGCCGGTGCTCGACCCGGTGCAGATTCTACAAAACCTCACGGATCAGAGTGCCGCAGCACTGAATGAAAATCCATCATTGGCAAACACTGTTTTGTCGCCAACAGAAAATCTGGCGGCGCAAACCCGCCCGTTCTTAAATCCAATCGCGTATGGTAATGCGATACAGCGATTGGTTAATCGACAAATCGGAAATTCAGATTTTTATAGCTCTATATTTGATGTTGTTGGAGGTCCAAATAATCCCGATTATGTTGGGATTGGCCCAGCAGAAGGTATGAATTTCGATATTACAACTCCCGGCCAAGTTGGCTCGCACTTGGCAAGGCCGGGTTATGGACAAGGACTGAATGTCATCACATATCAACGGGCACCCGGTTGGACGCTGCCACCACAAACCGCTGCACCCTAAAATATACAAATGAAATTACTTGAGAACCAAACGTTTCAACGCTTTCGAGACAGTAATTCTGCGGCAGTTTTTTCTGACTTTGAATTCAGAAAATGCCACTTTCTAAGTGGGTCCATTTCAATAACGCTTGACCCTAAATTAAGATCGACTGTCCGCAATGTTAAATTGATCAGTTGTGAAAATACGGGGGGCAGTTTAGGACCAGCAATTTTGGAGGATGTCACGGTCGATGGGCTTAAGACGCACTGCCTATTTCAAAGTTGGGGAGCCGTTTTCAAGCATGTAAGTTTGAAAGGTAAAATCGGAAGAGTGATGTTCAGCCCTGCCGTTGCTCCAGGAGTGGCCAACCGAGACCAGCAGCAAGCCTTTGACGATGCCAACGCTGCATATTACAAGACTGTTGATTGGGCAATGGACATCAGCGAGGGAGAGTTTGAGGAATGTGAGATTCAGTGTATCCCGGCACACCTGGTAAAACGCGATCCAGAAACCCAAGTTGTTGTAACTCGTGCGAAGGCCGCGCGGGGCGAGTGGCGGCAGCTTGACTTGTCTAAGACGCACTGGCCAATCTCACTAAATTTTCTCCTCAATCGCGGCGACCAAGATGTGGTTTTAGTCGCACCCAAGCGCGGCAAAAAATTCCGCGATTTGCTGGCTGGTTTGAAATTGTTGCGCGATGCAGGTGTGGCTGAACCCAACTAAAAATGAAATGAGCAAAAGAGCGCACCGTAAAGCTGACTTTATGAGAATTTTTCTATACCTGATGTTGATTTGTGCTGGCACAGCGCGGGCGCAACTGGCCGTTACTGTCTATCCACCTAAAATTACCGACCAAAAGGCGGTGGTTGAGTTGAAAATCAAGAATGGTTTTGCCGAGAAGGTTGAATCCGCCCGTGCCATCTGCTTCCTGCTCGACGAGCAGGGCAGAATGGTCGGGCAATCCTCCAAATGGGTCATTGGCGGCACAAAAAACCGTCCGCCTTTGGAACCTAAAAGCGAGACATCCTTCAATTTTGTCATCACAGGCAACCAACAGTTTATCACCACCAATTTGACAGCCAAAGTGAGTTTCAGCCGAGTGGTGTTGGAGAACGGCCAAGTAGCCGACGTGAATAAAACAGTGAACATAACACCACAAACGCCATAAGTGCCTGCCGCTAAAAAACACGAAGATTACCAAACACCTGAAACTTTAGCAGCCTTGTGGCGTTTAATTTGCAGTTTCACTTTTACATAAAGTTTTTTTTAAGCTCCGCGTGTTTGTTGCGAACTTTTTTGGCATCGTAAAACTTGCCGAACTGGCATCGTAAGGTTTTTGTCCGTTTGACCGCACTGCCATTGCAATTCGTAGCCGAATATGTGAACGGCACCCTGATGTATCATGTGTTGGACAACGCCGATTTTTATTTGAGCGCGCAATACATGCCGCTGGGCAATGCCAGCTTCAGCAGCGGTGGCCGCCAGGCCGAGTTGAATCTGGGCAGTCAGATTTATGTTTCGCTCGGCATCAACTGGCCGTTTAGCCTTTCACAAACAAGTGCCGGTTTTAACGGGTAGTCTGCCATTCACGGCCTGTAGCCTCGCGATTCTTTTTTCGGAACTTCCGGGTGAATCAAGTGGGGCTTGGTTTTTGGCTCCACCGTTTCTTCGGCTGGAGTTTGCGCCTGCTTGGGGGCCGGTTCATGGCTTATCTCATCCGGTTCAATCTTTACCGCTTCAGTTTGCTCCTGCTTTTGGTTTTGTCGTAATTCGCGGAATTCTCTGGCGCGTTTGCTGTTGGTCATGGTGAGCGCCATCCGCGTTCCCCAGCTCCGTTCAATCAGGCGGAAGAACGAATTGTGTTTCCGGTAATGCGCGATCAGCGCATCCACCACCGAGGGGCGCTCCCCACTGCGCGTGATGTTCTCGCGCAACTGCTCCTTGTCCGTGGTGAAAATATGAATCCCCTTTTTGCCGCGCGAAATGGTGACATACCATTGCTGCCGGTTCGTCGCGGCCTTCGCCGCCGAATCCGAAAACAAAACATGGTCCACCGACTTGCCTTGTGAAGCGTAGGACGTGATGGCGTAGCCCCGGACGAACTGGCGGAAGTTTTTATCCAAGACCCGGCCATCCGCCAGCGCAATGCGGCCGTCCGGCTCGACGGCCTTGACCGTGACCAGTTCGCCATTGACCAGCTTGCGGTTTT
>Ga0182030_10014741_pt1 | contig 15395 bp, 13 predicted proteins | sample 812S3MmetaG_FD_121299 | JGI IMG/M metagenome (GOLD analysis project Ga0182030, IMG submission 121299) | Permafrost microbial communities from Stordalen Mire, Sweden - 812S3M metaG (Illumina Assembly) | ecosystem: Environmental > Terrestrial > Soil > Wetlands > Permafrost | place: Sweden... | reverse complement strand
TGCTCGGGACGCCAGAACTGGCTCACCATGTCAAAGTCGATCGACCCCGAACCTATGGCCTGGTGGTCCCTGCCCTGGGAATCCACATCGTGGAGGTGAAATCCGAGTTGGCGGGACGCATTGGCCTCCAATTGGGCGCGATGATCGATGAGCCCCATGCTCTCCTTGAGGTGGGCGTGTCCGGTGTCGTGCCAGTAACCCGCGAATGCCGGCGGCGGCATGCCGGCCAGGAGTCCGGGAAAATCCGCATCGACCGGGAGTTCCTCGAATTTCTCGCGGTTCTCCAGGCCGAGCCGGATTTTCCTTTCGGCCGCGTAATCGAGCACGCTGCGAATCGAATCCTGGGTCCTCTGCCAGAAGGGACCCATCCGCCTGCGGAGCTTCAGCAGGGCCTTATCAACGAGGGCCCGGTAGGCCTTGTCCCCCGAGCTAACGGCGTCTGGATGGGCCTTCCTGTAGACCGACATGGGGCGGCTCGGCTCAAACCAGAAGTACCTCACGCTCCCGAGGTGGCACACAAGCGCCGATGCGCCGACCTGCGCCGCGAAGTCGATCGACTTTTTTGTCTGTCGAAGCCACTGGTCGCGCTCGCGCTCGTCGGGTGAGGAGGGCTGGAAAAAATTGGGTGCGGCGTGGGACACGCCCAGCGGCAGGGGGCAGAAGTTGTGCAACGAGCCCACCTTGACGATCCCCTCCTCCACTCCCTTCAGGATTCCCGGCACCAGAGTGATCCGGATGCCGTGGCTAAGCTCCACCTTCTCGAAGCCAAGGTCCGCTATCTCCTTCAGCATCTCGTAGCCATCCTTGTGGCGATGCGAGCACCAGCTGGTGGAAAGAGCGGGAGCGGGACTCACAGCGCCATGAAGATCAGGGAAGCGGCCCTATTTGCACCAAAAAACCGCGGCCGACTTTGTCGGAACGCGGCCTTGGATCGCGCGATCGGCCGTCTCAGCTGTCGTAGCGGCGGCGAAGCATAGCCGTGAAGGCCATGACCTTTTCTTTGCGCCGGCGCCTTTCGCAGGGTTTCTCGTAGTAACGCTTTGCGCGCGTACCCTTGATGATGTTCTCGCGATCGAGCTTCTTCTTCATGCGCCGAAGCGCACGGTCGATGGGCTCGTTTTTGCGGATCTTGATTTCGATGGACATGGTCTGCCGGCGATTCGAGTGGGAAAAGCCGGCTAATAGGCCACGCCGGCGCGCCTCCGTCAACGGTTAAAGCGGGGGGGTAGTGGGTCAGTTTGAATTAAGATTTGTTTGGGCAGCCCTTTAGGGTCAATTCTGGCAGCATGGATAAGGCGAAGCGTGGAAGCCTATTAATAAGGCCCTTGGAGGGGTTTTGCACGCTAAAGGGCGATCAGATAGGCCGAGGGTTCCTATTGCGCTTCCAAAGGCCTGCAATCGGTGGACTGCATTTCTGAGCATTGGCGGCACGATTCCGGAATGGCTGCGGATTCAAAATAGGTCAGCACCCCAAGTCTTGCGTCCAAAGCGTCAAACTGGCGAATCCGCTTTAACGCAGATGTCTCGCAAACTTTGCCTCAAACTGCCAAAGGTTCTGCCATGAAGAAAAAGGCCAAGAAGAAGCCCGTACCCAAGAAGGCACCCCGTAAGGATGCTGCACAGACTGCGCTTTCGATTGTCGAGCGGGTAACCGGCGGAAAGCTCAAGGGATAACGTCGGTTTCCCACATTTCCGTTTGGTATTCGGCTCCCGGCTCTGGGAATACCTTAGCGTACATGCTATCAAATTTCTTCTTGTTGTCCGCGAGTTTAAGAAGGGTAAGCACCCCCTCAATTCTCTCCCGCACCTTCAATATCCCGTAGTCGGCTGTCATGTGTTGGTGCTGCTTATCCTTTCGATGACCGCTGGCCAAAACAGGATTAACCTTGTCGAGCTCCTTACGGACTTGGCCGTGTTCCAACGGGTCGTAAATGTATTTATTGGTGAAATGCGCGAAGAATTGTGGCCGCGCATTGAGGTTTGATGGAGAGCGTCCATAGAGACGGTTAAGGTAGTAATAAAATTCATCCCTAAATTCCTTTTGCCAGCGCCTCCGCTCTTCTGAGATGTAGAGCGTAACCAGGGCAGAGAGTGCTGCGGGATCACGGACGTACTGGTATCCCGTTACCTCGTGAATCCATGCGACCACGCCGACCTTGGCGAAAATTCGCATTAGGCTGCCGGCAACCCCTGCTAGTACCAATTGAGACTTGGTAAGAGCGTCTGCATCTCTGGCTTTCAGATATGCCTCACAAAGCGATGGGAGAACCTCGGCTTTATATCCCTGAACCAATCGGCCCTTCTTGGTTAAATAGGTCAAAGTTGAGAGCTCACCACCCAATTCAGCCAATATAAATGGCTTAAGATTAATTGCATCGGCAAAACTGGGCATAGAGAGCTCACGCGTTCTGCCTTTTAAGGGACGACCGCGTTGAGTTCGGTTGAAAGCGAGGAAGATCGCATTGCGCGATAACACTGTCGTGCCATCGGAAAGAACCGCGCAGGGAAGCTTTTTATCTCCTAACGGTAAAAAGCTCTCATGGGTGGCCCTAGGGGCTCGGCTCCATCGTGCATGAGCTCCTTTTGAACCGATTTCGGACAGTTTATCTTTAGGCAAATCGGCGCGGGCTTTGCCGCCCAATGACTGAGGCGAATCTGGCGTTTGGTCCGGAACGGGGTCCGGCTCTGGCGTTTCTGGTTCTTGGTCCATGGGGTCACCTTAGCAGGCACAGCAGGCATGTCAAACATTTTGTCGATTTATGCTTGCTATGCCTGCTGCGATGATTCAGCCTTCACCCATGAACAAGCTAACCACCGAAGCCCGGGTCCGCGTCATTTCCTGCTTGGTCGAGGGAAACAGCATCCGTGCAACCGTCCGCCTCACCGGCATCGCAAAGAACACCGTGGTCAAGCTTCTGGCGGATGTTGGACGCGCTTGCACAATCTATCAGGACCGGGCCTTCCGTGGACTCTCCTGCAAAAAAATCCAGTGTGACGAGGTTTGGTCCTTTGTTGGAGCGAAGGAAAAGAATACCACCGCAGCAACAAAGGCCAAGGGATGGGGCGACTGTTGGACATGGACCGCCCTAGACGCCGAGACAAAGCTGATTCCCTGCTGGTATGTCGGCACCCGCGATGCAGACGCTGCATTCCACTTCATGCATGATCTTGCGTCGCGTCTGTCGCATCGGATTCAGCTAACCACAGACGGCCACAAACCATATCTCACGGCGGTTGCGGATGCCTTTGGAGGAGAAATCGATTACGCCACGCTTACCAAGATTTACGGCGAAGGCCCAAAGACGGAGGCCCGATACTCACCCGCTCAATGCATGGGCGCCCGCAAGGCACTCATCAGCGGCAAACCAGAGCACGCGCATGTTTCAACCAGCTTCGTTGAACGCCACAACCTCACAATCCGCATGGGCAACCGCCGTTTCACCCGCCTGACAAATGCATTTTCCAAAAAGGTCGAGAATCACGAGCACATGCTAGCCCTCTTTTTCATGTACTACAATTTCTGTCGCATTCACCAATCGCTGCGGGTCACCCCAGCAATGGAGGCCGGAATCTCAACACATATTTGGGATATTTCGGAAATCGTTGGATTAATTGATGTTGCAATAGAAAAGGCAGCATGACGATAATACTTGGATTGACGTGTGTGGTATTGTGGTACGTTTCATACCACAACCATGTTCGGAGAATTTGTCAGAAATATCAGGATAAAGAACGAAATTGGGCTTCGGCAGTTTTGTCTGGATCATAAGCATGATCCAAGCAACTGGAGCAAAATTGAGCGTGGAGAACTGCCGCCTCCATCAGATGACGCTATTTTGGGAAAATGGGCACTACAACTTGGCATCAAGAAAGACAGCAAAGATTGGTACACTTTTTTTGATCTCGCTGCAGTTTCTAAGGGTGAACTTCCGACATACGTTAAGAGCAACGCGGAATTGCTTCGGGAACTACCTGTTTTCTTTCGCACTTTGTCAGGACAGAAGCCCAACGAAATGGAGTTAAGGCGGCTTGCAAAATTGCTGAAAGGCACCACGAAGCCAAAGAATGCTCGATCCAAAAAGATTTAAGGCCCCTTACATTCAAAGGGATGCAATTTGGGCGAATGCCGAAGCAGTAAGGCGAAAATATCCGAGGGCTCAAAGAATACCTGTCGACGTGGTAGCCTTGGCGGAATTTGACCTTAAGCTGCCAATAGAGGTGGAGATTGGCCTAAGAGATCAGTGTTCAGTGGAGGCCTTCTTATTGCGAGATTTCACCAAGCTCCGTCTTGATCGAGACGCCTTTATGGATGAGCGACGGCAGGCCAGGCTCAGATTCTCTGTTGCGCACGAACTGGGTCATTTTTTCCTTCATTCGGGGATTTTCAAAGGCCTTGCATTTGCCTCAGTTGATGAATGGGTGAATTTCATAAAGCTGGTTCCTGATAAAGAATATGGATGGATTGAATTTCAGGCATACGAATTTGCCGGTAGGTTGTTGGTTCCACCTACCGAACTGAGCAAACAGCTAAAAGGGGCTGTCAAGAAAGCCGAAGCGGCTGGATTCACTGATTGGGATAAATCCGGAGAGGCTGCAATTGCCTACATCGCGGCAGGAATCTGCGAAGCCTTCGAGGTTTCAGATGCCGTAATCTCAAAGAGGATCAGATCAGAAGGCCTGTGGCCCCCGAGATAGTTGGGTGGGCCTCCAAACTGACCCACTACCAGCGGGGGCCGGGGGCTGCCCTGCATCGGTTCCGGCTTGCGCATCCGCATCGCTGACCTTGGTTTGGCCCAGCTTGCCCTCCGCCGACAAGAATTTCGTCCATCTCCACGTCCACTCGGACTACAGCCTGCTGGACGGGGCCTGCAGGATCGACCGCCTGACCGAAAGGGCGGCCGAGCTTGGGATGACTGCGCTTGCGCTCACTGACCATGGCAACCTGTTTGGCGCCATAGACTTCTACACGATGGCAAAGAGCAAGGGGATCAAGCCGCTGATCGGCTGCGAGCTTTACCTCTCGGAGGGCTCCCGCCTCGAGAAACAGGGGCGCGGCGACGAGGGCAGGAGCATCTTCCACCTGGGGCTTCTGGCGCGTGACATAGAGGGATACCGCAATCTCCTGAAGCTCGTGAGCGATGCCCATTTGAAGGGCTTCTATTACAAGCCCCGAACCGACCTGGACACCCTTGCCCGCCATGCGAGGGGCCTGATCGGCTTCACAGGCTGCCTTGCGTCGCTCGTCCCGCAGCACCTCCTGAATGACCGCTGGGAGGATGCCCGGAAGGCGACGGCGCTCTTCGTCGACATCTTCGGCCGCGAAAACTACTTTGTGGAGATCCAGGACCACGGCATCGCCGAGCAGCGCCGGATCATACCGGGGCTCCTCAGGCTCGCCAAGGAGTTCGGGCTGAAGGTTGTCTGCACAAACGACGTCCACTATGTCCACGCCTCCGACGCGGGCCCCCACGACGCCCTGCTCTGCATCCAGACGGGCGCCAAGCTGGAGGACGAGAAGCGGATGCGCTTTGAGGGGCAGCAGTTCTACCTGAAATCGCGGGCGGAGATGGAGCGGCTATTCGCCGAGGTGCCGGGGGCGGTGCTCAACACCGAGGCCGTGGCCGAGATGTGCGATGTGCCCATTCCATTCCCCAAGGGAAGCGAGCGGTATCCCAAGTACCCGCTGCCGGCCGAGGTCGGGGCCGACCGTATGGGGTACCTGAGGCGGCTGTGCGTCGAGGGCCTGCGGAGGCGCTATGGCGTGGACTTTGGCGCGCCCGAGGCGGCCGCGGACCCCGCACAGGCGCGCATCCTGGCCGACCGGCTCAGTTATGAGCTCGGGGTCATCGACTCCACGGGCTTCGTCGACTATTTCCTCGTGGTCTGGGACTTCATCCACTGGGCCAAGTCCAGAGGAATTCCCGTCGGACCCGGCCGCGGCTCGGGGGCAGGCTGCCTCGTTGCCTACCTTCTGGGGATCACAAACCTCGATCCCCTCCGCTTCAAGCTGCTCTTCGAGCGGTTCCTCAACCCGGAGCGGGTGTCGCCGCCCGACTTCGACATCGACTTCTGCATGCGCCGCCGGGGCGAGGTGATCGACTACGTGAAAACGAAGTACGGCGACGCCTGCGTCGCGAACATCATCACCTACGGCACGCTGGGCGCAAAGATGGTGATCCGCGACGTCTCGCGGGTCCACAATCTCCCCTACGCGGAGGCGGACCGGCTGGCCAAGATGATCCCGGACGAGCTCAACATCACCCTGGAGCAAGCCGTCGCCAAGTCCGCGGAGCTCCGGGACGAGGTGGCCAAGAACCCCGTCGCTGCCAAGATTTTCGAGCAGGCGCGGGTCCTCGAGGGAATGGTGCGGAACACGGGAAAGCACGCCGCGGGCATCATCATCACCGACCAGCCCCTCGAGGAGTTTGTCCCCCTCACGCTCCAGGAGGGCGACGTCACGGTCCAGTTCGACATGAACGCCGTGGGAAAGCTGGGGCTTCTCAAGATGGACTTCCTGGGGCTCAAGACGCTGACCGTCATCGCGGACGCGGTGGACAACATCCGCAGGTCCGTCGAGCCGGGCTTCGACATAGAGGCCATACCGATCGAGGATGCGCGGACATTCGCCCTCCTCAACTCGGGGAGGACGACCGGGGTCTTCCAGCTGGAGTCAGGCGGCATGCAGAACCTCTGCCGGCAGCTCCAGGTGTCCTCCATCGACGAGATCATCGCCCTCATCGCGCTCTATCGGCCTGGGCCCATGGAGTGGATTCCCGACTACATCCGGGGCAAGAAGGACCCGAGCACGGTGCGCTTCCCCCACAGGCTGCTAGAGGAGGTCTGCCATGAGACCTACGGCGTGATGGTCTACCAGGAGCAGGTCATGGAGGCCGCCAAGGTCATTGCGGGCTACACGCTGGGCGGCGCGGACATGCTTCGGCGGGCGATGGGCAAGAAGGATCCCGTGGCCATGGCCGAGGAGCGCGGGAAGTTCGTCGAGGGGGCGAAGCGGCTGCACGGGATGGACGAAAGAACCGCGGACGCGATCTTCGACATACTCAACAAGTTCGCGGGATACGGCTTCAACAAGTCGCATTCCGCGGCCTACGCGTTGCTGAGCTATCAGACGGCCTTCCTCAAGGCCAACTATCCGGTTCAGTTCATGGCCGCGATGCTCAGCTCCGAGCTCGGGAACTCGGACAAGGTTGCGCACTTCGTCGCGGAGTGCGAGGCGATGGGCCTCGAGGTCATGGGCCCCGACGTCAACGAATCCCGGGAGATGTTCACACCCGTCGGCGGCAAGATCAGGTTCGGGCTGGCCGGGATCAAGGGCGTCGGGGAGCTGGCGGCGCAGAGGATAATCGCCGAGCGGGAGGCCAACGGCCCGTTTGCGGACTTTGAGGACTTCGCCGCGCGGGTCGACGGCCGTGCGGTCAACAAGCGGGTCCTCGAGCACCTCGTGAAGACCGGCGCATTCGACTTCAGCCGGGCGAGCCGCCGGCGGATCTTTGAGGGGATCGACGCGGCCATCTCGGCGAGCACGTCGCGAGCGCGCGACCGGGCGGCCGGGCAGGACACGTTCCTCGGGGTGCTCGCCGGACCCGCGGCCCACAGGAACGGCGGCGCAAACGGCGGCCCGGACTCCACGCCGGACTTCAGCGCAAACGAGCGCCTTTCGTTCGAGAAGGAGCTCCTCGGCTTCTACGTCTCGGGCCACCCGATGAACACATACGCCGGGCTGTGGGAGGCGATCGACACGGCGCCCGCCGACGAGCTTTCGGGCCTGCCCGACCGCGCGGAGTTCCGCCTCTGCGGGATAGTGGGCAACATCGCCAAGAAATACTCGAAGAGGGACAACCGGCCCTGGGTCGCGTTCACGCTGGCGACCCGGAAGTCGACGATCGCCCTCAACATGTTCGCCGACGCCTTCGCGGGCTTCGGCACCGCCCTCGCCGAGAACGCCCCGGTTATCGTCCAGGGCAACCTCATCCGTGGCGCCGACGGCCCGCGCCTCAACGTCAGGGAATGCTATCCGCTCGACGCGGCGGTCGCGCGGATCGCCCGGAAGGTCACGTGGCTCCTCCGGCCCGGGGATCCCGGGCTGGAGGCCTTCCTGCATGGCCTCCGCGAGACCGTCGTCCGCGAGCCCGGGGACACGCGGATCGAGTTTGCGATCCTTATCGAGGGCGGCGTCGCGGCGGTCGCTGAGGCGAGCCACGCCCTCTCCTGGCGGCTCACTGCGCCGGTCTTCCAGGGCCTGCGCTCACATCCCTGCGTCGGAGGGGTCAGGATCGAGACGAGGCCGCTCGAGCTGAAACCGGACACGCGATGGGCCAGACGCTAGAGAACCACGCGGCGCGGGTGCTCGGCCTTGCACGGCAGGGCGTCCCCGCCGACGCGGCGCTGCGCGAGTACCTGTCGGCCTCGCGGAGCCTCGGCGCCGTGGGGAGGAGGTCGGTCAGCAGGGCAGTGTTCGCCTACTTCCGCTGGCTTCACTGGCTGGCCCCCGGGGATTCGGCGCAAGCTCGAATTGTCGCCGCGCTCGGCCTCCAGGCCCGCTTCGAGCGGGACCCCTCCTGCATCAAGTTGGAGGCCCTCGCCGCGCGCGCCGTTCCGCCCTGGCTGGGCGCCGAGATGGACCTGTCCGCGGGCTTCCTGCGCAGCCTCCAGTCCGAGCCCCCGCTGTGGATCCGGGCCAGGATAGGCAAAGCCGCAGGGGTCGCGCGGGCCCTGGGCCACTGCGAGGATCCCGTCCTTCCCGCCGGCATTCTGATTCCCGCCGACCTCGCCGCGCTCCGGTACCGCGGGCCGGCGGACCTGCACAAGGCGCCGGGATTCCGCACGGGGGACTTCGAGATACAGGACCTCTCGTCCCAGCTCGTGGGACACGCGTGCGCTCCGAAACCAGGGGAGACCTGGTGGGACGCCTGCGCCGGCGAGGGCGGGAAGGCCCTTCACTTATCGGACCTGATGCGAAACAAGGGCCTCGTCTGGGCGACGGACCGGTCCCTGCGCCGGCTTTCCCTCCTCAAGCGGCGGGCTGCGAGGGCCGGAATGTTCAACTACCGCTCCGCGATCTGGACCGGTGCCGGTTCCGCGCCGTTTCGGACCATGTGCGACGGCGTCCTCGTCGACGCGCCGTGCAGCGGCGTCGGCACCTGGCGGCGAAACCCCCACGCGCGCTGGACCACAACCCTTGAGGACGTCCGCGAGCTCGCGGAAGTGCAGGCCGGCCTGCTTGGCCTGGCGGCCCGGTCCGTGAGGCCGGGCGGCAGGCTTGTCTACTCGGTGTGCACGCTCACCCGGGGCGAGACGACCGCCGTCGCCGACGGGTTTGAGGCGGCACATCCCGACTTTGGGCCTTCCCCGCTTCCGGTTTCCTCCGGACAGGGAGCCTCCCGGGTCGCCCTGGGTCCGCAGGACATAGACGCAAACGGGATGTTCATAGCGGCTTGGATGCGGCTGCGTTAGGCCTTTCCCAAGAATGGATTGGGTTTCGTCGGGGGAATCGCCCTTGCAGCGGCAAAGCTTCGGCGGAATCCTCCGGGCCCGAACCCCATGAGAACACTTCTTGCGCAGGCGTGCCTCTCCGTCGCCCTTCTGGGCGCCGCCTCCCTCCGCGCCGATCCGGAATACCCGAGGATGGGCCCCGACATCTACGACGTCCGCGCGGACGGCAGCGCGCAGGTCGCCGCCGCGCTCACGAGGGCGGCCGCGGAGCACAAGCGTGTGATCCTGGATTTTGGGGCGAACTGGTGCATATGGTGCCGGCGGCTCCACTCGACGATCGAGCGCGACCCCGCGGTCTCGAGGGCTCTGGAAAGGGACTTTGTCGTCGTCATGGTCGACGTTAACACCCGCAACGGCCCCAGGCGCAATGCAGACGTGAACGAGCGGTACGGCAACCCTGTCCGCCACGGAATACCCGTGCTCGTGGTGCTCGGCTCCGACGGCAAGCAGCTCGCGACCAAGGACACCGGCGAGCTGGAGGAGGGCGACGGGCACAGCCCCGCCAAGATCGCGGCGTTCCTCGCGGCCTGGGCCCCCCCGGGGCGTCAGTAGGCTTGCGCGGGCGGCCGGCCCCCGGCAGCCTCGTCCCTCCAATGTTCGCAGACCTGTCCGACCGGCAATGGCTGTGGTGCGCCGCGGGACTCTACACCGCAGGGCTGCTCTTCGGAACGGTCTCGCTCGTCCGCGGCGGGCGCACGTCGGGCACCTTGATTTACGCCACGATTCTAGCCGGCTACCTGCTGCAGTTCATCGGGCTGGGCATCCGCGGGCGCGCCGAGGGCGGCTGCCCGCTCGGTAACCAGTTCGAGATCTTCCAGTTCACAGCGTGGTCGGCAATCACGCTCTACCTTGTCGTCGGGGTGACGTTCCGCTCGAGCGTGCTCGGGTACTTCACATCGTGCCTCGGCGCCGCGCTCACCCTGCTTTCGCTCTCGATGCCCGCCTGGGACGCCGTCCGGCGCTCGCACATCTTCGGGGGCAACCCCTGGCTCGAGTTCCACGCTTCCCTCGCGATCTTCAGCTACGGGGTCTTCGGGCTTCTGGCGCTCACGGCGGCCCTCTTTCTGCTGCGCCACTATTCGCTCAAGTCGAAGCATCTCGGCGGATGGTTCTCGTTCCTTCCGTCGATCAGGGACCTGGACCACATCGAGGTGCGGCTGCTGGGGACCGGGGTGGCGCTTCTGACGCTGGCCCTTGTCTTCGGCGCGGTGTACTGGGCGCGGGACACGGCGGCGGTGGGCCACGTGAAGCTCGCGGCCACCGTCGCGGTCTGGGTCGTCTCCTTTGCCGCCTTCGCGCTGCGGGCCGCCGGCCGCCTCCTGGCCAGAGGGTTCGCCTGGACCTGCCTCGCCATATTCGCCGCGGCGCTTCTTTCCCTGAGGTCCGTCGACGAGAGCCGCCATCCTCAGCCGGCGCAGGTCCAGGTGCGGTCCGGCCCATGAGCGAATCCTGCCTGTTCGTGATCGGGGCCACGCATCACACGGCGCCAATCGGCGTCCGGGAGAAGCTCGCGCTCGGCTCGGAAAGCGGCTTCAGGCAGGACCTGGCCGGAGTGTCCGGCCTGACGGAGATCGCCGTCCTCAACACGTGCAACCGCATTGAATTCTACGGGGTGGGCGTGGACGAGGGGGCTGCGGACGCCGTGCAGGCCGCCTACTGCGCGAGGCAGCGGTTTGACCCGGCGGAATTCGAGAGGATCCGGGTCCGGCTTACGGGCCGCGACGCGGCCCTGCACCTCTTCGAGGTCGCGAGCGGGCTCGATTCGCAGCTCCTCGGAGAGAACGAGATCTTCGGCCAGGTGAAGGAGGCCTACGCGGCCGCGCAGTCCTGCGGCACCACCGGGGCCGTCCTCAACCGCGTCTTCCAGAAGGCATTCCAGGCGGCGAAGCACGTGCGCACCCAGACGGGCATCTCCTCGGGGCAGGTAAGCGTGGCGAATGTCGCGGTGGAGCTCGCGACCAACATATTCGGAAGCCTCGCCGGCATGCGTATCCTCGTCCTGGGGACAGGGGAGATCGGCGAGGCCGCCGCGCGGGCGTTCAGGAGCCGCGGAGCCGCGGATCTCGCGGTGGCCGGCCGCCGCGCGAACCGGGCCGCCGAGGTCGCCGGCGCCCTCGGCGCAAGCACCGTGCTCTTCGACGAGCGCGACTCGCGCCTTGCGGACTACGACATCGTCGTGTGCTCGACGGCCGCGCCGGCCGCCGTCCTCGGCAGGTCGGCGATCGCCTCCGCAATGAGGAGGCGCCCCGCCCGTCCCCTGCTGCTGATCGACATGGCCGTTCCGCGCGACGTCGAGCCGGAGGCCGCCGGCCTGCAGAACGTGTTCCTCTACAACCTGGACGACCTGGCGAGGATCGCGGAGGAGAACCGGTCGGCGCGAGAGGCGGAAATCGCCCGCTGCAGGGCGATTCTCGCGCACCGGGCCGACGGGCTCTGGAGGCACGTGCGCCCGCGCCTCATGGCGATGGCGCATCCGGGCCCGGCACTGGCCCAGCCGGACCCCGACCCCGCAGGCCAGGCCGCCTCGCCCTGAAACCCGCCTAAGGAACGTTGCCCGAGAGCCAGTCGGCCTCGCTCATGCCCGCAGGCTGGGCCAGCATCTCCCTCAGCCGGGCGGACTGCGCCGAGGCGAGCGCGCGGCGCGAGGGATTGCCGACGCACGCGCGGAGTTCCGCGGCGAGGGCCGCGGGCGACGCGGCGCCCTGGATGTATTCCGGGTACATGGGCTCCTCAAGGATGATGTTGGCGATCCCGAGAAAGGGGACGCGCACGAGCAGGCGGCCGGCAAGATAGGTGATCGGGTCCGTCCGGTAGGCGATCGCGCCGGGTATGCCGGCGAGGGCGCATTGCATCGACATCGTGCCGCTGCTCGTCAGGACGGCGCTGGCGCCGACGGGCGCACCGGCCTCCTGAAGCCGCACGCCAGGCGGCAGCGCCACGGCCTCGAGTTGCGCGCGCACCGCGGGGCCCGGGTACAGGACGACGGCGCCGCGGCCCCCAAGGTCGCTGGCGAACTGCCGGTAGCCCTCGATGAGCGCGGGAAAGATCCATCCCACGGCCTTGGGCCGGCTGCCCGGCAGGAGAAGCACCGGGCCGTCCGGATCGTGGCTGACCGGCGGGGCGTATTCCGGCGCCATGAACGGGTGACCCACGAATTCCACCGGAAGGCCCGTGTCCGCGTAGCACTCCGGCTCAAACGGGAATATGACCGCGAGGGCGTCGAGATTGCGTGCCATGTCGAAGCGGCGGTCGGCCCTCGAGGCCCAGATCTGCGGGCTGATGTAATAGAGGGTCCGGACTGTCCCGCCCCCCTTCGAGCTGACGCCCTTGCGCCGAAGCTCCTCGGCGATTCGGAGGTTGACGCCGGAATTGTCGACGAAGCAGACCGCGGACGGGCGGTGGCGCCCGATCCAGCGGATGGTCTCCGCGATCAGCCCCCGGAAATGCGAGAGGTTCCTCGCGACCTCCGCGAATCCGACGACGGACATGCCCGTCCGGTCGTGGAGGAGCTGCGCCCCTGCCGCGGCCAGGCGCGGGCCGCCGAGCGCGGCGATCCGGAGCCCGGGCCGGCGGGCGCGCAGCCCGGCCACCATCCGGGCCGCGTGCTCGTCGCCGGAGTGCTCGCCGGCGACGACGAGAAGGTCGGTCGCTCCGCCATCGGGAGCCGGTAGCCGGAAGGGAGTGGCGCCCGTCATTTCCTGCGGATCTGCTCGGTGATCGCGATCGCGACCTCGAGCGCGCTCCTGCCGAGGGCCGCCCCGACCTTCGGCTGCCTCGAGCGCGCCACACTCTCGACGAAATGAGCCAGCTCGAGCGCCAGAGGCTCGCCTTTCTCGATCGGGATCTGGTGCACGGGGATCGAGCTCGTGTCGCCCGCCTTCACGAGGCCGACCTTCATCTTGAGGCCGAAGGCGATGATGTCGCTCTTCCTGACGAGGTGTCCCGACTGGTTCATGAAGTCGAGCGAGAGGTAGGCGTTGTCCTGGAAGATCCGGATCTCGCGGGCCTTCTTGAGGCTCATCCGGCTCGCGCTCAGGTTGGCGACGCATCCGTTCTCGAACTGGATCCGGGCGTTGGCGATGTCCTCGGTCTTCGAAAGGACGCTGATCCCCACGCTGTCGATCCGCGCGATCGCCGACTTGACTAGCGCGAGCACGATGCCGATGTCGTGGATCATGAGGTCGAGCACGACCCCGACTTCCGTGCCCCGGACCTGGTAGGGGGCGAGCCTCTCGGCGGTGATGTACTGGGGCCGGTCCGCCTCCTTCTCGAGAAAGGCCATCACGGGGTTGAAGTGCTCGACGTGGCCGACCTGGACCAGGCAGTTCCCTGCCCGGGCGGCGGCGACAACCCGCTCGGCCTCCTCGAGCGACGCGCACATGGGCTTCTCGATGAGAAGGTGGCATCCGCGCGCAAGGAGCGGGAGCGCGACCTCCTCGTGCCGGTCCGTCGGGACCGCCACCGAGACGGCGTCGCACGCGGCGCCGAGCTCATCAAGCGACGCAAAGTGCCTGCACGAGTGCCTGGCGCTGATCTCGGCGGCCCTCGCCTCGGAACTGTCGTAGACTCCGGCCAGTTCGGCGCCGGGAAGCGAGGCGTAGATCCGGGCGTGGTGCTGGCCCAGCGAGCCTACTCCGGCGACGCCGCAGCGAATTTTGGGGGCGGGCATGGCGACGTACCGTAGGGACCGCCCATTGCCGGGGCGAGCCGCAAAGACCCCCCCGGGGAGCCTTCGTGGCATGTGTCGGCCCCCCCCGCCGCCCGGCGGCCTGGCTCAGGAGGTAGCGAGGGCTCCAAGCCCGCCCGCGCGAAGCACCAGGCTCCTCCGGGTCTTCGCGGCGTGCGCGGCGTTGTGGGTTACGAGGATCAGCGCCGCGTTCGCGGACGAACAGAGGCCGAGCAGGAGCTCGATGACGCCGTTGCCGGTGCCCTCGTCGAGGTTTCCCGTGGGTTCGTCCGCGAGGATGAGCCTCGGCGAGTTCATGAGGGCGCGGGCGAGCGCGACGCGCTGCCTCTCGCCGCCCGAGAGATGGGAGGGAAGGTGATGGGCCCTCTCCGACAACCCGACATGGGCCAGGAGCTCCCGCGCGCGCGCGCGCGCGGCCCCGTCCAGGGCGCCGAGGATCCTGCGAGCGAGGAGCACGTTTGCGAGAGCGTCGAGCTCCGGGACGAGATAGAATGACTGGAACACCATCCCGAGGAAGGCGGCGCGGCGCCCCGCGCCCGTGTCGGCCGAGCCCGCCCAGGTGACCGAGCCCGAGTCCGGCGAATCCAGGCCGGCGAGGAGGTTGAGGAGCGTCGACTTGCCCGAGCCCGACTCGCCCCGTATGCTCACGCTCTCGCCCGCGTCGATCTCGAGGTCGACCCCGCAAAGGACCTCCAGCAGCGCGTCGCCGCTCGGATAGCTCTTTCGGAGCCCGCGGGCGCAGAGGACCTGCTCACTCACTGCGAAGCGCCTCCACGGGCTTGAGGCTTGCGGCCTTCCATGCCGGGAGGAGCCCGGCAAGGGTCGAGATCGCGACGGTCAGGACGACGATGAGCGCGACTGTCGGCCCCGATGTGTGGGACGGGAGCTCGCTGAACTGGTAGAAGCGCCTGAGCACGTCCTGGCGCTGGGTCGCCTTCGTGATCCAAAGGACAAGGTCGTTGCGGAAGGCGAGCGCCGTGAAGCCGAGCGCGAGCCCGCATGCCGTTCCCAGGATCCCGATGAAAAGCCCCTGGGCGCAGAAGCACGCGGCCACGTGGAGGGGCCTGGCGCCGAGGGCGCCGAGAAGGCCTATCTCGCGCGTCTTCCTCACGACTGAGATGAGGAGCGAGCTCGTGACCGAGAACGCCGCCACGATCACTATGAAGAGGAGCAGGAAGAAGATCATGTTCCTCTCGAG